>ERZ827452.161-NODE-161-length-102371-cov-7.126285_pt1 | contig 102371 bp, 77 predicted proteins | sample MGYA00519866_ERZ827452 | MGnify/ENA primary metagenome ERZ827452 (study PRJEB31778, sample SAMEA3449307) | human gut metagenome | biome: human gut; feature: human-associated habitat; material: faeces | place: United Kingdom | collected 2010/2012 ... | reverse complement strand
GGGAATTCAGCAATTTGTATAAGGTAAAACTGTTATTATTTTAATATTTCTGATACTATGTATAGTTTTTCTGCTATTTCGCAGTTTCTTTTGTGCATCTTTGTGGTTTTACATGCTTCTATCCTGGTATTCGGAGGGAGTGACACCAACAATCCTCTTAAAGCTGCTGGAAAAATGTGCAACATCACGATAGCCTACCTGTTCTGCGACTTCATACACCTTATTCCGGCAGTCATTCAACAGTTTCATGGCAGTACGCATACGTACTCTGGTAATGTATGCCGCCACCGTATAATCCGTCTCCCTTTTGAATGTATGACTCAAATGTCCTTCACTAATCCCCAGGTGCTCTGCAATCTCTGCCACACACAATTCCGGATCCCCATAATGAGCGGAGATATAGTCTACGGCTGCCATAACATATTTACTCTTGTCGCCTTTATTTAAGACCAGTTCGGGAAGCGGCTCATCCTTGCTGTTTTCCAATTTTTCCTGTGTCCTCTTACGTTTCCCCAGTGCATTGTTCACTGCCTGTTCCAGTTCCCCGTCTCCAAAAGGCTTTAACAGATAGTCACTTGCCAATAATTTCAGGGCGCTCTGCGCATAGGAGAATTCACTGTAAGCAGTTAAAAAGATCACACTGACATCATTGCCTTCTGCCCGCAGTTCCTTCAGCATTTCGATGCCGTCCATTTTGGGCATACGGATATCGCAGATCAACAGATCCGGATGATATTTCCGCACGGCTTCCAGACCTTCGATCCCATTCCCTGCTTCTGCCACAACCACACAGTTCAGTGCCTGCCAGTCTGTCTCCATCACGATTCCTCTGCGCACCAGCATCTCATCATCGATCACGATCACTTTGTACATCGTATTACTCCCTCCATGGTTTCTTCCCGTTTTCGGTATTTCCCCACTATCCGGTAAAAATTCCTCTCTGTCCGTTGTTCTGTATCGGTTCCTCAGGCTTCTCCGTATCTTACCGGCAGTCGTAATGTCACTTTCGTACCGTGGACTTCGCCTTCCTCTTCTGTTCGCTGTCCGTCCGTAGGGTTTTCGGCGTTTGAGGTAAAACTCTCCATATGGATACCGTATTCTTCCCCATAGGTCAGCCGGATAATGGTATCCACGTTAGAGACCCCGATATGCCCCACCAGCTGCTCCTGTCTTCTGTGATTGATGGCATCCATCCGTTCTTCGGGAGCGCCGCAACCGTCATCAGTTACTTCAATACACAGGACAGCTTCCTGTTCTGTAATCCGCACAAGGATATTTCCTTCTTCACTCTCCTTTAATCCGTGCAGTACCGAGTTCTCCACGATAGGCTGTATGATCAGCTTGGGAATCACGCATTCTTCCAGTCCCTCCTGCAGATCCACGGTGTACGAGAACTTATCATTGAAACGGATCTTCTGGATATCTACATAACAGTTCACCAGTTCCAGTTCTTCTTTCAGATAGATGAACTGTCTCTTGGAGATACTGGTCCTAAGGATCTTCGCCAGTCCCGCCGCCATGATAGCGATCTCCGGGATATGGTTAGCCTTCGCCACCCATTTCATGGTGTCCAGTGTGTTATACAGGAAATGAGGATTCAGCTGTGCCTGCATCATGGCAATATGGGAAGCATTAAGTTCCTTCTGCTTCTCCACCTTATCCTGCACGCTTTGCTCCAGTTCGTTGGCCATAATATTAAAGTTCCGGGACATCTGTCCCAGCTCGTCCTCTCTGTCGGAGACGATTCTGACAGTGAGGTCTCCTTCCTGCAGTGTACGCATGGCCGTATTCATCCGTTCGATAGGACGGGTCATATTTCTACCCAGCCGGGAAGCCACCAGAACACACAGAATGACACTGATGGTCAGCATCACGATCAACACACTGTACATGGAGTTCAATACTTCTGTTGAAAACACGCTGGGACAGGACAATGCAGTATACAATCCACTGTCTCCCAGCGGCTGGATCAGCAGTTCTCCGGCACGATATACTCCCAGCAGCTTATGACCAACCATGAGTTCTTCCCGGATCTGCTCTTCCTGCAGGTTACCATTATCATAAATGGTTCTCCAGAAGGGGTCCATGATTGCTATCTCCGCTTTGGCATTTCCCTTATCATGAAGCACTTTTTCAAAATTTTCTGCGCGCATGCTGATCACAATATAACCTTCCGGTATACCGTCTTTTCCCATAAGTTTACCCGCTGCATACAATAAAATCTTGTTGTCATTAGTATCTGCACGCCGCAGCACCAGCGTCTCTTTACTATCCTCGACTGCTTTCAGAATGCCCCAGTATACAGGCAGATCCCTCTTGGCACTTCCCTGTGCCGTAGTGTAAATACATTTTCCGTTTTTATCATACAGATCAAATTGGGCATATTCTCTGTAATCGGTCACTTCCCGATAGAATTGCAGGTAAATCTTGCTCTTCGACCAGGTGTCATCTTCACCTATCTGGTCCACGATCCGGGTGTTAGCATTTATATTCTCCACTACCGTCTCGAACTCCTGAAACAATTCCAATATGCCGGCATCTATCTGTTCCGCCTGCTCTGTTACTTTTTTCTCATAATCGCTGTTGATCTTGGTCTCCATAGTCTGGATCAGGGATACCCCAAAAAGCAATAACGGCAATAACGCAACTACACCGAAGCAGACCAGCAACTGTCTGTGAAACGACTTTTTAATCCACTTTTTCATCTGTTCTCCCCTGTAACGTCTCCCATGTGTTCAGAATTTTTTCCTTTTCCTGAGAAGCCCAATGAATATCATAATCGATCGTTTTAAATTTTGTCTGCTCCGGTGCTGCATACTCTTCCATATCATTGCGGACAGTTCTCCGGAAAAAGACTTCCTCCACCAGTCTCTGTACATCACTACTTACGGTAAATTCCAGAAATAATTTAGCATTTTCGATATGCTTTGCGCCCTTGACGATTGCTGTAGCGTCCGGTATGGCACTGGTGCCGTCCGTGGGGTAGATCACTGTAATATCTGCCCCTTCCAGAATCTTTTGTCTCGCCATTCCCTCTGTGGTAATACCTACCAGTCTGGTTCCGACATTGACTTCCTCCAGTACTGCCACAGATGAGGGTGACAGGTAACCATCCAGTGCACCGGTAAAGGTCTCCAGCGTCTTCTGCTCATCCTGATCCGATACCTGAAGCATCGTACAGAGTGCTGTATAACTACTGCCGGATTTCGTGGGATCTGCGAATGCAATCTTTCCCTTCCAGCGATCGGTCTGCAATTCCTCCCAGGTTCTGGGCGCAGCTACCGGATAGACCAGTTTATTGTTATAGATAAATACAGTCGGCAACACAGAAAAGGGCGTATAGGCATCTCCCTCCGTGCGATACTGTTCGGCAATTTGGTCGATTTCGCTGACCTTATAAGGTTCCAGATAGTCTCTGCACTCCTCGAAATTTTCAACGCCTCCACCGAACATGACGTCAAAGGTACCGGGTGCATCCTGTTGTAATTCATCAAAAAGCGCCAAAGTATCTCCTGCTTTGAGCTCTACAAAAATCCCTGTACGTTCCTCAAATTCCTTGATGATCGGTTCGTATACATCTGCTTTGTGAGCGGTATAGACGATCAGTTTTCTGTCCTCCGGGATCTGATAGACCGTCTCTTCGGACTTGCTGCAGCCAGTAAGTAGCAGGAGCGCCGCAGTCAGTCCGGACAGAACCGATATTCCTGCTTTATGTTTTTTACAATACGAAGTCCTCATAACTTTGCCCTTATCTTTTTCGTTTGTTTATTTTCACTGTATTGTTTCTGTTATCTCTCTGGTTTTTCGATTTTGCTCCCGGCTGCTGTCTGTTGCAGTCTCAGCATCCGGTCGTACTGCACATACATTTTCTGCACTTCGTTCTCCAGGATGTAGTAGTGGCGGATGTATGGGATCAACAGAATCAGGATCACTATTGGGAGTAATAAGGTGAAAAGACTGTCCGAAATTACGCTTAAGACAATTGCCAACATTTCTAACAGTGCAAAGGTCACCGTAACGATCAAATGGATCAGGCGCTCATGCTGGAAAAATCCTACCTGCACCAGATGCTCCTTAAGCTTGTCCTGAACCATTTCCTGCATGATTTGTTCCTCGGTATCCGTTTTCTCTGTGTCAGTTTTCTGTGTATGCGTCTGCCTCTGTACGGCCTGCGTTGAGTATTCACCGTGCTGTGACAATGTCTGTACGTTCTGCTCCATTTCTGTCAGCCATTCATCTATCTGTTTTCGATATTGCAAAATGCGCTGCTCCATTATTTTCCCCACCTTCCCGGTACTTGTATTACTCCATCATAGCTATTCTTTCGTTTTTCGTCAATGTGCCATAAATACAAATAATTCCAAAACATAAAAAAACGCCTCTATGCATACGCATAAAGACGTTTTCCTTCATTTCAAACATAAAAATGGGGCCTATAGGGCTCGAACCTATGACCCTCTGCTTGTAAGGCAGATGCTCTCCCAGCTGAGCTAAGACCCCATAATTGTTTGTCGCTCTTCGCGACTGCTTGATTATAATATCAAAGGTTTCTGAAAAAGTCAATGGGTAATTTTATTTTTTTACAGTTCACTCGTAGCTTCCGCGGAAAGCCTCGCAGAGGCGTTTTTGCGAATGGCGCGGGTGAACTGTAACATTTTTACATCAGGAAGCATTTGTGAAGGGCAGCACCATCATAATTTCGTCCGCATAGCTTCCGTCCGGGAGCTTGAAGGCATTGGGCATTCTGCCGACCTCCTGAAATCCCAGCTTCCGATATAAATGGAGTGCACTGTTGTTGTCCGAAAATACGCCAAGCTCCAGCTGTTCATAGCCAGCCTTGCGCGCCAGATCAATGGCGCCGTTTATGAGCACCGTTCCCAGACCGGTATTCCAGTATTCCTGAACTACTGCAATTCCAAGGCTCGCCCGATGGCGCACCTTAAACCGTTCCCCGATGGGAAATATACCCACATTTCCAACAACACTTCCATCCTGGGTCAGTGCCCCCAGCATAAATGTCTGCTTTGATTCTCTCGTATTCTGCAGAATTTTCCGCTCGTTCTCCAGCGTATAAACCGCTTCCTCCGGAAGACGCATCAGAAAATGGGTCTCCTGTGCTGTTTTCTGTAAGTAAACCAGCATAGCTTCTGCGTCTCCAGCATTCAGTTGCCGCACAAAAACCTCTCTTTTGTCCTTTAACACCAGCTTCCTTGCGGTCTCATAATACAGATCTGTTGTCATAGGTTTCCTCATTTCTGTACACATTTTTTGCGCATGTCGAGTTTGTGTCAAGTGCGCAGACACAAATCTCGCGATTGAAAAATTTTATTTTTCAATTTTTTCCTCCTGTCTGTGCTATGCGCATAACGCAGAAAAAAGCATGCGCATGGGTCCCCTCTACTGCCCTGCGTCCTGCGCTGCCAGTTCAATCAGGCACTTCTGAAATTCTGTCAAAATCGCCCCATAGGGAACTGCCCAGCAGGTGCCGTAGGTATCACCACCGGAAATACTCCCAACCCAAATTCCATTCTGCGTATAAACCGCGCCGCCGCTTGAACCGTAACTCGTTTCCGAATAGAACTGCAGCACATTCTGACCCGGATTGTTCGGATAGATGACGGACAGCTGATCCAGAACGCCGATACAGCTGGCAGAACTCGGGCTGTCCAGAGAGCTCACGGCAACAAGTGCGTCGCCTGTTTTCATTCCAAGCGCGGACGCGTCCGCTCCGGCTGCCGGGGTAATCCCGCCCAGCACTTCCTCCGGCAGCTGGCTGTATTCCACCGTCAGAAATCCTGTGTCTGTCTCGGCGCTGCGATACAGCACAGCAGCGCTGCATCTTGTTCCGTCCGGCAGAATCACTTCTGTATGGTTATGTTTTAAGCAATGCGCTGCTGTCGCAATATAAATTCTGCTGCCGTCCATCACCAGCACCACGCCGCTTCCGTCCGACCGGCGGATCAGTCCGAGTTCATCTACATCACTGTAATTGATCACGGATACGTTATGAGATTTCGTCATGACGCCGACCACATCTGCGACTGGCTGCAGCGCTTTGGAAACCGTCTGTACCTGCTCCTGTGAGGTGAGCCGATGCAGGTTCGCCGCTTTCGTCCCATATGCCGGCGCACCGTAGTCAGAGGTTTCTGTACTTTCCGCCTGCGCCGCAGGCTCTGCCGCTGCTGCCGTCATCGGTACAGAGCTTATCATCATCGAAATTGTAAGCAGCAAACCCGCCGCTGTTTTCCAGACATTCGTTTTTTGAATCATGAAAAGAAATCCTCCCCATTCTGCAGAAGTCGTGCCCAAGGCAATCGTATACCAGGCATCCGGTTCTGTGCCCTCCTGCAAAATCTGACCAAACTACTTCTTTTTCCCAATTGTCCTCTCTGCTGCCCTGCCTGTCAAGAAAAATTTACTCTGTTGTGTTCCCATCCCGGCGAATTTGTTCCGGGCACTGCGTTCTTTCCTAAACCAACGCTTATTTTTGTTCGTCGAAGTCCACCAACAAATTGCTATTGAAGTTGAAAAATTTTTTAATTCCGCTATACTTACTGTTAGAAAACAGCTTATTTTATAATGAAAGAGGACATTTCATGCATACATCCAGAAAAAATCTATTCCTTTATCTTCCGATCCTGATTTTATTCCTGGCGTCGTTTATCTGGGTTTTGAAAGCGCCGGATCATTTTTCGTGGTCGGCGGATCTTTATCTGAGAAACGATGACACATCCGTCCTGTCCCAGCTTTTTTACAGCGACAATGACGAACTTTCGCAGGACAACTCCACTGACGGAACCCGGGACGGTAACATCGTCACCTTTTCCGGTCTGCCCGATCTGCGTAGTCTTACCTTATTTCGGTTTGACCCGACGAATACCCAGGAATCCTATCGCGTCACACACGTCGGCTTTTTTCTAAACGGAGAAGCTTTTTTCACAATGAATGCCGCCGATCTGGAAGCCCAGGCTTTCCCCGTCAACGCCTCCTGGCAGTTAAACGGGGAAGAGCTCGTTTTCACACCGCAAAATCCCGACAGCAGCTTTTTGCTTTCTGCTGACAGTATCCGGGAGGCTGCCGAAAATGCGGCTGCAAAGCTCCACGTTTTATATGTGCGCCAGCGCTTTTTCCTTGCCCTGTCCATCGCGCTGCTGCTCTGTGTGCTTTTATTTTTCCGCAATGGTATCGCTTCTTATCTGAAAACGTTGTTCCTGCCGGACAGCTCCGGGCACTTTGACTGGTTTGCCCTCATCAGCACGGCGGTGATTGCAGGTGCACTGCTCGTCGTCTGTATCATCGGTTTGTTTTCTGCCCTCGGTCTGCATCCCGACGAATGGGACGTCAAAGCCTGTCTGGATTACGGCATGACGCACTTTCTGCCGCCTGATATGCGGGATCCCGCTGTTGCTCAGACCTATAGCGGCTACGGTTACACCAAGCTGGAAAATTACACCTGGTACTTTTATCTTGCCGGAAAGATCGCTCTGCTTTTTAAAACGATGTTCTGCAGCCTTGCCTACTACCGCGTTCCGAACCTTTTGCTGTTTGCTGCCCTCGCCTTTTATTTTGTCCGGAATATCCGTCAGAAAAACTGGCTCATGGTCGCACTCGGAATCTGCGTCCAGTCCTGGTACATTTTTTCCTATACGACGGCAGATGCGCTGGATTTTACCATCGCTTTCGCGATCACCTGCCTGCTGTGCAACCCGCAGAGTCTGCTTTATCGCACCGTAGAAAAGAAAAAATTATGCCGAAGAGATATTCCTGCTTTTCTTCTTTTAGGGCTTTTGTTTGGCAACATCGCCCTCGGAAAGCAGTGCTATCTCGCGATTCTGGCGCTGTCCTTCTTCGTCCTTTTGCTGCGGCTGATCTGGCAGAAAGACCCCTTACAGAAAAAAGTGCTCTGGCGTAATTACCTGATTATTGTGGGCGTTTTTCTCGCCGTCTTTGCATTCCGGGCTGGCTTTGACATCGCGCACTACGGTACGGAAAAATCTCAGGTCAAGGAAGCGGTCGCCATCCAGTACGCCGACTACGACAAAAATCCGTCCACCCCGACCGAAGAGCTGAACCCGTCCTGGCATATGTACAGCCGTGGCTATACGCTTTCTGACGTCTTTGCCGAAAACCCGGACTGGTTTGCCATGAGCTACAAGAGCTTTTGCGGACTTTTACAGGATCACGACACTGGCGCGTGGTACTACTGGTGCATGGGGCTGCTCTATCTTGCACTGTTTGCAGGAATCGGAATCGCCACGTTCCGACAACCTGACAATCTACAGGGCAAAATCCGTTTTGTTATCTGCACGCTGCTGATGGTGGGTGAGCTTGCTGCATCCATTGTAAACTCCTGGCTGATCGAATCCATGGCCCAGGGACGCTATCTGCTACCATGTATTCTGATCGCCGGATACCTTGCAAGCACCGTCCCGGAGCTGTTCCAGAAAAAAATCTACCGCACGCTGCTTAGTATCGCCGGGATTTTATCCGTCGGCTACTTCGGACTGGTCGGCATCCCGCTGTTTTTCTAAACTCTGCAGAAAACTGCAGCACTGCCATTGGAGGAAAGACTATGATCTCACCGGAAATCATTCATGTGAACTATATCAAAAAAGAAGCGCAGACCGGAAGCTACTGCGGCATGCGCTATCGGCTTTCCAAAGGGAAAAATGAAGAGGGGGACTGTATGGACGTCACGATCTGGCCGGAGCCCTTCTGCTTTGTCAAAACGCCCGCCGAGCAAAAGACAACAAAACAGTTTCCCCTGACCCAGGAGGGCTGTCTGGAAGCTGTCGCGTGGTTAAACGAACAACATAAAAGCCGCAGCTGGTAAAAAACAGCTGCGGCGTAGAATTTTATTCATGACAATAGAATGTTCGCAGAGCATGCATTCTATTGTTTTTACATTCTGTCGGGTGCGGAGAAGCCCAGTACATCGATGCAGGTTTCCAGCACTTCTTTGGTCAGCTTCAGCAGTGCAATCCAGCCTGCCTGCTTCTTCTGATCCTCTTCTGCCAGAATCTTTGTCTCATGGTAAAACTTGTTGAACGCGTTCGCCAGATCATAAATGTACGCGCAGATCTTATGGGGCGCAGTTTCCTCACAGGCACTGTCCATCATTGCATTGAAGCTGCACAGCTGACGCATCAGATCTTTTTCGGAAGCGCCCTGTGCCTCCTCCAAGCACAGGTTTTCCAAGCTCTTTCCCTGCTCCTGATACTTGGCAAGGATCGATTTAATACGCACGATTGTATACAGAATATACGGACCCGTGTCTCCCTCGAAGGAAGTGAAGCGATCAATATCGAAAATATAGTCCTTAGAAGCCTGATTGGACAGATCTCCGTATTTGATTGCGGAAAGACCGATGATTTTGGCGATCTTTCTTGCCTCTTCCTCAGACAGATCATGACGGCTTTCGGATACCTTACGGTACATTTCCTCGTCGATATCGCGGATCAGGTATTCCAGACGCATAACGCCGCCCTCTCTCGTCTTGAAGGGCTTTCCGTCCTTGCCGTTCATCGTGCCGAAACCAACATATTTTAACTCTGTTTCAGGGGTTACCAGCCCCGCCTTTTTCGCTACACGGAACACCTGTACAAAGTGCATCTCCTGACGCTTGTCCGCAAGATAGATCAGGGAATCCGCATGCAGATTCTCCATACGATCTACGATTGTTGCAAGGTCTGTCGTTGCATACAGCGCCGCGCCATCGGATTTTAAGATGATGCAGGGCGGCATTTCCTTCGTATCAGTATCCTCTTTAACATCTACAACCAGCGCGCCCTGGCTTTCATACGCAAGGCCGGATTCTTTTAAACGACTTACCAGTCCCGGAATGAGCGGGTCTGCATCGGATTCGCCCTTCCAGAGATCAAATTCCACATCCAGATTGCTATAGTTTTTTTTCAGATCGGCTACAGATACCGCAATAATATGCTTCCACAGCGCGCGGTAGCCACGGTCACCGCTCTGCAGGCGCAGCGTTGCTTCCAGCGCTGCCTCCTTATACGCAGGATCTTCTTTGGACTTGCCGCTCGCTGTCGGATAGATTTCTTCCAGCTCAGATACGGTAAAGGGAGCCTCCTGCGGATATTCCCCGGTAAAGCTTTCATCAAAATAAGGCAGCTCGGGCTTGCGCGCTTTTAACTCGGTAATGATCAGACCCATCTGCAGTCCCCAGTCGCCCAGATGGACATCGCCGATAACCCTATGTCCTTTGTAACGGTTGATCCGCTTGATGCTTTCGCCGATGACTGCGGAGCGCAGATGACCGACGTGGAGCGGCTTTGCAACGTTGGGACCGCCGTAATCGACAACGATGGTTTTTTTCTTTTCGGGAGGCTCTACGCCAAACTTCTCCGCTGCAGCCATCTCTTTTAAATATGCGCAGACAAAACTGTCCTTTACTTTCAGGTTCAAAAATCCGGGCGCAACCGCAGATACTTCAGAAAATACTGCGCTGTCCGTCAGCTTTTCCGCTACGTCGTTGGCGATCATGATCGGGGCTTTATGGTATTTTTTTGCGCCCGCCATCGCGCCGTTACACTGATATTCGCACAGATCGGGACGATTGGACACGGTTACGCGTCCCAGCTGTGCCTCATAACCTGCAGCTTCAAAGCCTTTTCCCATCTCTTCGGAAATGAGCTCCAAAAATTTCTTCATGTTCGTTCTCCAATCTATCTCCTGTAATAAGCGAGCACTTTTTTAATCGCAGTGATGACGCTTTCCACATCCTCGTCTGTCATGCTGTAAAAGAGCGGGATGCTCATCACATGCTCATACAGGTACTCCGCATTCGGGCACAGTCCCTTGGGATAGCCCAGCTTTTCGTAATAGGAATGCCAGTAAACCGGCAGATAGTGCACCTGTACATGCACATTTTCCGCATACAACGCATCGAAAAACTCTCTTCTGGTGCAGGTCAGCAGCTCAGGGTTTAACTGAATGACATACAAATGGCGTGCCGTCTTTGACTCCGGGATCTCCCGCTGCAGCACAAGCTCCGGGCACTCTGCAAATGCCTCATTATAGCGTTTTACGATCTGTGTTCTTCTTTCGATAAAACGGTCCAGCTTGTCTAACTGGCTGAGCAAAAGCGCCGCCTGAAAATCTGTCATCCGATAGTTATAGCCGAGCTCAACCTGTTCATTGTACCACTTCGCATCGGTCGGATGTACCATCTCATCCGGATTTCTCGTAATTCCGTGAGAGCGCAGGCGAAGCAGTCTGTGATACAGCTTCTCATCGTTGGTCGCAATCGCGCCGCCTTCTCCGGCTGTTACGGTTTTGACCGGATGAAAACTGAAGGTTGTAAAATCTGCGATGCTGCCTACTTTTTTATTTTTATACTGTGTGCCGATCGCATGCGCCGCATCCTCGATCAGCATCAGATTATGCTCCTTGCAGATCTGACGGATCTCATCCAGCTCCACTGCCTGACCGGTAAAATCCACCGCAACGACAGCTTTGGTCTTCTCCGTGATATGGCTGCGGATACTCTCCGGATCGATGTTGTAGGTGTCACGCTTTACATCAGCAAATACCGGCGTGCCGCCGCAATACAAAATGCAGTTGGCGGAAGCAGCAAACGTCAGGGGGGTTACGATTACCTCATCCCCTTTCGTAATGCCCGCCGCCATCGCAGCCAGATGCAGCGCCGCCGTTCCGTTGCTGACCATAACGACATAGTTTGCCCCGGTTACTTCGCACAAACGCTTCTCCAGCTCTGTCACCTTGGGTCCACAGGTGAGCGCATCGCTGCGCAGCACATTTGCAACCGCTTCTATGTCCGCATCATCAATATACTGGTGCCCATAGGAAATCGGTGTCTTCCGAACCGGCTCCCCGCCAAAAATTGCTAACTGTTCCATTCTAATCTCCATTTCGCTCAAAACTGTGCAAACTATGCCCGTCTGCATTTCTTCTATCATACCACCCCGGCGGTCAATACGCAACAAGTCTTGCTTTCATATCGTCGGCAGGAAAGCAAAACTTCTGCCGATCCTCCTTTTTTACAGGACTTTTTCCCCACTGTCATAAAATTCAAAAATCATTTCCAGATACGGCTGCAGGACGCTGTTTGGCGCGCGGTAAATTTCATGCCGGATATCGGGCACAACCACCAGCTGTCCATCTGGGATCCTCTTGATAAACTCTTTTTGTGCTCCGGGCGTTACGAGCGTATCTTTTCCCGCCTGAAATAAAAGCACCGGCGTCTTCACCTTTTTCGCCTGCTTTTTGCTGATGACAAATTTCCCGGCATTGATCGCTTCCCTGCCCCATTCATAGCTTCCTGAAGAGGTCTGGCAGCTTTCATCCTCCCGCCGTTTTTTCATATAATAATCATGGCGCGCTTCGGAGCTGCACGACGCATCCGCAAAAGACTCTTCCGGATCAAAAGTGCCCTGTGTGAGCAGACGATCCTTCCCATTTCCTCCGAACACTTTAAAATCACACAGCACCCGCGCCGCCCAAGACGGCACGCCGCCCAGATTCACTCCCAACATCGGTGCATTCAAAACCGCTTTGGCAAAATCCTCAGGGTACTGCTCCAGATAAAATGCGCCGATACAGCCGCCCATGGAATGTGCGTACAGATACAGCGGCAGATCTTTTGCCATCGGCTTCACCACTGTTTTGACGAACCGGTGCAGATCTTTTACATATCGGGAAAACAATCCAATGTGTACAATTGTGTGATCTTCCACTTCACGCATGGATTTTCCATGCCCTCTGTGATCCATAATCGCCACCTGATATCCCTGCAGATAAAAATAGTAAATCAATTCATGATATTTCAGGCAGGACTCTGTAAATCCATAGCTGATCACGATCGTCCCTTTTTGTGTCTCCTGCGGATACAGTTCATAATACAGACCGCCCGTCTTAGCTGTTTTTTTCTGAGCCACGCCGTCTTCTGGCGCGTTCTCAGGCTTTTGCGATGTGCTGTCTGCCGATGCCGCATCACGCTCCTGCGATTCACCACCTTCGGGCGCGACCTCCATCCACCCGCAAATCTGAGCCTGTTTCAGAAACGGCTCTACCTGGCTGTCCATTTCCTGTTCCAGATTTTCTTCTGCGATACACTGCATTCTGCAGGAATTATTTTCCTTTAAAACCATTTTTTTCATTCGTATTCTCCATATAAAATATAAAAAGAATGTGCCTTAGTATATTTTTGCGCCGAGGCGCGGTTGCTTCGGCAACCATCTACCCTTGCGTCGAGTGTGCATCCTCGCGGAGCGTTTTTTATTGTATAGAAACGAACTTTCTTATGCAACAATAGAATGCACGCTCTGTGAGCATTCTATTGTCATGAACAAATAAAAAACCTGCTGACACGAAATCAGCAGGTATCGAATCTTTGTGGGGGGATGGCAGGACATCCTCCTTGCGGAAAACATCCTGCCTGATTTTGTGGGTTGATAACTTCTCAACTTGATCATATTGTATCGCACCACTGTATCTTTTGTCAACTACTTTTTCAAAATGTTGCAGTTCACACGCGCCATTCGTACCTTTTTGTAAGCAGATTTTCATGCGAGCATGAAATCTGCCCCCAAACGGTACGAGTGAACTGTAACAATAGAATATTTTCCCCAAAAAAGATACATACTGATCCCAAAAGCTTTCCTATCGCTTTTTGAATCCAACAATAAAAAGGAGGTTTTTGTCATGTATCCTGTAATTCCAGAATCAGACCGTCCTTCTGACCTTGCGGATGACTGCATCCTCTCTCCCGACGGCGTCAATCCGGTTTCCAAAAACGACGAAGTGCCGTCCGAAAAAAATCTGTTCGACGACAAGATCGCGGTATATCCTGTTCCGGGTGCGACCCTTCCGTTTTATTTTCCGGGTTATCCCAACCAGCCGCTGTAGGGCGCTCTTACAGCTCCCGCGCGGCGTCGGCAACACTGCGGACACCGACTAATCGGATGCCGGAAATTTTCGGCATTTTTTCGAGACAGACCTGGGGGAGGATACAGGTTGTGAAACCGAGCTTCTGCGCCTCCCTCACTCTCTGCTCCGCCATCGAAACGGCGCGTACTTCCCCGCTCAGGCCCACTTCCCCGAAGGCGACAACTCCCTCCGGGACGGGGCTGTTTTTGAAGCTCGACATAATTGCCATCACGATTCCAAGATCGATGGCAGGCTCTGTAATCCGAATGCCGCCTGCCAGATTGACGTAAGCATCACACCCCCCGATCTGCATGCCAAGCCGTTTTTCCAATACCGCCATCAGCAAATTGACGCGGTTAAAATCCGTTCCGGTCGTCTGACGGCGTGGAATGCCAAAATTGCTGTGGCAGACGAGCGCCTGAATCTCCGTGAGCATCGGACGAGTCCCCTCCATTGAGCAGGAGACGACCGAGCCGCTCGCGCCGGCAGGTCTGCCATTTAACATGAATTCCGACGGGTTTAACACCTCTGTCAGCCCCTCTTGGCGCATCTCAAACACGCCGATCTCATCGGTTGAACCAAAACGGTTCTTGACGCCCCGGAGGATTCGATAAGATGCATGTCGGTCGCCCTCAAAATACAACACCGTATCCACCATATGCTCGAGCACTCTGGGACCTGCAACCGTTCCCTCTTTGGTCACATGTCCGACGATAAAAATCGAAATACCGAGCCCTTTTGCCAGCCGCAGCAAAACACCAGTCGATTCGCGCACCTGCGACACGCTGCCAGGCGCCGCGCTGACCGCTTCATTGTACATCGTCTGGATGGAGTCAATGATGACGATCTGAGGCTTTTTCTGCTGGATTATCTCCTCAATCCGATTCAGGTTCGTCTCACAGAACAGCTCCAGCGTGTCCGAAAAATCGCCGATCCGCATCGCACGCATTTTGATCTGGCGTAAGGATTCCTCGCCTGATACATACAAAATGTGCTGCTTTTTTAACGAAAGGTTCCTGCACATCTGCAAAAGAAGCGTCGATTTGCCGATACCCGGGTCGCCGCCGACCAGCGTCAGCGAGCCGGTAACGATTCCGCCGCCCAGTACCCGGTCGAGCTCTCCCATCCCGGTTTCCGTGCGTCTTTCCTCTTCCATCGAAATTTCATTCAGCACCGCCGGAGCGCTCTGCACCCCGGACAGCACCTGCTTTTTCTCTTTTCCGCCTGCGGTCACAGAAACCGGTTCCTCTACGAGGGAGTTCCATGCCTTACAGCCCGGACACTGCCCCAGCCATTTTGCCGTTTCATAGCCGCATTCCTGACAGAAAAATCTGGTTTTTATTTTGGTTGCCATTTATTTTGAAATTTCTACCTTTACTTCTCCGATTCCAGCAAGCTCCACGCTCACATTCAGCTTTCCGCCAAGGTTCGTGCGCATTCTGCCCGCATCCTCACCGTTGATTTTCACATCATATTCCGTATCTTCCTCCAGACCGAGTGTGATCTGCGCGTCCTCTGTGCCCTCTACCGTGAAGCTGACGCCATTTTCGCTCTCCGTAAAATGCTCTACGCTCGTGCCGGGCACGGATTCATAGACAAACATGCCGTTTCTCTCCAGCTTGGTAATCTCTTTAAAAGTCTTTACCTTGTACTCATCGCCGCTGGCCTCAAAGCCCTCCTTCTTGCTCTTTTCCTGCAGAAGATGATTGCCGAAGCTGATCTTTCCGTCTGCTTCTGTTCTGATGAGTTCTGCTACTGCTGCCATTCTTTTGTCCTCCTGTCCGCCTTTGCGGCGGTTTGCTGTTTATTTGTTTTTGACGCTGAAAACAACTTTATTCTCGCGGAAGCCTGCACTCACATGATCGCCGGATTTTACCCGTCCCGACAGAATTTCTTCCGCAAGTGCGTCCTCGATCAGCGTCTGAATTGCTCTCTTTAACGGTCTTGCACCCATTTTCAGGTTGCTGTATTTTTCTACGATATGCTCTTTCAGAGATGGTGTCAGTGTCAGGCTGATATCCAGCTGTGTCCGGCAGCGCGTAATCAGGCTCTGCGCCAGCAGATTGATAATTCGCTTCATATCGTCTTTTGTCAGCTGATGGAATACGATCGTTTCATCAATCCGGTTTAAAAATTCCGGTTTGAACAGGCGTTTTACCTCTTCCATCACGCCGGCTTTCATCTTTTCGTAAGTCTTTTGCGCATCTTCTTTTGCCGCAAAGCCGAGATTTTTTGGCTCCACAATCCGCTGTGCACCGGCGTTGGACGTCATGATGATGACGGTATTTTTGAAGCTGACCTTCCTGCCTCTGGAATCCGTGATATGCCCATCGTCCAGCACCTGTAGCAAAATATTGAAAACATCCGGATGCGCTTTCTCGATTTCGTCGAATAAAACCACCGAATACGGATTTCTGCGAACCTTTTCAGAAAGCTGTCCGCCCTCGTCAAAGCCGACATAGCCCGGAGGCGAGCCGATCATTTTCGAAACAGAGTGCCCTTCCATATATTCCGACATGTCCACGCGGATCAGCGCGTTTTCTGAACCAAACATCGCTTCTGCCAGCGCCTTGGAAAGCTCCGTCTTTCCGACACCTGTGGGACCGAGGAACAAAAACGAACCGATCGGTCGTCTCGGATCCTGCAGTCCGACTCTGCCGCGGCGCATCGCCCGCGCAACGCTCGATACGGCTTCTTCCTGTCCGATCACGCGCTTGTGCAGAATAGCTTCCAGCTTTAACAGCCGTTCGCTCTCTTTTTCGGTCAGGCGGCTCACCGGAACCTTTGTCCAAGTGGAAATGACCTTTGCGATATCCTCTGCTGTCACCTCTGGCTGCCCCTTTTTGCGGCTCTTTTCCTGTCGTTTCTGATGCTTTTCGTAACGGGTGAGCGCCTCCTTTAGCTTTTGCTTTAGTCTTGAGGCCTCCTCCAAATCCTGATCGCGGATCGCCTGCTCCAGCTTTTCGTCCAGCGTTTTGATTTCCTTTGCCTGGTCTGTTGCCTCGTCAGTCGTCTGCATCCGCTGCAGGCGCACCGCAGCAGCCGCCTCGTCCATCACGTCGATCGCCTTGTCCGGGAGCTTCCGGTCGTTGATATAGCGATTGGAAAGATGTACTGCGGCCTCGAGGGCTTCCGGCAGAATCTTTACTTTATGATGCTCTTCATATCTGGAAACGATTCCCTGTAAAATGCCGATCGCCTCTTTTTCCGTTGGCTCTTCGACCGTAACCGGCTGAAAACGGCGTTCCAGGGCAGCATCTTTTTCGATATATTTGCGGTATTCTTCCAGCGTTGTCGCGCCGATCAGCTGAATCTCGCCGCGCGCAAGGGACGGCTTTAAAATGTTGGAAGCGTCAATCGCCCCCTCTGCGCCGCCTGCACCGATCAGTGTATGCAGCTCATCCAAAAACAGTAAAATATTTCCGTCGTCTGTCACCTCACGGATGACCTTACGAATTCGCTCCTCAAATTCGCCGCGGTATTTGCTTCCCGCGATCATCCCGGACAGATCCAGCATCAGAACCCGTTTATCCTTTACCGTATCCGGCACGCTGCCCTCCGTAATCCGAAGCGCAAGCCCCTCGACGATCGCCGTTTTGCCGACACCGGGTTCTCCTACCAGGCACGGATTGTTCTTCGTCCTGCGGCTTAAAATCTGAATCACGCGCCCAATCTCCTGATCGCGCCCGACAACTGGATCGAGCTTTCCCTGTGCAGCCAGCTTCGTCAGATCCCGGCTGTAAAGCTCCAGCGTTCCGGTCTGGCTCTTTTTTTGCCTGCGTCCCAGCTCTTCGCGGTACGCCGTAGGGTCCAGTCCTGCTGCCAGGAGCGTATCCCGCATGATTTTCTGCAGCGGCAGCGACAACGTCTGCAGCACCCGCACTGCAACATTATCCCCATCTCCTAAAAGCGCTAACAAAATGTGCTCCGTTCCGGTCAGCGCGCTGCCTGCCTTTTCCGCCTGTCTGTGGCTTTCCTCCAGAACTTCCTCTGCCCGGGGGGAATAACCGTCCCGCTCTATGACCGGATTGGGCGTCTCCGGAGCCAGCAGATCCTGAATCATTTCCCGGATCGCCTCTTCTTTTGCCCCGTTTTCCGTCAGAACCCTTGATGCCACACCGGTTCCTTCTTTGATCAGGCCCAGTAGGATATGCTCTGTTCCAACATAATTCTGATGCAGGCTTTTTGCCGCCCGCCCTGCCAAAAGCAGGGCAGTTTTTGCCTTATCCGTAAACTGTGACTGCATCTGTTATAGTCCTCCATACTCTTCATAAATCTCATCTATCAAAGCATGTACTTCCTCGCGGGAAATATTCCGACAACTTGCCCGTGCCAGAATGACCCGCAGCGACTCCCGCATCTGCTCCAGATCACTGATTCGATCCGCATCAATCGCAATCACTGCGCCGCGGCGTCTGTCCACCTTGACGAAGCCCTCTTGCTTGAGCACGGTATATGCCTTATTCACTGTATGCATGTTAATCCCAATGGATTCTGCAAGCTGCCGCACGCTCGGGAGGGACTCTCCCTCCTTGAGCCTGTTTGTCGCAATCCCGACAATGATCTGATTGCGCAGCTGTATATATAACGCTTCTTCGCTGTTAAAATCGACTTCCAGAATCATGCTGATCTCCCATCCATTTTCTCTTTAAAGTGTTCTAGAAACACTATAACAAGAATCCTGAAAATAGTCAACAATAGCATGCACGCGCTGCGAGCATGCTATTGTCATGAATAAAACAAAACACCCGGCACTGCTGTTTCCTGTGCTCCCGCCAGACAGCGGGCAGTTTGCAGCAAAAGCCGGATGTTTTTCATGGATTCACGACAATAGCATGTTCGCAGAACGTGCTTCTATTGTTTTCTGAATGCTTGCTTTTTGGAAGACTTATTTCAGGTCAAGGAATTCAAATTCAAGATCGTCATCATCCAGGAAATTTCTGGACTGCCAGTCTTTGGATTTGCCCTTTTTGCGGCGCGGACGTTCTTCTTCCTCTTCCTCGTCCTCATCCTCGTCATCCTCGTCTTCATATTCGTCGACTCTGGAGCGACGGACAGGCTTCTTTACCGGAGCCTTCTTTGCCGGACGGCGGCGCGGACGCTCTTCTTCCTCTTCCTCGTCCTCATCCTCGTCATCGTCTTCGTCCTCGTCGTCATCGTCATCCTCTTCTACATAACGGGCAGGCTTTTTGCGGCCGAAGCGGCGCGGACGTTCTTCTTCCTCTTCCTCGTCCTCATCCTCATCGTCGTCTTCATCATCTTCGTCATCATCATAATCGTCATAGTCTTCATACGTGCTTCTGACTTTGATGATCAGGATTGTTACAACGATAATCAGAACTACGATTACAAACGCCATCAGAATAACGACAAAGCGCATGCTCTTTGCGGTCTGATCGATGGTCGCCTGGTTATTCTTGTTGGTCTCCTCTGCATTCAGCAGGTCACTGACCTGATATCTGGTTCCCATAGTATTATCATGCAGATACCATGCACTGCTGCCGCTTCCGTCATCCTCAAAGGCGACGGAATAATCTGCGGAGTTGTCTACGATCGGCTCCTCCTCCGGTTCCTCCGTCTCCTGAGTTTCGTCAACAGCCGGCTCTGCTGTCGCCTCCGACACATGTGCCTCTACCAGATCGGAACGGATATATCCGCTTACATTATCAAATGTTACTGCATACCAGGTCTTGCCGTCGCTGCCCTGTGTCTCGCCGGTAACGGTCAGCTCCTGTCCGCTGGTTGCCTTACCTGCAACGCTTGCGCTGGTGGAAGCTTCGCTTCTGATATTAACGCTGGAAGAGGTTACGGTTGCGCTGGTAACGGTTCCTGCAGCAGCTGTCCCTGCTGCGTTATCCTCTGCGGCATTATCCTCTGCGGCGTTATCCTCTGCGGCTGCATCAGCATTTCCGTCCTCTGCAGCATTGGTGTCGGTTGTTGTGGTCGTTGTCGTTCCGCTCGGGGAAGAGGTCAGCGGCACAGCGCCGACTTCCATTGTGGATGTAAATAAAAATACCGCAGCAAGTGCACATCCCAGCACAGTGCTGAACTTGGTCGTCCATTTCATCATTCTAGTTTACGTACCTTTCTGATTCCGATCCGCAAAGGTCTCTGCGGACCTTTTCTCTTTTCCAAACTCCTCAGCCAGGCTTCCGATTTCGCCTGTCGCCAGTGCTCTATCGGTATATTATGCTTCGTCGATCGCTTTACCGATATCGTGTCTCATATATTTGTTGGCAAAATTGACCCATTCGGTCGCTGCATACGCTTTTGCGCGCGCTTCCTTTAAGGTAGGCGCCTTCGCTGTGATACCCAGCACACGTCCACCGTTGGTCAGGATCGTCTTTCCGTCTTCTGCAAACCTGGTTCCTGCATGGAAACAGAATACATCGTCTTTTCCGTCAAAGGCTTCCAGGCCGGAAATCGGGAGTCCCTTGTCGTATTTTAACGGATAACCGTCCGATGCCAGCACAACACAAACTGTCGCATTGTCTTCAAACTCCAACTTGAGCTGATCGAGCGTACCGTCGATACATGCCTCGCAAACGTCCAGAATGTCGTTTTTCATACGCGGCAGCACAACCTGCGCTTCCGGATCACCGAAGCGGACATTATATTCCAGCACTTTCGGGCCGTCAGGTGTCAGCATCAGGCCGAAGAAAATTACACCCTGAAAGGTGCGTCCTTCCGCAGACATTGCATCGACGGTAGCCTGATAGATATATTTTTTACAGAACGCATCAACCTCTTTTGTATAGAACGGAGACGGAGAAAAATTGCCCATGCCGCCGGTGTTCAAGCCCTGATCGCCGTCCTTTGCGCGCTTGTGATCCTGGGCGGAGGACATGATCTGGATGGTCTTGCCATCTGTAAAGGACAGCACGGAAACCTCACGTCCGGTCATGAACTCTTCGATGACCATCTTGTTGCCGGCTGTGCCGAATTTCTTATCTGTCATAATCGTGCATACGCCGTCTTCCGCTTCTTCCAACGTGCTGCAGATTAAAACGCCTTTTCCAAGTGCAAGGCCATCCGCCTTTAAAACGATCGGGAATTTCGCTTTGGTATGCAGATATTCCAGCGCATCCTCTGCCTTGTCGAACACTTCATAGGCAGCCGTCGGAATATTGTATTTTTTCATCAGTTCCTTGGAAAATGCCTTGCTGCCTTCCAGAATCGCCGCATTTTTGCGAGGACCGAATGCACGGATCCCGGCTGCCTCCAGCTGGTCTACCAGGCCCCCGACAAGCGGATCATCCATGCCGACGATAACGAGGTCGATCTCTTTTTCCTTTGCGAACTCGGTCAGACGGTCAAATTCCATCGCGCCGATCGGAACGCACTCTGCCAGCTGCGCAATTCCGGCGTTGCCGGGTGCACAGTAAATCTTCTCTGCTTTCGGGCTCTTTGCCACACTTGCAGCGATCGCATGCTCTCTGCCGCCGCTTCCCACAATCAGAATTTTCATATGAACCTCCATATTTTCAGGCGCTTTCGCTGTTATGCGATGCAATTTTGCATCACGATGCGATAATCGTCTTTCCATCCACAACGGTTACTCTGCCCTGGGCAATCAGATCGATGGCCTGGGGCAAAATTTTCCATTCCGCTTCCTCCATGACCCGCTGCTGCAGACTCTTGGGTGTATCGCCCTGCTGCACTTCAACCGCCTTCTGTAAGATAATCGGACCGGTATCCATTCCGTTGTCCACAAAATGCACCGTCGCGCCGGTCACTTTTGCACCGCGCGCAAGCACACCCTCATGGACATGCAGACCGTAAAAGCCAACGCCGCAAAACGCAGGGATCAGCGACGGATGGATATTGATAATCTGATTTGGGAACGCTTCAATCATCTCTGCCGGAACAGCGACTAAAAATCCTGCCAGCACGATCAGATCCGGCGCGATTTCCTTTACCTTTTCGGTCAGGACATGATTGAATGCCTCTCTGCTCTCGAAAGATTTCGGAGAAAGACAGATTGCTTCCACATTATGCTGCCGCGCGCGTTCCAGCGCATATGCGCCCGGGTTGTTGCTGATCACCGCTGCGATTTCGGCATTGCGGATTTTTCCCGCGTCAATCGCATCGAAAATCGCCTGCAGGTTCGTGCCTCCGCCTGAGACACAGACCAGAAGCCTTAACATAAGGTCACTCCCTTTTCGCCTGCTTTGATGGTGCCTACCACATAAGGGGTATCGCCTGCAGATTTCATTGCTTCCATGGTCTTATCCACATCGGCGGGATCTACTGCGACGATCATACCCAGTCCCATGTTATAGGTGTTATACATCATATGCTCTTCGATATTGCCCTTTTTCGCCATCAGGGTAAAAATCGGAGGAACGGGATAGCTGTTTTTGTTGATCACCGCATGGGTACCCTCTTTTAACATACGGGGCACGTTTTCATAAAAGCCGCCGCCGGTGATATGGCTGCATGCCTTTACGGTTACGCCGGCTTCTTTGACTGCCTTTAACGCCTTAACATAGATGCGTGTCGGAGCCAGCAGGGTCTCGCCCAGGGTTGCGCCCAGCTCATCATAATAGGTATTTAAGCTTTCAACGGTCATGTCGAATACCTTACGAACCAGAGAGAAGCCGTTGGAATGCACGCCGGAGCTTGCCATGCCGATCAGCACGTCACCGGGCTTTAAGTTTTCGCCGGTAATCAGGTCTTTTTCATCCACTACACCGACTGCAAAACCAGCCAGATCGTACTCATCCTCCGGCATCAGTCCGGGATGTTCTGCTGTCTCGCCGCCGATCAGGGCAGCTTCCGACTGTACACAGCCTGCGGATACGCCTTTTACGATCTCTGCGATCTTCTCGGGAATATTTTTGCCGCATGCGATATAGTCCAGGAAAAAGAGCGGTTCGCCGCCTGCGCACGCAATATCGTTTACACACATGGCAACGCAGTCGATACCGATGGTATCATGCTTGTCCATAAGAAAGGCGAGCTTGATCTTGGTTCCGACACCATCTGTACCGGATACCAGGGTAGGCTTTTCCATATCCTTGATCTTTTCCAGGGAAAATGCACCGGAAAAACCGCCCAGTCCGCCAAGCACTTCCGGGCGCATTGTCGTCTTTACATACTGTTTCATCAGTTCCACCGATTTGTATCCGGCTTCAATATCCACTCCAGAACTCTTGTAATCCATCTGATCCTCCATATCGTGCCTGTGCACCTGTTTATTTTGTGTAGTTGTGATAGCCGCATTCCTGCAGCTTTGCATCCTTTTTCAGTACGCCGTCTTTCATCTCTGCGCTGTAATCCTTGAGCTTTGCAAGAAGCTCCGGATCGGAAACCGCTAAAATCTTCGCCGCCAGAATACCTGCGTTTGCACCGCCGTTGATCGCAACGGTCGCCACCGGGATACCGGAGGGCATCTGAACGATGGAATACAGGGAATCCCTGCCTCCCAGAGACGTCGTGTGCATCGGGATACCGATCACCGGCATCGGAAACAATGCAGCGCACATACCCGGCAGATGAGCTGCCATACCGGCGCCGGCGATAATCACCTTTACGCCCCGCTCCTCCGCGGTCTGTGCATATTCAAAAAAAGTATCGGGCATCCGATGTGCGGAAATAATCCGCATTTCATAGGAAATACCGAATTTGTCCAAAATCTCAGCTGCTTTTGCCATTACAGGCATATCGGAATCACTGCCCATTACAATACTGACCTGTGCCATGTGCTTTTATCCTCCTGTCAAAATATGTCGCAACTTATCAATCTACAGTGTACTAAACTTTTTTGGCAGATGCAACCTATTTTTGTATTACAGTTCACTCGTACCGTTTGGGGGCAGATTTCATGCTCGCATGAAAATCTGCTTTCAAAAAGGTACGAAGGGAGCGCCATTTTATGAGCAAAAGGAGCTGCAAAGCAGCGGAGAGCGTCGAAGACGCGTTTTTGCGAATGGCGCGGGTGAACTGTAACGCACCTTCCCGCCAATGGTGCGTGTAAACTGTAAGATGTTTATCCCTGATACAGCGGCAAATTTAATTCTTCCGTACCGTCCAGTACGAAAAATCCGTCCTTGATCAGGCCAATCCTGGTGCCGTCTGCACATACTGCTGTTACCTCTGCCAGCTCTGCGTACGGGATCGTAATATCTGTGTGGCAGTTAAAATATGCCTTTTCCGGATCGGTATGACGAAGCGCGGACACCTCGTTGTCCCGCGCGATGATCGCCTTGCCATCCGGATTATAGGTCATGCGGTCTTCTTCATAGCTGTAGCAGGTATCACCCACTGCGAAGTGGGGGCCGGTCTTTTCTGCAATCAATACCGGAAGCTTGTCATTGATTTCATAACGGCGCGCCACCATATAAGCAGTCGTGTTCGTACCAATAGCAAATTCGCCGATCGGCAGCGTATCATGATGATACAGCACACCATCCTGCAGCAGCTTTTCATTTTCCGCTTCCTTTTCAAAGTTACGGCAGGTGTATTTGGTAATCATGCCATCCCTAAACTGCAGCTCCAGATCGTTATACTGCATACCGCGCAAAAACGTCTGCGGTACATGCAAAACGCCTTCTGTTCCGGTCAGCTTCGGAGAGGTGAACACTTCCCCAACCGGAATGTTGACGTCCGCCACGCAGTTTTCGAAATTCGTTTCCTGCGCAGGATTGTTGAGCGTATGGAGCATGACCTTTATATCGGTGTGGTTGTCGCCGCGTCCCTTGATCTCCACCCACGCTGCCTTATCCAGCGCATCGATCAGGTGCTGCTGAATCGTCTCGTAGGTCTTGTAATCCAACGTATTGATCTTTAACACTTCGTCGAAAATCTCCGGGAAATGCTCGCCGATGCCCGGAACCGGGAACGCGATACAGGTAAAGCTTCTTTCCTCCGGGTCGATATATTCGTTCGTCATCGCACCCGCCTGGCTCTGATATTCGACATACAGCTTCTGCTGTTCGACCGATAAGGTGAGCAGATGCTCCTTGCTCGCAGGCTCGAAGGGCTCTTCGCCGAATGATTCGATGACAGCGGGACCTGCATGGACAACCGCCATATCTTTGTACTCTTCCCACGCATTTTTGCGGCATTCCAGCATCCTGTGGACATATTTTTTGTCCAGGTACAGTGCCTTGTCGTTTTCATGGTCATAATCGAACTGCCGGTTCACTGCACCACCGAAAAATCCGAGCCGGAACACTCTGCGTCCCTCTGCAAAGCTCGCAGGTGTGCGGGCGATGACAGGCTCTAAGCCCATTTTTCTGAAGTTTTCAATTGCAGCTTTTACGACACGCTCAAAGCCCAGAGGATAACGGATCTGGACGGATTTCTTTTTGTCCAGAGGCTTCTTTGCCAGCTCAAAGCCCTTGCGAAAGCCCTCCGTGTAGGTGTCTGCGATTTTCTGAATTTTTTCTTCCGGCAGACCATTCAAATGCTCTGCCAGCTTCCACTGATCATCCGCGATATATTCCCCGAACCAGAACAGGTAACGGATATCAGACAGGTCTGCGTTTTCGATGATGTCCAGCGCAAATCTCTGTCCCCAGTCCACGGTATGGCGGATCGCATGCTCTGCAGTCAGCTCCGCATAGTCGCTTGCAAACCAGTAGAAAATATCCCGGATCCGGGAATATTCCGGTGCTTCTTTTGTCTCCTCGAAGCTTTCTGCAAACGCACAGTAAATTTCGACAAACAGCTCCAGGCGGATCGTGATGCCTTCCAGATCCTGTTCATAAATGAACGCAGGCAGGCTGCGCAGCTCCGCCGCAACTGCAGAAAGCAGCTGTCCAAAGGTTTCGCCAAGCTGTGCATATGCCCAGTCGGGGTTTGCATAGCTTGTCTCATAATTGCGTCCCATCAGGTCGATGAAGCAGCTTTCGTTGTGCCGTTCCAGCTCTTGCAGAGAGGCTTCCCGCATCGCCCCGGACGCTATCCATTTGTATTCTTCGAGCAGGACGCCCAGATAGTCCGCGTTTTCTGCAAAATAGCGTTGAAACTGCTCCGGCATCCGTTTTTCTTTTTCGATTTCCAAAATACGCTGTGAGGCAAGCTCAAACCGTTCTTCCATTACTGTCATAATCCATACACTCCTACTGCCACAATCCCCCCGATCCCCAACAGGGTCAGGGCGTTCAACACAATGCCAATCCAGGCGAACAGATAAAATTTATCCTCTTCCAGCTTCGCCATAATTCCAATTACCAGACCTGCCGCAGAAAAAATCAGGCACAGCAGTGCCACCACGCCGTAGCGCACATATGCCGTCCCATGATTCTGCCAGGTAAAATAGACGGTCAGGAAAACAGAAATCAGGGACATTGCCCCCAGCATTGCTGACAATATCCCCTTTTTGGATTCCCTCTTATCGGTAAAAATGTAATGCCTGCGCACGCCGGTCTCCTTTCCGAAAAGCTTCGCTTACGCAGTTCCCTATCTGTAACCGGGAACTGCGTAAAAATTCCATTTCCTGCATTCTCAGAAAATCAGTTTGCCCCGGTGTGCCAGCTGTCTTGCGCCGTTTACGATCAGCAGCACGCCGCTTGCAATCCCGGAAACCAGCACGACCGCGCCGACCGCGATATTCAAAGCGCCGCTGCCGCCCAAAAGCTTATAGGTCTTTTCTTCCATATTGGTTGAACCTCCTTATTTTGCACCGTACTGCGCGTAATAAGCGTCGATCGCAGTCTTTAAGGTATCATCAATATAAACCTGTCCCTTGTAGGGCTTGTTATACAGATATTCTGTCACCTCTGCCATGCTGACGATGGCATTGGCGTCAAAACCGTACTTTTCTTTGATCTCTTCCAGCGCGCTCTTCTCAGAAGAAAGTCCGCGCTCCATGCGGTTTAAGGAAACCATCAGTCCGACGATCTCCACATCTGCCTGTGCTTTTAAGATCGGGAAGGTTTCTTCGATGGACTTGCCGGAGGTCGTTACATCCTCAATAATAACAACGCGGTCGCCATCCTTTAACTTGCTGCCCAGTAAAATACCAGTGTCGCCATGATCCTTTACTTCCTTACGATTGGAACAGTAACGGATATCCTTGCCGTAAAGCTCGCTGATGGCCATCGTCGTCGCAACGGTCAGCGGAATGCCTTTGTATGCGGGTCCAAACAGCACGTCAAAATCCAGTCCGTAGTTGTCATGAATCGCCTTTGCATAATATTCGCCCAGTCTGCGCAGCTGTGTGCCAGTCACATAAGCGCCCGCATTCATGAAAAACGGGGACTTACGTCCGCTCTTCAACGTAAAATCGCCAAACTTTAAGACATTGCTGTCCACCATAAATTCGATAAATTCCTGTTTATACTGTTCCATTTCTTGTATTCTCCTTCGTTGCAGTGCATTGAAAATGCCTGTGCTTTGTTATGAATGCAGCGCGATCGCCTGCAGGTACAAAAAGATAATGTTAGTATAGCATTGCAAGACAGGTTTTTCAACCGTTAACTAACAGCACTGCGCTAAAGGGCGAGAGGTCTAATACACAGCCGTTCTCATATACCAGCTCTTCCCGTTTTTTGCTGCCGCCAAAGCACTCCCAATCGCTGTTAAGCAACTCGCGATAGCTGCCGTCTTTCTGCAGCGGTACGGCATAGCCGTTTTGCGGCTGAGCGGAAAAATTGAATACGCCGATCACGGTCTGGTCGCCCGCCATTCTCTGCATCGCGTAGATCACGCGCCCCTCCTGATGGCAGTCCAGCCAGGTAAAACCGTCGCGGTTAAAGTCCTTTTCCCAGAGCGCCGGATGATCGAGATAAAGGTGATTCAGTTCCTTCATATAATGATAGAACGCTTCGTGAATCGGGAAATCCAGCAGGTTCCAGTCCTGCTCCCGCTTTTCATCCCATTCCCGGAACTGCCCGATTTCATTGCCCATGAAATTCAGCTTTTTACCCGGATGCAGCATCATATAGGCGTACATGGCGCGTGCCTGTGGGAATTTCCGTTCGTAATCGCCGTTCATCTTCTGCAGAATCGTCGCCTTTCCATGCACTACCTCATCGTGGGAAAGCGGCAGCAGATAATGCTCGTTATACGCATACATCATTGAAAAGGTCAGCTTGTGGTACGCTTCCGTGCGCGCCGACGGATCGAGCTGAAAATATTCCAGCGTGTCGTGCATCCAGCCCATGTTCCATTTTAAATCGAATCCAAGTCCGCCCTGATCAGCGGGCGCCGTTACGCCGGGGAAATTCGTAGAATCCTCCGCCGCCAGGATACAGTTCGGAACGCGCTCTTTCAACCCTTTATTCATAAAACGGATAAAGTCAACTGCATTACCGTTTACGCCGCGCCGTTCATCCCCCTGCCAGTAAATGATCCGGCTGATGGCATCCATCCGGATACCGTCAAAATGAAACTCCTTCATCCAGTAATACGCCGCAGACTGTAAAAAGCAGCGCACCTCCCCACGGGAATGCATAAAATTACAGCTTCCCCATTCACTCACTCCAACATCCCTGCTCGGATATTCGTACAGCTCTCCGCCATCGTAACGTTTCAAACCGTAATCGTCTGTGGCAAAGTGTACCGGTACAAAATCCAGCAGCACATAAATTCCATTCTGATGCATCTGATCCACCAGCTTCTGTAATCCCTCTGCCGTACCATACCGGGCAGTCGGAGCAAAAAATCCCGTATTCTGATATCCCCAGCTTTCATCGCAGGGATGCTCGCTCAGCGGAAGAAATTCCACACAGTTATAGCCGCTTTCCTTCAGATACGGGATCAGAACCTCTCCCAGCTCCTCATAGGTATACCAGTCGGTCTGTCCTGTACCCGGCTTTTTAAAAGAGCCAGCATGTACCTCATAAATATTGAGGGGCTTCGTGCTGATATCCTCCCGATCCTTTAACCATTTTTCATCGGTAAATGCATAACGGTTAAGATCCCGTACCACTGATTTATGTGCCGGGCGAAGCTCCATTCCAAACCCGTAGGGATCACAGTGCTCCTGGCAGGAACCATCCCTGTGCCAGATACGGAATTCATACAGGTCCCCTTCTTTTACCTGGTCCAGTGTAATTTCATAAAAGTTGCCGTCATGCACCCGCTGCATTCCGTGTCCCTGTCCGTTTAATACAAGCTCCACGCCCGCTGCAGAGGGGGCAAACGTCCGAAACGTCGTGCGCTCCTTCGTGTAATGGGCACCCAGATATTTATAAGCTTCAAATTCCTGTCCGGTATAAAATCCGTAAAAATCCATGTTCTTCTCCCTTTCTTCTCTCTCCGTCCGCAAAGATCATTTTTTGCAGCCTGCTTTTCTGATCTGCAGTTGCAGTTCACTCGCGCCATTCGCAAAAACGCGTCGTTGATTTTCTTGACGGGTGTCTATTTGCGCCGTATACTGATGATATTATCATACCAGCCGGAGCGTTTCCGGCACAATCGACAATCCTGCCCCTTGTTACAATACTGGACGTTTCGGGCAAATTGTCCAGAAAGGAGGGAATTCTTTTGGATCAACGGGAAATCAAAACCAAACGCGCCATCAAGAATGCATTTCTGATGCTGCGTGCCCAAAAGCCGATCGAAAAAATCACGATCCGGGAACTTGCCGCCCTCGCAGAAATCAGCAAAGCCACCTTTTATCTCCATTATCAGGATATTTACGACCTTTCCGAGCAGATCGGGAAAGAGGTGCTCACCAATATTTTAAACAGTATTTCCAGACCGGAAAATGTACTGGAAAAGCCCGATGTGTTCACAAGGGAAATCACAACGGGCTTCTTTTCTCAGATCAATCTGATCCAGCTTCTGTTCTCCGGTTCGCAGGCGCATATTCTCCCAGACCTCGTCGATTCGTCGATCCGGGAATATATTTACCGCCTGAAACCGGAATATACAGACAATATGCAGTTCAACATTCGCCTCTCCATGCTCATCAAGGGAAGCTTCTATGCGTTTTATGATAACTACCACAAGTATGACAACGCTGCGCTGATCGATGAGATCTGCGCGTTTCTTGGACAGTGCACCCGATGAAGGAGCATTAACGCAAAGCGACCAGCAGGAAGAAATTCTCCCGCCGGTCGCTTTTTTTATTCTGATTTGCTCTGCTTAGAACTTTCCGCTTCGTCCCGAGCCTCCTCCACCGCTTTCGCTTTGGGTACTTGATGAGGAAGAGCTTTCTCTCTCAATTTTGCGTCTTGTCTGGGTCGTGTGGGTGTAACGATCCTCTTTCCGGCTCAGCTTTAGCTTTTCGGAGACATAATCGTTCGCTTCTGTTTTCTGATGCACCGTGTGCATCTTCAACAGCAGCAGCAGACAGATAATGATAGAAATCACACAGGAAATTCCAAGCGCCATTAAAAAGCTCACCCCGAAATTTTCTCCGGGAGTCGCTTCATAATCCTCATAGTCACCGGAATCGTATCCCTCAGGCGCACTGACAGGTGTTCCCTGCTCTGCAAGCTGTAAGTAATTGCTGCAGGCATCGATATAGTCACCAAAGCCTCCATACCAGTCGTCATCCCGGAAATTATCCAGGAAATAGGTTTCCAGCTGTTCCTGACCATACGCGTTGAACACCTCAGAAGCCTTCGGACCGTATACAAACATCGCATAATCCCGATCCTCCATGCTCAGCAGGATCATAATGCCGTCCCGGTCCTCTCCCATGCCCATCTCATAGTCATGATAGATGGTATAATCTGCGGTATATACGCTCTCCGTGCTGTAATCCGTATAATCATCAACCGTTATCATATAGACGCCGCACTGATATTCTTCGGAAACCTGCTGTGCACGCTGCTCCAGATCTTCCCACTGACTGTCTGTCAGGATCCCGGCATCATCCGTTACATAATTTAACTGTGCATTGCTCTCTGCAAAAACTGTCATCGGAGCCAGAAGAAGACAAAGGGCCAGCAGCACAGAAACAAATCCGTTCGGTTTTTTCTTCATCTCTTTCTCCCCCTTACGACAGCATCAAAATGATCGTCAGCACAACCGTCATCGGTGCTGCAATGGCTGCAAACAATCCCCAGAACTTTCCTTTGCTCGTCGGAAGGTCGCCGACCATCTTGCCGGTCTGACCGTTCATCGCAAACAAAAAATCCTGTCCGTTCCATTTCGTATGCAGCATCCAGACCGGAAGCAGTGCATAATGTACCTTGCCGCGCTTTAAATCGATCTGCTTGTGCTCAAGAGTACAGGAGTCATATCCGGTTACCGTTCCCCGAAGGGCATCCTCCAGTGTGCTGGCACAGCGCGTATCCGCACGCTTCTGGCTGTCCTTGACACTCACATCATATTTGTCTGCAAGAAAGCCCGGCAGATATGCAGTGGAAAACTCCTTTAACCCGCTGTAATCATAGGGCTCGATGGAATCCATATGATCATCCGGCATTTTGGATGACGCATCCACCGGAATTTTCTCAAAGCCGATGGAGCCGGCACGGGATACCTCATAATGACGGGTTTCCGTAATCTCTTCGTCACCCTTTTCGTATACCTTCGATGTCGTAGCCTTATAGGATGCTTCTCCGGAGGCTTTGCCGTCGAACATCCAGAACGGAACATAAACGCCCTGGATCTCTTCGATATGATTGTCGTCCTTAAAGGATTTCGGCAAATAAGGTCTTCCCTTATAGTGCATTTTCAGTTTTTCGATCGCTTCTTTTTTGCTGACCTTAAACGGGATCACATAATCCGGCTTCAATACACCGGAAAACTGTCCGGGCACAACAGTCGGATTCCCGCAGTAGGGACAGGAGGTTGCAGCAGTCGTCTCATCGCAGATCAGCTCCGCGCCGCAGGAGGGACAGTTGTAGCTCTTCATGCCGGCTGCATCCTTGCCCCAGTTATCACTGATATCCGAAGTATCCCAGCCCTCTTCGGCCGCCTTTGCCTGCTGTTGCTTTTTCTGTTCCGTCTCTTTTTCTGCCTTTTTCTGGGCTTCGACAGATTTTTCTTCCTTCTTGGCATACATCGCTTCGATTTCTGCGACTTCATACTCCGTACCGCAGTAATCACATTTCAACTTGCCAAGGCTTTCCGAATAATGCAGCGGTCCGGTACAGGCCGGACACTGATAATTGGTAATTTGTTCCGCCATAACAGCTCATCCCCTCTCAGAATCGTAATCATCCCTGTATCTCTTTGGATCAGTTCTGTACATCTCCTGTATCAAAGGGGTCTCCGCACTCCGGGCAGAATTTCGGCGGATTGGTGGGATCCTCCGGAACCCAGCCGCACTTGTTGCATTTATACTGTTTTACTGCAGCCGGTTTGGGCTTTCCGCATTCGGAACAGAATCTGCCTTTGTTGACTGCACCGCAGCTGCAGGTCCAGGTATCGTCAACAGGCTTGGGCTGACCGCATTCTGCACAGAATTTGCCGGTGTTTACTGCGCCGCAGCTGCATTTCCAGCCCCCTGCAGGAGCTTCCATCTTCGGTGCTGCCGCTGCCTGCTGTGCTGCCGCATTCGCTGCTGCCTGCTGTGCCGCCATCTGTTGCTGCTGCCCCATCGCATACAGGCTCTGCGCATTGATGCCTCCTGCCTGCTGTGCCATGCCCATTCCCATAAATGCCATTGCAGGACCGGCTGACGTATTGGAAGCAGCTGCTGTCATCGCCTGAGCCTGGGCACGGGACAGGGCGCCGGCTGCACGGGTCGGATCCATATATGCAGCTTCACGCTGCATCTCTTTGATCATCTGCTCGTCTTCTTCACTTGCCTTGACGGAAGATACGCCAAAGGAAACGATCTCCAGACCGCGGACATCCTTCCATTCTGCAGAAAGCTCATCGTTTAATGCTTTCGAGATCTCCTTTGTATGGGCAGTCAGACCGGAATAACGGACACCGGTTTCCCCAACCCTTGCAAAGGCGGGCTGCAGTGCTGTCAACAACTCTGACTTTAACTGATCATCAATCTTATCACGGGTATAATCCTCTGATACATTACCGCAGACATTGGTGTAGAACAGCAGCGGATTCGTGATTCTGTAGCTGTAGGCTCCAAAGCAGCGGATACCGATATCCAGATCGATGCCTGCCCGTTCATCTACCACCCGGAACGGAACCGGAGACGGAGTCCCGTATTTATTGCCGGTAATTTCCTTTGTATTGAAATAATAAACCCTCTGCTCCTTTGGTGTCTCGCCGCCGAAGGTAAAACGCTTGCCGATATTTTTGAACACCGCACCGATACCAGCGCCTAAGCTTCCTGCAAAAACAGACGGTTCTGTAGACATATCATATGTATATTCACCGGGTTCTGCGCACACATCCACGATCTTACCCTGGTCTACGATCAACATACACTGACCGTCTGCAACTGCGATCAGGGAACCGTTGGAAATCACATTGTCGCCGCCCTTGTTGCTTGATCTGCCGGATACCTTCTTGCGCCCTCTTACCGCCAGAACATCAACCGGAAGAGCTTCACAGTAAAAATACTCCTTCCACTGATCCGCCATTACACCGCCAGCTGCGCCCATTGCCGCTTTTATCAATCCCATACGTAAGTCCTCCTTTTTTCCTGCAGTCAGATTCCTTATCCAAAACATACACGACTTACCGGCATTTGACTGCAATTTAACGATACTATCAATATTATTCTATCAGAATTTTCTACAAAAATCCATATATTTTAAATACAATTTTGTGCATTCCGTTCAGACAAGCCCCTGGCTTTGGCATATGCCAACAGCCTCTTTTGAGCATCCTCCAGGGTTCCGAAGGACTCCCGACAGCAGATCACCTTCCGGCATCCGTCCATGCAGCGCATCGCCTGCTCCAAAAGCTCCTCCGGAACCGGTTCAAAGGCCGGTACTGAGAAAAGCTGAGAGGAAAGTGCCTTTGCCGCCGGATAATCCAGGTCGTTTTCCCAAAGCAGTCCTGCCGCAAAGGGAATCCCCTCCCGCTGCAGCCTCCGAAACGTATTTCTTCCGCTGCCATTCCCGGCGATGACAAATACCTCCGGAGTTCCTTTTACTGCCGCCAGCTCCATTTCCTGGCTTTCTTCCTCAAAGCTCCCCTGAGTGATCTGAAACAGCTTCGAAAGATGTCCCGGCCTAAAAATTTCCTCCGGCGTTCCGACCTGCTCCACAAAGGCTCCATCCACACACAGGATCCGGTCAGATACCCGCGCGGCAAGCTCCAGCTCATGCAGCGACAGGATCACTGTCAGTCCCTTTTTTTTCTGAAGCTCCTGCAGCACGGAAAGAAATTCCAGTTTATATTTTATATCCAGATAAGAGGTCGGCTCATCCAACAGCAGGATTTCCGGCTGCTGACAAATCGCCCGGGCAAGCAGGATACGCTGTCTCTGTCCGTCGCTGATCCTCGCAAAATCCCGATCCTTGAATTCCAGCACATGCACAGCTTCCATTGCTTCCTGCACGGCTTCATGATCCTTTGCGGACAAAACTCCGAACCGCCCGGTATAAGGGTAACGCCCGGTTGCCACCACATCCTCACAGGTCATCAGCTCTGTATGCGGCCGCTTTGTAAAGACAACCGCCATCTTTTTTGCCAGCTCACGTCCCGAAAGGCTCTGCAAATTTTTATCCTCCAAAAGGACACTGCCTCCCAAAAGCTCCAGCTGACGCGCAATGCTTTTTAAAATGGTGGATTTTCCGGCACCGTTTGGACCGATCAGCGTCAGGATTTCCCCTTTTTTCAATTCGATCTCAATATTCTGTATCAGCGGCTGGTTCTGATATCCGACACAAAGTTGTTTCGCCTGAAAATAATATGCCATCAGTCCACTCTCTCCTTTTTCCCGTAAGCCATCACCCAGAGAACCACCGGTGCACCAAACACTGCCGTCACCGTGCTGATACTCAGCTCTGTCGGTGCAAACAGCGTCCGCGCCAGCAGATCACAGAACAGGCAAAAAACACTTCCCCCCAGAAAGCTGGCCGGGATCATCCAGATCGGTTCTGCGGTTCCCAGCATTTTTTTGACCAGCTGCGGGACTGCGATCCCGACAAAGGAGATCGGTCCGGCGAAGGCCACAACGCACGCGGACAGAATACTTGAAAATACGACCATTCCAATTCGTAAAAGTCTCACATTCACACCGAGATTTAACGCATACGATTCGCCAAGCTGATAGGCGGACAGTGGCTTCGACATCAGAAACACCAGCACAAAAATGACCGTCACACAGATGCAGGCCGCCCTGACGCTGCTCCAGGTCGTTCCGGAAAAGCTGCCCAGGGACCAATTATGAAGATTTACAATGTCCGCATCCTGCGCAAACGTCACGACCAGCTCCGTCACCGCCGAGCAGATATATCCGATCATCACTCCGCTGACCACCAGCATGGACATCCGCCTGATCCGCCTCGACATCAACAGGACAAAGCCCATGGAAAGCATCGCCCCTGCAAATGCCGCTGCGATCATCCCTGCCGAATTCACCATCCTGCCCCTGCCCAGGAAAAAAACCATGACGAGTGCCACCACCATCTTTGCCCCGGAGGAGATTCCAAGTACAAAAGGTCCGGCGATAGGATTATGGAAAAAGGTCTGCAAAAGGTAACCGGACAGCGCCAGTGCACCTCCTAATACTGCTGCAAGGATCGTGCGGGGCAGACGCAGCTGCAATATGATCGTCTGCTGCTTTTCCCCCATTGGCTGACCGGACAGGATCTTTAGGATTTCGGACAGGGAAACCGAGACGCTTCCGATACAGATATTGAGCAATATGCCTGCCGCCATTGCTGCTGCCAGCAGCAAAAACGCTGCCAGAATCCTTCTTTTTTTCCGTACTGCACTGTCTGCAGAGTTTTTTCCCATGCTATGTTATCCCTTCCGTTGTCTTTCCTTACTACTTCAACCGGTACAAATACCTGGTCTCTTTGTCATCGCCCGTCAGCATCCTGTGAAAATCCTCGATCAGATTTCCGGCCGACATGGACTGCTGATACATATCCTCTGTCGTACACCAGACCTGATGATTTTTTACTGCCTTAAAATCCTTTAACAGACTGCACTTTTTCAACAAATCCTCCAGGGTCTGTACCTGCCTGTCGATCGTCGTGTTATACACTAAAAAGTCTGCATCCTGCGCCCCATCATAAAAATCCTCCAGCTGCAGATTGACCGTTGAACGGCGGGAGTCCGGATCTCCCAAATTTTCAAAGACATACTTTCCACCGGCAAGCTCGATCATTTTGGGGATATAATCCGTGCTCTGGCGTACCTGCACCAGTCCGTTTGAAGTGATATAGAAAAAGGCGACAGTTTTTCCTGTGCTTTCTTCTGTTTCTACGCGCTTTAATGCTTCTTTTTGTTTTTCAAACAGTTGATCTGCTTTTTCTTCCTGATCCAGCAGCGCACCGAAAAAACGTACCCATTCCACGCGTCCCAGTGGATGTTCCTCATAGCTGGAATACTCCACCAGCGTCGGAATACCGAATTCGTCGAGCTTTTCCATCACCTCCGGGGTGTGGTAGATCATCGAATTTTCGATGGCCATGCTGCAGTTTTGGGATAGGAGCAATTCATAATCCGGCTGACTGTACTTTCCGGCATAAAGGAGAGTGCCATCCTTCATCGCCTGCTTTGCCGCCGGAATATACCAGTCCTCTTCCTTTAAGCCGCACATGGAAATCGCGTCCATGCTGTCTAACTGTGCAAACATATCCATTACGCTGGAGGCCACCAGATACAGGTTTTTCACAGGCTCCTGCAGCACGATCAGCTTTCCGGGCTCTCCCTCTGCAGAGGGGCTGACCAATGCTTCTGCGTCCTCCGGAGCTTGCTGATGTTTTGGAACAATCAAAATCCGGTCTCCATTTAGCCGTGTGGTCAGAAGCTTATAGCCGCCCTCGTAATAATCCACTGCAAAATTTTCCGCATAGGAAAGCTCCATGCTGTGATCGTAGGTCAGAGGGGCGGCTGCTGTCTTCGCAGGGTTTCCTCCGACTGCAGCTGTCTGCTGCCCTTTTTCTGCACCATCGGCATCTTCCTGTTCGGTCGTATCTGCTTTTGCTGCATTCTGACCGTTTTCCCCGGTATGAAAGTTCAGCGTGTATTCGATTTCATGGGGTGTGCTCATCGCCACTGTATCTGCGATGACGGCAATATCCTGGTCGAATGCCTCCACCGGAATTTGAAACACAGAATTTCCCTCTGTATTGACCGGAAGATATTTTTCCCCGTCCACCACCATGTAGTCATAATTGGGGCTGCTCCATTCCAGCGTTGCCACTGCTTTTCCGTCCTTTATCTCCACCTTTGCCGGAGAAGTGACAGATGCCCTGCCGCTTCCCCCCAAAAGCTCCACCTCCATCTGATACGTACCGTCCTGAAATTCCCAGCCAGTCTCTTCTTTCGTAAGTACTGTCTCCGCCTGCTGCTCCGATACGAAGGCCTGACTGCTGCAGCCACACATTCCCAACAGCCCCAGCACAAGCAAGCCTCCTGCAATCCATTTTTTCTGCATATCCTCTTCCTTTTTATCCTGTAAATAATTGTTTTATGCCTGACCGATCGGCGTAATTATACCATGCATACCTAAGAAGAACAACCGGATACTGCAGTGCGTTAAAAAGTGAAAATCATTGACACCCTTATGGAAAACGATTACAGTAAAACTATAAAACAAGTATTACTTTATGTAAAACAATCCACTACGAAAGGATATCTGATCTATGAAGGTTACTGTCCGTCTGCTGTCTGGCGCAGACCATCTCAGCCAGATCCTGACCGGCTTCCAGATGCTTTCCCGGGAAAATAAGCTCACCCTCGACATCCTTGACTGCCGCAAAGACTCTCCTGTTTATCAGGAAGCGTTTCTGGAGGCCCAGGTCAATGGGATCCGGATTCTGTTTGACCTGATGGACGGCTACTGGTATAACCGCCCGGAAACAGTTTTCCCGTTGTATCATTCCGCAGATATCATTTTTAAACGGTCTTTTTCATCTGTTAAAAACAGTGAGGTTTTCGGAGCATTTTCAGAAAAAATTCATCCGCTGGGCTTCAACTATCACGTGTTCTGTCCCGGCTCCCCTCTGATTGGTACCACTTCGAAAATCGGATTTTTGAAAAAACGCATCAAAGGGGTGACCTGCTACGTCTCCGACTATGAAGCAAAGATGACGCACGTTTCTGCCCGCCCCCGGATTCTTTTTATCACTCGCCTCTGGGACCCGGCAGAACCAGTTGTTCAAACGGATTCGGAGCTCGTCCGCCAGTGGGGCGAAATCAACGAAATGCGGATGCTGCTCGTACGAAAGCTGCGCGCCGCATTTCCGGAGCAGTTTATCGGAGGCATTCAGGACAGCCCGTTTGCGCAAACGCAGTGTCCTGACCTGATTCTTTCCGAACACTCCACCTGGAAACGGATCTATCTGCATCGCATGAAGCATTCCGAGATCTGCATCGCCTCCACCGGTCTGCACCAGTCTTCCGGATGGAAAATTGCAGAATACCTCGCCGCAGGAAGAGCGATCGTGTCCGAGCCGCTTTGTTATGAGGTTCCGGGGCCGTTTCAGGCAGGCGAAAACTACCTGACCTACACCTCTGCAGACGGCTGCATCGAACAGATCAGGACGCTGCTTGCGCATCCCGAGCAAATTTTGCAAATGGGACAGCGAAACCGCGCTTACTACGATACATGGCTGCGCCCCGACCAGATTGTGACAAAGGCACTGGAGCAGGCGAAGATTTTGCTGTAACGCAACAATAGAATGCACGCTCTGCGAGCATTCTATTGTCATGAATTAAACCCAAAAGGAGGGTTTCACGATGACTCAGCAATCAGATCATTCCTCCCGCCATGCAGGCTTTGAACTGCTGCGGATTCTTTCCATGATGATGATCGTCCTCATGCACGGGATCGGTCACGGCGGTCTGGGAACAACCGCTGCCCCCGGAACGTTTCCCTATTTTATTTACTGGCTCCTGTTCATGCTCGGACGTGTCTCTACCAATTGCTTTGTCATGCTGACCGGCTATTTTATGTGGCAGTCCAAAACGAAAGCATCCCGCCTGTTTCGAATCGAAATACAGGTGCTGTTTTATTCTCTGCTGACCTTTGTGATCGGTCTGTTTGCCGGTTCTGCCTCTCCATCTGCCGGCACTCTTCTGCGTGCTGTTTTTCCGACCACCTCCTGTGTATACTGGTTTTGCTCCTGCTATTTCATATTGTATCTTGCGATCCCGCTGTTAAATAAAATAATTGCTTCCCTCACGAGGGCGCAGCACCGTTTTATGCTGATCGTGCTCTTTCTCCTATTCAGTCTATGGCCGACCGTCTGCTTCTGGTCTGACATGTCGCGGGTGGAAAACGGCTACAGCTATGTATGGTTTTTCGTTCTTTATTTTACGGCAGCATACCTTTCCATCTATCAGGTGCGGATGTCCTCTGCCCTCTGCCTGAGCCTCTATTTCGTCTTTTCCCTGCTCTCTGTTCTGGTGCGGATCTCTGCCTCCGGGATCGAAGCGCGGATGGGACTGGAAGGAATGCTCGACACACTCGGCGGATACCAGTCTCCGACCGTGTTTTTCGCATCCGTTTGCTTCTTTTTGTTCTTCCAGAATATCAAAATTCAGGGCAATCGCCCGAAAAAAATCATCCTTGTGATCGCCCCGCTTTCTTTTGGCGTATATTTGCTGCATGACAGCGATTTTACCCGCGCATTTCTCTGGGAAAAAATCGCGTTTTCCCGTTTTGGAAGCCTGCCTGCGTCCCTTGGCTACCTGGCTATCGCAACCGTTTGCATCACCTGTGCAGGGTATCTTGTCGATACGCTGTATCAGAAAATTTACCGGGTGGTCTTTCGGAAAAAAGCGGAGGGGAAAGTGGATGAGATCACAGAAAAGATTTATCAATGCATCAAAAAAGGCGAGTGAAGCTTTTCACTCGCTTTGATCTTTATTCATGACAATAGAATGCTTGCAGAGCGTGCATTCTATTGTTTCTTCACCGGTTCACAATCCTCTAAACGCTTCTCAATAGTTTCCCATGACGCTCAAGCGCCCACTCTACTTCTCAATCAGGCTCACATAAATTTCCTGCAGACGCTTTGTTTCTTCCACAATATCGTAACCTGCGCTGCGTACAACGCTGCGTCCCTCTGCTCTGTCCCTGTCAGCCGTTCCCAGCCTGATCAATTCCTTTGCCCAGACCTCATCCGGCTGCTCCAGGCTCAGCCGAACCGCCCTGTCTGAAAGGATGATTTCATCCGTAATCGTATCCGAGAACACACACGGCAATCCGGATGCCTGCGCTTCAATTCCGACAACCGGCAATCCCTCAAATAAAGACGGCATCAGGAAAACATCCATCGCCTGATACCAGATCGAGGTATCCTTTTGCACGCCGAGAAACGAAACGCTGTCATAAATTCCAAGCCGTTTTGCCTTTTCTTCCATGGCAGCCTGCAGCTCACCTTCTCCTGCCAGCAGCAGATGGCTGTTCGGATATATTTTTTTCAGACAGGCAAACTGTTCCAGCATCCGGGTATGATTTTTCTGTACCATAAACCGCGCCACAGAACCGACCACCAGCTTATCCTCCAGCTGATATTCCCGGCGAAGTCTGGTGCGTACCTCGCTGCGGTAGCAAAACCGCTCCAGATCGATGGCATTATGGATAAGCACACCGCTCTCGTTCCATCGTTTTTCACCGAAATAATAGATTCCGGCTTCTCTCCCGCATGCAAAATAGTCTGTCGCTGCTCCCGGAATCATCGCCTTACAAACCAACTTGACCGGCAGTTTCAGTCCACGCGGCAGATGCGTATTATGCGCATGGGCAATTCGAACCGGAAATCCCGCCTTTTTTGCCCCGTTTAACGCATAAAATTCCATCGCCTCGTTATGGGCATGCAGCACCTTAATTTCTTTTTCCCGGTCAAGAAGTGTCTTCATATAGCGCAGATATTCCGGATACTTTAAGGGGCTCAGTCCCGGTCCCATAAAAATACGACCGCCCAGAGAACGCACCTCATCATCAAAAAATCCCGGTTTTTCTTTATTTACCAGAAAGTCAAACTGGAACTGATCCCGATCCAGATGCCGGTAATAATTCATCAGCATCGTTTCGATTCCGCCGCGATCCATATTGCTCACAGACTGCAAAATTCTGATCATCTTTTCCGCTCATTTCTGCGCACGCTTTTTTGCGCATGTCGAGTTTGTGTCAAGTGCGCGCAGACACAAATCTCGCGATTGAAAAATTTTATTTTTCAATCTTTTTCTGTCCTTTCCGTCCCTACTTATTATGCAATCAACGGAAACCACTTTCCCTGCAGCTTCCACAGTCCATACTCCGAGGTCATCAGCGCCCGGTGCGCTGTCCGGACTGCAAACGGCGCATGTTTTGCTTCATAGTCCCCCGCGTTTTTTTGGTAAAGCAGACAGCAACAGGCAAATACGCCCTGTTTTTCTTCTTCCGTAAGCCCTGCCACACACACATAACAGTAATTCGACAGCTGCAGCGTCAGATTTCGATAAAACAGTTCGTCCCACGGCTGCTTGATCCTTCTGTGCTGCTCCAACAGCTCTTCCACGATCCAGTATGCCTGCACCGCCTTTTTCGTTCCCTGCGAGGTAAACGTAATTCCGTTTGCATTTCTTCGCCATGCATAGACCACCTGCGAAATGGAAGCGATCTTTTCTGCCGCCGGAAAAATCAGAAAATGGATGACCGCATCCTCAAAGCAGGTATATCCTGCCGGAAACCGGATCTCATCAAACAGGCTCCGACGATACAGCTTCGCCCACGGAGTCCCCGGCAAATCCAGACAGTCATATGCCGTGCGTTTTTCATAAATATGTTCTGCAAACCGCTGTGCTGCCCCAAATTTCCCGTCTCCATCCAGATACTGCCAGCCGCCCTGCACGATATCCGCACCGGTCTGCTGCGCTTTCTGCAAAAGCGCCGAAATCGCTCCCGGCAACAGTACATCGTCACAGTCCACAAACAGAAGATATTCTCCTTTTGCCTGCAAAATCCCGGCATTGCGTGCCTTCGCTGCACTTCCACCGGTTTCTTTCGTCAGCTCAACCCTTCTGACTTCTCCCCAGTTTGCATATTCCTCCAGGATATCGCCGCTGCTGTCTGTAGAATTGTCGTTGACTGCAATAATTTCCACTGTACTGCCGCACTCCTGCGCCAGAATGCTGTTCAGACACTGCTTTAAATCCTTCTCTCCGTTATGCACCGGAACGATGACGGAAACAAGGACTTCCGTCTGCCCAAAGGGCTGCAGTGCCTGCCAGCCATCTGTATCCGCTGCCGGTCTGAGATAGCATTTTTTCGCCGCCTCTGCCGTCTGCAAAAGCGCATCCTCGCTCATCCGTTCTTTTTTTAAGCATCCAAGCAAACCGACGACGGCCCGTCCGACCATTCTTCCGCCCCACGCGCCGACTGCAGCGGCGCAGCGGTTTTTCGTCCAGTCATAAATGAACTGATAAGCTCTCTGATTCCGCAGCATGTTTTTCCTTCCTTTCCTTCAGCCTTGCAATCGCTTCAAACGTCCGCCGGCAGTTATTTCCGTCATGCAGCGGGAAAAACCGCTCTGTACGCTGCACGTATTCTGTCTGCATCTCCATGCCGTTTTCAAAGCTTTCCGTCAGAGCCCCCAGCAGTGCTTCCTGTGTCGTACATACCGGTCCAAACCCGTCCCGGCGGAAATCGAAATATCCCTTCTGATAATGATATTTACGAAACTCCTCTTCGTCAAACTGATAATACACAACAGGCTTGCGCAAAAACGCCACATCAAAAAAGACGCTGGAATAATCCGTCACCAGGAGTGCACAGTCCATCAGAAGCTCCTGCACATCATGGGTCTCCTTCGACACGATTGTGATCCGGTCCGAGCCCGATTCAAACATCCGGCTGTCCTTCTGCATTTCGACATGGGGATAAAAAACGAGCCGATAATCCTGCTGTTCCAAAAGCTGCTCCAGTTCCTTACAGCAGAGCAAAGACTGGAAGTGCTCATAATACGCTGTGTTTCGAAACGCCTCCCCTGTCGGATAATAGGAGCCGCGCCAGGTCGGCATAACAAGAATCATCTTCTCTTTACGCTCTGCCCGGATCAAATTATCAAACCGCGCCAGTCCGACGTACTGCGGCACATGTTCCGGATATCCAAACGTATCGCGAATGTATTCATATTCCGGCTTCGCCCCGCAGACAAACAAATCCATGTACATATTTTTACGATGCAGCCATTCCATTTCATCCTTGATGATGCCATGCTGCAAAAAAACCTGTTTTCCCCTCGCCCGGATTCCTTTTCCTGCAAGATGATAAAATAAAATCAAATCCGGCGCACAGGGCTGTACATGCGTGCCAACCAGAAAATCCGCGCAATAATACGCCAGATAATGAGAAAAGCTCCCTCTCGGAACCATTCCTCCCAACGCCTCGATTTTCGCCCGGTCAGCACTTTCTGTCTCGATCACATAACGCGCATTGATTTCCGGATGCTCTTCTTTTAAATACCGGTAAAACCAGTAACCATTATCCCGCGCATCGTTTCCGCGCTCACATACCAGCCACAGCTCCCGATATTTGGCACTGCAGCACCTGCAGACCGCACCGAACAGCTTAAAAAAAGCCATCAGGCATAGTTCCTTCAGATAACACAGCGCTCTTACAACTTTTCTCATGTTCCCTCTCATCCTTTTTCCGGTTCGCCTGTCAACGGTGTCTCTGACTGGAAAGCCAAATAACCGCCCTATACTGATGAATCTTTAATAAAAGCAGCTTAATCCGGTCATTTCTGCTGTGAAAGCTCTTTACTGCAGTATTTTTTATTGCGTTTTCCACCCGCGGCAGCTTCACCGTTTTTTGCAGCCAAGCTGTCCGCTCTTTGGCAGACAAAGGACCGCTGCAGACATTTTTAATGCCGAGCTGCAAATCCCGCACCGTACAGTAACAGGCTTTCTTCCGATGCATTTCGCTGTCCTGCAGCCCCCAGTCCTCTACCACGCTCCAGACCGCATCACTTAAATAAAAATTGTCCTGCAGCCGCTCCGGATGCCAGGAGTTGGAAAGCGACGCGCTGCGCGCAAACGTGTAATGATACAGCGGCTTTTGGATCGCTACCAGACAGGACGGATTTTGCCGCATAAACGCTACATAAAACAGACCATCCTCCCCGAGTGTCCGCTCCGGGAATCTCAGATGGGCTGCCTCAATACACGCCCTGCGCAGCATTTTCGTGGCAACCAGATAGTAGGATGCCAGCACATCAAAATGCTCCTGAAACGGTTTTCCCCGATATACGCCGCAAAGCGCCGGACCATCGATCAAAGTCTTCACACAGTTGCCGTTCTTATCGTAATAATCATTGTAAATTCCAAACATCACGATATCTGCGTTTTCCTTTTTTGCAGCCTCATATAACACCTGCGCCATGTCAGGCTCCACCCAGTCGTCCGGATCCAGAAAACAGACATATTCGCCCCGCGCTGCATCCAGCGCTGCATTCCGCGCCTTTGCCACACCTTTGTTGGGCTGATCGATGATCCGAAACCGCGGATCCTCTGACGCAGCGCTCTTACAGATCGCAAGGCTGTTGTCCCTGGAACCGTCATTGACGAAAATCGCCTCGAACCCGGGCATTGTCTGCGCTTTCAGACATTGGATGACCCGGGGCAGATAACGCTCCATATTGTAAACCGGAATCACAAAGGAAATCCCTGGTGTCTTCATTTGGTTTTCTCCTCCTCTTTATCCCTCCTGCATCATGCTTCGGATCTGTTCCTGCATTTCCGCCCTGCTTTTGGGCTTCCAGATCTCCTTCTTGGGCGGCTGATGCCGTTTTTCAGCATAAGAAAGCACAATAATCCGCAGCGCCATCGTGCTCCAGAAATAAAATGCCGTATTATCCGTCAGATAAGTGATCGTCATATATCCAAGATCCGCCATGTACAAAAGCGCCGTGTTGTTATCCGCATACTTCGTCCAGAAAATCGGACCTATCACATACTGGATGCCGGACCACAATACAAAGCCCGGGAAACCCATTTCCACAAATACTTTCAAAATATCATTGTGAAATGGATAGGGATGGTTGATCAGACCGGAGCTGTACCAGTTTGCAACGATCGAATCCACATATTCAAAACCGTGTCCCATATAGCCGATGGAAAAATCATAATGCTCTCCGACAAGCTGCCACAAATAATCACGCCCCATCATGTCGATTCCGACCATATTCATAATCTTTGACACTTCTCCCGTCCGAACCCCGTAAACATACAGGAAAAAGAACGCAACCCACAAAAGACCCTGTAGGATCAGAAAGGGCTTTAAGAACTTTTTATGTTTCAAAAACAGGGAATACACAATAAAAAGAACGACTGCCGGAATGGCGATCCGCTTCATTCCGACCAGAAAGAAAAAGGTACACAGTAAGATCATCCGCCAGCGCTTTTTTCTTTCCCTGCGTGTATCTTTCGGTGCAAACACCACATAATAGAGCACAAGCTGTCCGAATACAAACGTCAGGTCATGAATTTCCAGATTTCTTGCATAGCCCTCCGCATCACCGAAGGTCACCAGACAGGTGATCAGGGACTGTATACTCGCTGCAATACCAAAGGATGGAATCTCCAATACCATGATCGCCCCGTTTGCCAGGCACATGGCGACCGCAAACAGATCCACTGCTTCTGCACCAAACAAATACACACCGGAAAGTGCCGTCAAAATCGCAATGCTCTGGAAGATCACCTTGGAACAGCCCCGGATCATGGAGGAAAGATTCATAAAATTCAAAATCCAGATCACCATGGACCACAAAAGCAGAGCTGTGATCAGGGACATGTAAAACAGCGTAGGTCCTTTCAGCTGTTTGAAGCGTTTCAGATCCGGAAAAATGATCGCATATGCTATAGTCATACAAATGATACCGACTGTGATCGCCTTCGGCAGACCGCCAAGCATATTGTTTAACGTTTTCCATTCTCCCAGACCTGCGGCTGTCAACAGAAAAATAAAGCAGAGCCGCAGCCCTTTCTGGATAACCGGATTGTTCTGATCCAAAAAGGGGCGTGGCTTTTGTTTCACTGTGTAGTCTTTTTTTACGATAATTTCAGATAAAGTACGCAACCGCAAACTCCTTATCAGTCTGTCATCTCATGGAACGCATTTTCAGCCATCTGCACAATTCTTTCCATAGACCTTTATATTCCTCTAAGTTTGTTAAAACATTCACCAGGAGATAGAGTGCCGCAATCCACAGGGAATTTAATACTGCAATTCCCGCAACATAAAAGTAATTGACTGCCCTGCAGCCGTCCAGCCCGAGTATCCATAACACGACTGCTGCAACTGCCGCATTGACTGCGACCTTTTTTATGCTCCGTTTTGCATTTCCCGGACGGACATTACCGAACATGTACCGGGAAAGCGCTATGGTCCGATAGGTAAGTGCAGCCAGGGTTCCTATCAGACAGCCTGCAATTCCGATCCGCCAGGTCAAGATCAATGAGACCAGGATATTGATGACCATTTCCCGGACAGCCTGTCCTTTCGTGTCATCAAATTTTCCGGCGATGGATTGCAGCTGGATCAGCGGCATTTCCACACAGGACAGGATCGACCATGCCGCAAACAAAAGCAGCATCTTCTTGCTGTCATAGATCGACGCATCCGCTATTCCGCTGGTATACAGACGGATGATGGGCATCAAAAATGCCGTAATCACCGTATAGACCCAGAACACAAACATATAATACAGGGATTCATACCATTCAAACGCCCGTTCAAACTGCTCTCGGCTGCTATGATACAACTGTCCGAACCGAAACGTCACTCCATTGGAAAATGCCGTAATCAGCTGTTGGAAATTTGCAAAAAACAGCGAAAATACCGCATATACGCTGGCATAATTCATTCCGCACATAAAAGAAATAATAACCGTATCTGTATTGGAAAATAAACAGGAAGAAATCTGATGGATCAGAACAGAGTTTTTCTGGGCCAGAGCACTGTGATCCGGCTCTGCCTTCCAGTCAATCCACTGATAATGCTTCCGCACATAAAAAATGATAAAAACAACCTGAACGATCGAAGGTACACAGTAGGTGGCCTGGATCAGAAGCAAATTATCAGAAATCATCAGAAAAATCAGCTTTAACAGATTGGAAATGACCATTGTGACCATCGCCAGGGATGTCACAACATATTTCTTTCCCTCTACCTCAAGAAATGCATTGTACTTTCCCCGCAGCGAAAACAGTACGATTCCAGGCACACCATACAGCAGGATGATGCAGCAGACCGTAAAATAATCCAGCTCCGTTTTTATAATCAGCGGATATAACAGCGCAAATCCAACTGTAATCGCAGTATATGCCACGCTCGTCTTCAGGTAAAACCTGCGTGTTGCAGACAAAATCCCATTGATGCTCCCGGTATCGCCCTTTGCTACAGGTCCATACAGGGAATACTGTGCCGAGAGTCCAACCCCCGCCTCCAGAAGGGACAGATATGCAAAAATATTTTTTATGGTGCTGTTGAGTCCATTTACCTCTGAGCCAAAATTAACCAGATACAGTCTGGGAAGTACCAGACCAAACACCGCAATGACAACCTGATATCCAATTGCCGTTATAATATTCAGGATTACCCGTTTATTTTTTTCACTGCTTGTCGTTGTTTCCGCTCCGCTCATCGCACCATCGTTTTCCTTTCCTCTTTCCTGTCTGTTACGCCGGAAGACCGATTTTCCTGAAAATGTCATCCAGTCGACAAAGCCTGATCAGCTTTCCGAACAGCCAGGGCAGTGCGATCGCACTTACCATACAGGCTGCAACCGTTGCCACAGCAGAAAAATGCAGCTTCTCATACAGAAGCATCCCCAGCAGGGCACAGCAAAACGGCTGATGATACAGATAGTACCGCATCGTATTTCTGCCAAACTGCGCAAGGCGTCCCAGGTACCGGTTCCACAGAATACATACCGCCAAAATTCCCAGGCAAATGCCGACCGTAATCGCATTATCCACATAGGACATCCCTAGATTTATATAAGGATTGTCATAAATCTCTACCGGCAAAAAGCAAATTTCCAGCACCAGCGCTGCGAAACTGCACGCTCCCACTGCTGCCAGAATTCCAGCCTTCTTTTCCACCTTTTCCCGTACAAGCAGCGTCCCGAGCAGGAAAAAGAGATATTTCTGGAAAAATCCCTTGAAAACCCATATCCAATCCCTGCAAAACAACGTATAAAATGCCGGCAGTGACAGAATCAGAAGTATTGCTGCCCTTCTGGCATACTTCTCTGAAAGAAACTTATCCTTCAAAAAAGTGACTGCTGTAAATAAAAACAGGGTCTGCAGATACCAAAGATGAAAGCTGTAAGGATTTTCATTTTTCAGCATCGCAGCCAGGTATTTTGCCGGGGGAATTTTCTGATAGGCAGTATTTTCCAAAAGCGCCCTGCACGGTGCTAAAAGCTGCGCAGCGACAAATATCACATAAATCAGGACGGAATAGGAAAACCACGGCAACAAAAGAGCTTTTGCTTTTTTTCCCAAATAACGCCACTCCGTCAGGGTTTTATTTTTTTCAAGCGTCAGGGCGTACCCAAAACCGGAGAGCAGAAACAGCAGCGAGACGTGGAACCGATATACCAGCGCATAGGAAAAATCGCACCACGCATAGGCTGCCCGCATACTCTCCCGAAAGGTATGACCATAGATAACCAGGAGCACCGCAATACCCCTGGCTGCATCAACATAATGAAAACGTCTATCCTTCACGTTTCCTCCTCTGTCTTATCCTTTTTTTCTTTCTCCATCTGCTTCCATTTTTTCTGTGAAAGGCGCAGCAGCTCTCGGATTTCATAAGTATCTGTTTCTTCCGTCGTTGCCCACGCCGCCGTATAGCGGATCGGATATTCCGGATTTAAGCTGTTATATTCCTCTACCTGATTGTCCAGGATCCGGATCATGGCTGCTGCCTTTTTGCTGCTGCACTCTTCAAAAAATACAACAAAGCGGCCAACTCCATTATATCCTCTCATGCCTTCCGTATCTCCCATCAGCTGTACCAGTCCGGCGAAATCCTTTAACACGCCATCGCCTACGGTATATCCGAACCGCTTTGTCAGTTCGGACAGATTATCCAGACTCAAAGTAAAGCAGGTGAAAGCTTCCGGCAGAACCTTTCCCGCCATTTCTCCAATATAAATATTTAACTTTTCCCGGTTCGGCAGCCCTGTCTTCTTGTCGACATACAACAGATAGTCCACGATATCCGACAGTCGTCCCAAAAGGACTGCTCCGCAGCAGCCGATCACGAAAAACAATACCAGCGCGAGCATAATATAGAGCTTGATATTGATCGAAGGCGCTACGCGGACAGAGCTGACCATTTTCAGATAATCCGCACTGATATACAGATTCAATTCCTTACTGCTGGTATTGACGATTTCGTAATATTCCTGGAGCTCGTTCTCATAATCATTGATCATCTGCTCCATTTGGGTATGCTCTTCCTCTGTTCCGCCAAAGGACACGTTCTGAAAGGCCGTCAGGGTCTCTTCCAGAAACTGACGGTCGATCTTGTCTGCCGCGATGGTCTTATCAATTCCGACCAGCTCAAGGATCAGGTTATCGTAGGTTGTGATCGCCTTTTCACCGGCTCCTGCATCCTCGATGGTTCCCAGAATATAATTAGACGAAACATTGTCTCCGCCCTCTGTAAAATAGCTCTTCAGAATTCCGGCATTCTTTTCCACATAGGAAGCGATCAGCCTTTCGATCTCGCTGCGCTGCTGTGCTCCAACCGCTTCACTGTTCTGGGAATCTGCAATGCTGTTTGCAATAAATTCCTGCAGGATCTTACCATCCCGTATCTGCGGTCCATCCAGAACATATGCATACAGCTTCGGGATCTCATATTTTTTCAGTTCAGAATAAATCGCACAGAGATCTTTGTACGTATAGCCTGTCTGGGAGGATCTGAAGTTCGGGTAGCTTTCCCGCTTTGCCAGCAGGAAATCATGCATATCGTTGGTATCGTTTTCGAGGATACGGACACATTCATAATAATCATAACCGTTATCCAGAAGATTCCTGGACGGATTCAGGGACAGCTTCTGCTCCACATATTTTTCCGTATAATAGGTACAGTAGCTCTGCATGATCGCATCCAGCATATTGCGTGCATAGCTGCCGCCCAGCTTTCCATCCACCACCAGACTCACCTTATAAGTATCCGGAAAATAGGTGACTTCTTCTCCCTTTTCGATCAGTGCATCGTTGATCTTCTCCTGTTCCTCTGAAATAATCGGTGTAACGCTGCAGTTCGATCGTACTGTCGTCAGTCTTCCGGATGCTCCAAGAGAATCCATCGCCTGTGCAATTACGGTAGAGGAATAGATTTCATTCACATCCAGATCAGAACCGTCCGGGGCATAGCCGTCCTTTATGCCGTCATTTGTGTACTTCAAAACAACAGATGCTGTATATTGCTGCTTTCCCTGCGCATACAGGTAAATCATTGCCGCCCCTGCCATCGTCAGCAAAAAAATCAGCATACTGAAACGTTTCAGATATCGCAAAATCTCAAACTTTTTCACTTTTCTTTATGCCCTTTCTGTTCTTCCTGACTTTCCTCAGAGAATTCAAGCCCACCATAAACGCCAGAACTGCTGCAGCTTTCATTCCTGTCTTTTTTACGTTAATTCGTTGAGTAAAGGACGCATTATTATAAGTAAAAGAGACATAGTTCTGTGACTTGTATCTGATATATGCCTTATCCAATATAAACAGCTGATCCGAAATCTCATTGATTCCGCTTTCCAGCTTGTTGATCATATCCTGTGCTTCCTTCAGACGCCCTGCATCATCGGTAACCGTCTGCATCTTCTCCACTACATAACTGGTATCCACGATTTCCGACTGATAATCCGTCGCTGCCTGCAGCGAGCTGTCCGCAGAACGCGCCATATTGTCCATTGCAGTCTTTGTCCGGGACATGTAATATTCTTCCATCTCATCTGTCGTCGGGATCATGACAACGGATGTCATGGACTTTTCATATACGGAAATTCCGTTTTTGTTGGCATCATAATATGCCATTTCCTTCTGTGCGGCAATATCGTCGATTTTGTTTTTGTACTCCAGAATGCTGATCAGCAGGGAAGCATCCTTTGCAATCCCTCCTTCGATCACGTAGGCCTTCACATTCGGAATATCATAATCCACAATATTGTTGATCTGCTTGCTCAGCGTCGTGAAGTTATTGGTAGACGAATCCGGATTTTCGGTATCGACATAGCTCTTGTTTTCGCTCAGACGCGCATTTAAATACTGCATGATACATTCTGCCCGCAGCTCCAGCTCATTCAGACGCAGGTAGGGCTCACAATCTGTTGTAATTTCGAGTTTTTCCTTTAACATGTCCTGATTATCGCAGTAGTTTTTCTGAAAAAACTCACGGTATGCTTCACAGATACTTTTCAGCAGACTGATGGTTGTCCGATTTTTCAGTTCCAATCCGTCTGCATTGAGATTGATATTATAGGATGTGCTGATGTAATCGTCACTTCCGCCCACATGTCCCGTTCCTTCCGGAGTGATGAAGACATGGCTGGCAAGCTCCGATGCGGAAATGCTTCCCTGCAAACCAACTTTTTCGATGGCACGCTGCATAACCTCCTCTGAAACGATTTCATAGGCGTTAAAACGGGTTTTGTTCGGGCTTAAGCCCAGGGATGCCTCTGAATAATTAAATGAAATATTCGCGCTGGACCAAATGCCGCTTTCCGCATAATGAATGCATCCAAACAAAATGCACAAGATCAGCATATAATATGTCATCCGATATTTGTTTTCCCACAGTATCTGAACTGCTCTTTTCACTTTTCCTTTAATTTCTTTCATTGCACTATCCTACTTACGGCATTGGAAGGTTTAGTTAATATCGATCACTGAAAGCTCCGGAACATTATTGATCCTCGGCCATTTGTCGGAATCTCCCAGTCCACGGCTGACAATCAGCGTCGCCTTGTTGTCAAGGGTATAGACACCTCCTCCATACTCTGGGAACAGTCCCTCTTCCGCAGAATAAAGAGCGCCCAGCTTCGGCAAACGGACAATTCCGCCGTGGGTATGTCCTGCAAGTCCAAGGTCAAAGCTGTAATTTTCCAGCTTCTCCGGGAAATAAGTAGGCACATGCGCAATACAGATGCGCAGATCATATTGATCCTCTGCTTCCTGCGCCTCCATACACTCTTTCGCTCCATAGCTTGCAAAATCTTCCGGTTTTCCTTCTATACCGATCACACTGACCGTATTGTCATACAGGGAATAGGACGTTTCCTCGTTCCGCAGGATTTTCACGCCTGCATCTTCGAAGCGTTTTACCAGTTCCTCATCTCCCTGATGATAAATCTTCACGTCCTCATGGTTGCCCAGCACACCGCATACCGGTGCGATCTCTGTCAGCTGGCTGCAGAGGGAGATCATATTGTCATAAGAATCCACAGTATCATTTACAAGGTCTCCGCCAAGCAGAATCAGGTCCGGTGAAAGATTTTCTATATCCTCTACAAGATCGCCGTTATCCATTCCGTATTCCCGCAAATGCACATCTGTCAGAAAAGCTACCCGAATACTGTGTGTCAGCTTTCGGGAGCTGACCTGATAAAATTCCGCCGTATAATTCGTCCGGTTATCGTAAATATTTTTGGCAAGTCCGCCTGCCAAAAGCAGGATCAAAAACAGAAACTTCGCCAGAAACGTCATTCTTTTTTTTAATCTGTTTTTTCCAGCTTTCTTTTCCGTATGTTTTATGTTTTTTGCAGGTTCTCTCTCTATGGGCAAAGCTTTACTGCTGCTTCTTCTCTGATGTACCTTGCGTACCAGCGCCTGTTCCCGCATCCGGTTTGCATAGTGATTCGGCGCAAGTGCAAAGACAAGAGCCTTTGCTCTGCGTCTGGCTTTATAGGCACATTTTAAAACGACAAGTCTCTTTACGCCAAGCTTTTTTCTGCTTTTTGGTTCACTGGCACAATAGCAATCAATATATTTCCAGGACAAATCATCTTCCAGAAGCCTGCGCAGCTTCCGGGGCTTTACTGTTTTATAAAGCTTCCTCAGTCCATCGTAGATCTTCACCCTGTCCGCAATTTTTTTTGCGTTTAAGGCCGTGGAATTCATAATAGAATCACTTCTGGAATTATCATAATGATAATAGACATAATCTGTCAACACAACCCGTTCCGCTTTTAACAATGCTCTCGGTGTAAATTCTTCATCTTCATGTAAAATACCGTACTCAAAATACAGGTCATTTCTGACAAGAAAATCTCGCCGAAACATGGTTCGGATAACCTCTACCCGAAGCGCACCACCCTCCAGACACCCCATCAGATATGCCGGGCCGCTATAGATACGATGATACTGAAAACGATCCTCCGCCACCTTTTCAAATCGCGCCATCCCTTCAGAGGGCTTCTCCAGTGCCATTTTGGAGATAATGATATCTGCAAAGCCTGCCCTTGCTTCCTTCCATAGGTTGGCACAGGCCTTGGGCTCCAGATAGTCATCGCTGTCTACAAATAAGACATATTCCCCATGCGCCCGCTCCAGTCCGTAGTTGCGGGCATCCGACAGGCCGCCGTTCGGTTTATGGTAAGCGGTAATCCGTGCATCTTTTTTTGCATAATTGTCACAAATTTCTCCGCACCGGTCAGGGCTGCCGTCATCTATAAGAATAATTTCCAGCGACAAAAAATCCTGCGCAATCAGTGACTCTACACACCGGACAAGATACTTTTCCACCTTATAAATTGGTACAATTATTGAAATTTGCACATCCTGTTTCTTCATCAGCAATTTTGCTCCCAATGCTTCTCATTTTTTCTGTTCAGAGCACATTTGTAAACATCTTCATGCCATTCGATCACTGCATCATAATCAAAATTTTCTTTGACATATTCTATTTCCTGCTTTAGCAGTACTTCGTCCTTTGGAGTTGTCAATTCTTTCGAAAGCGCAGCCGCCAGCGAATCAATATTCTCTGCCTCAAACTCTGCCCCGTATTGTTTGGTAATCACCGTATTTGCCGGAATATCACTGACCAAACATCTTCCGCCACAGGACATTGCCTCCAGAAGGGCAAGGGAAAGTCCCTCGGTATGACTCGGAAGGACAAATAGCCTGCAGTTGGAAAACAGCTCAGCGAGCTCTTGTCCCTGCACCAGGCCGGTACGGATCACCCTCGGGTCTGCATCGATTTTGTGGAGCATTTCTTTTCCAAATTCCGTTTCCGGGATCGGGCCAGCCAATACCAGGCGTTCCTGCAGCCGGAGCTTCTGATACGCCTCCAGCAAATCCTGCGGACCCTTTTCCGGAGAAATCCGTCCGACATACAGAATATAGCTGTCTTTTTCCAGGCCATATTTTTCCCGGATGACATTACAGGAAACCGGTGTGATCCGTTCCACTGCATTATGGATCAGAATAGAGTCCCGATTATACTTCTGCAGAAAATATTGTTTCTCCTCTTCGGAAAGAACGATTACTTCATCAGCAAAACGGGCGGCAACTTTTTCTCCCAGACGGAGATAGAAGGAAGCGAAACCACCCCACTTATCACTTCTCCAGTTCAGTCCATGCACCGTGCATACCGTATGCTTGCCAAACAGCTTTGCAAGAAACAATGGAACGGAGGGTCCGATCGCATGATAATGAATGACATCAAAATCATGGAATATTGTATCAAATGTCGCCAGAAAAGAATAGACCATCGCATTCAAAATCTGCTTTTTAAATGTAAAAATCCGCTTGACCCTGACGTTCTGTTCCAGATAAGCATTATGCCCCTTTTGCCTGCCTCTGTTGTACACGGTTACCTCATGTCCTCTGGCAGCAAGTCTGGTCGAAAGCTCATAAACTACCACCTCTACGCCTCCGGAACGAGAAGGGAAATCTTTATGTCCTATCATCGCTATTTTCATCTGTGTCTTCCCTTTCATTTGTATTTTTCTGAAGAAGAATGTCTCCTTTGTGATATCGTTCTCACTCTTTCTTAACAGAATCTTAACACGCAGTGCCCAACTGCAGTGTATCGTCTGATTCTGCTGCGCCTTTTCCCCTGAGACGCATATTTCTTCCTCTGTTCCCCGCTCTTTTAGATTTTTCCCTATCAGTTTAGATCAAGCTTCACTATCTGTAAAGATTTTCAGAAATTTTCCAGCTCCTTTAGCACGGTTACTGTGGCTTCGTACGCTTCTGCCACCTTCTGATATAACTCCTCGCTGCCCTCGGTCTGACGTCCGCGCAGCTTTTCGGTCAGCTCGCAGTCTATTTCGTATAATCTGTCCAGCCCAAGATTGGCGCAGATACCCTTTAAGGTGTGTGCGGCGCGGAATGCGTCCTCTCCGTCCTTTTCTTTCAGGGATTCCGTCAGCTCCTCAAAGCTCTTGTCTTCCAGAAATTTAACTGCAAACCGTTTTACCAGCGCTTCGCTGCCCATACGTCCCAGCACTTTGTCAAAATCAGATCCGATTTTTTCATAGCATTCTCTGACTGTCATCTTTTCCTCTCCTTTTCCCTTATCCTCTATCCTTCTGTCTTCAAACCCGCCACGAGGGTGTTACCCCCCCCAGAGGTGTCCAGCTATTTCTGTGCTCAGCATTCATCAGCTGAATCGGGATATCTTCTTTTATCTCCAGCAGACATTCTATCAGCAACGGATTGAACTGTCCGCACTCTCCTGTGACGATCATTTCAATCGCCTTTTCATGTGGAATCGCCTTTTTGTATACACGCTCGTTGGTCAATGCATCATATACATCTGCAAGGGAAACCACCTGTGCTGAAATCGGGATCTCGTCCCCCTTTAAGCCGTCCGGATAACCTTTTCCGTCGTAGCGCTCGTGATGCCAGCGACAGATCTGTTCTGCAATACGTACCAGCGGTTCCTCCTGATACTGTTTCAGATCTTGCAGCATCGACCACCCGATCACGGTATGCTTTTTCATTTTTTCATATTCTTCCTGCGTCAGCTTTTCGGGCTTATTTAAGATGGCTTCCTCAATGCCGCTTTTGCCGATATCATGAAGTGCCGACGCCAGTGCGATCCGGTTTAAGTCTCCCCATGTCATCTGGTATCGATCCGTTTTCTGCATCAGCTTTTTCAAAAGAATCTTCGTCAGTATTCCGATATTCCGGACATGCTGTCCGCTCTCTCCGTTTCGGCATTCTACGATATGACTCAGGATATTGACCATAATTTGGTTGTTTTTCTCTTTTTCCTGCATCTGGCCTGCAACCAGGTCGATCAGCTTGCGCTGCTTTGCATACAGCTTGATGGTATTATATACACGTTGGCGAACAACACTTGTATCAAAGGGTCTGCTGATATAGTCTGATACGCCCATTTCGTATGCCTGACGGATATGTAGCTCCGAGTCTTCGCTGGAAATCATGATGACCGGAATATCTTCGATGAGATGTTCTTTATTCATCACCTTCAAAACACCGAGTCCGTCCATTCCCGACATGATGAAATCCAGTAAAACGATAGATATTTCTGTCCCGTATTGATGCAGCAGCTCCAGACACTCCTCGCCGCTGGATGCTTCTATAATGTCAAACCTATCCTTCAGCATTTCGAAGAGAATCTCCCGGTTGATCTTGGCATCATCCACAACGAGGACAAGCTCTCTGCCGGAGTCGCGTTCCAGCCTTTCTCCGACCTCCTGACGGATTCCCTCCGTACTGCTTTCTGTCACAACCTGATTTCTATGCTTCTTTGCCTGATACATCAGCCGATCCGCACGCTCCAAAGCGGTCCCCACAGTCTCTTCCACCGTCGTTACTCCTCCGATGCTCACAGAAAGGGAAATACCCGGATAGCCGTCCAAAGTGGTCTGATGAAGCTGTTTTTGGATCTGGTTGAGTTTTTTGTCAAAGGCGTCCTTCCGGATCCCGGGCAGTACCAGCAAAAATTCGTCCCCGCCATAGCGGATCAGAAAATCTGATTTTCGGATATTGGATAAGATCACTTTTGCAGCACTATTGAGTGCAAGATCCCCCACATTGTGTCCGTAGGAATCGTTATAATATTTAAAATTATCCAGATCCATCATCGCAATGCCCACAGGTCCCCACATATTTTTGACCTTTTCTTCATAATAACGGCGGTTGAATACACCTGTCAGCACATCTTGATAGAGCTTCTCGTTATAGCCTGTCAGCTGTTCAATCAGATATTGTTTTTCCTCCAGATCCGTCAGCGCATCCTCATCCAGACGATGTACCAGCTCCATCACGTAAGGCTTTCCATTCATTTCCAGATATCTTGCGATCACCTGATAGATGTCATTCCCCACAATCTCCAGCTTGCACTTTTCTTTTCTGCTTCTGACTGCCTCCAGTGCAATGCAATGCTTACAGGGAGCCGAGTATTTCCACAGATCATAACAATGGCAGATTTCTGGTGCATCGATCTCCACCGGTTCTGCTTCCATGCCATCGTTTCTTCGCAGCAGCCTTTCCCCGTCCAGGAGCCTCACAATCGGAAAAAGCCTGCGGAAATATTTCATTTCTTTCTGAACCTGTTCTTTTGTTATGCTGACTTCCTGATTCATTCTTTTTTCCTCGCTGCAATATATTACATTTCATTTATTATATTGCGTTTTTTTTGACTTGTCCATATATTACGTTTTTTTGCCTTGTCCATCCCCTCGTGCCTTGGCACATTCTTTTTTGTATAGAGACGCTGTTTCCTACACGAAAAAAGGCGGAAGCGCCAGATACCTGACAGCTTCCACCCGATTTTTTCTATATTCTGATTGACGTTTTCATTTATTTGCGTCCCTGCAGCGCCTGTGCTATATCTTCTCTCATATCGATAACCGCCTGTCTGGATGCGTCCGCATAGTTAGCCGCACCAAACTGTGCATATTTTTCCTGCTGATATGCTGCAATGATGCCGCGGGAAGAGTTGACAATCGCGCCAAGTCCGTCTTCATTGAAAAAGTGGACCAGATCAGCGCCCTTGCCGCCCTGTGCGCCGTAGCCGGGCACGAGAATGTAGGACTTCGGCATCACCTTGCGCAGCGCCTTGCCCATTTCAGGATAGGTTGCGCCAACAACCGCACCAACATTGCTATATTCGCTGCCCATGCACTCGCTGCCCCATTCGGCAACCTTTTCACCGACGATTTCATACAACGGTCTGCCGTCCACCAGACGATCCTGGAACTCACCACTGCTGGGGTTGGAAGTTTTTACCAGCACAAAAATGCCCTTATTTTCTTCTTTGCAGACCTTTATGAACGGATTGATGCCGTCGGAACCCAGATACGGATTCACCGTTGCAAAATCCTCGTCAAAGGGTGCATAGCTCTTTTCTCCCACTACTACTTTTCCGAGATGGGCAACCGCATAAGCCTCAGAAGTGGAACCGATATCGCCGCGTTTTACATCGCCGATGACAACCAGACCTTTCTCTTTGCAGTATGCGACGGTCTTCTGGAATGCGATCAGACCTGCTACGCCGAACTGCTCATACATGGCGATCTGCGGCTTTACTGCCGGAATCAGATCCGCTACTGCATCCACGATGCCCTTATTGTACTGCCAGATCGCTTCTGCAGCGCCCTTTAACGTCTCGCCGTATTCCGCAAAAGCAGCTTTCTGAATCTGCTCCGGAATAAATTTCATCATCGGGTCCAGTCCGACAACGATTGGAGCATTTGTCTTTTTGATATTTGCAATTAACTGGTCAATCATCTCTTTTTCTCCTTTTTGTTTTCCTGGCTTGCGTCAGTTTTCTAAGCTTCTGCTATGGTATCACATTCTGCTTCGGGCAACAAGTCCGGCGATGGGGTCTTCGATCAGTTTTTTGGAAAGTACCGCACCTGCGCCGGTCAGAAGCAGCGCCAGAATCAGAAACGCTGCGTTCGGCAGTCCGATCTGTACCCGCACCATGCCGAGCCCTTCTAAAATGACGGCATGCACCAGATAAATCTCATACGAATACCGATCCGTCCACAGCACAGCGTCCGAAATCCGACCGCCGATTCCTTTCCTGCAGAACCGAAAGCCGCTGCCTGCAAGCAGTAACATGCCAAAGCACCACGACCACCAAATAAACGAATCCGTCTGCGCCCTGCCAAGGGCCAAACCCGCACCTACTGCCGCAATCATGCCGATATAGACAAGCAGCTGCGCGCCGATACGCATTCCCGCCTGATGGATCTCCCAGACCAACATACCGAGCAGAAAATAATGCAGGTAGTAAAAAATCATCATGTAATCACCGTATCCGGTTTTTACCCACAAATACCGCAGAATCAATGCCAGTACATAGCAGAAAAACGCGCTCGTACAGCCTCGGATCAGGCGCACAAAGACCGGCACAAGCAGATAAAACGCCATAAACAGGCTGATCGTCCAGGTTGCGCTCAGGTTTCCCCAGAAATCATTCGGTGCAGGGATCACGCTGTTTGTCAGGAAAAAATACCGAAGCCAGTACAGTCCCTGCGGGTCTGCCGGAATATCCTTTAAAATCAGCCCGTGCAGCAGGATGTTATAAAGGATCACCCCATAATACAGCGGAAGAATCCGCACCAGACGTTTTTTATAATAGGTCAGCAGTTCTTTTTTCCCAGCCGTCGGGAGCTTTCTGTCACAGCAGGCGAGATAGCCGCTGAGGACAAAAAAGAGATACACGCCTGCCGCTCCCTGATTGGCAAGCCACGCGGCTTTTCCCGTCGCTCCCAGCCTCGGTGCAAGGTGGGTGATAAACACTCCGATACATGCAAGCGCCCTCAGAAGCTGAATGTGTTCGTATTTTTGTTTCATATTCTTCCAATGCTCTGCATCAAAAACCGGAACATTGCTGCGTAGGTTGCACCATCATAATGCAGTCCGTCTGCCTGCGTGGTATATCCGCTGCCCGTCAGAAACACATACAGATTCAGTCGTCCGATTCTGGCATCCAGCCGGTTGTTTAACTGGTTGTTAAAATATTCTACCGCCCAGTTGCGTTTTCCGTATTCGTTTTCCCCGACCGGACCGACCGAGGCGAAGTACACCGTCGCACCTTTCGAAATCCAATCCTGCGCATATCGGTTAATCGTCGTAATATAATCGTTGTGTCGTGATAAATCATTGACGCCGTAATTGAGAATAATCACTGAGCCGGGCGTCACATACTGGTCGACGTCCTTTTTCGCCTGGGCGGTGGAAAGCCAGTCCACGCCACCTCCAAAGCATGCCACAAAGGCCGTACCAGGCCATGCTGCCGTTCCACCGACTGCATTCGCCATCTGTCCCGTGCGGGAGTCCCCGACGAAGATGACGTTGCCGCTGCCCGCCGGAATGGGGGCTTTCTGCTCAGCCTGCGCCTGAGCCAGTGCTGCCTGCTGTACTGCTGCCTGCTGCATTGCTGCCTGCTGCGCCAGTGCCGCCTGCTGCGCTGCCAGTGCCGCCGCTGCTGCTTGGGCCTGTGCCACCTGCTGTTTCACCGCTTCCGCCTGTGCAGCAAGCGCTGCCGTCATCGCTACATCCACGCAGACCGGCTGGCAGGCTGTCTGTGTGATATAGCCGATCGCATTTCCATAGACAATCTGGTACATGCCACTTTTCCCGCTGCCGGTCTGCCCGCATACGTTGACCGTCGTGCCGACCGGTAAAATACCAAGTGCTGCAGAGGTTTTATCCGCCTGCTGCGTCACCGTTTTTTCTTCCCCGACGACTGCCGCCATCGTAACCGGCGTCACTTTTTTCCCGGATGCTGCCTGTGCCGTCATCGATATCGACAATCCGAGACAAAGGCACAACGCCAGACAGCAGATACGGGCGATCGCGCCGCCAAAAACCGTTTTTCTGATTTTTACACGTTTCTCCATAGTCATTCCCTACATTTCTTTCTAAACAGCCATGCGACTATACTGTCCTGTCCGTGTGTGTGGAGCTACCGCGTCTGCAGAAATACCGCTTCCCGCTGTGCCTTTTCATCATCCGGATACAAAGCAAGGTACTGATCCATCGCAAGCTTCGCTTTATCGTACTGCCCAAGGTATTCATACGCTACCAGTTCGTTGAACATCAGCGACTGCGTCGCCGTATTGCCCTCTACTTCCAGCCCCGCCTGGAACGCTGCAAGCGCCGCTTCATAATCGCCGCCCTTTAATTTGCAAAGCCCGAGCTGATTGTACAAAGACGCGTCCGGCGTTTTGTTCTGCAGGTAGGTGTTATAAACACTCGCCGCATAATTGTAGTCACCGAGTGCCTCATAGGTCTGACCGAACAGGGACGCTGCTTCCGCACCGCCGTTTTCCTGCGCCTTTTCCAAAGAGGTACGGGCCTGCTCATAATCGCCCAGGTAGTAGCTGATTCTGCCGAGATCGAAATCCGAAATCCGCTTCCTGTCGCTATCCAGAACATTTTCCAGATAGGATTTTCCAAGATCGTCCTGTCCGTATTTGCTGCAGCTGCAGAAAATATCAATCCGGATGTCGTAATCGTTCGGCGCAGCCTCAACCGCCTTATCAAAATCGGCTTTCGCAGCGTCCGTACTGCCCTGCTCCAGCTCCATGGTTCCTTTTAAGTACCAGGCGGTCTTTTCCCCGGGCTTCAGATCCGTGATTGCCTGATAAACATGGATCGCTTTGTCGACCTGTCCGTTCCGATAATAGGCGGTCGCCAGATAATAGTTGATGTCATAATCCATCGCATCCGGACGCGGGCTGCTCTGCCCCAGCGCCTTTTCAAAGCTCGCCGCTGCATTCTCATAATCCGTCATGCCCATGTAAGCCAGCCCCTGCCCTCTGTAAACCTGACGCATATCCTCTTTATTCAGGGCTGCCGCCTCGAAGCAGGTCAGCGCGCCCTCATAGTCCATCTGCTCCACCAGCGCAATTCCCTGCGAAAGATTATCCTCCTTCGCAGCACCGCAGCCGGTAAGGAGCGCGCACGCCAGAAGCGCCGTCGCGAACACAATGCAGATCTGTCTATCCTCTCTGTCTTTTTGTTTCTCTTTCTTCACGTTTCCTCCAGTCCGTACGCAAAGCCCCTGTATGCCGTTCTATTCCTGCACCAGAAGGATTTCATCCATGCGGACCCCGCTCTCGCCAAAGAACAGCGTCAGCTGGTTTTCCCCGCTTTCCGGGAAGCTTATCGTTACCGCACGCTCTATGATCTTGTTGTCGGTTCCGTTAAAGGTCGTCGTCTGCTGCAGGACGCCGTTGACAAAAATGGAAACCGGCAGCTGCGCAAACGGATTTTCTCCGGAATGCATTTTAAAAATCATCTGATAGCTGCCTGCTTTGGAGACGTCCAGCAGATACCCGGCGCGCACGCCCTTCTGGGTGCTCAGCTTTGTCAGATCGAGCTTTGTCTCTTTTTCTACTTTCTGACTTGCGATCACATTTCCTGCCATCGCATCCTTTGCCGGATTGTTAATTTCTTCACATACATCAAATTCCCGATCACAGAAACGGTTCATCACCGGAGAACGCATCAGAAAATGACAGATATTCTTTGCATTTCTAACCAGCTGTCCTCTTGTGAGCCGTCCATCTGCCAGGCCCTCCATCGTGTTGTCATTTGCAGAGTTCGAAGCAGAATCCGAAACAACCATGTAAACGTCGTTCTGAGCGCGCACCATCGGAATCGTATTGCTCTGGGAGCCTTCCTCGCCTTCCTCGTTCATCTTCGCCCACCAGTCGGTCATTACCACGCCCTGATAGCCCCAGTCTTTCCGCAAAATCGTCGTCAGCAGGTCGTAGTTGCCTGCTGTCCAGATTCCGTTGATCGGTCCGTAGGTAGACATAATGCTGTAGGCATGTCCTTCTTTTACTGCGATTTCAAAGCCCTTTAAATAGATCTCGCGCAGCGCACGTTCGGAAACAACGCCGTTTGCATCGTGCCGCTTAAATTCCTGGTTATTTCCCGCAAAGTGTTTAATCGTTCCGGTCACACCATATTTTCCCATGCCCTTTAACTGAGCTGCAGCCATCGTACCTGCCACACAGGGGTCTTCCGAAAAATATTCAAAGTTTCTGCCGTTTAACGGATTGCGATGAATGTTCATGCCAGGCCCCAGCAGCGTATCAATCTGATTCTTGCGCAGCTCCATTCCTTCCATCTCATAAAGCTGTTCCACCAGCTCCGGATTAAAGGTGCAGGCAAGCAGTGTGCCGTTTGGCAGGGAAAAGGCGATGGTTCCGCAGTCCATACGGATTCCGGAGGGTCCATCCGAGCAGCCCGCAACCGGGATTCCAAATGCCTTTAAGGAATCCGTCACACCGCCGAATGCAGATGCAATGCCAGGTGTTGCCTTCGGAGAGCACATGCCCTCTCCCCGGACCAGGCATGCCAGATCTTCGTCCGATAACTGAGATAAAAACTGTTCCAGCGTCACCTTTTTATCACAGACATCCGCTAACTTCCAGCCCTGATCGCCGATGCAGGCCTCTGCCTCCGGGCGTTCTGTCCGAATTCTTTCTGCCAGATCGACGCTCCGCAGAGGCGCTGCCTGTTTTCCGATTTCCAGAACCGGCTCTCCGTCTGTGCCCTTTTTGCCCGTTTCGACCGGAACCAGACGCTCATATGGCTGTACCGGTGCAAGCGCCTCTTCCAGTCTGGAAATGACGCACAGCTCGTCTAACTGCACCTCGCAAACCTTTTTCGCGCTGCGGACATCTGTTCCGACATAGATGCCATAGGCGCCAGCTTCCAGCACCCAACAGGATTTCTCCCCGGTTACGCCGCTGTCATCATAGGATGCACTCTTTTCCAGGGAAACGACGAGATTTACCTCCTCCCCCTCTCCTGGTGTAAGCAGCTGCGTCTTGTAAAAGCTGTTTAGATTCCGGACAGGCTTGCCAAGCTTTCCCTGAGGCGGGCAGACATACACCTGCACGACTTCTTTTCCGGCAGTCTTTCCGATGTTTTTAACCAAAACGGTAAGTTCTGCTTTCGTACCGTCCGTTCTTGTATTCAAAACCTCCACGGAAAAATCCGTATAAGACAGACCAAAGCCGAAGGGATAGCTTACTTTTTCCTTTGCAAAGGTTTCAAAATAACGGTAGCCAACGTAAATATCCTCTGCATACACATTGCATCCAGCATCTCCAAAATTATCCGTAGACGGATAATCCGAAATATCTGCTGCGATCGTATCGCTCAGCTTACCACACGGATTCACTGCGCCGGTCAGGATATCTGCCGCCGCGTGTCCGCCCTCCTGACCGCCCTGCCATACATACAAAACTGCCTGGGGCTGGTAGCGGTCCACCCATTTCATATCGATGATATTGCCGACGTTTAACACAACGGCAGTCCGTTTAAATGCGCTACAAACGGTTTTGATCAGCGCCTCTTCCTCTGCTGTCAGCAGATAGCTTCCCGGCTCTGCGCTGTTGTCCATGTCCTCGCCTGCTGTTCTGCCCAGCACAACAACAGCAAGGTCAGAGGATGCTGCCGCTTTCTGTGCAAGCGCCTCGCTGACCGGCATTTCCTTCTGGCTCCAGGGCTCCTGCGCCCAGCCTTCTCCCATATCAAAGGGATTTTCCCGGATCCAGTCCTGATAAACCGCTTCCAGCTCTTCGTTGACAGAAATATCCTTGCATTCCTTTAAGCTATCCAGGATATTTGTCACATAGGGAGCATTTACCATACCGCCCGATCCGGTTCCGCTCTTATAATAGGTAAAGGCAATCCGTCCAAACACGGAAACTGTCTCTCCTTTTCGGATCGGAAGTGCCTCCTTCTCATTTTTTAAAAGAACACATCCCTCTGCTGCCGTCTGTCTTGCCAGGGCAGCGTACTGATCGTAATCCAGTGTAAATCTCATAATGTTTTCCTCCATTTTTTTTGTTCCTGCATATGTAAAACAGAGTCCTGCTCCGCCTGAGGCGGGTTGCACAGACAGCACATCTGTCACATTGTTTTGCGCAGTCCTTTGGGATAATGATTTTTTAAAATCCCGCCTGCCAGCTTTCCCCAGCCGAGGCTGTATCCATCTACGCAGACCAGCTGCCAGCCCTTTTCCCCGTCTTTGGAAAGCGTCATGCCGTTGATCCACTGCCTTGCCTCCTGGCTGTCACCGGAAAGGTTGCAGCAATGCACTGCATCTTTGGGCGAAAGCGAAAGTGCCAGCGCATGTGCCGGTTCAAACCGCCCTTTTTTCATCGTGCCCAGATGCAGTCCCGGACGCAGCACCTTTAAGCCTTTTAAAGCCGGCATGTCCTTTGGTGCAAGATAAAGCTGGTCGCCGAACAATAAAAAGATTCCATCAAACTGCTTCTTCAGGCTTTCTCGTTCAAATTCTTTCCATGCAGCAAAATCCTTGGGCGCAATTCCTTTCTGGATTCCATACAGGCTGCGCGCCCGGTATCCCTCCGGCACTTCCCCTGTTTTTTCAAGCACCGCCAGAAAATGTCCTTCTCCATGCAGCTTATGGGGCCAGAGACGAATGGTCTTTTCCATTCCGTCCGGGACGGGCTCGGTTCCCGCCCAGTCCGGTCTGCCCGACTCCATACCGTCATAACGGTGCGTCTCTTTTATGGAAAATTCCGGATGCCGCAAAAGGAATCGTGCAACACTGCCTTCATCCTCCTGCAGCGCAAACGTACAGGTCGAATATACCAGCCTGCCGCCTTTTTTCAGCATTGCGGCAGCTTCATCCAGCACGCTGTCCTGCCGCTTTGCACACAGCTCCACGTTTTCGGGACTCCATTCGCTGCAGGCTTCCTCGTGCTTTCGGAACATCCCCTCACCGGAGCAGGGGGCGTCCACCAAAATTTTATCGAAATATTCCGGGAAATAAGCGGACAGTCGCTCCGGGCTTTCGTTCGTCACAACTGCATTGGTCAGTCCCATCCGCTCCACATTTTCCGAAAGAATTTTTGCCCGCGCCGGATGGATCTCATTGCAGACTAAAATACCTTTTCCCTGCATCGCAGCACCGATCTGGGTGCTTTTCCCGCCGGGGGCAGCGCACAGATCCAGCACATAATCCCCCGGCTGTACGTCCAGATATCCGACAGGCGCCATCGCGCTCGCTTCCTGAATATAATAAACACCAGCCTCGTGATACGGGTGCTTGCCCGGTGTATCCTCTTCGCTGTAATAAAAACCGTTTTTCTCCCATGCAACCGGCGTCAGATGAAACGGCGATTTTTCCATAAATTCCTCCCGGTCCGTTTTGCGCGGATTGAGCCGCAGCGACTGATAATGACCGGATTCATAGCTCTGCAGAAATGCTTCGTATTCCTCTCCCAGCATTTCCTGCATGCGCGTCAAAAACGCGGACGGCAGATTCATAATATTCCTCACTTTAATTCATGATTTATCCTTATCATAAACCAGACGCGTAAACTGCGCAAGATTATTGTTTCCGTTCACCCGCTTCCTCTGTCTCCAAACCCGGTTCGTCCTCCGGCACTTCTTTCACCATGAATCGAATCATGTTTTCCTGAATTTTGCCCATCAGCTTTTCCATCCGCTTCTGTTCCTCGTCCGAAATACCTTCCATGCAGACGCTGTAGAGGTCTTTTTCCACGCGCAGCAGCTCTCCGGAAAGCTTCCTGCCTTCCTCTGTCAGGAGCAAGCGGTTCTTTTCTTTCTTTTCGCTGCTTTTTTCCTTTTTGTCCGCCGTGCGCTCTTTTTTCTCCGCTGTGCTTTCTATCCTGTCGGCGGGCTTTTCCTTTGCACTCTTTTCCTTAACCGGCTTTTCCGGCGCGATCAGCTTTTTGCGTTCCAGCTTCTGCATCGCAAGAAACAGCCTCGGCTGTCCGACTCCGGCGATTTCCCCGAGCCTGCGTGCGCTGTAGCAGGCGCTGCACTGGGCGAGGGCACACAGCAAAAGCGCCTCATCCAACGTCAGCATATTTTTCTGCGCCGCCAGATCCAGCTCATATTCATACAGCCTGCGGAACCGGTACTGCCCGATCACTGCGCCGTTTCCTTCCACTTCTTCCCGGGTAATCCGCCTGCGCTCTTCCCCCAGCTTCTTGCTTCCCGGAAGTACGCCGCCGTCCTTTGCCGCAGCCCATAAAAAGCTGTAGACCTGCAGCCGGATATCGGCATAATCCTTATCCTCGTAAACGTCTTTATAAAACTCGTTATAATACTCGAAAATGTTGCTCTTCATCCGCACCGTATTCGTGATGCTCGCTCCCTGGCTGACCAGGCTGCCGCGGCGCTTCAGATAATAATAAATCGGCACCTGCAGGGCAAAAAAGCTCTCCGCATGGCGGATATATTCCAGATTGAACAGAAAGTCCTCGCACCAGCTGATGGAGGTATCCATCCGGATATGATATTCTTCGATGATGCTCCTGCGGTACATTTTGTTCCAGAGTACGCCGTAATAAAAATCCGCCGGATTTTCAATCATATAGGAAGCAAACTCCTGACGGCTCATCACCTTGTCCTCTTCGATGTCGCCCTTCTGCGCCAGCCTTTCCCCGGAAACCCGGTAAAAGTCGGAAATGACCATGTCGCAGTTATATTCCTCCATCGAACGCACCAGAAGCCTTGTCGCCTCCGGCACGATCCAGTCGTCGCTGTCCAAAAACTGAAGAAACGTTCCCCGCGCCAGCTCCAGTGCCTGATTTCTCGTATCCGACACGCCGGTATTTTCTTTATGGACCACACGTACCCGGCCATCCTGCTGTGCATAGGCGTCGCAGATTTCGCCGGATGCATCCTTACTGCCATCGTCCATCAAAAGCAGCTCAAAGTCGCGGTAATCCTGACTTAAAATGCTGTCCACACAGCGTTTCAAATATTCCTGTGCATTGTATACAGGAACAATAATGCTTACCTTCGGTTCCATACTTCCTCCTGTTTTGAATTGGTTTCCTCTGTTTTCAGATATTTCTGCTCCATATTTTTTATCCGTCTGCTGCACGGTTCATGCAGATTTTCCGGTATTCCCGCGGGGATATCTGCATCCGCCGCTTAAAAATCTGATTAAAAAATTTTATGTCTTCATAGCCGACTCTGCGGGCGATCTCCACCACCCTCAGATCACTGTCTTCCAACAGTTCGCAGCTTTTTTCGATGCGGACATTCTGGACATATTCGCGCAGCGTCACCCCGGTTTCCTGCTTAAACCGCCTGCTGATATAGGCAACGCTGTAATGCTTCTGCTCACAGAATGTTCCCAGCGTCAGGCTGTCCTGATAGTTCCCGTTTACATATTCCAGCACCTCCTGCACAGACGTACTGTAGGGGCGTTCGTTTTCCGGTTCGATCAGCCCGCGCAGCGTCAGAAGCAGGATTTCCAGAAGCTTGAACCGAAGCAGCGGATAACATCCGACTTTTTGCTCCTGATATTCCAGAAGCATTTCCTGCATCAGCTGCCCTACCTGTCCATCCCGGTCGTGAAACACTCTGGCAAACTTCGCCTGCCCAAGTGACATCCGGTAATATTTTAACAGACAGCCCTGCAACAGCTGGGAAAAACTCCGGCAGCCCTGCAGTGTTTCATCCACCGTCTCCGGCAAAAACAGACAGTTGATCAGCGTCAGATTTTTACAGTTCTGAAATCCATGGAGACAGCCGTAATCCACAAAAAAATAATCGCCTGCAGAAATGGTTTTTCCTTCGTTTTCCAGCGTATGCTCCGCTGTCCCACCCGTGATGTATGCCAGCTCAAAAAAATTATGGCCGTGCATTTCAAGATCCTCCTGACAAAACGGCATCATAATGAGTTTTTCCGCTTTCCTGTTCTGATAGAACTGGAATTCTGTAATCTCCCCTCGGAACATAAAGACAAGTTCACCCCCATTTTCAGTCAAAATCAGGTGCTTTTCTTTAGGCTACTATCTGTTATCATAAAAGTCAATACGAACCAAAACAAGGAGGGTATGTTTATGATTCCAAACGCAAAATGGATTCGTCCGGCACAGACAACAGGGGACGTCTGCCCGGTCTATTCCAAACAGTTTTCTCTTTTTTCTTCTCCCAATCAGTCGTTATCTTCTGTTGCGCACGCAACACTTTCTGTTACAGCAATGGGAGTTTATAAAGCATCTTTAAATGGAAAACGCATCGGCGATTTCGTCCTTGCTCCCGGCTGGACATCCTATCGCCACCGTCTGCAGGTGCAGACCTATGATGTTACCGAGCTCCTTTCTTCGGAAAACGAACTTTCCATCCTCGTCGGAAAAGGTTGGTACCGCAGTCCGCTTGCCTGGCCCGATGAAGCGCACCGTCAGCAAAAAGCACAGATTTCAGCCGGACTGATCGCACTTTTGACGATTACCTATACAGACGGCAACACGCAGCTTCTCCCGACCGGAGCAGACTGGTCGGCATATGAAAGCAATGTCCGTTTCAGTGAAATTTATGATGGCGAGACCTACGACGCGGCATTTGATCCGTCCTCTGCTCCAATTGCAATCGAGGAATTTGACGGTCCGTCCGATACGCTGATTGCCCAACAGGGCGAAAAAATTACCGAACAGGAGCGTATCGTGCCTGCGCGGATCTTCACTACGCCCGCCGGGGAAACTGTCATCGATTTCGGTCAGGAAATTACCGGTTATGTCGAAGTTTCTTTAGACGCCCACGCAGGCGACTGTGTTGAGCTTTCCCATGCGGAAGTTCTTGACAAACACGGAAACTTTTATACAGAAAACTATCGCGCTGCCAAAGCGAAATTTTTATATTTCTGTAAAGAAGGATTTCAGACCTGGCATCCGAAGCTGACCTTCTTTGGCTTCCGCTATATCCGTGTCGATCACTTTCCCGGCGGAGCGGATGCAGTACGTCCGGACATTTTTACCGCAGTTGTCGTCTGCTCCGACCTGCAACGCACCGGTTTTCTTTCCAGTTCAAATCCGCTGTTAAATAAGCTGTTCGACAATATCATCTGGGGACAGAAAGGCAACTTTGTCGATGTCCCGACCGACTGCCCGCAGCGCGATGAACGTCTCGGCTGGACAGGCGATGCGCAGGTATTTATCCGTACCGCCTGCTACAATTTCGATACGGAAGCATTTTACCGCAAATGGCTTTCGGATCTTGCCGCAGACCAGTATCCGGACGGTCATGTAGACCACGTCATTCCCGCCATACTCGAAAATCAAAAGAGCAGCGCAGCCTGGGGCGACGCAGCCTGTGTCTGCCCGTGGGAACTTTATCTGGCATTCGGCGATGCAAACATTCTGCGCAGCCAGTTTAACAGTATGAAAAAATGGGTGGGCTATATCACCTCCTCTACCACGACCAAAAACCTCTGGACCGGAGGAGAACACTACGGCGACTGGCTCGGTCTGGATGCACCGTCCGGCAGCTACAAAGGTTCTTCTGACGAAGACTTAATCGCTTCTGCTTTTTATGCGCATTCCACGGAGCTGGTCATGAAAGCCGGTAACGTGCTTGGCGAAGATGTTTCGGAATATGAGACGCTCTATAAAAATATCGTTGCCGCTTTCCAGGAAACCTGGCCGGTTTACCACACGCAGACCGAATGCATCCTCGCCGCCCATTTCCACCTGGCAAAAGACTGTCAGGCTGCAGCAGATCAGCTTGCAAAGCTCGTTACAGACGCCGGTGTGCAGTTAAAAACCGGCTTTGTCGGAACGCCTTACCTGCTCCATGTACTTTCGGACTACGGCTATATCTCCCTCGCCTGGTCACTTTTGCTGCGGGAAAACTATCCTTCCTGGCTTTATCCGATCACAAAAGGCGCAACGACTATCTGGGAGCACTGGGACGGTATTATGGAAAACGGCGATTTCTGGACCCGCGACATGAATTCCTATAATCATTACGCTTACGGCGCAGTCGCTGACTGGGTATATGGAAACGCCGCCGGAATCCGTCCGCTTGACGGCTATCCCGCCTATGAAAAGATTTCTGTCTCTCCGCTTCCCGACAAACGCCTCGGCTGGCTTTCCTGCTCCTATCGCTCCCGCCATGGTCTGATCCGTTCCGACTGGAAACTGCAGGGCGATCAATGGAGATACGAAATTGAAACGCCGGTTGATGCAGTCATCACGATTGCCGGGCAGAAACATGAAGTTGCTCCCGGAACGTGGATCTTCTTCAGTGCGGTAGAATAAACAGTGAAACTCGCAGTCTGCAGCTGCGTGGAAAAAATGCCCCGGGCTGGCGATCGTGTCACCGCTGCCCGGGGCAATCTTGTACTCTATTCTACGCCTTCCAACAACTCCAGATAATTTCCCTTGTCGATATGCATCATTGAGATCTGGTTTTTGTGGCGGCGGAAGCCATACACACAGTCCACGTTGCGGATCAGGGACTGTAAGCGTTCGTCAGGCACGCAGACAATCAGCTGAAGATCCATCTGCCGGGCATATTTTAAGCAGACCGCGCTTCTCTCCTGATCCATTTTGGAAAAGGCCTCGTCCAGAAGCACCAGCTTAATTCGACTGTCGCGGTTGGTCTGCTGCATGTAAAGCATCGCAAAACCGGCAAGCAGTGCGACGTATTTCGGATTCTGACCCTCACCGCCGGAATCGCGGCCTGCCATGTCGTCCACGAAATTCTCACGGATCACGTTTCCGTCTGCATCCGTAACCTGCTCATACATGGAAAAGGACAGATAATTGCGGTAATCCGCATACTGCTCCATTTCCCGGCGGTGCTGCTCCAGCACCCGCTCATCGTCGTCCTTTACCGGCATGAACTTGTCTGTCAGCAGCCTGATCTTTGTTTCGTATTTCTGATAAAAGCTGTCCTCTCCAAGGGACAGCTGCCCCTCGAAGCCGTCATTATCCAGGTTCTTGCTGTCTAACTCCGGTGCCATGAGCATGTCGTAAAACTGACCGTTTTCATTGTAGGCAGGCTCGATTTTAATCTGGTAAATACTATCAGAGAAGTTCGTCTTTTTCAACAGGCGGTTGATCTCCGCAGCGTGCCGCTTTGCCGCCTTAATGTCGCCGTGAATCGTTGCGATCACATTCTCCCGCAGGCTGCGGTAAATGAAATCGCATTGTTTTTCAAACTCTGTCCGATACTGGGGCTCAAAATCTGTCTCATACTGGGAAAGCAGCTGCTCATAACCCTCATTGGATTTCTCCGAGCCGGAAAATCCGCTGGAGGGATACTGCAGGATATAGGCGTTTCTTGCCCGGGACAGCTCTTCTGTCTGCTCCTGCTCCTTTTCACAAAGTACTTCTATCTCCGCATTTTTCTGGGCCCTGACCGCGCCGGAGGATCGTTTGGACAGCGCCTCCTGCACCATTGCGGTGATCTCCGGCTGCTGTGTATAACCGACAGACGCCTCCTTTAATGCTGCGTTTTTGGACTGCAGCTCCGTGCGGATGCGCTCCTGATTACCGGTCTGCTGTGCAATTTCATTCTGCATACCGGATATTCTCTTTTTCAGCTCGCTGCGTTTTTTGCGAAGCTCTGCTTCTTTTTCTTCCAGCTCCTTATATGCACCCATCCGCAGACTTTCGATGGTTGCTTTCGTCTCCTGTGTTTCCAAAAGCACGGCTTCCAGCTCCTGTGCTGCCCGAGAAAGGCTTTCCAGATACGCCGGCTCTTCTTTCAGGCTCTCCATCTCCCGGACCGCCTTCAGACCGTCCGCCATGCGCTTTGCTTCTTCCAGCTCTTTTTTCAGACGCTGCGCATCTACTTCATAGTCCTGCTGCCGTGCGCGGGAAACCTTGCTTCCGATGCACGCGCCGACGGTATAATCCCGTTTTTTCAGATGCCGGAAAATAAAATTACTGTAGGAATAACAGTCCGGCGTCACACCGTCTTTGGCGCTTCGCAGCTCCTCCACCGTGCGGCATTTCATAATCCGTCCCAGATAGCGTTTTAAGCAGCTGTCTGCAAAGGGCTCGACCGCCCGCACAGCCTCGTATAACGAACCCTCCTCCGCCCTCGGATTGCTCTTTGTGACCGCCTCAGAATGAATCAGATCGATTTCCTCAAACTGTCCCATCTCCCGGAAGGCTTTTGCTGCATCCGCCGCAACCTTCGGCTCTGTAATCAGGCTCAGCTTCAGACGTCCCAGACGTCCTTCTACCGCATTTTTCCATTCCTCATCCTCAACATCGAACAGGTCTGCAAAAATCCACACCTTGATTGTTCTTCCATACAGTGCAGAAAGCTTCTGCTCCAGGGCAGCCCGGGCCTTTGTCAGCACCTCCGGATAGGATTTGCGGTTGTTTTTCATATCGTCCAGAAGCTTTTGCTTTTCCTTCAGGTCTTTGGACAGCTGCCGCTCCTGCTCGTGATAGGTTTCGTACTCTTCCTCGATATTCTGGCGTTCCTCTTCCAGACGGCTGCGCAGCTCCAGACACTGCGCCTGTGTCACCGGTCCGGTGCAAAATGCGCCAATCAAATTCAGCAGCCGGTTGCTGATATAGTCCGCAACGATCTCGTCGCTCTCCCATCGCCGCAGTCCCTGCAGGATTTTGCGCCACTGTGCCGCGTTATCCGCCAGCATCCGGCTTCTTTTTTCCAGCTCTTCCAGACGCTCCTGACGGCTGCCAAGGTCGCTGCTCTTTAAGTCCGCACTGACAAGGATCAGCTCGTTTTCCAGCTGGGCAGACAGGGCTTCCAGCTCTTCTTCCTGCTGCCGAAGCTCCCGCAAACGCTCCTGTGTCCGATCCTGATCCTGTAAAAGGGCGTCGATCCGGTTCTTCAAATCCTCAATGTCGATACAGCGGATCACCGCCTGCTGCTTTACGATATCCGCACGCGTCATCGTCAGCTTTTGTCCGGCTTCCCGCACTTTTTTAAGCATTCCGATCTTGTTTTCCAGCACGTCGATCTTTTCTTTGATGTCCCGGTAAGCGCCCAGCTGTTCGCTGATCGTTTCAATGGTGTCTCCCTCGCTTTTTGGGAACATGTAATCCCGGATAAACTGTCCCGTCCCGTTGGACATTTTCAGCGCGATCGCACTTTTTTCCATGGTCATAAAACGATTCCCGTCAATGTAGCCAAGGATCTGGTCATACAGCGTGCTGATATACGCCTCCCGGGACGGATAAATGCGGTTTAACTCTGCCCTGCCGCCCTTTGCCGTCTCCTTCATCCGCGTCTCTGTCAGCGCCCGGATCTCCTGGTTCGAATAAGGATAGCCCTCTGCCGTCAGATACCCGCCCTCCGGCATTTTTCCGAGATGACTGAAATAAACGAACTTTCGTATTTCAGAATCGTTTTTCCGTACTTCAAAAGCAATTCCCATGCAGACATACTGCTTTGTCCCGGTATCCTGCAGCTCCAGGACGATCTGGGAGCAGAAATCCTGTCCTTCGCGGTTTGCCGTGCCGTCCTTTTGTTCACCGCGCAGATAGCTCAACACGCTTCGTCTGTTTTTGGCGTCGTCCGCCGCTTTATTTAAAAAACTCGGAGAAAAGCTGCCGTATAAAATCACCTGGATCGCATCCATAACCGTGGATTTTCCCGAGCCGCTCTTGCCGGAAAACAGGTTCACATATTCGTGAAATTCCAGAATTTTATGGTTGATTCCGCCCCAGTTATTCAGACACATCCGGGTAAAGATCTTCTTCGCCTGTTTCACGTTCCTCTTCTCCTTCCGTCGTTTTTTCTTCTGCGTCATCCCGATAACGCTGTACCAGCTCGTTGATCGCCAAGGACGAGCAGAAAATATTCACCGTACCGTAAATATAGATCGGCGTCTGATCCTCTACGTTCAAAATCGCCCCCGGCAGCTCGATCATCTGGTGGGTTTTCATCAGATTTAGCGCAGCCTGCCAGTCCTGTGCGTTCAATTTTCCCGGAAGCAGTCCGGTATTTCTGCCATATTCCCGGATTTCCGCCAGGGTCGTCACCGTTGCATGCAGTCCCTCGCCCATGATTTTATCCCGGTAAATCAGCTTTAACAAAAGCAAAAGCTTTGTCGTCGTCAGGCTCATTTTTTCCATCGCTGCACCGTCGCCTGTGATCCGGAACAGATGATCCTGCGGGTCGTGCACCAGTTCACAGCCCATCACAGAAAGATAGTCCGCAATAAATTCCCGGTGCTTTAAACAGACCTGATAGCGCCCATTATCCCGGGCCGTCAGCGTCACCGGATCGTATTTTACCTGTAAAATACAGGTCTGACGAAGCAGCTCCTGTATGGTTCTTCGAATCGCCTCCACCTCGGCGGGGGTGCGTTCCTCCAGATATGAAAACATGTATCAATTCTCCGTTTCGTCTATACTAAAACCGGTGTAGGAAAAGCCGTCCTTCTGATGGATTTCCTCCTGCAGCAAAATCCGGTCTTCCTCCTGTCTGCTCTGGGTCGCCTCCTGCCAGATAAACAAAAGCTTTTCCAGATCCTCTGCCGACTGCACCGTATCCTCCAAAACCTGAAAAACTCCGTTCTTCGTATGCCGCCGTCTGAACTCCTCCAGCTGTCTGCCGGTATAGAGCGGCTTCGGGACGAAATCTGCGATTTCCGAGGACGCCTCCTCCTGCAGAGCCAGCGGTACGAACTGATTTTCCAGCCTTGGCCGACGGTTGTAAAGGCTCGCGTCCCCGACAATGGAAAACGGTGCCGTCACATACATGCTGTCCCGCAGCTCTTCCAAAAGCGCTTCTTTTTTGTCGCCGTGGTTGAGCAGACCGATCAGCTCCAGTGTGCTGTCCTCTACGCCTGCACCCTCCTGCAAAAGGTAGTGGATTCTCGCCAGCGCCCTCCGCGCAAAGACGGTTTTCAATTCGATCAGGCGGTTATACTTTTTCTCGATTAAATCAAATTCGCGCTCCACCAAAAGAACCAGCTGCGCCGCCTCTTCGCAGAATTGAATGCCGCGCTCAAGCCTTAAAAGGGCGGGCGCAGACGCGCCGGAGGCCAGTGCTTTCGCCTGCATGGACGCTGCATAGCTGCCTCCTGCGCTTTCTGACGGTTCGGGCGCGCTGCTGTCGCTGCCCTGTGCAGCCATCAGCATCCGCTTCTGCACCGTCAGCCCCTCGCGGCGGTTTTCATTTTCCTCCAGGATCTTCGCAATCAGCTCCTTGACCGCCTCCTTATAGCGGTAAAAACTGTCTGTCGTTGTTAAAATTGCATATTTTACGCTCTCTCGGTTGTTGATCTCGTTGACCAGAACCTCCTGAATTCCGATAAAGTCCTTTCGTTTGGAAAGTTCATCGAACCACAGCCGCATGCTGTCCTGCATATTGGACAGCATCTGTCCGAGGCTTTTGGATGTGCGCAGGGCACTTTTTAAAATGCTGTTATTTTTTTCCGGATCCGAATCATAGGTGTAAAGGGCGCTGTATACAGACAGAATACTTTCCCGCTCCATGCTGTCGTCCTCTTTTTCAAGACGGTCAAACAGCTCCACATACAGCCTGCTGTACTCCGGAAAGCCAATGATATAGCAGTTTAATTTTTCATCAAAATCCTTCGAAAGCCAGCCCCACTTCACAAACCTGTCCAAAACAGCGGAGGGCGAAAGCCCGGGAAAGCCTTCGTCCTCCGTTTTTTCTGTTTCATCCTCCCACCAGACCAGGTTGACCCTGGCGATCGTTTCCGCCAGAATGCTCCTGCATTCCGAATCCGTCAGCTGCGTCAGGGCATAGGCTTCCTGATCCGCCTCGTACAAAGCGGTCAGAAGCTGCATGTAATACTCCATGTTCTGGGTGCGGAACAGCTTATAAAAATCTCTCGGTATCTTCTTTTTCAGAATCATCTGTCGTGTTAAACCTCATATTCCAGTTCTCCGTCAAAGACAAACTCCGCCGGACCTGTCATAAAGATATGGTTCGTCTTTTCGTCCCATTGGATCGTCAACGCACCGCCCAGCACCTCTACGGTCACTTTCCGCCCCGTTTTACCGTTTAAAACGCAGGCAACCGCCGTCGCACAGCAGCCTGTTCCACAGGCAAGGGTTTCACCGGTTCCGCGCTCCCAGACCCGCATTTTTACATATTCCGGGGATACGATTTCCACAAACTCGGTATTGGTGCGTCTCGGAAATCTCTCGTGATGCTCAAAATGCGGTCCGATCTGCTCCAGTGGCAAATCTGCCGTGCTGTCCACGAAAACAACGGCATGGGGATTTCCCATAGACACGCAGGTCATGCGGTATGTTTGATTCTCCACAGTGATCTCTTCATCGATGGACTGTCGGTTTTTAGAAACAACCGGAACCTCTGCCGCCGTCAGGATCGGCTCGCCCATATCCACACGGATCGCTTTTGTCACGCCGTTTTCCACCGTCAGATCCATATATTTCACTTTTCCGCCGCTGATAATGGAAAACCTTGCCCGATCGGTCAATCCTTTGTCATGGGCATATTTTGCCACGCAGCGGATGCCGTTTCCGCACATTTCCGCCCTTGTGCCGTCTGCGTTATACATCTCCATCTCAAAATCTGCTTCGTCAGAAGGATTGATAAAAATAACGCCATCGCCGCCGACCCCGAAATGACGGTCGCTGGCAAAGCGGACAAATTCCGGCTTCTTTTCCTGCGGTATATGCTCCGTAAATCCATTGACATAAACGTAATCATTCCCACAGCCCTGCATTTTTGTAAATCTGATCTTCATAAATCCTCCATACAGACATAATCTGAAAAAAACCTGCGTACACTGGAATAACAAAATATCCGGGGGTATCGCAATGCGTTCCAAAACAAAAATTATCGTACTTCATTTAAAAGAACTGATCTATACCGGAATCCTGCTCGTTTTAGGCGTTGGACTGCTTTTTTTGCTGCTGCAGATCTTTCTGCCCAAAAAGGCAGTTCCAAAACCGGACTATGACGCAGAAACCTCCCTGTACCTGCCCGGAAAATACACCTCCACGGTTCAGCTCGGAAACGACCACGCGGATGTAGAGGTCGTCGTGGACAGCTCCGATATTCTTTCCATCCGTCTCGTCAATTTAAGTCAGACTGTCACAGCCATGTATCCGCTGGTCGAACCCTGCATGGATACACTGGCGAAACAGATCTGTGAAAAACAATCCCTCGAAGGCATCACCTACCCGGACGAAAACCGCTACACGTCACAGCTTCTGCTGCAGGCGATCGACGCTGCGCTGCAAAAGGCGACATATTCCCAAACCTGACCAGCGCAGTTCGTTCGCAAAGGAAGGCTTATCCCGGCAGCTGATCCAGTTCCTTCTGCCATGCCATGCGACTCGCATCCGAAGGCATCCGAAGGTCTCCCCTCGGCGATACCGCGACACTTCCGACTTTCGGTCCGTCCGGCAGGCACGAACGCTTAAACTGCTGTGCAAAGAAGCGGCGGCAAAAGGTCTTTAGCCACTTGCCGATCGTTTCTTTGCTGTAAATGCCTTCAAATGCCCTGCAGGCAAGCCGGTAGATCTTCGCCGGGCCAAAGCCACAGCGCAGCAGCTGATATAAAAAGAAATCATGGAGCTCGTAGGGGCCGACCAGATCCTCTGTTTTCTGGCTGATCTTTCCGTCCTCCGGCGGCAAAAGCTCGGGGCTTACCGGCGTGTCGAGGACATCCAGCAACACCTCCTGCAGCACTTTTTCGCTTTCGCTGCAGGTATTCGCACAATATGCCACCAGATGGCGCACCAGCGTCTTGGGCACGCCGACGTTTACGCCATACATCGACATATGATCGCCGTTATAGGTCGCCCATCCCAGTGCAAGCTCCGACATATCCCCGGTTCCGATGACAAGTCCGTTGCTCTGGTTGGCGAGATCCATCAATACCTGAGTGCGTTCCCGCGCCTGCCCGTTTTCATAGGTTACATCGTGCTTGTCCATATCCTGACCGATATCCCGAAAATGCACCTGCACCGCCTCTCGGATGTTCACCTCGATTAACTTCGCGCCAAGGGTCTGCGCCAGCCTGCAGGCATTTTCATAGGTGCGGTTCGTCGTGCCAAAGCACGGCATCGTCACCGCTAAAATATCGTTTCTGTCTTTCCCGAGCAAATCAAATGCCCGCGCCGTCACCAAAAGGGCAAGGGTCGAATCCAGACCGCCGGAAACGCCGATCACCGCCGTTTTCGCCCCCGTATGCTCGTAACGTTTTTTCAGTCCCTGCGCCTGAATCGATAGAATCTGCTCACAGCGCTCCTTTTTCAAGGTTTCATCCGACGGGACAAACGGCATCTGGGCAAACGTGCGCGTCAGCTTTGTTTCTTCTTTTTCCAAGGTAAAACCAATCCGTACACAGGTTTCTGTGTTTTCGGGCACAAATGTGCTCATTCTGCGCCGCTCGTGGCAGATTTTATGAATATCCAGCTCCGAAAAAATCGTCTCGTTTTCAAAGCGTGCAGCCTCTGCCAGCACACTTCCGTTCTCTGCAATCATATGATGCCCGGAAAAAACGAGATCCTGGGTAGATTCTCCATCCCCCGCGCTCGCGTAGACATAGCCACACAGAAGCCGCGCGCTCGTGGCAGCGATCAGGCTCTTACGGTAGGTGTCCTTTCCGACCGTCTCGTTGGAGGCGGACAGGTTGACAATCACCGTCGCCCCCGCCTTTGCCAGCGCCGTCGAGGGCGGGTCCATCACCCAGACGTCCTCGCACAGCTCACAGCCCACGACAAGCCCTTTCAGATTCCTGCAGGAAAACAACAGATTTCCGCCAAAGGGTACGGTCTGTCCCAGCACATCCACCTCGGACACTTCCCTGCTGCCTGCCGCAAAATGCCGCACCTCATAAAATTCCCCATAGTTTGGAATATTCTGCTTCGGGACAAGCCCCAGGATCCTGCCATCCTGCACTGCTGCTGCCACATTGTAAAGCTTTCCGTCTTTTTCAAAGGGAAGCCCCACAAAGGTCAGCGCATCGTGCCCTTTCGTATGCTCCAGCACCGTCTGCAGCCCTTCCAGGCTTTCTTCCAGCAGGCGTTCCTGCAAAAACAGATCCTGACAGGTATATCCGGTCAGACACAGCTCCGGCAAAACGATCAGCTTTGCACGCTGTGCATAACAGGAGTCCAGCGCCTTACAGATTTCCAGTGCGTTCCAGGCAGGGTCTGCAACACGGATTTTCGGTGCAGCCGCCGCAGCTTTTAAAAAACCGTCTTTCATCGGGATTTTTTCTCCATTTTTTTCAACTCATCCACGTCAAACTTATAGGTTTTGCCGCAGAAATGACAGTTTACCTCGATCGGCTTGTCCTCGTCGATCATCTCCTGCAGTTCTTTTTTGCCGATGGAAATCAGCGCTTTTTCCACCCGTTCCTTGCTGCAGTTGCAGGTAAAGCTGCAGGGCATCCGGTCGGTAATCTCCACATCCAAGCCGTCCAGCACCCGCTCTAACAGCTGCTCCGGTGTCATTCCCTGGTCGAGCAGTGCCGTCACAGAATTGATCAGCGACAGGTTATGCTCCAGCTTCGAAATCGTCTCTTCCTCTGCAAAGGGCATCAGCTGAATGATAAAGCCGCCTGCACAGCGCACGGTATTCGTCTTTTCCATCAAAACGCCCAGACCCACCGAAGAAGGCGTCTGCTCGGAGGTTGCAAAATACGAGGTCAGGTCATCCCCGATCTCTCCGGTCACCAGGGCTGTCTGTCCCACATAGGGTTCCTTTAAGCCGAGGTCACGGATAACAGAGAGCGTTCCCCTGCCGACCGCCCCTCCGACGTCGAGCTTGCCCTTCGCATTCGCAGGCAGGATGACGTCCGGCACCGTCGCATAGCCCTTGACCTCGCCCTTGGCGTTTGCCGTCACAGTCAGACCGCGAACCGGACCATCGCCGCGAACCTGCAGGGTTAAAAGATCGTCGTCGCCCTTTAACATGCTGCCCATCATCACGCCGGCTGTCAGCAGACGTCCCAACGCCGCCGTTACTACCGGGCTGGTGTTGTGTGCCTGTCTCGCTGTCTCCACAAGCTCCTTTGTTGTCACTGCAAACGCGCGCACCTGTGCATTCGCCGCCGTCGCGCGTACCATATAATCTCCCATAGCTCCTCCATTCCTCAGGCTTACTTTACGGCAAGCCCCTGCCATTTCCACGCTGCGCTTTTCACCGCATAGCTTTTCTGCGTTGCGCAAATATTTTCATTTCTTATCCCAGATTCTTCCCGTGCTCGCGCGCGATCACATAGATCCGCTCGCTCGTCTCCGTTACGCTTCCATGCGTGTCTGCATCCAGTGCCTCGACAAAAATCAGCCCGGACTGTTCCACGAGCCGTTTCATCGTTTCCAGCGTATAGCCGCGCTGCAGATGGGTCTCCGTAAATTTGCGGAACAGGTCTTTTTGCTGTTTCACAAAAATCGTCAGATCGTATTCGTTGATCTGATCCTCCGCCGTATAATAATTTTCCCAGATAAAGCTGCAATCCTCCCGGTTTTCCGCAATCGTGCTGTCACCGATGACTGTTTCATATTTATAGACCGTATTAAAATCGAAGATAAAAAGCCCATTCGGGTCAAGATAGTTGTTTACCAGTTTAAAAGTTGTCAGTAAGTCATCTTCTTTCAGTAGATAATTTAACGAGTCGCACAGACAGATCACCGCCCGGACCGTTCCGTAAAGCTCAAACTCCCGCATATCCTGCTGCAAATACAAAATATTATGACCGGACTGCGCACGCTTCTCCATTGCAATGTCCAGCATGCTGTCTGACAGATCAACACCGATCATGTCGTAGCCCTGCTTTGCCAGAAGCTCCGTCATGGAGCCCGTGCCACAGCCGAGATCCAGCAGGATTCCGTCCGTGATCTGATCCTGTTTCAGGCGTCCGACTACAAACTGACACCATTCTTTATAGGGCGTTTCATCCATGAACCGATCATAAACTAACGCAAAATCCTCATACATTTCCATTCGTTATCCACGCTCCTTCTGCCGCGCAGCGGCGTTTTTCTGCATCTGTCCGCGTGCGTTCCTGTGTCTGCATGCGAACGTATTTTCCGCTGCTGCCTGCGCGTTTTCGAACATGCCGCGCCCTATTTCACCAGCTCTACCAGCACTTCGACCAGCCGCTCCATCTCCGCCTGCGTGCCGACTGTAATCCGCAGATAGTTGTCGATTCTGGGCTTTTTGAAATATCGCACATAAATTCCGGCTGTTTTCAGGTTCTCGAATAACTCCTGCGCCGGGACGGTTTTGTGCGTTGCAAAAATAAAGTTCGCCTTCGAATCCGGGAACGTAAAGCCAAGCTCTGTCAGCTTCTGCTTCGTCCATTCCCGCGTCGCCACGATTTTCCCCGTAATCTCCTGAAAATACGCACGGTCCTCTACGCATGCCTTTCCGCAGGCAATCGTCAGGCGGTTCATTGTATAGGAGTTGAAGGAAAATTTGACATCATTTAAATAGGAAATCAGCTTCTTTTGGCCGATTGCAAAGCCGATTCTCATACCCGCAAGTGCGCGCGATTTCGAAAACGTCTGCACGACGAGCAGATTTTCATACTTATCCACAAGAGGCAGGGCACTCACACCCCCGAAATCCACATAGGCCTCGTCTACAATCACAACGGAATCGGGATTTTTTGCCACGATCTCCTCGATCGTATCCAGATTCTCCATCAGACCGGTCGGTGCATTGGGGTTCGGGAAAATAATGCCGCCGTTTTCGGTCAGGTAGTCCTCTTTTTTCAGGCGGAACTTTTCATCCAGCTCAGGCGTCCGATAGGGGATGCCATACAGATCCGCCCAGACGTCGTAAAAGGAATAGGTGATGTCCGGGAACAGAATCGGCTTTTTGCTGTTAAAAAAGGTCAGAAATGCCAGCGCCAGCACATCGTCGGAGCCGACGCCCACAAACACCTGGTCTGCCGCTACCGGATGTTCCGGAACAGAAACCGCCGCTGCAATCGCTTCCCGCAGTTCAAGCGCCGCCGGGTCGGGATACAGCCGCAGCTTGTCCGCTTCAAACTCCTGCAGTGCTTTTGTCACACCCGGTGCAGGCGGATACGGGCATTCGTTGGTGTTTAACTTGATGATGTCATTCCGTTTGGGCTGCTCTCCCGGTGTGTAGGGGACAACCCTGCGTACATTTGCTTCCCAGTCTGCCATGACAGTTCCTCTCTTTCTGATGTAGTATCGCTACTCCATCTCCGCTTCTTTTAACGCTTCCTGCTCCTGCTGCGCCTTTGCAAGCTCTACAAACTCTTCCAGGCACAGGTTATTTTCCTTCATAAACTTCGCCGCCTCTTCCCCAACGTAACGGAAATGCCAGGATTCATAGGAAATCCCGGTGATCGCCACCTTGTCCTGCGGGAAACGGAGAATAAAACCATACTCCGCAGCGTGCTCGTTTAACCAGATCGCCTCTTTGGTCGAAGCCTGCGATTTATCCAGTCCCTGATGATTTTTTCCTACGATATCCACGGCGAGACCGGTGTGATGCTCGCTCGCACCGGTGAGGGCGATTTCTTCCTTCGTCTTGAAAAAAGCGTCCTTATAGCTCATGCCGCCCCTTACGAATTTTGCGATGGAGTTGTCCATCAGCTGATCCTGCTTTTGATAATCGCGGTAAGCGGAACAAACCATCAGGGGCAGCCCTTCCTTTTTGCCGTCCGCCAGCATCATCTCAAGGGCTTTCTGAATCCGCCTGTCCACATACTTCCCATTGTCCGTCTTGGCCAGATCTACCTCAAAATCCTGCCGCAGCGGATTTTTTTCATTGACCAGCACATAGTTCCAGTCCTCCAGATCTACAGAAAATGGAATTTCCGGCAGATCCTCTTTCTCGCCGTCCTGCAGCATGACGGTCACATAGCCTTCCCGCGTTTCTTCCACTGCATTGCTGCTTTCTTCCAGCTCCTTTGTCAGATCCTCCACCTGACTCTGTGCGTTTAACAGCTCGCCGCTGGTCTGCGCCAGTTCTCCTTTTACCTTTTCATAAGACACATAAAACGAACTGGTCAGCACTCCTGCAATGACTACAAAGCCGCCTGCCAGTCCAATGAACCATTTTTTATAATTATCGTTATTCAATTTATTCGCAGTCCTTTTATCGTTTTATCTTTTTTGTCAATTCAGTATATTAGTATATTCCCAATCCGAAACGGTTACAAGCCCTAATTTTATTCCCAGTTCACTCGTCCCTTCCTGCAGGCTGATTTCATGCTCGCATGAAAATCAGCCTGCAGGAAGGGACGAAGGGAGCGCCATGTTATGAGCAAAAGGAGCTGCGAAGCAGCGGAGAGCGTCGAAGACGCGCTTTTGCGAATGGCGCGGGTGAACTTTCACAATGCTGCAGGCCAAGGTGCCGCAGCTTCGAAAAAGGCTTGACACGCTCCCTCAACCTGACTATCATAAGCTGTGAACTGTAACCAAAATTTTATAACATTGCCAGGGGAGCGATTGCTGAGACTGAATATCCGCCCGGATTTCTGACCCTCATCACCTGAACCGGATAATACCGGCGTAGGGAGGCACATGTGACAGATTTTTATCTGTCCTGTTTTTCGTCCCCTCCTGTGCACACAAGGAGGTTTTTTTATGTCCAATTTTTTTGCAATCCCCATCACGGATGAATGGGGAACGACTTATCAGCTGACCACTGCCGGTTATACCGCACTGGTTGTCCTCATGCTGGCGCTTTTGCTGCTGGCCTGCTTTATCGGCAATTCTGTGAAACAGCCTAAATTTTCCGCACGTCAGCTGGCATTTTCCGCAATGGCGATAGCTGCTGCCTTTGTCACTTCCGAAATCAAGCTGTTCCATCTGCCCTTCGGCGGCTCCATCACTTTATTTTCCATGCTGTTCTTAGTCCTGATCGGCTATTGGTACGGTCTGCGTGCCGGACTGATGACCGCCATCGCCTACGGCTTTTTACAGCTGGTCAGCGATCCGTATATCATCAGCATACCGCAGATGCTCGTTGATTACATCTTCGCATTCGGTGCGCTCGGCTTATCCGGCCTGTTTTCCAAATCGAAAAACGGTCTGGTGAAGGGCTATATCGTAGGTGTACTCGGTCGTTATTTCTTCGCATTTTTATCCGGTATGATCTTCTTCGGCGCTTACGCTGCAGACTACGGCATGTCCGCACCGGTCTATTCCCTGGTTTACAACGGCATCTATCTGTCCGTGGAAGCGGTGCTGACGCTGATCATCCTCTACCTGCCTCCGGTCAAAAAGGTCATGGGACAGTTAAAAACCATGGCGACACAGAGATAAAACGCACGCTCTGCGAGCATTTCAGATTTATAAAAAAAGAATCCGGCGCACAGTCCTATCGCTGTCTGACGCCGGATTCTTTTTTATCGTATGGAAAACTTCGTTTCCATGCGATAAGAAACACTCCGCGAGGATGCGCACTCGGCGCAAGAATGTGCCAAGGCACATTCCTTTTCACAGTTCTGCAAAATTCAGAAAATCTCAATACTCCAGGTATTGTCATACCGCTTGCCTGCAGGCAGATGAACCAGGTTGGGCTGCTCGGAAAGGTCTTCGATCCTGCCCTTGCGGGAAGGAAGCGCAGACCAGGGCTCGATGCAGACATAAGGCGCATCGGTAAACGGCATATGCCAGATCCCCAGGAAATTCATCTGCGGATAGGATACGCGCACGCTTCTTGTTCCTTTTTCACTGCACAGGGTCACTGCCTTCGCCATATCAGTCAGCACGATCGCATCCTGATCGAACAGGTTGTGTGCAAGGGGCAGCTTACCGCCGTCAGATAAAATAAACTCGCTGTCCTCGCCATTTACGAAGCAGTCCTCAGAAAAGCCAACGCGGGTCGGATTCCCGGGAGCTTCAAACTGTAAGCAGTAATCCTCAAATGCAAGACCTTTTTCCAGCGGAACGGCAAAGCCCGGATGACCGCCGACGCCGAAATACATCACCTTTTTGTCGTTATTTTCTACCGCAAAAGTAACATTTAATTTGTTGCCGACAAGCTCATAGGTCAGCCAGTAAACAAACGCAAAGGGATACATTTCTCTCGTATTCTCGCTGTCTGTCAGCTTCAGCACCAGTCTCTGTGCCGTATGCTCTTCCGCTTCCAGATCGGAAGAATTAACAAAGCCGTGGATCGGCATTTCGTAGGTCTTGCCATCCAGCATATATTTGCCCTCAGTCAGACGTGCGATATACGGAAACAGATTCAATGCGCGGTCTTTCCAGTAAGTCTCATCGCCCTGCCAGAGATATTCTGCCCCGTCCTTTGTCTGAATCGACCACAGCTCGCCGCCGTGGGAGTTTACCTGAACCTTCAGGCTGTCATTTTCCAGTGTGTAAATCATACATTCCCCTTTCCGCAGCTGATGAAAAAATCCGCTGCATCCCCTGATTTCATTTTTCCGGAGCGCAGCATCCAATTTGCCCGCGCCCCGGATTTTTTCTAAAAACGCGATACCCGTGTCCCACAGCTCCGCGTTTTTTTACTGGAATGGATTCCAGAAACGGCTGCCATCCGCAAATGTAATCGTCAGAGCAACCGCCATAAATACTACCGCAAATCCAATCGTCAGATAGTCATTTCGTACCAGCTTCTTTCCCATGTACCAGGTACGTTTTTTATTTTTACCAAAGCCCCGCAGCTCCATGGCATTGCTGACCACATCGATACGATCCATGCTGGAAAACAGCAGCGGGAAAATAATCGTGCTCATCCGCTTGATTCTCGTCCAGAGGGATGTCTTGCTGCTCATCTCGATGCCCCGCGCCTCCTGCGCATGCTTGATCTTGGTAAAATCAGACTGTACGTCCGGGATGTAGCGCAGCGCGATGGCAATGGCGTAGCCCACGTTGTAGCTGACACCCATGCGATTTAAGCTTGCCGCAAACTCGCTCGGGTTGGTCGTCACAATAAACATCAATACCACCGGCGTTACTGTCAGATACTTCAGCATAATATTAAACTGGTAAAACAGCTGTTCCTTTGTGATATTATGATTGCCAAACAGGTGTAAAAGCTCTGTTTTTGTGCCGTAGATCACAGTTCCCTGATTCGGGGAAAACAGCCACACCGCAAGCATGTTAATACACAAAAACAGCAAAATAAACTGAAATACCGTCCCGACCTGTTTCCATTCCGTATGGGAAACCTTAAAGATCACCAGACTGCAGACCAGCATGACCAGCAGCACTCTCGTGTCATAGGTCAGCATACCGGTCAGTGACCAGAGCAGGAAAAAGATCATTTTCGAAACGCCGGAAAGCCGATGGATCCAGGTATCTTTTTCACTGTACGTCAGAATTCTGCCCGCCATCCGCTCTCACCTGCCTTTCATAATAAATAAACCGCTCTGCAAAGCCGGACGCATCCCTGATGCCGCAGCGCACCGCCAGATCGTACAGCGACGTCTTTTTCAGATAAGCACGGTCTGCAACCGCTTCATCCGTCAGCACCTTTGCCGGCTTGTCGTCCGCAATCAGCTCGCCGTCCGCGATAACGATCGCACGGTCGGTATATTCCAGCATCAGATGCATATCATGTGTGATCATGATGATCGTAATGCCAAGGGTCTCATTTAAGTGCTTTAAAAATTCCATAATTTCCGTATAATGACGGTAATCCTGTCCTGCCGTCGGCTCATCCAGAATCAGGATCTCCGGATTCATGACGAGGATCGAAGCGATGGTCACACGTTTTTTCTGACCAAAGCTCAGAGCAGAAACCGGCCAGTTCCGGAAGGGATACAGACCGCAGATCTTTAACTTATCGTAAACCCGTTCCTTTACCTCTTCCTCCGGCACGCCACGGACCCGCAGTCCCAGCGCCACTTCATCAAAAATCATCGGCTTGGAAATCATCTGATTCGGGTTCTGCATGACAAGCCCGATGGCCTCGCCACGCTCCTTGATGGATTTATCCGCAATATCACTGCCATTTAACAGGATCTTACCGTGATCCGGATGGATAAAGCCGCAGATCAGATTTGACAGCGTACTCTTACCCGCGCCGTTTTTGCCGACAATTGCGAGCATTTCCCCTTTGTTAATACGGAAATGAATATCCGACAGGATCGGTTTGCCTGTAATATAGGAAAAGTCCAGATCCAGCACTTCGAGGGCCGGCTTTTCCTCTGCTTGAATCTCCGGCAGGGAAACCTTCTCGAACCAGTCCCTTACCTTTTCCTGATAAGGCTCCAGATTCATCGTCTCGATATGTTGAGGATGATCCTTTGCCGCAACCTGACATCCCGCATGTTTGAGCGCCGTCACATACAGCGGCTCACGGATGCCCTCCTGAATCAGAATATCGGAGGCAAGCAGCTCGTCCGGCGTCATATCCGCTACAACCCTTCCGTCCCCGATCACCACAATTCTGTCTACATCCCGGTAAAGGGCATCCTCTAACCGGTGTTCGATAATGATAACCGTCTTGTCGCGCTCCCGGCAGATCCGGTCGATCAGGTCGATAGCCCGCTTGCCGGTCGCCGGGTCAAGGTTTGCCAGCGGCTCATCAAACAGCAGGATATCCACATCATCTACCAGCACGCCCGCCATGGAAACTCTCTGTTTCTGTCCGCCGGAAAGCTCCGTCGGTGCATTGCCGAGAAGGGCTTTGATATCCACAACCTCTGCCACTTCATCTACTGCACGGAACATCTCTTCCTGCTCTACGCAGTCGTTTTCCAGTGCAAAAGCAACATCTTCTGCAACCGTCAGGCCGATAAACTGGCCGTCTGTATCCTGCAGCACCGTACCGACGATTTTGGACATTCCAAAAATACCGGTTTTCGCAGGATCTTTACCGCCCACAGTCAAAGTTCCGCTGCTTTCGCCAGGGTATGAAAAAGGAACCATCCCGTTGATGCAGTGCACCAGAGTCGATTTTCCCGACCCGGACGGTCCCACGATTAAAACCTTCTCTCCGGGATTGACCGTCAGGTCAATCTCCCGGAGTGTAGGCTCTGACTGTGATCGATATTTAAAAGTATAGTTTTTAAACTCGATGATCGGAGTCATGTATCAGTCCTCTTTGGAAAGGCTTCCGGACTTTGCGCCGACCTTGGAGTAGGCAACTAACAGCAGAGTTCCCAGAATGCCGATGATAATTACATTTGCAACAAAAGCGGTCACGCCCTGTGTGAATACCTTCTTTACAGGCTCTGCATAAATTACGATGTCCAGAACCGGAGCAACCAGAATCCATGCCAGTGCGTTTGCAACAACCTGTACGATATTGAACAGGCCGATTTCCTTGCCGCCGAAGCTGCCCTCTTTTACTTTATACTTCGCAGCAAACAGGCCAACGATGATGCCGAATACAGCGTCCGGGAATACCCAGCTCCACCATACGCTTCCGTAGAATACTGCATCACCCAGTGCATGACCGATCAGACCGATGGCGCCGCCTACAACGGGGCCAAAAATAGCGGAGAAAAATGCAAGTACCGCTGCTCGGGTCTGCAGAGCTGTGTTCGGGATGAAACCAACCGGGATCTGCACGTTGGTTAAAACAACGAACAGCGCGGTTCCGATACCCATCGCTACGACATGCTTGATGCCAAACTTCTTATCCATGAGTAAATCCTCCTCATAAGTATTTATTTGTGGAAAACCACGTTCTTACTATAACGAATCACTCCGGATTTTTCAATCCCTTTTCTGTCTTTTCTCCCTCATTCGCATCTTCCAGCACAACCTCCGGCGTAAGCGTGTCGATATCGGAATAGCACACCCGAAATACCGCCTGCGCTGCATTCGCGTAAATATGGGGCAGCTTCGATTTTTCTTTTCCGGCGTCTTCCAGCACATTCAGGATTTCCCTCAGCACGTCCCTCGTCAGATACGAACCGCGCCAGTGAAACGTCAGGACTTTTCCTTTTTTTACCGCCTGCTGCGCGCGCTTTTTGACCTCCTCCATTTTCGTAAAGGAAAGCTTCTTTTCCTTATAATAAAAATGTCCATTGTCCGTGCACGCCGGCGCCGGTGCGATCAGCGGCTCATGGTCGCGGAACATCGCCTTATCGTCGAGGTTAAAATAATCGTAACGGCACTCGGCATCCTCCCGCGCCCCTCTGGTCAGACTATTGTCAAATGTCGCATCCAGATGATAATACTGCCCGCCAATGCGCACGATATTCCAGGTGTGGCGGTATTTGATGCCTTTTTCCGGATTGTTGCCGCAAATCGCAATCATACACCATAGCCCGAGCGCGTCGCAGAGCACCTTGACCGCCTTTGCAATTCCCTCGCAGACGCCTACGCCCTGCCCCAGCGGTCCGATGATTTCATGAGAATACGGCTTCTTTAACTTGTCATATCGTACATTTTTACATATAAAATCGTGTACATATTTTTCTTTTTCCCACTCCGAAAGTCCCTGCGCCTGCCGTGCAAGCTTTTCCACCCTCGATGTCAGCGCTATCTGATGCTCTTTGATTTTTCCTTTTTCAAACAGATATTCCGGCACGAAAATCAGGTTCGGGGAGTCGGGGTAATATTTCCATGAAAACCCGACCACCCAGAATATTTCCGGGTGATCCAGCCGCATCTGGAAAAAAATGTCATACAGCTCTTTTCCATCCACACGCGGCAGCTGAATCTGATCCGCCAGCTGCCGGACGCCCTGCAGCATGCCGTGATACACTGCCTGCTTCTGCCTGTCCATTTTCTGATAATAAAATTCTTCCATCTTACAGTGTAATCTCCTGTTCCAGCCCGAACGAATAGATCAGCTTTTCCTTCACGCATTTTCCGGTCAGCCGCACAAGTGCTTCCTCATAATAGTCCAGCTGAACCCGGTAGCGCAAAATCAGCTCCTTCGGATCTTTTACCAGATCGGTCTTATAATCTGCCAGCACAATGCCGTCCTCTTCCTCCAGATAAACATCGATAATTCCCTGGATCAGCACGGTTTCATCCTCCGGAAAGTCTGTATTTAAACGGTTTGCCGAAAGCCCCAGCACAAAGGGCTGCTCCCGGTGCAGTCTGTTGCTTTTGGCAGCCTTTGCCATGCGCGCTGCAAGAGGCGTCTGTAAAAATGCCCGGATCTTGTATACATTGATCGCAGCAGCATATTCCTCCGACAGCATTCGGTCTGCTTTGCATTCTTCAATGACCGTACGGATTTTCGCCGCCGTCCAGGTTTCCTGCCGTTCAAAGGGGAAAATCTCCAGCAGTCTGTGGTACGCACTTCCCCGTGTCGTCCCGCTCACGGTTTCTTCCTGTTCCCTGACAAACTGCGGCAGATACGGCACGACCTCTTCCTCCGGGAACAGCTCGAGCCCTTCCGCAGCTTCCTCCTGCATGCCTTCTTTTTTCAGCTCGGAAACGGTTGTTTTGACAAAAAGTCCCGCCAGGTTTTCATGTGCATAGGGCTTCTGCAGGCGCTCGCACAGCGCAAGCTCTGCCGCCTCCGGCTCTTTTCCGGCTTCCTCAAAAAGCTTCTGTCTGCTGTTGTATCCCAGGGACGCACGCACAAGCTCTGCCTGCAGCAGTTCTTCCTGCGTACAGATCTGAAGCCGACGTCCGACGGACTGCCATGTCGGAAGCACCAGATCATAATAGGAAGACGCTTCCTGCAGCCGCAGCGCCGAATAGCCATACGCACCCTGTGCAGCATCCTCCCGGGGCAGCTTGTCTTCTTTACAGGTTCCGGTCAGAATCAGCTTTTCCTCCGCACGCGTCAGTGCAACATATAGAACTCTCAGTTCTTCTCCCATACTGTCGGCATTTAATTTGCGCGCCAGCACATTTTTTTTCAGCGTCGTATGTCGAATCCGTGCCGTCGGATCCACCCAGTCGATCGCCAGCCCCAGATCCATATCCATCAGCACCGGAGCTGCGCTGTCCTGCCGGTTAAAGCGTTTCGACAGTCCCGACACAAAGCATACTGGGAATTCCAACCCCTTGCTCTTGTGAATGCTCATGATCCGCACGACATCCGCGTTTTCGTCCGACGCGCCCGTTTCGCCGTAATCAATGTCATATTTTTCCAGCTGTTCCATGTACCGGATAAAATGAAATAAACCGGAATAACTCGTCTTTTCAAAGCTTTCTGCCCGCGTCAGCAGCATTTCCACGTTGATTCTGCGCTGCACACCTCCCGGCAGCGCGCTGACCGTATACAGATAGCCCGTTTCCTCCAAAAACTGCTCCATCAGCTTGTGAATCGGCAGATAGACCGCGTACTCGCGGTAGCGGTTTAAAAAGGAAAGAAAGCTGCAGCATTTTTCGCGAAGGGAGGCATCGGCACCATTGCTTCCGCTGCCATATCCTACGCTGCCTTCAACACTTTCTCCTTCTCCCGCCGCCAGCTTCACGCAATCGTACAGGCAGCGTTTTCCCGTCTCATCCAGTGCGCGCAGCGTCGCCAGCTGCGCATCGCTGAATCCAAACAGCACCGATTTGAGTACGCCGAACAGTGGAATTTCCTGCAGCGGATTGTTCAGCACACGCAGGAAATTCAAAACCGTCTGCACCTCCGTCGCCGCAAAATACCCCGTCTTGGACGTCACAAAGACCGGAATGGCGTTTTCTTCCAGTATCTTTTTAAACGTCTCGTCCCAGCCGGATGTCGTCCGCAGTAAAATCACGATATCCTGATACCGCGCCGGGCGCAGCTGTCCGCTTTCGCTGTCCCGCACCGGGAGCTTTCCAACGATTTCGCGGATTTTTCCGGCGATCATTTTCGCTTCCAGCTCCTTCGGGTCTTCGCCCTTTTCGCCGGATATTGCAGCAATGCAAAGCTCCGGCTCGTAAGGGGAGCGGGCGATCGAGGCTTCGCAAGCCGTACTCACCGGCACAGCACTCCCCTGCTTTTCTTCTCCGCCGAGCGCTACGCCCTTCTCCCGCGCGTCCGCTGCTTCGCCATCTGCCTCCGGGAACTGCGCCGCCGGGTACAGCGCCGCATCCGCGTCGTATTCCACTCCGCCAAGCTCTCGGTGCATCAGCTGTAAAAACAGGTCGTTGACGCAGTCCGTCACCTCATGGCGGCTTCGAAAGTTCTGCTTTAAGTCCACACGGACGCAGCTTCCGTCTTCTTTTTGATAGGTCGCAAATTTTTCCAAAAACAACTCCGGCCGTGCAAGACGGAATTTGTAAATGCTCTGCTTGACGTCACCTACCATAAACCGGTTAAATCGCCCGTCGTCCTCGCCGGAAATACTCTGTAAGAGAAATTCCTGCACGAGGTTGCTGTCCTGATACTCGTCGATCAGAATCTCTACGAACTGTTCCCGGTATTCCAGCGCCGTATCCGACGGCACCATCTGTCCGTTTTCCTCTTCCTTTAACAGAATCTGCAGTGCCAGATGCTCCATGTCCTCAAAGTCCAGCAGGTTCTTTTCCCGCTTTTTCTCCGTCAGTCTTTCTCCGAACAAAAGCGCCAGATCCACCAGCTCGCACAGCGCTGCGTCCGCCTGTCTGCATTCTGCAAGCCACTGCTTCGGACCGGATGCGAAATATTTTTCGGAAAGCGTCCCCAAAAGGCTTTTCACACGCTCCCTCATCGCCTTGACCAGCTCCCGCTTTTCTGCCGACACGCTGTCATCCTTTTTTGCTGCCATGCGGGCGTAGGAAATGCCCTGCACCCGCGCTGCAAGGGCTTCGAAAGCATCTTTCGCAACGGACGATTCCACTTCTGCAGGTGCCACAGACTGCTCTGGTTCTGATGCTGTCTGCACCACGCTCGCCAGCTCCTGTTCCAGCCCTGCGATCAGCTCCTGATCCTGTTCCAGCGCTACAGCGTAAAAATACGGCCCATCCGGCTCCTCGCACACCTTCAGCGCAGCTTTTTCCTGCTCTTTGCATTCCTGCAGCAGGGCTGAAATTTCCTGCATCATGCCTGCAAACCACTCTGTTTTTACAAGCTCCTCAAACGTCTCCACATGATAATCCATGCGGTGCTGCCGCAGCCATTTTTCCGGAAAAGGATAGCTTCCGGAAAAGGTATATAACCGTTCGATCAACTCTTCCAGCCGTTTTTCCCGACCATCGTAGGCAAAATATTCCACGCAGTCGGTAAATTCCTGCCGTCCCAGCGCGAACTGCTCTTCCAGAAGCTCTGACAAAACCTCCTGCTTCAACAGGCGTATTTCGCCCTCGTCCGCCGTCCGAAAATCCGGGTCGAGACCGATATCATTGAAATGATTTTTGATCAGATATAAACAAAAGCTGTGGATGGTCATGATCTTCGCATTGTGGATCAGCATCAGCTGCTTTTTTATATGCTCGTTGTCCGGCTCTGCCTCTACGCGGTCGGACAGTGCCTTCGTAATTCGCTCCCGCATCTGTGCTGCCGCCGCATTCGTAAACGTTACGATCAGTAACCGGTCAATATCCACTGCCCGCGCCGAATCGCATCCTGAACCGGAGACCAGCTCTACAATCCGCTCGACCAGCACCGCCGTTTTGCCGGAGCCTGCCGCCGCCGACACCAAAATATTACAGTTTCTCAGATCAATGACCCGCTGCTGATCCTCCGTGAACTTCATTCCCATCGGCGACCTCCTTTCTGATAAGCTCCATCGCTTCGTCTTCTTTCAGGTTTTCCAGCTCGCGCATTACAAACCCGTCGATCTTTTTGTCAAATCCGCACACTTTCTGGTACGCGCAGTATTCGCAGGCGTTTCTGTTGCCCTGCTCATACGGATCCAATGCGATTTTTCCATCCAAAATCTGCCGTCCCGCCTGCCGGATTTTCTGCTCCACAAATGCCGATACCGCCTGAAAATCCGTCTCTTCCAAAACACTCGAACGCGCCGAAAAGCTGCCGTCCTTTTTCCGTTCCAGCGGCACCACATCCGAACGCCCTAAAAAGCCCTGATCCAGCCCCTCGACAACGTCCTCCCTGGCATTCACAATGCCGGTTGTCCGCAGGGCGCGCAGCACCTGCGCATTGACCTCTTCCGCCGAAGGCTCTCCCTCCGGCATCTCAATCATCGGATCCTGCACCCGGTAATACAGCATCGCCGCCGGGACTATTTTCTTCTCCGGATGCTTTTTTCCGGCAATTTCCATCGCAGCATTCATGTATACAACAAGCTGCAGCTGCAGCCCGTAATACAGCGCTGCCAGCGAAAACTCCCTGCTGCCGGACTTATAATCCACGACCTTGACATAAACATGCTCCCGGTCTTCTTTCATATCCACACGGTCGATCCTGCCGCGCAGCCGCATTTTTTCCTGCTCAGAAAGCGCGATATTGACCGCATCCAACTCCTCCAGCACCGAAAACGAAACCTCGAACTTCTCCGGCACAAAGCTGCCTTTTTTGAGCTGATACTGCATGGCGCTTACCGTCCGTTTTAAAATCCGCTTGATCCGCTGCACGATATAGGCGTTTCTCGCGCTGTCAAACAGCACCGTGTGATGATACGTCACCGCATACGCATCCACCGCCTCGTCCACCAGCCGCTCGCCCTCTTCCTCAGTAAAATCAAACCAATTTTTGCCGATCTCCTTTAGTTTTTCCGCAAAAATTTCCAGCACGCCGTGGTAGAGATTTCCCATGTCCACCGCTTCAAACGCGAACTCTTCCTGCTCCTTTAACTTCATGCCATAGCGCAGAAAATGGGCATAAGCGCACGCTGCAAACTGCTCCAGACGGCTGACGCTTCCGGAAATCGTCTGCCCGTAAAGCGCTGCTGCCACCGCCTTTCCAAGGGACGGCTCCTGATAGGAAAAAAATGCCGTATCCGTCAGCTGTCCGCTCCACAGCCGGTACACATCCTGCCGCTGGTAAACCCGGTACAGCGTCAGAAACTCACGCTCCGCTGCCTCATCCAACAGCCCATCCGCATAGCTTCTAAGTCCATTCGCAAGATACTCCCGTCCATCCGAAAAAGACTGCACCTGTAAAAGCATGGGCTCCAGCTCCGGCTTTTCCGTCGGAATCGTCGGAAACAGCCGCTGCACCTGACCCACCAGAAAGCTCTTTCGCAGCGCCCTTCCTTCCAGATTCATCCGCGCCCAGGAAAGCACCAAAAGCTCGGATGGCTTTGTCATATTCAAATACAAATAAAACCGCTGAATGTACATCTGCTGCCGCGGCGACGGCGCAAGCTCCTGCCCGGAGCCGGTTAAAAATTCCCGGTCGAGGTCGGAAATAATCCCTCCGTTTCCCGCGTTGCCCGGAATATTGCCGTCATTTACGCCTGCAAAAAAAAGCGCCTTCACCTGTTTTAAACGCGTCCGCTCCATATCCCCCGCCACCACGCGGTCCACATTCTGGGGAATCGTGCCAACCTGCAGCTCTTCAAATCCGGCTTCCAGAAGCTTTGCAAATTCCTCTGCCGTCGTCTCCTCTTCCCCGACCAGACTCACGATCTGATCGAGCAAATCCATCACCAGTCGGTAAATCTGCGCATACTCCCGCTCCCGCACCGGATCGCCCGCCTCTGCAAAGCGCTGCTCGAAGCTTTTTAGCTTCTGCTGGATTTTACTCTGTGCGATAAACTCATACAACCCCTGTGCGTACTCCTTCGTCGTTTTGTATTTTCCATACAACGGCGCAAGCCCCAAAACCAGCCGCTCCCGCAGCGCATTCAGCTGCGCCAGCTCAGCCTTTGCGTCCAGCATATTTTCCGTCGGATACACAAACAGCGTCTCCCATTTTTTCCGCCCACGGATACCCAACGCCCGTACATAAACCTCCAGCCGATCCGTTTCCTCCGGCGCAAAATCCGCCAGACCGCTGCGCAGATAGTGGAAAACTGATTCATAACTATAGTTCTTTACCCGTACCTGCAGTGCGCTTTTTATATACTCAATAAACGGATTCAGGGTGACGCCCCGCGTCTGATCCAGATAGACCGGAATGCCGAATGCCGCAAACTCCTGCTCGATGCAGCTTGCATATGAGGTGTAATCCCCGCAGATGACCGCGATATCCCGATAACAGTAATTCTGCTGCGTCACGAGCCGTCGGATTGCGATACAGATCTGACGCACCTCCTCCCGCAGTGTGGAGGCTTCCAGAAGACGAAGCTGCACGGGCGGCAGGCCAATCGCAGTGCTCTGCGCCGCGGACCGTTCCTGCCCGCCAGTCTCTGCACACTCCTGCACCACCATTCCGGCAGAAACGCTCTGCGTACTCACTTCTGCAGGCGCAGGCTTCCACACGCACACCGGATAGCGGAACAGGTATTTTTCCAGATGCTGCAGCATTCCTTTTTCCGAAAACCGCGGCGAACATTTCGGTGCAATTTCAACGACGTCCGCGATGGGAATTTCTACATCCCGTGCAAGCTTTGCAAGCGTCTGTATCGTCTTTTTGCTCATGGAAAAAAGCTCCTGCTCCCGGATTTCCTCCCATGGATTTTCCCCATTTCCGAGGGTAACTGTGACGATCACTTCTTTTGCCTGCTTCATCAGCTCTGCGATGACCCGGTTCTGTACCGGCGTAAAGCCCGTAAACCCGTCGAATACAATCACGCTGTCCTTCAACAGCTTCGACTGCGGCACATACGACGCCAGCACCTCCAGCGATTCCTCCGTCGTCAGATATTTTTCCCGGATGAACTGCTGAAAGCCCTCGTAAATTGTCCGCAGATCTTTTAATTTATAGTATAATTGTCCTCGTTTTTTTGAAAATTCTGTCAGCTGATTCAGCTCCTGCAGACCGATTCCGTACTGCATAAACTCCGAAATCGCAGACTTCACCTCATGGATATATCCCGTCTGTCCAAGCCTGCCGCCCAACACCGGAAGCTCTCCCTTCTGTCCCGCCGCCACACGCCGGATAATCAGGCTTTTTCCCGTATCGTCCAGCATCGGAAGCCGATTTGCGCCCATTTCCTCAAAAATGCGGTGCGTCAGACGTCCGAAGCTCAGGACGTCGATATTCATAATCCCTTTCCGGTCATGCAGACTGACCAGATCCTTCTGTGTCTGCATCGTAAACTGGTCGGGCACAAGGATAAAAAAACGCCCCTCCGGTTCTCTTTCGGAACGGGCGATAATCTGCTGATCGATATAGGTGCTTTTTCCGGAGCCGGACGCACCGGTGATAAACTGCAGAGACATCGTTTTTTCCTCTCATCGTTAGACTGGGATTGTTGGCTTCGCTCTCAAATAGTTACGGTTCACACGCGTCATTCACAAAATCTGCCCCTGGAAAAGCACGAGTGAACTACAACCAAGTATACCATACTTTCCGGCGGTTTGGAAATTGGCGTTGCATATCTTTTCTAAAAAGGCTATGATAACGTTACGGTTCACTTTATGAGCAACAATGAGCTGCGAAGCAGCGGAGAGCGTCGAGGACGCGATTCATGGGATTTTTGCAGACGCTGTAATAAAAAAGATGATGCAATTGCGCTCACTTTATGTTATGATAATAAGGATTGAATGATTGGCTTATCCTGCCAATTCAGCGGAGGAATGTATATATGTTATTAGATGGTAAAACAATTCTGATCACAGGTGGTACCGGCTCTTTCGGCAAATGCTTTACCCGTTATGTCATGGAGCACTCCAACCCCAAAAAGGTGATCATTTATTCCAGAGACGAATTTAAACAGTGGATGATGGAAAATGAATTCAAGGAATATGCAGACAAGCTTCGCTTCTTCATCGGTGATGTCAGAGATCAGGAGCGTCTGCGCCGCGCATTTGAAGGTGTTGATTATGTCATCCATGCAGCAGCCTTAAAACAGGTTCCCGCCTGTGAATATAACCCGAACGAAGCGATCAAGACCAACATTCACGGCGCGATGAACATCATCGAGGCAGCCCTGGACACCAATGTAAAAAAGGTCGTTGCACTTTCCACCGACAAAGCGGTAAACCCGGTCAACCTTTACGGCGGCACAAAGCTCGTCAGCGACAAGCTCTTTATTGCAGCGAACGCTTATGTCGGCAATAAGGACATCAACTTCTCAATCGTTCGTTACGGCAACGTTGCAGGAAGCCGCGGTTCGATTATTCCGTTTTTCCGCAAGCTCATCGCAGACGGACAGACAGAGCTTCCGATCACCGACCTGCGCATGACCCGTTTCTGGATCAGCCTGGAGCAGGGCGTGCAGCTGGTGATCAAAGCCCTCGAAGAAGCAAAAGGCGGCGAAACCTTTATCAGCAAAATCCCTTCCTTTAAAATTACCGACCTCGCAGAAGCGATGCTTCCCGGCTGCGGAATCAAGGAAATCGGTATCCGCCCCGGCGAAAAGCTGCATGAAATCATGGTAACAACTGAGGATTCTTTTACGACCTACGAATACGAAAAGCACTTCATCGTATATCCCCAGATGACCTGGAACAACAAACAGCAGCCTGACATGAGCGGTCACAAGGTAGCCGAAGGCTTCTCCTACAGCTCCGACAATAATACGGAATGGCTGTCCGTAGAACAAATCCGCGAGCTGTTAAAGACTGTTAAAACTGTATAAAACAATAGAATGCACGCTCTGCGAGCATTCTATTGTCATGAATAAAAAACCCGCTTCTGCACCTTTGGACAATAAATCCCGGGTGCGGGAGCGGTTTTTTTATTCTCTATTTAAATACCCTGCCGATCAGGCAATCACGTTCTGATTCATCTTTGCAAGTTTTGCTGCCTGATCAGCGGCAGTCAGGTTATCGATCAGCTCCTGGATGTCGCCGTCCATGATCGCATCGATTTTGTACAGTGTCAGCTTGATTCTGTGATCCGTCACACGTCCCTGAGGGAAATTGTAGGTACGGATTTTCTCAGAACGGTCGCCGGTTCCTACCTGGCTGCGGCGCAGCTCAGCTTCCTCGTCGTGGCGCTTCTGCTGTTCCAAATCATACAGCTTTGCACGCAGCACCTTCAACGCCTTGTCTTTATTTTTCAGCTGGCTCTTTTCATCCTGGCAGGAAATTACGATTCCGGTCGGGATGTGGGTCAGACGTACCGCAGAGTCCGTCGTGTTGACGCACTGACCGCCGTTTCCGGATGCACGGAATACATCGAATTTACAGTCGTTCATATCGATCTGCACGTCGAAATCCTCTACCTCCGGCATAATCGCAACCGTGATCGTCGAGGTGTGGATTCTGCCGCCGCTCTCCGTCTCCGGCACACGCTGCACGCGATGCACACCGCTCTCATATTTGAGCCTCGAATACGCACCCTGACCGGAAATCATGAAGCTGACATATTTCATGCCGCCGATGCCGATTTCTTCCACGTCCATCGTCTCCACCCGCCAACGCTGACGCTCTGCATAGCGCACATACATCCGATAAATTTCCGCTGCAAACAGCGCCGCCTCGTCGCCGCCCGCACCCGCACGGATTTCCACGATAACGTTTTTCTCATCGTTGGGGTCCTTGGGAAGCAGCAGGATTTTCAGCTCCTCCTCCAGCTCCGAAACACGGGTCTTTGCGCTGTTTAACTCCTCTTTTAACATTTCGCGCATATCCGGATCATTTTCCTCGTCCAGCATCATCAGGCTGTCTTCGATATCCTGATTGCACTTTTTATATTCCCGATACGCCTCGACGATCGGAGTCAGATCACTCTGCTCCTTCATCAGGGCACGGAAGCGTTCCTGATTGGCTGTGACATCAGGCTCATTTAATTCGCCCATAATCTCTTCAAACCGAATCAGCAAATCCTCCAGTTTATCAAACATCTGATTTTCTCCATTCTATCTGTCAAAACAGTTACAGTTCCCCGTGTCATTCATAGCTTCGTGTTCACAGATTCTCATGCAAGCATGGAATCTGTGAACGCGAAGCCACGAGTGAACTGTAACTTACCACAACGTTCCAAATACGACTCTGTCCAGTCCGGCAAAATCCTGCACGCACTCCACTTCCCGGTAGCCTGCCTGCTCCATCAGTCGCTGCACAGCTTCTCCCTGATCATAACCGATCTCAAAAAACAGCTGCCCGCCGCCGCAGAGATGCTCCTTTGCGCCCTGTATGATTTTCCGGTAAAAATCCAGTCCGTCTGCACCGCCATCCAGCGCCTGCATCGGCTCATGCTCCCGCACCTCTTCCATCAGCGTTGGAATCACATCGGAGCAGATATAAGGCGGATTGGATACAATAATCTCAAACTTTCCCTCGACCGGCGCAAACAGATCGCCCTGCACAAACAACGCACTGCTTTCCCCCAGCTGCTCTGCATTTTTTCGCGCCACTTCCAACGCTTCCTCCGACAGGTCGGCGCCGACGCCGCTGCAATCGTTGGAATAGTGTAAAAGGCTCAGTAAAATACAGCCGGAACCCGTACAAAGATCCAGAATCCGAAATCCGTCATGAAGGTTTTTCATCACTTCTTCCACCAGAACTTCCGTATCCTGACGAGGAATCAATACATGTTCATTGACTGAAAAAGTCAGTCCCATAAACTCCTGCTCTCCGGTCAGCTGCTGCAGCGGGATATGCTCTGCGCGTTTTGCAAGCAGCTGCTCATACGCCTGCTGCTCTGTCTCTGCAACCTCGCGGTCGCCGTGCACCAGCAGATCATTACGGCTCGTATGGCAGACATATTCCAGCAACAGCCGCGCATCGAGATCGGCTTCCGAGATGCCTGCTGCCGCCAGCTTTTCTTTTCCAAGAGCATAAAGGCTACGGTACTCCATCACTGCTCCCTACTTTCTTCCGCAGCTGCTTTACCTGCCTCCATACCGTCAGCCGCTTCTGCGTCCTCTGCTTCCTGCGCTTTTGCCGCCGCATCCTGCTTTTCCCAGTCCTCCACGTCGTATCCGAACGTCTCTTTCAGATACGCCTTCCAGTCAAATACCGCTTCCACAGAGGCGATCGCAACCTCGATCATCGAATCGTCCGGCTCTTTGGTTGTCAGCCTCTGCAGCCACATGCCAGGCGCAGAAATGATCCGAACGAGGAAATTGTCGCTGCGTCCAGCCAGACGAATCAGCTCATAGGAAATTCCGGCGATCACAGGAATCAAAAGAATCCGCAATCCAAGTCTCAACAGCGGGTTCTGTACCTGGATAAACAAAAACAGCACGATGCTCACCAGCATGACAAACAACAAAAAGCTCGTTCCGCAGCGCTTGTGCAGTCTGGAGCTTTTGCGGACATTTTTCACCGTCAGCTCTCTGCCGCGCTCGATGCAGTTGATACATTTATGCTCCGCGCCGTGATACATATATACGCGCCGGATATCCTTCATCGCGGAAATTCCTGCTACATATGCAACGAAAATCGCGATACGCAGCACGCCTTCCACAATCGCCAGCAGCGACTCATTCAGCACATAGTGGGAAAACAGTATACTCAGAAAATACGGCAGCACGATAAAAATTGCAACTGCCATCAGAATCGACAGCGCAACCGTTCCGCCGACTGCAATACTTTCTGCCGCGCCGGATTTTTTCTCTTTCGTATCCGTCGCATCCGCTTTCCCATCCACGTTTTCTGTGACTGCATCCGAAACCATTCCCTTCTGCTCCGGCTTTTTGGCCTTTTTCTTCTGGTCGGCTATATTCTTCTCCGGCTCGTCTTCTTCAAAAAACTGCGCCGACCAGGTCAGTGTGCTCATGCCAAGCACCAGCGAGTCTATAAAATTAAATACACCGCGTAAAAAAGGAATCTTCGTGATCTTCTTATCGCCCCAGATTCCTTTATAATCTTCTTTTTTCAGCTCAATTTCGCCATCCGGTCTGCGCACTGCAACCGCATAGCTGTCCTGATTTTTCATCATGACACCTTCCAGAACCGCCTGCCCGCCGATTCCGCAATAGCATCTTTTTTTTCTCTTTTTTCCCATAATTGTAGTCCTTATCAAAAAGAATTCTGCACACTAAACAATAGAATGCACGCTCTGCGAGCATTCTATTGTCATGAATAAGAATGTGCCTTGGCACATTCTCGCGCCGAGGCGCGGTTGCTTTAGCAACCATC
>ERZ827452.148-NODE-148-length-106691-cov-54.303031_pt1 | contig 106691 bp, 96 predicted proteins | sample MGYA00519866_ERZ827452 | MGnify/ENA primary metagenome ERZ827452 (study PRJEB31778, sample SAMEA3449307) | human gut metagenome | biome: human gut; feature: human-associated habitat; material: faeces | place: United Kingdom | collected 2010/2012 ... | reverse complement strand
TTCAAGCTCTTTACTGCAATTGAGATTGCCATTGAGATTGCTTGCGGATTTTAGGATAATATGAAAAGGCTGATTTGGATTCTGGCGGCATTCGTTTATAGTTTATATGCGATGCCTCAAAAAGGAGTAGATGCAGTAGAACAATCTTCTATGATTCAAAAATTTGAGAAGGTTGCGGGGGAAGTACGATCTATGCAATGTTCTTTTCGACAAGTAAAGACATTGAATATGCTCAATGAAGAGCTCATTAGTACGGGTGTTATGTTTTATCACCAACCGGCACTTTTACGATGGCAGTATTTGAAACCCTATGAATATACATTCGTCATAAGCGATTCGCAGGTGATGATTAAGAATACAGATCGTCTGGATGTTATAGATATCAATCAAAGTAAGATCTTTAAGGAAATAACACAAATAATGGTAAACAGTGTAACCGGACGGTGTTTGACTGAAAAGAAAGATTTTGATGTGACGATGTACAACGATAAAGATGAATGGATTGCCGATTTACGTCCTTTAAAAAAAGAACTCAAATCGCTGTTTAAGACTATCAAGCTGCATATAAATCCTCAAAAGTGTATGATATCACAAGTAGAGCTGATAGAACAAACGGGTGATATGACACATATTTATTTGTATGATTATAAGATAAATGTGGATATCGATGAGAAAATGTTTACTGTTGATTAGCGTTTTATTCTTTTCTGTAGTTTGTCAGGCACAAGCATTGCAAGCCCAGTCTGTTCAATCTCAGAAATATAGCGTCAGCATTGATATGGACCGTGCTCATATAACGGGTATATGTGTGTTGCGTGATAAGGGTGATGAGGTTGTTGGTAGCTTGATAAATGAATTTGGAATTAAGGCATTCGATTTTGTTTATGATAAGAGAAAAGATAAGACAAAGTTGAAGAATGTTATAAAAATGATGAATAAATGGTATATAAAAAAGGTGTTATGTACAGATTTGTCTGTCTTGTTTCGGGAAAAGAATAACTCCAAGCAACTTCGCAAACGCAGGTTGTCTTGCGAAGATGCAATCGTGGAATTGGAAAATATAAAATATAATATAACCTATAAATTTCAATCGATCAATGCTATTGAGTGACGGTTTTTTTTCTGTTGATGGTGTGAAATGTGAAAATGATTTGCTTACATTCTTGATAAGATTAAATCCTGATCACACAATTTTTAAAGCTCATTTTCCAGGTTCACCTATTTTGCCTGGAGTATGCCAGGTTCAGATTCTTACAGAATTGTTGGAACAGCATTTGGATAGAAAACTGTATCTTAGTGAAATAAAAAATCTAAAGTTTCTATCAGTGCTGAACCCGATGGAAAATACAACGCTTGAAGTTTCAATTCAAAAGTTGTCGATTAGCGAATGTAATTTGAAAGTGACAGCTCTTTTGTTAACATCGGAAAAGTTATTTGCTAAGATTTCGTTGACCTATATATATACGCCGATATAAAAATGCAAGTCAAGGAGCAAATGAAGAATTTAGGAATTTGTGTGATTGTACCAACATACAATAATTCCGGAACATTGCAGTCTGTTATTGATAGTTGTTTGGAGTGGACTCCCTTTCTTGTGATTGTTAATGACGGGAGTACAGACAATACGGGCCACTTGTTATCCTTTTATGCTGATAATGAAGCTGTGGAAGTTGTAGGCTATAGTCAGAATAAAGGTAAAGGACATGCTCTGAGAGTAGGCTTTGCTTATGCTCGATCAAAGGGTTTTCGGTATGCTATCACTATTGATGCAGACGGACAACATTTTGCTTCAGATATTCCGGTTTTTGTAAAGGCTATTATGGATACCCCTGATGCACTTGTTATCGGGAGTCGCGATATAACTGCTAAAAACATGCCTGCGGGCAATACTTTTGCGAATAAGTTTTCCAATTTCTGGTTCAAGGTACAGACATGTAAGTCGCTTCCTGATACTCAGACTGGATATCGATTATACCCCCTTAAGCAGATGGGGACCATGTGGTGGGTTACCTCTCGTTATGAGGCTGAATTGGAGATGTTGGTTTTTGCCGCATGGCATGGCATTAAACTGGTACCGGTGTCCATCAATGTCTATTATCCTCCAGTTGGTGAACGGGTAAGCCATTTCAGGCCAGGAATGGATTTTTTTCGTATAAGTGTATTGAATACGGTATTGTGTGTGCTTGCCGTTTTATATGGGGGGCCTCGAATGCTAATAAGTAGGATTTTCTTTAAGAAATAATAGATATGATTCGGTTCTTTCTTCGGATATATGATAAAATGACTCGTCATCGTTGGGTGCCTGTCATGCTCTTATTGGTCTTGTTGACGCTAAGTTTGGTTTTTGCTTCTCGGATAAAGTATCAGGAGGATATATCTGCATTCCTTCCTGTTGATCCAGAAACTGAAGAGTATACAACTGTATATACAAAATTGGGAGGACAAGATCGAGTTGCGATAATTTTCAGGGGCGACACGACTCAATTGATACCTGCAATGGACTACTATGAGGAGGTTCTTACAGCTTCCGATACGGTAGGCATGGTAAAAGATCTGTTGGTGACGGTCGATGAAGAACGCATGTTGGACGTTTTCAAGTATGTCTGGCAGATGTATCCTTTATTGCTTTCAGATAAAGACTTGTGTCATCTTGACAGCATGGTCACTTCCGAAGGGTTTGTCCAGCGACAAATGGAAGAGAACCGGCGTTTGCTGATGTTGCCTTTGGGGAGCATGCTGACCCAATCTTTACCTTTTGATCCGTTGCATTTGAGTGCTTTCGTGACAAAAGACTTGCAGAGCAATGAAGTGAGTGACCATTATAAAATTGTTGATGCACATATTTTCAGTAAGGATGGCAAGTGTGGAATAGCGTTGCTGTCCAGTCCCTATGGCATAAGCGAATCTAAACAGAACGAGAAGCTGGTTTCTTTGATAGATGAAGTTGCCAATAAAGTGATGGATCGTTATCCCGATATTAAAGTTTCAAGCATTGGTGCGCCGGTTATTGCAGTAGGCAACGCTTCTCAAATTAAGAACGATAGTTTATTGGCTGTCAGCTTGAGCGTCCTGTTGATATTTGCTGTCTTGTTTTACTCTTTCCGCCGTTGGAGTGATATTTTCTGGATAGGGATTTCCATAGTCTTTGGATGGCTGGTCGCATTGGGAGTCATATCTGTTTTTTACGACAATATATCCATTATTGTATTGGGCATCGGCTCGGTGATTATCGGCATTGCAGTAAACTATCCTCTTCATTTTTTAGATCATTTACGGCATGAAGTCAATTGTCGGAATGCATTAAAGGAAATGGTTACGCCGTTGCTTATAGGAAATGTGACGACGGTGAGTGCTTTCCTTTGTCTGGTTTTCATTGATGCGGATGCAATGCGGGATTTGGGCATATTCGGTTCGTTGATGCTGATAGCAACGATTGCCTTTGTATTGATAATTCTTCCGGCTCTTGTTTCCCGTCGGACAGAGGGTGGTAAGGTTTACTTCATCCTCCCTGACGTAAAGTTTAGGATGCCTCATGCATTCCGGAAATTGCTGTTGCCTGTAGTAATCGTGCTTACTATTATCTTGGGCTATCTTAGTTTGGGCACTTCCTTTGATTCCAATGTTCAGCATATCAATTATATGACGCCGGAACAACAGGAAAACTTGAAACTTTTATTTACGAGTGTCCAGTCGAATGATTCCCTTACAAGTGTTTTTGCTGTTTCGAAAGGTAAAAATCTGGATGAAGCTTTGCACGCCAACGAAAGATTACAAGCATTGATAGACGACGTTCCTCATGTTCATAAGGTTTATGGAATAAATGGGCTGGTTCCATCCTCCGAGAGGCTACACGATCGTATGGATAAATGGACAGCCTTTTGGGAACGTCATTCCGATGTTATCGATAATGCCAAACAAGAAGCAGCACGGCTTGGATTTTCTTCTGTAGCTTTTTCTCCATTTTTTGATTTATGTGAAGGTAAAGTTCAAGACCTTGATGGTCAAAATCCATTATTGGATCTTATAGGACGTAACTATATTCTGCACAATGCAGACGGTAGTGTACGTATTGTGAATATTTTGCAAATAGAAAAGAACCAGGTAGACGCTGTCAAACAATTGCTGAGAACGGACATAGAAGAAAAATCGATGGATGCATTTGTGTTTGACAGCACGGATGTAAGCAGTAGTTTGGTAACTGTCCTTTCCGATTCGTTCAACTACATTGGGTTTGTGTGCGGATTTGTCGTATTCGCTTTCTTATGGTTGTCTTTTGGCCGGTTGGAATTGAGTATTATCTCGTTTTTACCCTTGGCTGTAAGTTGGCTGTGGATATTGGGCTTTATGGATATATTTAGCATACAGTTCAATATCGTAAACATTATTCTTGCCACCTTCATTTTCGGTCAGGGAGATGATTATTCGATATTTATTACAGAAGGGTTGACCTACGAATATGCATATGGGAGAGCTCGTTTAAAATCCTATAAAAACAGTGTGATGCTTTCTGCCGTACTGATGTTTATTGGTATTGGTACTTTGATTTTGGCTCAGCATCCTGCATTGCGCAGTTTGGCGGAGGTCGCCATTATAGGCATGGTAACGGTAGTGCTTATGACGTTCTATCTGCCTCCCCTTGTTTTCCGATGGTTGACGACTAAACGTGGCGTCTTCCGTGAAATCCCGATAACCATTGACAGACTTTTATGCTCCATTTGGGCTATGTCTTTCTTCCTGGTGTTTAGTCTGCTGGTGTTTGAGCCTTATGCGTTGTTCCAGCGTTATGTTTTGTATCGTTCCAAACGTTGTCGGGAGTTTTTCCATAAAGTGTTGCAGGCTATTTCCCGTTACGTGATATATCGTGTGCCAGGTGTTAAATTCCAGTATATAAATGAGGTGAAGGAGACTTTTGACAAGCCGGCCGTTATTATATGCAATCATCAGTCTCATCTGGATGTCATGTGCCTGCTCATGATGTCTCCCAAGATAGTCATTCTTACCAATGATTGGGTTTGGCATAATCCGTTTTATGGCGCTATCATCCGTGCAGCGGAGTTCTACCCGATTTCCGATGGTGTAGATAAGAATTTGCCCCGGTTGGCCGATTTGGTCAGTCGCGGATATTCAGTCGTGGTTTTCCCGGAAGGGACTCGCGAAACCGGGCATGAGATAATGCGTTTCCACAAGGGGGCTTTCTTCTTGGCAAAGACGTTGAAAGTAGACATCTTGCCCGTTATGCTACATGGACTTTCAGATGTTCTGCCCAAGCGCGATTTCATGCTTCGCCGTGGCAAGATAACCGTCGAAGTCCATAAGCGGATGACGTTTGACGAAATGGCGGGTTACGACGATCGTGCTTTAAGGACTCATTGGTACAACTGGTATGTCGAACATTATCGTGCAATGAGAAACAAGTGTGAAGATGTAGAATATTGTCTTCCTTTGGTAAAATATAAATATGTGTATAAGGGAGTTGATGTTGAGCACCGTTGCAAGCGGATGTTGAAGACTGTTGCAGACAATCCGGCCATCATCCGGCAATATGTAGCTGGTGATAAGACAATTGTGATACCGGATAGCGGTCAGGGTGAAATTGCGTGGATAGCTGCGCTTACCCATCCGGATCATGAAGTATACGCATATGAATCCGATGAAGATTTGCATGCAATAGCGATAAATACTTATGGCATACCTTCTAATTTGCATTTCATTAATCAGCAATATATAGCAAAGGGATGAACGGGAAAGATGTGATCATAATAGGAAGCGGATTGGGTGGACTTTCGTCTGGCGTTTTTCTTGCGAAAGCGGGTTACCGTGTTGTCGTATTGGAGCAATCTACCCAAATAGGAGGTTGCTTGCAGTGCTTTAAGCGGAAAGGCGTAAAGTTCGAAACCGGAATGCATTTCATTGGGAGTGCTGACAAGGGGCAGATTCTCTATAAACTGATGCGAAATCTGGAGATTGAGGATAAGGTTCAGTTGTCCCGGCTCGATCCCGACGGTTATGATGTCATATCCCTTTGTGGAAAGAAGTATAAGTTTGCCAATGGAAGGGAAGCTTTCATTAAGCAGATGGCGGACTATTTTCCTGACCAACAAACGAATCTGGAGCGCTATTGGGATCTGATTGAAAATGTAGCCAATTCCTCGTCTGTACATACGCTCAGGCTGGAAGAAGATAATACCGTCACCAATCTGGAGTACCAGATGCGCTCTATGGATGAAGTGATAGACAGCGTGATAACAGATCCGTTGTTGGCCAAGGTCCTGGCGGGTAATTTGCCTCTTTATGGTGCAGAAAAAGGGAAAACTCCGTTTAGCATGCATGCCTTTATCATGGATTTCTATAATCAGAGTGCTTTCCGTGTGGTTGGAGGAAGCGATTCGATAGCCCAGGCTTTGCAGACTGTATTAAATAAATATGGAGGTCGTGTTTTGCTGCGTCATAAGGTGACTGAGATTATGTGCGATGACCAGAATGCCGTGGGAGTTTTATGTGAAAATGGAGAGGTTTATCGTGCCGATATCGTCATCTCCAGTGCCCATCCATTCCGTACCCTTGAGATGCTGGGTAATACCCCTCTTATCCGTAATGCCTATCGCAGAAGGATCTTGAATATTGGTCAGACAATAGGTGGTTTTGCTGTCTATTTCCATTTTAAGAAAGATACAGTCCCCTATATGAACTATAACTATTATGTTTACAATCAGGATACTCCATGGGATTGCGAACATTATTCGTGTGAGGATTGGCCTAAGGGATATTTGTATATGCATTTTTGCCATGAACCCAATCCGCAGTATGCTAAAGCTGGAGTTGTGCTTTCGTATATGAGGATGGAGGATGTAAACCAATGGCAAGGGACCCAAATAGGCAAGCGGGGTGCCGATTATGAAGCATTTAAAAAGAAGCATGCCGAGACCTTGATCAACTCTTTGGAAAAAGAATTTCCGGGTATCCGTTCGTGTATAGAGGATTATTATACGTCCACTCCTTTGACCTATTTGGATTATACAGGGACTGAAGCCGGTTCGATGTATGGTGTGGCCAAAGATGTGAATAAAGGTATTGGTGGGCGTGTGTCGCATCGGACACGCATTCCTAATTTGCTGCTGGCAGGACAAAATGTCAACTCACATGGAATGTTGGGCACGTTGGTCGGCTCAATCATAACCTGTAGCGAGATTTTGGATAAGCAGCAACTTTACAATGATATATCAAACGCTGATTTATAAGAGTACTCACTAATTTAATTGCAGGAAGATGAAACAAAAAGCGGTTATTATAGGTGGAGGATTAGGCGGACTGTTTACCGGTGCTTTTCTTAGTAAGGAAGGCGTGGAAGTGACAGTCCTCGAAAAAAACAATGTCATTGGAGGAGGTTTGCAGTGTTTTAAGCGTAACGGGACATGTTTCGAAACGGGTATGCATATACTGGGTGGCTTTCATCCTGGTGGCAGTCTGAATCGTATTTGTACCTATCTGGGTATCTTGGACAAGCTTGAAATACGGCATACGGATGCGGACGCCATGGATGCCATTCTGTATGGAGAGGATGGTTCCTGCTATACTTTGCCTACCGGTAAGGATGCATTTACGCGTTACCTTCAGCAGCAGTTTCCTGCCGACTCAGAGGGTATAAAGCGCTATATGGATGCGATGTATGCTTTGTCTTATGAGGTCGATGCCTTTTATTTGCGTAGTAGTGAGATGGGTTTATTTTCACACAGCGATGATTTCTTCATGCCGGCCGATGAGTTCATTGCACAATATGTTTCCGATCGTAGATTGCGCGACCTGTTGGCATATATGAGTCCGATGTATGGAGGTATTGCTGGTCATACTCCCGCTTATGTTCATGCGTTGATAAATGTATTGTATATAAACGGTTCAAGCCAGTTTGTAGATGGAAGCCAGCAGCTGGCCGATCGGTTGGCAGAGGTTATCGAATCTTGCGGCGGACATGTAATTGCCGGTGATGCGGTAGAGTCTGTAAAAGTGGTCGACCGGGTTGTCGAATCTGTCATGACCAAGAGCAAAAAGCAATATGTTGGCGACTGGTACATCAGCGATGTCCATCCTGCTACACTTTTTGCGTTGACGGGCGATGGGGCATTTCCCCGTATTTATGTGAATCGGATAAAAGAGATTCCCAACAGCTATTCGGCTTTTAGTGTTTACATAAAGTTCAAGCCGGAGTCCTATCCTTATGTCAACCATCCCTGTTATTTCCAGGAGAACTACGAAACCGTTTGGAACTTGGGCGAGTATACCGAAGACAGTTTTCCTCAAGGGTTTATGTTTATCACTCCTCCTACCCGCAATCAGGGCCCGTGGGCGAACCGCATGATTATAAATTGTGTCATGCCTTTCGATGCCGTTCGTCAATGGGAACATACGACCATCGGTCACCGGGGAAATGATTATGTGGAGTGGAAAGAACGTTTGACAAACAAGGTGATTGCTAAAATGGACATGCTGAAACCGGGGTTCAGGGATGCCATTGACGTTTCCTTTGCTTCCTCTCCCCTGACCATTCGCGATTATTATGGAGTAAAGGAAGGTAGTTTGTACGGTCATCGGTGTGATTGTAAAAACATGCTTCAGTCCCAGATGCCCATTGCGACCAAAGTTCGCAACCTTTTGCTTACAGGTCAGAATGTGAATCTCCATGGCATTTGTGGGGTTCCTTTGACAGCGATTGAAACGGCTGAGGCGATTGTTGGCCGTGGAGTAATATTGGATAAGATAAATAATCATAAATAAACACAGTTATGGACACTAGTACTATTAAATTAAAATTGATTTATCCGAAATGGAAAAAATTACCGGGGCAAACAACGTTCAACTTACCGCCTCACGGTCCGGTTGCTTTTGCGGCTACGTTGCCGGAGTATGTGGATATTTCTTTTACAGACGAGAATGTCGAAGATATTGATTTCGACGAACCCTGCGATCTTGTTGCTTTGTCTATGATGCTTTCTACCCAGGTAAAACGTGGATGGGAAATTGCGGCCGAGTATCAGAAACGTGGTAAGAAAGTGCTTGCCGGAGGTATTGCAACCATGCTCCATGCCGATGAGATGGTGGAACATCTTGATAGCGTTTTCTTAGGCGAGGCCGAAGGACGCAGTGAGCAGATGCTGCAAGACTGGCGTAATGGTTGCCTTAAGAAAGTCTATAATTACATGCTTCAATTTCCTCCCATCGAGGATGTAGGTCCTTGTCGTAGAGATCTCTATAAGCGCGAACTTTACAACCATAAAGGTGTGCCTATGGTCGATCTGTTCCATGCTTCGCGTGGCTGCCGTTTCTCATGCTATCCCTGTGCGGTCAGCTACCTTGGTGGACGTGTCTTCCGCCCCAGACCCATAGATAAGGTTGTGGAGGATATGGCAAGCATCGACAATAACAGATTGTTTATTGTAGATAATTCCTTGGCTCAGAACAAACAGTGGGAGAAGGAATTGTTTACAGCAATAGCTCCTCTTAAGAAGAAGTGGATCAGCCATACGATCGAAGACGATCCCGAGATTCTTGATCTTGCGGCTAAGGCTGGTGCATGGTACGTATACCAGGCTGTATACGATACGTCCGATTATATTAAGGAACGTGTAAAGCGTTATCACGATTATGGCATCGGTGTAGAGGGTACCATCCTTTTGGGACTCGACAATCAGACGGAGGACGATTGTAAACGTTTGATCGATTTCTTGGGAGAGATTGATTTGGACTTGGCCGAATTTACCGTAATGACTCCTTTCCCTCATACCAAGGGTTATGACGATCTGTTGCGTCAAGGTCGAATTTTTGATTTTGACTGGAATCATTACAATGCCGGACAAGTGGTATTCCAACCCAAGCACATGTCGCCGGAGAAATTGCAGGATCTGTACGATTATGCTTGGAAGACATTCTATAAGGATGAAAGCCAGGAGCAGAAGATGTTCCGTTTGTTCTGCAATGTAGCTTTGCGCGAAATGGAAGAGGGAACTTATCGTCCGCGTGACAGACGCCTCGTTAATAAGTCCTTTGGAAAAGATGTAGTTCGAAATATGAAGCTTAAATGATTATGAAACGCCTTTTTATTACAATATTGAGCTTGCCATTTTTTATTACAACTGTATTGGCGCAGAGCATCACTCACAAGGCTTTTGATACGAATGGTCCTGTAGGTGAATGCTTGTTTCCCGAAGACAAATTGGGGAACATTGAGTATTCAGAAGTAATTCAATGTGATCTTTCTGCTGATACGATCAAGGGTCTTTTTAAAGAATGGCTATATGAATTAAAGCGTAATTATCGGGCTGATGTAGATGAAGAGTTGGATGGGGTTACTAAAATGGCTTGTGAGATAGAATTACCTGTTGGAAAAGAGTTTTATAAGATTGCTGTTCCGTTTGGAGAAATAGCAACTTTTGAGCGCCACACCAGTCAGGTGACTTTTACATGTATCATCGAGGTAAAAAATGGTCGTTATCGGTATACTTTATCTGATTTTTATACGAATAGGCGAATGATACGTGGAGAAGCTAAGTCCGAAGGCCCCTCTAACCTGATTCATTGGCAACGTTTGAATAGTTTGAAGAAAGAACGTGCGGAGACAAAAAAGAAGTCAGAGATTGAGGAGTATAATCATCAGATAGCTTTTGAAGAGGCCTCTTATCAGGCTGAATATGATGCGGTGCAGACGGTTATTAAAGGAATACGAGAACTTTCCAAATTACTTGATGTAGATTTTTGATATTATAATTTGGTAGTAAATAATTAATGATCAAGATTTAAATAGTATGAAAGTATCACCCAATTATTACGATGAAATCTTTAATTATAAAGGTGAGTGGGATATGCCTTCCCTTTGCGGTTTGAAGATCCGTCAGGTGGAAGGCCATACCTATATTATTGTGACAGAGTTGTATCAGGACAATCCTGGTACTAGTGTGACGTATGCTGGCGAGAAGCTTGCCAAACAGATTTGTGAGGCAAAAGGGCTTGTGCTCGATGACTGTACCTATATAGAATGTACTCCCGATACAAACTCGAAATTGTCATTTTACGATGAAGAATATTTTGTCGTCGATTTCAAGGCAGATCTGCAGCATCGGTACCGGCAGTTGAGTCTGGAGGAAATCAAACATATACTTGATCATAAGGTAGTCGAAAGATAAGAAGTTGAAACGTATTATTTTTATTGTTGCTCTTCTTGTTGGTTGCGTGCGGCAGTCGGTGCTGGCACAGGAGATCATTCATATTTGGGATGGAACCGATGTCGGCAGTAGTCGTGTGACCCTTCAGTCGTTTCTTCCTCAGACGAATCAGTATGCCGGTTTGGCGGTGATCGTCTGCCCGGGTGGCAGCTATTGCTGGCACGATTATGAGGTCGAAGGAACGGATGTAGCCCGTTGGCTTCAGAAAGAAGGCATTGCGGCGTTCGTGTTGAAATACAGGGTTCAAGGCATATTCCCCTATATTTTCCACAGCCGGGCGATATTTGGAGGCCATAAGCATCCCGATATGATTGAGGATCTCCAACGCACCATTCAGTTGCTCCGTGAGCAGGCCGACCGCTATGACATCGATCCCTCCAGGATAGGAGCGATGGGCTTTTCGGCGGGTGGTCATTTGGTCATGTCCGCAGCCTGTTTTCATGCGACAGACTTTCTGGCAAGCCAGGGCATTTCCCATGCCGAGTCGTTGCGTCCCGATTTTGTGGCGCCCATCTATCCTGTGGTTTCCATGTCCCATCCTGTCACGCATAAGCGTTCGCGCAGGGCGTTGCTTGGAGAATGGGGAAAGTTCAGTCGCAGGATGCGCGATTCCTTGTCGGTCGAGCGTCATATTCCGGAAGACTGTCCTCCTGTATTTCTGGTGAACTGCAAGGACGATCCAGTCGTGAAGTACCATAATTCAGAGCTGCTTGATTCGGCTTTGACGAGTAAAGGTATCCCTCACCGATACATCCAGTATCAGACAGGGGGGCATGGATTTGGAGCATCCAATGTTCGGGGAACGGCAGAGTGCCGCCAGTGGCGCAGTGAGTTTATGAAATGGATAAAAGAATTGTATAAATAAAACGAGTAAGAAATATGGTTGAAAGAGATGCTAAGTTTGACGATATCCGTCCCTATTATGAAGAGGAGATACCGGCGGCAATGCAGCGTATTGCCGATAGCGGGTCCTTTCCGTTGCTGGCTTCTTATGTTTATCCGCATGAGCATATCGAAGATATTCGCGATCAGATACGTTCCTATCGCACCGTGCGCGATTTTCAGCTCGAGGTTATGCGTTGTGTCAATGAGCAGGTGATTGCCCGCAGCATTACTGAGTTTTCTTATGGTGGAATCGAGAAGCTGGATCCGGCCAAGAAATATCTATTTGTGTCAAACCATCGTGATATCATGCTCGATGCCTGTCTGCTGCAGTATATCCTCTACATGAACGGGCACGAGACTTCCGAGATTACGTTTGGCGCGAATCTCATGCAGGGCCAGTTGGTTACCGATATCGGCAAGTCGAACAAGATGTTCAAGGTAGAACGTCCGGGCAACAATCCGCGCGACTTTTATCGTGCTTCGCTTCATTTGAGCGAATATATTCGTTATACGCTGACGCAAAAGAAAGAGTCTGTATGGATTGCCCAGCGCAATGGACGTACCAAAGACGGGATCGACCGTACCGATCAGGGCATCATTAAGATGTTTGGCATGAGCCGGACGGATAATAAGGTCGATTCGTTGGCCGAGCTGAACATCGTGCCGGTTGCTGTCAGCTACGAGTGGGAGTCATGCGACATTTTGAAGACGCTCGAATTGTATGCTTCTCAGAATACCAAGTATGTGAAGAAGCCGGGTGAAGATCTGAACAGTATCTTGACAGGCATCATGCAGCCCAAAGGCCGGGTACATATTGAGTTTTGCGATCTGGTGACGAAAGACGATTTGATGCAGTTCAGCGAGGCTACGACCAGCGACTTCAACCGTCAGGTAGCTTCTCTTCTTGATGAACGCATCTGTCGGGCCTATCGCCTTACTCCCAATAACTACATTGCCCACGACTTGAGGTTTGGCAATGCGATGTATGGTGCATATTATACCAGTGAACAGAAAGATGCCTACATGAAGCATTTGCTCAAGCTTCAGAATTACGCTGAATCGTGCGAGATGGATTTGCTTTATGATATTTTCCTGGGAATATATTCCAATCCTGTAGATTCAAAGAATAAATATGATAAACAATCGGTGTAACCCGTTTCTTGATGCACCGTTGACCGTTCGTCGGGTGGTACTGATGGCGATAGCTGCCGTCGTATTTATCCTGGGAGTGATTTATGGTACGGTAAGAGGGGCGTTTTGGACTTGGTGTGGAAGAACGCGCGAAAGGAGGCTTGATGACTTTCATCGGATCATGCATAAGGTCTTCAAGCTCGATCTGCGCCTTCATCCGTGGTTGTTTTGTGACATCCATAATCCATACAACGAGACTTTTGAGCGTGGATCTATTGCCATTTGCAATCATCAGTCCCTGATCGATCCGTTGTGCCTGCTCATTCTTTCTCCTAAACTGCTGATCGTTACGGGCAAGCGGGTATGGGAGAACCCGATCGTCAAGCCGGTATTGCGTTTGGCGGAGTTCACCTGTACCAGCTATACGATGGACGAAATGATAGAATATTGCAGGTATCATATCGACCGTGGCTATACAGTCGTTTTTTTCCCGGAAGGCGAGCGTTCGCAGAATGGGCGCATCTTGCGTTTCCATTCCGGAGCATTCCATATTGCCAAAATATTGCAGGCAGACATCCTTCCTTTGTACATTCATGGGACAGGCCATGTGCTGCCTACACATAAGGCTTTCCAGAATCGGGCCAAGTTGTATGTCGAGATCGGCCAGCGCGTATTGTGTGATGACAAGTCCATATATACAGATACCCGTAAACAGGCCAATGCGTTCCGGCGTCATTACCGGTTGTACTACGAAGAGTTATGCCGGAAACTGGAGGATACGGACTACTTTGCCGAGCTTGTAGCCGGCTTGTTTGGCCGGGTCGGGAAAAGAGGATATGCCTTGGATTTGTTGAGGCGTTACCACAATTTCTCAGCCTGGATTGACACCTCTTTCGATGACTATTCGTATGTCCTGATAGACGATCATACCGAAGGCGTTTTTACGTTGCTGTTTGCATTGGTCCATCCCTATGTGCCGGTCTATGCCATTGGTGCCGATAGTCTGAAGATGCTTTATCAGCAATGTACGAACTTGCCTGTCAATATTAATTTTGTAGCTGGAGCCAATGCTGCGAAGGTCAGTGCATACAAGCCTTTGTTCAGTGTGGAAGATGTGGTGAAGGTGCAAGTTTCAACTGTAAATAATAAAAAGAACAATTATGAAACAGCGTATTCGTGAACTTCTTGAGGGGATTCTTCCTCTTATCGATTTGGATTCTGATTTTTTGTTTAGTGAGCTGGACTCACTGGGCGTTACCCTCATTTTGATGACATTGTCCCAGGAGTATGACATCGAGTTGGAAGCCCGGGATGCCACTCCCAAAAATCTCAAGAATCTGGATGCAATTGTCAAGATGGTAGAAGATAAACTGGCGGCGAAACAATGAGACGGATTGAGGATTATCTGTTACAGCATGCCACGACGGCAGGCGATCGTCTGGCTGTGGTCTGTGGTAGCGAGCATATCACGTATGCCCGGCTCTGTACGCTGGTCCAGGAGCGTGCCCGGACGTTGGCCGGTTGTGGACAGAAGGGGCTGGTGCTCAGGTCTTCCCAGTCGATCGATTTTCTCGTTACGTATTTTGCGGCTCACATGGCCGACAGGGCGATTGTTCCTTTGGAAAAAGACATTCCGGAAATCCGTTTCTCCGAGATCGAGTCTGTGGTTGCCGGGAATCCCATCCCCGACGACATTGCCGATATCCTGTTCACCACAGGCACTACCGGAAACCAGAAGGGAGTGATGCTGAGCCACACTGCCATCTTGGCCAATGCCGAGAATTTGATAGGTGCCCAGGGTTTTGACCAGGATGTAACGTTTGTCATCAGCGGTCCGCTCAATCATATCGGAAGTCTTTCCAAAATATGGCCCATGATTGTAGTGGGCGGAACCATTCTTATCACCGAAGGCATCAAGGATATCAACGCCTTTTTCTCTGCGCTCGATTATCCGTGTCGTAAGTTTGCTACCTTTTTGGTTCCCGCAAGCCTGCGTATACTGATGCAGTTTGGCAAGAACAAGTTGCATGAGTATGCTTCCAAAATCGATTTTATTGAGACGGGAGCGGCTCCGATGGCACAGAGCGACATGGAGCAGCTGTGCGGCATCCTGCCTTCGACCCGACTTTACAATACCTATGCGTCTACCGAGACAGGCATTATTTCGACGCACGATTATTGCCATGACGGGTGCATACCCGGCTGTTTGGGAAAGCCCATGCGCCATGCATCTGTTGTCATTACGCCGGAGGGGACGATTGCCTGTCGCGGTCCGATGCTGATGAGCGGATACTTGGGCGATCCGTCGCTGACGGGTACCGTCTTGCGCGATCATACGCTCTATACCTCCGATTTAGGATACGTGGACGAGCTGGGCCGTCTCAGGCTGGAAGGTCGTGCAGACGATGTCATCAATGTGGGTGGTTACAAGATCTCGCCGATTGAAGTCGAAAATGTGGCGATGGCCTATCCGGATATTACCGATTGCATTTGTGTCTGTGCCGACCATCCTGTGGTGGGCAATGTATTAAAGCTCATCTATGTCACACAGGCCGGCTGCCCTCTCGATCAGAAAGCCCTGGTCAAGTATCTGAAAACCCGTTTGGAATCCTATAAAATTCCCTTTTTGTATGCGCAGGCCGACAGGGTAGAGCGCACCTATAACGGAAAATTGAACAGGAAGTTCTACAAAAACAAATAGTTCCCTGGGAACTTCCTGATTTTTTACTACCTTTGTAGTAAGGATATTTTTGTGAAACCTTATTAATACAAGTCATTCTATGAAACGCTTTTTTTTCTTGTGGTTCCTATTCTTTTCAGGGATCGTGCTGGCCGGGAATGTCTCCGAAGACCAGGCCCGGCAGATAGCTGTTTCGTTCTGGCAGTCGGCGCCCGTTACCCGTGGCGGCATTCCGTCGTTGCAGATGGTTTTTCATAGCGAAGACCTGGTTACCCGGTCGTCTGTCCAGAGTCCGGCGTACTATGTTTTCGACAATACCGGAGGCCCGGTTTTGTCATTGTGGCGGGCGACGATGTAGCCATGCCTGTCTTGGGCTATTCTTTCGAACACGAGTTTTCGAAAGACAATCTTCCGGCCAACCTGAAGGCATGGCTGGAGTACATGCGTGACGAGGTGAACGAAGCGCGGCGTAGCGGAGCAAAGGCCGAGTCTGTTGTTACCCGTGCCTGGAGCCAGGTTGAAGTTGGCACTCCGGTAGTCGAATTGGAGACAGCCAAGTGGAATCAGACCGATCCTTACAATATGTTGTGTCCCAAAGTAAATATGCAGTTCGCTTATACCGGATGTACGATAACGGCTCTTGCCATCGTGATGCGCTATCATCAGTGGCCCGAAAAAGGGGTAGGGACCTTGCCCGGATACCAGACTGATACGTATAGAGTAACCGTACCCGATCTGCCGTTGGGCCACACTTACGATTGGAAGAACATGTTGTTGGAATATCCATATTTCGGCTATTCACAGGCTGAAGCCACTGCCGTAGCTACGCTGATGCGCGATTGTGGTGTCATGCTGCAAGCCGATTTTGGCCCTGTCGGCAGTTCCGGGACCGCTGCTTCTACATTTTATATTCCCTCTGGTCTGACAACCTACATGGGCTATGACAAAGAGGCGCGTTCTGTTTCGCGCTACAATTTTAATACATCCGAGTGGAACGACCTGATGCAACGCGAGCTGGACAGCAACCGGCCGGTCATCTATTCGGGATTCAATGCCAACGCCGGACATGCTTTCGTACTGGATGGCTACACCGATCAGAACTACTTCCGTATCAACTGGGGGTGGGGCAGCTATTGCGACGGATATTTTCTTTTGACGGCTCTTGATCCCGATGGACAAGGAGCCGGTGGCTCAGAGGGCGGCTACAACGAGTTTCAGAGTGCTGTGATCGGTATCCAGAAAGATGCCGGTGGAAAGGGGATTGAAGAATTGCGCTATACGGAATGTTTCATGCAAGGACGAAATAACAATGGACTGTCTGTCGATGGACCCGTCGTTTCTGGAGAGCTTTTTATGTTATATATGGGAGGACTGCTCAATACTGGCTCAGTCACATTTGATGGAGAACTCATGTTTGCAGTTACCGATAAGGAGGGAACGGTTGTGGAAGAATTCTATAGGTCGGAATTGGTGGATTTGCCGGCAAACCATTACGTTTACGGTACTATCAATGTCACCATCAACACCCCTGTTCTTCCTGGTTACCGCATCCGGGGCTACTATCGCAGTGCGAACACTCCCGAATGGACACTCATCAAGGGAAACGATGAGGATGGTTGCGTATGGGATCTGCTGATTGCCGATGAATACTCCATCGAGGAGACCACCCAGCTCACCTATAACAAGAAGAGCCGTCTGTTGAGGCTTCTGGTAAAAGACGGTGTCTCTGTTTCCTTGCGTTCCTCCGGTGGCAGCGACTGTAGCGACAAGTGCCAGATCCAGGGAAATGAAATAACCGTCGACACCTCCCTGCTTCGCGACGGCACCTATTCCCTGACGCTGCAGAAGGGAGACGACCGGAAGACGCTGAATTTCTCTGTTGCCAATGCAGCCGAATAAATCAAAGAAAACGAACATACATAAATCTAAGGAATATGAAACTGAACATACATCTGATTATAGCGATCCTCTGGTCGGCAGTCTTTCTGCTGTCGGCTTGTTCGGACGATCCTGAGAACGGGCAGCCCGAAGTTCCCGTCCTCACCTTCGACAAGGACCAGCAACTTGTGTTCGAAACGGCCGGTGGCCAGGCCGATGTACATTTCACTTCCACGGCGGCATGGACAGCCGAGGTCGATCAGGACTGGTGCAGTGTCACTCCCGCCCGGGGCGATGCCACGTCTTCGGTAGTCACACTGACCGTCACTGCCAACGAAACGCCGGACGAACGGAATGCCACGCTGATTCTGAAGTCGGGAACGACAACGGCCCGTATGACCTTTGTGCAGAAACAGAAAGACGCTCTGACCGTCACTTCCAATCGTGTGGAAGTGGGTGCGGAAGGTGGAGAAGTGGCGGTCGAAGTCAAGGCGAATATCGCTTTCGACTGTGAGGTAGACGAGGCAGCAGCCGAATGGCTGAGCGCCGTCCAGACGCGTTCGATGACGTCCACCCAGCTTCGCTTCACGGCCGCTGCCAACGAGTCGTTCGACAAACGCGAAGGGAAAATCGTGATCCGCAGTGGCGAGCTGTCCGAAACCGTTACCGTCTATCAGGCCGGCGAGCAACCCGGAGTAATGCTTACGCAAGACGAATATACGGTGGGCAGCGAAGGAGGCATCGTGGCCGTAGAGCTTCGCTGCAATGTGCCTTTCCAGATGCGTATGCTCGACGATGTCGCTTGGCTGAGCGAGGCGGTTACCCGTTCGTTCTCTACCTATACGCGTCGGTTCGAGGTTGCTCCGAACGAAGACTATGATTATCGTTCGGCACGGGTCGCCTTCTTCAACGAAGAGCTGGGACTGGCCGATACGGTGACCATCACGCAGGTACAGAAAAATGCCATCCTGGTGGCGCAGGAAGAATATACGGTCGACGCCTTGGGAGGCACGCTCGATTTCTCGGTCAATACGAATGTCGATTTCCAGGTTTCGCTTTCTGCCGAATGGATCCGTCAGGCTGCTTCCACCCGTGGACTTGCGGAAGTGCCTTTGCGCTTCGTCATCGATACCAATCCCGGCCTGGAGCCGCGCGAAGCCGTCATTTCGTTTACGGCGGGTGAGCTGTCCCAGTCCGTCAAGGTCATCCAGCCCGGACGTCAGGACAAGGGTTGTCTGCGCATTGTCCACACCAACCGAACGTTCAACATCCCGTCCATCACCGGTCCCTATTTCAACTATGGACACATCTCGTGGGGCGACGGACAGGAAGAGGTCTATCAGGAAGAAGCCGTTCATACCTATCAGACCGAAGGTTCCCACACCGTGTCTATCGAGCTGTTGGGTGCGGAAGAAGTTTCTTTGCCCAATCTGGTCGGAGTGACCGATCTGGATTTGACGCAGTTCTGATGATGTGTTGCAAACCGGGCGCATATCAGAAGGATAAGCTTGCTTATTTTTTTGATATGCGCTCGGTTTGCACTATCTTTGCACCCCGAAAATCACAACTGTTACTGGAAGATGGCTAAAGCGTTAACTGATCAAGAAGTGGCCTTGTTGAGACGAAAGCTCGACTTGTTGCTCCGTACCGGAAAATTATTAGTAGAGAGTGCTGCCGATACCAACCGTATCGTGCGTAACATGAACCGTGTGGCTGCCTACCTGGGCCTCCCCGAAGAGAAGCTCCACATCGACGTGAGCTACACCATGCTGATGGTCAACGTCAGCGACGGTTCCCATTCGTTCTCCAAGTTTCAGAAGTGCGAGAAGCATGGCATCAACATGACCGCCATCTCCGAGATCAGCAAGCTTTCCTGGCGTGCCATCGAGAACGACTATTCGCTCGACCGCTACGAGGAAGAGCTGGAACGCATCCGCACCAAGAAGCGCAACTACCTGCCTTATGTCGTGGCCATCGGCGCCGGCTTTGCCTGCGGCGGTTTCTGCAAGCTGTTCGGTGGCGACTGGATTGCCTTCCTGTTTGCCTCCATCTGTGCCTTTGCCGGTTTCCGCGTGCGTGCCCGTTGCATCGAGTTCGGCATCAATCTGTACATGAGTATCGCCATTGCGGCCTTTATCTCCACCTGCCTGGCCTACGTCACTACGTTCACCGGCCTTTCGCAGACTCCCTATCATCCCTTGCTGGCCTGTGCCCTGTTCATCGTGCCCGGCGTTCCGCTCATCAATTTTGTGGACGACATGATCGACAATTATATCCAGGTCGGCATCGTCCGTGCCGTCAACACTGCCCTGATGGTAGTGGCCATGGCCTTCGGCATCGTGCTGGCCATGCGGCTCCTGGTGATGGAAGACGTGGTCATCGACCGCAAGTTCAGCGAGCTGAGCATCGTGCCCCACGATTCCTATTGGGTCTATGCCGTTGCCGCCGCCATTTCGGCCATGGGTTTCTCCATGATCTTCAACATCCAGCGCCGCCTGCTCTGGGTGGTGGCTATCGGTGGTATGCTGGCCGTCTGCACGCGCAATTTCGTCAACTTCGAGCTGGGCTTCGGTCCGGTAGTCGGCTCCTTTATGGGTGCTCTGGTGGTTAGCCTGGTGGCCGTGAAGGCCGTCCACTGGTTCCATGTCCCCAACCACGTGCTCACCATTCCTTCCGTCATCCCCATGATCCCCGGTGTGCTGATGTACCGTTCACTGGTGGCGCTCATCAATATGAACGGCATCGTGGGCGAAGTCACCACTGTCGTTTCCAACGGCATCAACGCTTCGCTCATTATCCTCTGCATCTCCCTGGGTGTAGCCGTCCCCAATATTTTCGCCCGCCGCTACATCGCCAAGGACCGCCAGCGCTTCCTCAAGGCCGAGCTCCAGAAGCGTCGTGAGCGCGGTAAGTTTATTGAGTGGTAAGAAACTGATGGTTTACGTGGAATAAATTAATAATTTAAGCTTCCGTATCTAACTTGAATTATTGATTTATGACAATTGTAAAACTAAAAATCCATCCGTCCTCTCCCCGGATCGGGAAGGGGACGCCTCTTTCCGAAAGCTTCAGGGACTATACGTTGGGCCTGATCGGCCGTCTGCGTCTTTCGGACCGTTGCCGCACGGCCGAGTCCTACCTCACGTCGTTCAACAGCTTCATGCGTTTTCGCGACGATGTCGACGTGTCTTTGGACAAGATAGACGCCGACCTCATGACGGCCTACGAGGGCTACCTGCGCCGCGAGGGCATCTGTCCCAACACCTCTTCCTACTACATGCGCAACCTGCGCGCCATCTACAACCGTGCCGTCGAAGACGGCCTGACAGTCCAGTGCTATCCTTTCCGCCGTGTCTATACCGGTATCGACCGCACCGTCAAGCGTGCCGTCCCCCTGCAGGTCATCGGCCGCATCCGCAACCTGGACCTCAGTCTCGATCCCCGTCTCGACTATGCCCGCGACCTCTTCATGTTCAGCTTCTACACCCGTGGCATGTCCTTCGTCGACATGGCCTACCTGAAGAAGAAAGACCTGCGCGGCGGTTTCCTTTCCTACTACCGCCACAAGACCCGCCAGTTCCTGTCCGTCCGGTGGGAGCGCCCCATGCAGGACATTGTCGACAAGTACGACACGGCCGACACTCCCTACCTGCTCCCCATCATCCGCGACGTCTCGCGCGACGACCGCAACCAGTATCTCAGCGCCTCCCATCAGGTCAACCTCCGCCTCAAGGAGCTGGGCACCCGTCTGGGGCTCGACATGCCGCTCACCACCTATGTGGCACGTCATGCCTGGGCCAGCATTGCCTGGGACAAGCGTGTCTCCATGTCTGTCATCAGCCGTGCCCTGGGCCATCATTCCGAGCATACCACCCGCATCTACCTGGCTTCACTGGATACGTCGGCGGTCGACTGTGCCAACCGCGACATCCTTCAGGCACTGGGAAACAGTTAAATAATTTTGTAATAGTTCGAAGAATCTTATGCTGGTTAGTGTGAGATTCTTCGGCTTTGTTTATGATAAGGTAAGGCGAATATCGCTAGAATATTGTTTGTATTGCGATTATAATTTGTATATTTGCAATTACCAATTAAAACATTGAGAGCAGAAATTATGTCTAGCGACGTTGAGGAACTTTTAGAAGGCGAATCAGGTCTGAATATTGATCAAGATCATTCCTTGGATATTTATCCTAATGCGGAGGTCAGAATTGTGCGTGCTCAATATAGCATATTGCATGTAAAAAGACTTTGTGAGCAGAGAAAAGAATTGGTGATAGATCCTGACTTTCAGAGAAATGAAGTGTGGGAGTCTAAACAGAAAATGGAATTGGTAGAGTCTATTCTGATGGGAATTCCTATTCCTGTGATGTATTTGTTTGAGATGAAGGACGGTACAAAGCAGATTGTTGATGGAAGACAAAGAATTACGGCTATCCTTGATTTTCTGAATAACAAATTCTCTTTGAAAGATTTGAAGATATTACGCAGTCTTAATGATAAGTTTTTCAAAGACTTGGATTTGAAACTTCAGGGTATATTTGAAGATTATCAGTTATTTTTTTACATCATTCAGCCTCCTACGCCTGAAAGGGTGAAATATGATATTTTTGACCGTGTAAACAGAGGAGGAACAAATCTGAACAGTCAGGAAATGCGCAATGCGCTTTATCGGGGAAAGACTACAGATTTGATAAAGGAAATAGCTGATTCCGAAGCGTTCAAAAAGGCGACGGAGGGAGGTATACGTTCCAAGAGAATGAGGGATCGTTATGTGGTTTTAAGGGCCGTTGCTTTTTATTTATACTATCAGCATATCCTGATAGATCCAGATACAATGAGACCATTGGAATATAAGAGTGATATCGATGATTTTTTAGCCAAAACGATGATTTTTTTGAACGGGTATTTGGACGAAGAAAAGAAAAAACGGTTGGTGGGTTTGTTTGAGCGTACCTATGAAAGGATATTCTACACGTTGGGAACCGGAGCTTTTCGTTTTTCTTCGGCTAGTGGAAAGAAGCGTCCTATCAATATGCCTTTGATGGAATCATTGACGTTGCTTTTCCTTTTGGACGAAAAGATAGAAGAACAGTCGGATGTCAAAGAGCGTATTAATGCGGTCAAACAAGAATTGGATGAGTCGGGATTGTGTAAAGGTAATGTAGATTCCAGTAGAAGTTGGGAAGCCAGACTTAATATCATAACAAAATTATTATAGCCAGTAAGATGATACATGCTTTAGCCTTAAGAGGCTTTAAAAATATTGAAAGTGAAGATTTCTGTTTGAAGCCAATAACGATTTATACGGGATTGAATTCAACAGGTAAATCTACAGTTCTACAGTCGATTTTGTTGTTGAACAAGGAATTGACATGGAATGGTCCACGTTTTCTGAATAGTGTTTCTTCTGCTTTTTCTGTCTTGAGAAATATTTATATCAATGCCAAAGAGATAACGGTTTCATGTAGAACCGATAAGGGGGAAGTGACTTATCGTCTGTGGGAAGAAGGAAAATCGGTTCAACCGGATCCATATGCAGGTATCCTTCCCGAAATTGAAAAAAATCTGTTCTATCTGTCGGCCAATAGGGTAGGGGTAGAGAATGATGCTTCTTTATCTGTCGATCAGATATGTGGTTTGGATGGACGATTTCTATATGGAACGTATGAACAGGAGAAGTCACGTGCATTGGACATATCGTTGGTCAGATGTCGGGAGTCGTTGACTTTAGCTGCTCAAGTCAATTATTGGTTGGCCTATATATTGGGGGTGGATATGCAAATGACTACTGAGAAGCGGAATGAAGAAAAGGTTGAAGTACGGTTTAGAAGTGATGGCATTCCCAATTTGTTGCCCACTCAGTTGGGAGCAGGAGTCAGTTACTTGGCTAAGATCTTGATCCTTTGTCTAAGAGCAAAAAAAGGAGATGTGTTGATGATTGAAAATCCTGAAATTCATCTGCATCCGGCTGCTCAATCCAAATTGGGTGAATTTTTCGCATTTATTGCATCGGCTGGTATCCAATTGATAATAGAAACACATTGTGAACATTTGTTGAACAGATTACGCTATGAAGTATACAGAGATGCAATTACACCGGATGATTTGATTATTTATTACAAGGGTGGGATTACTGATCCCTTTCAACCTATTCACGTAATGAAAAATGGAAAATACGATGTGGATTTTCCGACAGGTTTTTTTGATGCTACTTTAACCGAATTATTGGAGATGGAGTGATGGGAAGGGATGCATGTGTGGTTTTTAGTGATGAATTGTTAGCTCAGTTCTATCAGTTTAAAGAAAATGGTGTTTATGATGAAAAACTTGTCCAAAAACTGTTGCATTACTATAAGCCCGTGTATCTGACCAATCTGGCTCAATTGAAAAGAATCGGGCATCAGCCGGATCGGACTTTGGAAATTAGATTGGCCACTACAGGCTTGAAAGAGCAGACGTTGGAAGAATTGGCAGAGAAAACTTGTTATAAGATTATTCTTTGTACAGATCGGAATGATTTCCCTTATGTCAATATCAATGGGGATAAGATTGAAAACAATTTGAGCGGAACATTCTTGCGTAGTGAATCTCGTATGAAAGCAATTGATCATCTGAAAGCACTGTGTGCAGATGTAAAGAAAGAATGTATCGTTTACGATAAATATTTTAGCAACCAAAAAGAAAATGTTGAGGTCCTAAAAAAAATTCTTCCTAAACGTAAGCTTACGATTCGTTTTGAAAAAGGCAGCTTTTCGGCTTTGCAACAAAGTGAATTGAACGCATGTTGTCCGTCATGGACTTTAGCTGAAGATATTCTGTCGGATTGTCACGATCGTTACCTTATTATCGACGGTAAGATGGAAATTGTGCTTACCAGTGGTTTTCAGTACTTGACAGATGAACGGAAGGAATTTACCTATTTGGTGAGAAAGGTTCAGATACATCCTTTTATTTGAAGACCTGATTTTTGAGGGATATTTCATTAAATAGTAATCAACGGATGGAAATCAAAACTGGGTTTCTGTCCGTTCTTTTTTATGTTATAAATGGATTTAGGAATTCTGTGTAATAAATAAGTGAGGTGGATTTGTAGAGTAGGGGGTCTTTCTCTTCCTAAGAGAAGGAAGGCATGTTCAGATCTTGGCGCTCCAAGTATCTGTTGCCCCTTTTTCAATCTGTTTCGCTCAACAAATCAGGAAAATGTGTGTAGTAAATTCTGAAAAAATAAAAATTTATATTTCCTTATTTGTTTGGTTATTTGGGGAATTATCCCCATCTTTGCACAATGAATCCTTCTCTTAGGAAGAGAAGTGCCTGAAAAAAGGGCGTTGTGCGAGGAAAAAGCGGCGTTGAAAAGCCCTGTCGGTGAATGAAAATCTTTGAATGATAACGAAGAGAACCATTGCCCGAAAATTTTCAGTAATGCACGGTGATAAACTTGTAAATTGTTGTTTTTCAGCAAGATATAAATCTTGTTGATATGGCCGAGGAACACCTATGAGCGAAGTGAAGCCCCTGATTGCTACTCCCGAAATGTTGGACGGCATGCGCAACGGACGCCAGGTCCGCTGGTATGTGCTTTCGCTTCCTTCCTGCCACCGCGGGCCGGCCTGCGGACTTCAGGAAGAACTCGACCGCCGTGTGCAGGAAGGCGAACCCGTGTTCGAATTTTTTGCCCCTTCCTACGTGGAAGTGCGCGAGTCTCGTGGCGAGTTGGTCAGCACCGAGCGTCCGCTGCTCTACAACTACGTGTTCATCCATGCTTCCGAAGTCGAGATTTTTCGTCTCAAGCGGCAGCTGCCCCAATACAACTTCCTGCCCCGTGTGCGCGACAGCCGCGGCAGCCACTATCCCTACTTGTCCGATGCCGCCATGGCCAACCTCCGTTGGGTGGCACGTTCCTACAGCGACGTGCTTCCCGTCTACGTGCCCCAGCCGGACAAGCTGCGCAAGGGCGACCGTGTGCGCATCACCGAAGGACGTTTCCAGGGCGCTGAAGCCGAAGTGGTCATCCAGCCCGGTGCCGGTCGTAAGGATGTCGTGGTCTGTGTGGACAACTGGATGTGGGTGCCCCTGCTTCATGTCCGTCCCGGCCAGTACGAAGTCATCAGCCTGAACGCCGACGGCAAGCACGTCTACACCCGCCTGGACAACGACCGCTACAGTGCCGGCCTTCACCAGGCCCTGTGTCGCTATCACAGCCCCCAGGGCGTCACCGATGCCGACCGTGCCCTGGCTGCCGAGGTCCTGCGCCTCTACGCCGGCCTCCGTCTGGACACCGACGTCATGCGTTGCAAGCTCTACGCCCTTCTGCTGCCGGCCCGTGTCATTCTGGGCCAGGTGGACGAGTGCCGCGAGCTGCTGAGCGTGGCCCGCACCTTTCTGCCCCTCATCAAGGCGGAACAGTCGCGTGCCCTCCTGCTCGTCACCCTCTACGGCTGTACCGACAGCAGCATCTACTACGAACAGGCCCACGAACTCCTGGCTCCCTGGCGCCAGCAGTCCGGCCTCAAGAAAAGCAAACTCCGTCTTCTCCAGTGCCTCGACGACTACGATCGGGTGCTGGGGCACTAAATTTAATTGATAATTGAGAATTGAAAATTGATAATGAACATCTGTCATTCCTTCATTCTCCATTCTCCATTTTCCATAAATTAAATGTCTTCCGCCCATCCCCTGGCAGCCCTGCTGACCGGCCATTTCGACGCCATCATGGAGCGCGAGCGTACCAACCGCAGCTCCGTCCACCTCTACGGTGCAGGCGACTATTGGGTCGCTTTCGAACAGTCGGCCTACCAGTTGTGCCAGCTCATGCCCTCGTGCGAGACCACCCTTTTCCGGTTTGCGGTCTATCCCTTCCCGGTGGTCATGGCGTCCGTCACCGATGCCCAGCTGCAATCTTTTGTGCGGCTGCACATCCTGCGTACCGACCAGCCTGCCTACAAGGTGTTCTCTGTCCGGCCCTATTCGGCGGACCGCTACCGGTCGTGGCACCGGACGCTGGAGCGTGGTTCTGCCACTTCCTAGATCCGGCAGACCCGAACCGAAAGACTCCTCCGACAAACAAACTGACAAAACAAGATAAATTCATTTAAGAAACCTTGATTAAGATAACTAAACTGACGTGGATTATTTATACATTTTTGCAACATTTTTGCTGGCAGCCCTGAGTGCACGGATGATCATCCCGCGCATCCTCCTGATCTCCATCCGGAAGCGGCTGTTCGATGTTCCCGATGAGCGGAAAATACACACGCAGGCCATTCCGCGCCTGGGCGGTGTGTCGTTCTTTCCGACAATCCTCTTCGCCTACGCCCTGGTGTTTGCCGTCCGCGTGCTGGGCGGTGACACGTTTGCAGCGACGTATGCGCAGCATCTCCTTCCCGAGATGCTCCTCTTCGTTTGCGGCATGACCATGCTCTACCTGGTAGGCATCGCCGACGACCTGGTCGGTGTCCGCTATCGCCAGAAGTTCCTGGTACAGATCTTCTGTGCCTGCCTGTTCCCGCTGGCCGGCCTGTGCATCAACGACCTCTACGGTCTGTTGGGCATCCATCAGCTGCCTGACTTCGTCGCCGTTCCCTTTACCATTTTCACGGTGGTGTTCATCACCAATGCCATCAACCTCATCGATGGTATCGACGGACTGGCGTCCGGTCTGAGCGGGGTAGCCTTGCTCATTTTCACCGGCCTGTTCATCGAGAAAGGGCTGTGGAGCTATGCCATGCTTTCGGCCGCCACGTTCGGCGTCCTCGTTCCCTTCTTCTATTACAACGTTTTCGGCAATGCCGACCGCGCCCGCAAGATCTTCATGGGCGATACGGGCAGCCTGACGCTGGGCTATACCCTCTGTTTCCTGGCCATCAAGTATTGTCAGTATGCTCCGTCGGTGGTCATCTCTTCGGACGACGCCTTCTTCATCGCCTTCAGCACCCTGCTGCTGCCTGCGTTCGACGTCATCCGGGTGGTGCTCTACCGCCTGCGCAATGGCCGCAACCCCTTCGAGCCCGACAAGAATCACATCCATCATAAGCTGCTTGCCATCGGCCTGACGCCCCGTCGTGCCATGGTCAGCCTGGTGTCTATGGCCTGCCTTTTCTGCCTGGTCAACATCCTGCTGGTGGCCTACGTCAACAGCACCCTGCTGCTCATGGTCGACATCATCGTCTGGGTGGCCCTGCACCTGTGGTGGGACTATCTCATCAAGAAGCGGAAGGCAATTGATAATTGATAATTGAAAATTGAGAATTGAAAATTGGGAATGGAAAATTAAATTCGTCTGCACAGATCATTTTCAATTTTCCATTCTCCATTCTCCATTAAAATAAGTATTCCTTCGCCGCCTCGAAACACGGGCATGCCTTCATCGGATTCAGGTCGCGATGCCCCACGATGAGCGCCTGCGGAAACATCCGCTTCAGCTCGCGCAGCAGCGCCACGAGGCTTGCCTTCTGTTCCAGTGTCCGCGTATCCTTTGGTTGTCCCTGGCGGTCCAGTCCGCCTTCGTAGCAGACGCCTATGCTGTGCCGGTTGTGGTTCCGGCAGTGGGCTCCCACCTGTTCCAGCGGTCGTCCGCGGTGTATCTCGCCGTCGCGCGTCAGGTAGAAGTGGTAGCCGATGTCGCGGAATCGCCGGTGCCGGATGTGGTCGCGGCGGCACTGTTCAAAGTCAAAGCTCTGCCCCTCGCGGGTGGCAGAGCAATGAACGACGATTAGGGTCACGGTTCTCATCCGCCTATACACGATGAGATTCCGAATACACCGGCCAGGGCAGTAGCCACGGCCACAATTGCTTTGAGCACAATGCTCCAGACTGATTTCTTCTTCATAATTGAGAATTGAAAATTGAAAATTGAAAATTGATAATTGATAATTGAGAATGGATAATTAGTGTATTTCATTTTCCATTATCCATTCTCCATTTTCCATTATTACAGCGGACTTCCTCCTTCTTCCTCGTCCTCACCTCCGCCGCCGGGGGTGGGAGTCACCGCGGTGCCGTCGCCCAGGTAGTACTCGTTCTGTTCGCGCAGCGTCGCCTCCAGGTTGATTTTCGCGTTGCTCAGTTCGCCGGTGGCACGTGCGCGCAGCTTCAGGCCTGCCACGTGTTCCGACACCTTGAACTCTGCCGCGCTCGCGGCCCCGTGGTCGCTGATGATGCCCACCGAGAAGATAGCCAGGTCGTCCAGCTTCACGTTCTTGCCGTCCAGGATCAGCTCCTTGATGCAGGTCACCATGTCTGCCAGGACGCCTTTGATCACGCCCGGCGAGAACGGCGTGTTGTGTTTCGACATGTGACGGGACAGCAATTCGATGTCCAGTGTCTCGTTAATCACCGGGCGTGCATACCACAGTCCGTTGCACGGATGGTTCTCGCCCACAATTTGAATTTTTCTGTAAGTAATCATTTCTTTAATTGATAATTGAAAGTTGATAATTGAGAATTGAGAATTGAAAATTGAGAATGAACCCCGTACGCTGGTCATTTTCCATTTTCCATTCTCAATTAACAAGAGCAAAGATAACACCCCCGCCACGCGAAAAATCCATAACTGTAGGTTAGGGTAGGTAAGTGTAGGTAAATGTTGATTATCGTAGATTATTGTTGATTATTGCCGCTTTTGTGCATGGCGTTTCCGCTGATTTTCAGTATCTTTACGTCCGTAAAGACCAACACGAAATCTATGGAAACATTCACCATCCGCGCATACGGCCGCACCGAGCTGGCCCAGTTCTATTTCCCCGGCCTCAATCCGCAGACGGCCTACCGCAAACTGCAGGAGTGGATCGACTTCTATCCCCACCTGCGCGAACGTCTGCAAGCCGCCGGTTGCCATCCCCGCAGCCGTGTCTACATGCCCGTGCATGTCCGCATGATTGTCGAGGCGATCGGGGAACCTTAGGGAAATGAAGAATGAAGAACGAAGAATGAAGAATTGGACTTGGGCTTCGTAACTATGGACTTTAGCGCGCTAACCATGGACTTTAGCGTGCTAACTATGGACTTTAGAAAATTGATAATTGATAATGGAAAATTGAAAATAAAGTACCTGTCATCCTGAACACTGGGAAGGATCTCGTTTTTAGAATTCTTCATTCTTCATTCTTCATTCTTCATTCAAACAAATCTTCCCATCGCCTGCTGGTTCCGGTAGATCTCGTCGCCCGTCAGCTCGACGACGCGGTAGCCCCGCTTGCCCGCCACGCGGACCTGCTGGAATCCCGCCTGCGACATCACCATCCCGATCTTCACCGTGCTCAGCCCTTGGCGCAGGCCCACGTTGATGCGCGCCAGTATCTGTGCGTTCGTCACGAAGATACACGTTTCGCCCTCCATCGGGCGGCGGTAGTGCGTCAGGATCAGTTCCTGCTCCAGGCAGGGCACTTCGAACTGGCGGTTGTGCCGGTTCAGCGTCTTCACCTCCTCGTCGTCCAGCCAGTAGGCGAAGCCGTTCCGCGTCAGTGCATACGCCTGGGCGAAGATCTCCGCATAGTCCGGCGCGTGGTCATAGGGGCTGTCGATGCTCTCCACCTCGAAAGGCATCCAGCGGCGGTTTCCGCTCAGGTCGTTCAGGAACTGGCGGTTGTTGCTCGTACCGCAGAAGCTGGCAATGTGGGGCCGCATCTCCTTGTAGCGGGCATACGCCGCACGTTCGTTCACGTGGCGCATGGTGGTGAGCGCCTTCAGCTGGTTCAGCTCCTTGCTCTCCATCTCGTCCAGCTCTTCGAGGCACACCAGGGCGAATTCCGAGAGCGTCAGCAGGTCGTCGCGCGTGATGTTGCGGCTGTTCGACTTCAGGTAGAAGTAGCGGCGCAGGGCGGGCGGCAGCAGGTTGTTCAGCCAGGTAGTCTTGTAGATGCCCTGGCGGCCGATGAGCACCAGTATCTCGTGGTTCACCGTCTCCTCTTCGAGCAGGGCGGCCAGCATCGCCACGAGCCATTTCTTGAAGAAGCGGACAAAGAGCTCGCCATCTTCCTTGACGTGTACCTGTGCGGCCAGCCGTCCGATGTGGTCGGTCGTTCCGTCCCACGGGGGCAGGGCGTCCACGTATTCGCGAAAGGGGTTGTACAGCGGCACGAAGTCCGACTCGATCACCGTCTGCACGTCCGTTTTGCGTGCCGGGCCCGACTCCTTGCACAGGCGTCGCCACATCGAGTTCACCTCACGGTCCGTCAGGTCCTTGAATTCATCCGTTCCTTCGGGAGCGAACTCATATTTGCCGGTCACCGTGTTCTTGCGGAAGCGTCCCTGCCGGTTCAGGAACGCTTCGATGTCGTCCACCGTGACCCGCCCCTGTCCCGGGGCGGCATCCGCGTCCTTCCGCCGCGTGCCGAGGCTGCGCGTTCCGTGCTCCTCCGTGTGCTGGTAACACGAGCGCAGGATGCCCTCCACGTCGCCGTCGTAGTCGGCGAAACGTTCCGTGGCCCATCGGGTCGCCTCCTCGCGGTCCGCCCCGTAGGCGTTCAGCAGGTAGCCCATGCGCATGATGTACTCGTTGTGGTGGTGTTCCGTGTAGGCGATGCCCTCGTCGTCGAGCAGCCTCTCCGCCGTGCGGACGATGCGGGCCAGCTGCCTGTCGGCGGCCTTCCGTTTTGCGGCGGATGCCGTCTGCTTCGGCCGGCTGATGAGGAACGTTGTCGCTTCGGGGTTGAAGAAAACGTCCGGGTCGTGCGCCACCCCGCTCAGGCGCGTCGCGTTCTTGCACTTCTCGTCGTAGGGATGGCCTGTCAGCGCCTCGTAGTGATGGTTTATGCGTCCGAAGGCCAGTACGTGCAGCTCCTGTTCCGAGCGCGGCTCGTAGTCTCTGGCAGCGTCGTAGGCCGCGACGACGCGCAGTCCCGTTCCGCTGATGGTGGTGTAGGCCAGTAGCGTGTGCCGGTCCTCCCGCACCCGCCGGATGCACTCCTCCATCTGTTCCGGCGGGATGTGGTCGAAGTCCGCCATACACAGGTGCGTCCATTCGCGGATATGCTCCTTGCATTTGCCTCCGCCGAAGCGCACCGCCACGGCGAAACACGGGCAGACACTCTTCTCGTGTCCCGCCGCCTCCTTCTGTCCCTGCGACAGGAATTCCCGGTAGCGGCGCGTGTGTTCGGCCGTATCCGCGTCGTGTCGGATCAGTTCGACGATATGTTCCAATGCGATGTCTGTGGGTTTCAGTCCCCTGTAGCCTCTGAACAGGCTGAGCGTTGTCTTTTTCATAATAAAAGAAATTTTTAGGTAAACATTCGTGTCCGTCTCGGTTTGTCCGTCGTGACAGTGTTGCGAAGTAGCAAATTACTCACGAAACCGCCAAATTCCTCGGTACCCACATGTCAGTACCGAAAACGGGCAGATTTAATGGTTTTAACGAATCTTAGCAGAGTTGTTACGCATGATATAGCGATAAATTAAATTCAAATGTTAAAACAAATTTTGATTGAATTATGAAAGCAGCTTATTTTTTCAGTCCCCATTTAGGGGAATATATCATGCAATTGCAACACGTTGTTCCCGTCGACGGACGTCTGTTGAGTGAAGAAAGTCTGGCCCGTCGGGCCCGCATGTCCAAGACCACTGTCGAGCGGATAAAAAAGGGGTAGAAAAGCATCTGTATGCCTACTACGCCATCCTTCGTATCTATTGGGAAGCCTGCCAGGACAGTCAGGTTCTTCCTCCGGACCGTTTCCTCCGTGAGCTCCACCGCAGTCTGGAAGCCGATCACCGGCTCCGTCACGGCGACTGATGCCAACGTGTTGCAGGACCGGCCCGGTGCCGGTCCCTGCTTTTTCGGCAGTGTGCCACCCTGGCCTCCCGAAAACGCAACTTCTCTCTATATAGATACAAGGTTATTGAATTGTTAATGGTTTTAACGGTCACTCTCCCCTGCGCGCGCGTGAGAAAGGTGTATATAGGGGGTGGAAGGGTGTCACATCCGGCACTGAAATTTCGGATAATCCTTGTTTATTTGCCGGGAAATACGTTTCTTTGTATGGAAAGAATGAAAAGTCAGCAATGAAAGATAAGATAAATCTGAATAATTATCGGCTTACGGGGTTGGAAGAACCCAGTGACGAGCTTTTGGCTGCCTTGATGAAAGAAGTGGCTGAAGAGGCCGTACGTAAGCGTCGCCAGGCCCGCAGCGAATATTTCAAGCACTTGCGCGATTATTCCGATGAACGCATGAAGGCATGGAAGGACCGTATTGAACAAGCTAAAGCCGATGTATATGAGCAATGACAATCCCCATCGTCCTGTACTGATTGTGATAGCCGGCCCCAATGGTTCGGGAAAAACCTCTATTACATCGCGTATCTTGCGTCATGAATGGATGGAAGATGCTGTGTATATCAATCCGGATATAATCGCTCAGGAAAAGTTTGGTGATTGGAATTCTTATGATGCCGTGATGCAATCGGTGAAATATTGTGAGGCCTTGCGAGAGGAATGTCTTCTTCAAAGGCGGAGTCATATTTTTGAGACCGTTTTGTCTGCCGAAGATAAGGTAGATTATGTTATTCGCGCACGTCGTGCAGGCTTTTTCATTCGTCTGTTTTTTGTGTGTACAGCCGATCCTACGATAAATGCTTCCCGCATTGCTGGTCGCGTCATGGAGGGTGGTCACGATGTACCTATTACAAAAATTATTTCCAGATATTATAAATCGCTGGCCAACGGTCGCATTCTTTCACAGGTCGTAGATCGGGCATATTTTTATGACAATTCAGTCGACGACAGAGACGCCTGTCTTCTTTTCCGTTTGGCAGACGGGCATCTGGTCAAGCGATATGTAAACGAAATCCCTCAGTGGGCAAAAGGTATTTATTCCTCGATTCTGTAGCGATAATATTATCTCTGTGAAACTCTGTGTCCTCTGTGGTGAATTACAAATCATCTTCTAATGATATACCTGAAAAAACTCCCTTTTGTCGACACCTTTGACTCCATGCGTGAAGTGGTTGAGATAGACAACCTGGCAAACCTGAAGAAGCACCTGTCGGCGCTCCACAGCTGGGTCCCCTCCCACTACCGTAAGGCAGATTATACGCTGGTGATCGACGCATCCTTCGTCACCGACCCCTTGCGGTTGCTCAGCGCGTTGCCTACCCCGGAACAGAAGGCGGTCATGACCCTGGTAGGCATGAAAGCCGACGAATACCTCACTTGGCCTCTGGACGAAGATGAAGAGCTGATGATGCAGACCCTCCATCTGGTCATCTCCTATGAAGACGGAGACCAGTGGCGGCTCTACATGCCCGACTGCATCCGTCGGGAACTGTACCGTGCGCAACGCGCCGAATTCATGAACCTGCTCAGCAGGATGTCGAGGCTAAAATAGAAAACAGAATAAGGTGGCGCATTCACCATTTATCATTTATCATTAACCATTAGCTAACTCCGGTTTTTGAAAACTTTAAGAGGAAAGCTTCCCCAAAGGGCTTTTCCTATAGGGTACGTCGAAATTGGAGGCTTCCCCGAGAATGCCGCTTTGAAGAAACAGAAGCGTTAGCTACTTGGCATATGCACGTGCATAATTCGTGTATGTACTTTATTATCTACTTGCCGGGCCAACGGTATCTCCGCCCTGGCTTATTTGAAGAATCTTTTTCGTGAGGTGGTCAAAGGCCGCAGGGATTATGAGAATCTGCTGCCGATGACCATCGGAATCAATACTAACAAACTTTAAAAATCAAGTCCGGTTTTTGAAAACTTTAAGAGGATAGCTTCCCAAAGGGGCTTTCCCTATGGGATACGTCAAAATTGGACGCTTACGATAAAATTGACAATTGATATGTTTTGACAAAATTCCCAAAACGATAATAACATGTTTGAAGCAAAAAAGAAAATAGCCATTATTGGCGGTAGTTATTTGCAACTCCCGGCTGTATTGAAAGCTAAAGAGTTAGGCTACGAAGTCCATTGTTTTTCGTGGCGAGATGGTGCTGTGTGTGCAGAACATGCAGATTTCTTTTATCCTATTTCGATTATTGAAAAAGAAGCGATTTTGCAGGAGTGTGAGCGTATCGGTATTAACGGGATTACTACTATTGCTAGTGATGTGGCAGTATTGACGGTTAATTATGTGGCTTCCCATATGGGATTGATCAGCAATCCGGACGAATATTCGGAAGTTACAACCAATAAATATTTGATGCGTAAATGTTTTACGGAAAACGATGTACCTTCACCGCGCTATACTGTTGCCGACCAATCGAGGAACTATAACATTACCTCCTTTAAATTTCCTTTGATTGTAAAGCCTACCGACCGCTCAGGTAGTCGGGGGGTAGAAAAAGTTTTGGATCCGCTTCAGTTGGATACAGCCATTGACCGTGCCCAAAAGGAAGCCTTCAGTAAAGCGGCGATTATAGAAGAGTTTGTTACCGGAAGAGAAATCAGTGTGGAAGCTATTTCATATCAGGGACGACATACGATTCTGCAGATTACGGACAAGGTAACGACGGGCAGTCCTTATTTTGTGGAATTGGAACACCACCAGCCGTCTACACTGCCCGGACAAATCCAGTCAGAAGTAAAAGCGATTGTATTAAAGGCATTGGATGCTCTTCATATACAATATGGAGCTTCTCATTCCGAACTGAAAATAACGGAGGACGGTGATATTCGGGTCATTGAGATAGGGGCACGTATGGGTGGTGATTTTATCGGTTCCACCTTGGTGCGCTTGTCTACCGGTTATGATTTTTTGGAAGGAGTGATTCAAGTGGCAATGGGAAAATTTCTGGAACCGGTCATTTCTCAACATCGCTGTTCTGGTGTCTATTTTTTAAGTAAGGAAACCGAATATGTAAAAAAATACATTGAACATCGTTCGGATTATCCGGAGATAGTGGAAGCGCAGATTACAGATCCTGTTTTGAGGAATATCGAATGCAGTGGTGACCGAAGCGGATATTTTATCTATCAGGCCGACAAACGATTTCTGATTGCAGAAGATATCTGGTAAATATAATGAATCGTGCCATGAAAAAACGTATTGTGTATTGCCTGCTGGTGGTCTGTCTGGGTTTCTCTTTTTCTGCCTGTGACAAAGAAGACGATTATCTCGTGATAGACACCAGGACATACTCTGTTCAGCAGAATATGTTGAAAGTTTGGCTGGAATATTTGTGTTCCAGTGAATGTGAGGGACGAAAGTCGGGAACCGTGGGGAACGAACGGGCGAGGGAGTATATTGTTTCGGAACTGAAACACATGTCCTATGCCCCGTTAATGCAAGAGGCGGTCGACGAACAAAAGCGGACTTATTACAACATCATCGTCCATGTAGGAGGAGACGAATCCCGGCCGACGATTGTGATAGGTGCACATTACGATGGTGCAGTCGAATCTTCCAAATATCCGGCTGCCAATGACAATGCTTCAGGGGTCGCCTCGTTGTTGCTGCTTGCCCACATGCTTGCTGACAGCGATACAGATTTTCCGTATAATTATCAACTGGTTTTTTTCGATGGTGAGGAGACTCAGACCGGCGGAACGTCGTTCAACGGTTCCCGTTTTTTTGTATCCGCACTGGAGGAGGAGCCTATGTTCTATTTGAACATTGACATGATAGGAAATGCTGAAATGCTTCACCGCATAGAGACTACCAGTGATTATTTGGCCGATTGCGTACTGAAAATAGGAGAAAAATACGAAAGGCTGGAATTGGAAGTCGATAATAAAATTGTGAAATATAGTCAGGATTTTGTACCCTTTGATGCCGTGGATATACCGGTTTTTACTTGGAAAAATCCGTTGAACAGCAACCAGGGGAAGTATAACCATACTCCTGAAGACAAGTTGAAGTATTTGTCTTTGGAGAAGATGGAAATCATTACGAATATAAATTTCGAGTTGATTACCTATCCTTTTTCCGAAGATATATACAAGAACAACAGGAACGCAACAGACTGAACCGGAGGGACATTCGGTTAATTGATTAAATTTGAACATGAAAAAGAAAGTTATGATTATCGGGGCTGGCGCAGGTCAGGTCCCGCTCATCAACTTATGCAAGCAGGAAGGCTTGTACACGTATGTAGTTTCTCCTTTTGGCCCTTATCCGGGCATTGAGTTGGCCGATACACATATCAATGAAGACATCTATCATGTGGATGCATTGGTGGAAATAGGGAGAGAATTGGGCGTTGATTATGTCATATCCGACCAGTCGGACTATGCCGTTCCTTTGGTGGCATCCATTGCTGACCGGTTGGGGCTGCCTGGGAACAAACCCGAAGTGGCTCAGACTTATTCCTACAAGAGCAAATTCAGAACGTTCTGTGAACAGCATCGGATACCTGCTCCTAAAGCAAGGCAGATACAGAAAGGGGATGACTTGCCTGGTGGTTTGACGTATCCTCTGGTTGTGAAGCCTTCAGACTCACAAGGTAGCCGTGGCATTTCCAAGGTGGATTCGGCTGACAGGTTGGAACAGGCTGTGCAAGAAGCCTTTGCTTACTCCAAGAAGGGGACTGTAGTGATAGAAGAGTTTTTCAAGGGGCGTGAAGTGGTCTGTGAGGGTTTTGCGCTCGATGGCGTCTATTACCCTGTGGCTTTCGGTGACAGAAATTATTTCAACTTGGCCGGGAAATTCATTCCCTCCCAAACCATATTTCCCTCTTCCATTTCACTGGAAATCGAAAAACGGATTATTGCCAACGAGCGCTTGATAACGTCGCTCTTGAAGCCGGACTTCGGAACCGTACATTCGGAGTATCTGGTCAATGAAGAAACGGGAGATTTTGTTGTGGTCGAATCGGCTTTGCGGGGAGGTGGAGTATATATTGCTTCCGACCTGATACCGCTTTCGGTAGGTGTCGACTTGACTAAAATTCTGTTTTTGGCCATGACCGGGCAGAAAGACGCGGTTGTTACTTTGCTGGAGAACAGAATTAAGCGGGCTTCGGCATATATCTGTTTTTATTTGGATGAAGGGCATATTACGTCCATCAAGGGAGTAGATGAGGTAAAGTCTATGCCACATGTAAAGAAAGCCGATGTAGATAATTTGCGGGTAGGTGATGTGGTTCCACGAATAGAACATAAGGGAATGAGAAAAGGTCCTTTCATTGTGGAGGCAACCACTTTATCGGAATTGGATAAATATATTCGCCAAATCCAAACGGTCTTTTCCATTGAGACAGATGGCAGACCTGCGATTCATTGGAATTGAAATATGAGATTTTTATAGAAAATGCTGTTTATGAAAGAAAAATATTATGTAGTAGCGAAGACTATTACTCGTTGGAAATTGAATAATTCCTTTGAAAACTGGTTGGGACAGAAGGCAGATACAAGTGAATGCTGGAAAAAAATATATGTGCTCTACTACAAGTTGTTTGATTATCAATATTATTCTAAGGGACTGAAATACATTGAGGAGGAGATAGCCAAGCAACGTCCCAATCTGCAGAAAACAGTAAATGGTATTCCTCTGTCAGATAAGTTCTTGCGTCGTGATATGATTTATAGCTTGCATCGGTTTGGCATTAATTTTTTTGAATATTTTGTTTATAAATTATATAATAAAAGCGCTTTAGGGCGAGAAAGAATAAATAATCTTCGAATTCAATATGGATATTGTGAGCTGGTAAATTCTCCAACAATAAGGGAACTTTTTGATAATAAAGCAAAAACTTATGAATTGTTAAAATCTTATTATAAACGTGATTTAATTGCCATTTCTTCATTTAAGGATGTCTCGCTATTTAGTGGTTTCCTGAAACGGCATAAGTCCTTTATTTATAAACCGTTAAAGGGTGTTCACGGTTTGGGAATAAAAATATATAGACATTTTGAAATGAAAGAAGAAAGTTTTATTGAAGAATGTTTGAAGGACGGACCGTTTGTTATTGAAGAATTGATTGAACAAGCTCCCGAAATGGCGAATTTACATACCAATAGCATTAATACTATAAGAGTTGCAACTTTTAGAATTGATAATCAAGTCACAATTTATGGAGCAGCAATGAGAATGGGAACAGGGAATGCGTATGTTGATAATGCAGGTTCTGGTGGCATATTTTGCCGTGTTAATCCCTTGTGGGGCTTCGTCGAGACTAATGCGATGGATTATAAAGGCAATGAATACATTTTTCATCCAGATACCAATGTTCGTTTCATTGGTTTTGAGATTCCAATGTGGGATGATTTGATTGCTTTGGTTAAAAACGTGGCTATTGTAATTGATGGCGCAACTATGATTTCATGGGATTTTGCCTTAGGAAAAGAGGGGTGGGTTTTATTAGAGGCTAATGATGTTGGAGGTCCTGACTTGGTTCAAGATTATGAGAAAGGGAATAAGTCTGTTCTGCATGAACTGATGGATAAATATTTTGAATATAGAAAACAATCTAAAAAATAAAAAGATTATGATACCGTTTAACAAACCGTTTTTGACGGGTAAGGAAGCTCATTACATGTATGAGGCTGTATATACCGGCAAGCTTTCCGGTAATGGTAAGTTTACAAAGTTATGTCAGAAGTTCTTTGAAGAAAAGTATGGTTTCAAGAAAGCATTGATGACTACTTCGTGTACGGATGCGCTGGAAATGGCAGCTATTTTGTGTGATGTGAAACCGGGAGATGAAGTGATTGTACCGTCATATACTTTTGTGTCGTCAGCCTTGGCTTTTGTGCGACAGGGAGCCAAAATCGTGTTTGCCGACAGTTGCAGCAACAATCCGAACATTGATGCCGAGAAACTGGAGTCGTTGGTTACGGAGAAGACCAAAGTCATCGTTCCCGTGCATTATGCGGGTGTGGCCTGTGACATGGATAAAATCATGGCGATTGCAGAGAAATATCATCTGTTGGTAGTTGAGGATGCTGCACAATCCATCGATTCCTTCTATAAAGGAAGGCCGTTGGGCAGCATCGGACACTTGGCTGCTTTCTCCTTCCACGAAACGAAAAACGTGATTTCGGGTGAAGGCGGACTTTTGGCCATCAACGATGAACGTTTTATCCGCCGTTCGGAAATTATTTGGGAAAAAGGGACCAACCGGTCTGAATTCTTCCGCGGTGAGGTAAACAAGTATGGTTGGGTCGATACCGGTTCGTCTTTCCTGCCTTCTGAAATCATTTCTGCCTTTCTGTATGCCCAGTTAGAGAATATAGATGCCATTCAGAATCGCAGGAAAGCTATTTGGCAGTTGTATTTCAATGGATTGTCGGAATTGCACGACAGAGGGCTGGTCACTCTGCCCGACATTCCTGAATACGCTACCAACAATGCACACATGTTTTATTTAGTATGTCGTTCATTGGAGGAGCGCACTGCTCTGATTAAGTATCTGAAGGAAAACGGAGTTTGTGCTGTATTTCATTATTTGAGTCTGCATCTGAGTGATTACAACAAGGCTCACAGCGATTATATACCCGATTTGCCGGCTTGCGACCGTTTTGCCGATTGTCTGGTCAGACTGCCTATGTTCTATGAGTTGAAGGATGAGGAAGTGGAAAAGATCATAAAATTGATAGTAGACTTCTTCGGTTGATGTATCTGGTAATAAGCAAGGAATGATAGATTCAAAAAGAATAGCTAAGAATACAGGTTTCCTTTATGTAAGAATGTTGTTGATCATGGCCGTCGCTCTTTATACATCGAGGGTAGTCCTGGATGTATTGGGAGTAGATGACTATGGTTTGTACAATTTAGTGGGAGGAATTGTGGGTATGCTTGCTTTTTTGAATGGCACCCTTTCTACTGCAACATCTCGTTTTTTGACCTTTGATATTGGTATCGGTGACTTTAAAAGATTGAAGCAAACCTTCAGTACTACTTTCTTTGCACATTTAGGTCTTGGGGTGGTCGTAGTACTTATCATGGAAACTGTAGGTCTTTGGTTTGTTTATAACAAGGCTGTTATACCTGTAGGACGTTTTGATGCCACTTTGTGGGTATTCCATATTTCGGTGGTAACCGTTTTGGTGACTTTTACCCAGGTTCCTTATACTTCGTTGATTATTGCTCATGAACAGATGAAGGCTTTTGCCTACATCAGTTTGTTGGAAGCAGTGTTAAAGTTGGGTATTGCTTTTCTGATTGCTTTTTCTCCGATGGATAAGTTGGTGTATTATGCTATTTTGATGTTTGTCTCCCAATTTTTTGTTGCGATGATATATCGTTCCTATTGCTACAAGCATTGGACGGAATCTCACTTATCCAAAGAGGTGAGTTTTTCAACTCTGAAAAGTCTGATGTCATTTTCGGGCTGGAATATTATTGCACATTTGGCTGAAACATTGAGAATACAGGGCTTGACTACTTTGTTTGGTATGTTTTTCCAGCCTTTTGTAATTGCGGCCCAATCGGTATCTACCCAGTTGTCGCATGGGATTACTTCTTTTACGAATAATTTCAGAATGGCAATCAATCCACAGATTATCAAATTATTTGCAACTAAGCAGTATGAGGAATCTAAGAAATTGACGTTGGAGTCATCCATTTATGTTTTTGAGTTGTATTTGTTGTTTGGAATCCCCATCTTCTTATTGATAGAACCTATTATGCACTTATGGTTGAAGGAGATACCACAGTATGGGATTGCCTTTTCACAATGCATTATCGTTTCTGCCATGTTTGGGGTTTTCAGTTCAGGATTCTATACGCCTCTTACGGCGGCAGGAAAATTAAAAGGGAACTCCATTGCTGCTTTGTTCATTTGTGGTAGCCAGTTTGTGATAGCCTATATTCTGCTCAAATTAGGATTTGATGTTATGTGGGTTCAATATAGTTATATTGTTATCGCTATTATTTTTTCTCTGATTATAAAGCCTTATTTGTTGATACGGGAGGTAGGCTATAAGGTGAGTGATTTTGTTGTTTGTTATAAAAAAGCAGTCGCTATTTTTTTCTTATCTTTTGCTTCCCCTTTTGCTTTGTCTTTATTTGTAGATGTAAATACTATAGTCGGATTTTTGGGAGTAGGATTTGTCAGTGTGTTCAGCGTGGTAGTCGTATCATATATGTTTCTTTCTAAAGAGATTAAACTGAAGTTGAATACAATTATTGCTCGAAAAATGAAACGTTAGAATTGAGAGGATTTTCGTAGGTGTAGTTCCTTATAATAATAGATATTTCATTTCATGAAAAAATATATATTTTTAACCTCGTCTATCGGAAGGATAGGAGGAGCTCAAATGTTTGTAAGCAACAAATGTGAATACCTGAAGAAGCATGGCTGGGATGTGGAGATTTTTTTCTTCAATACTTACGATCAGATAAGGATCGAAAATTTGAAACCGTTTAGTCGGAACTACTTGCCTGAATTGAAATATCCGATTCAGGCATACACAAAAAGGCAGGTAGATATTATCCTGTCAAGAATATGTTGTGGCTCAAATGCGGAAGAGATTGTTGTAGAAACACATTTGACAGAGTTGGCTTTTTGGGGCGAATTGGTTGCACAAAGATTGAATGGAATTCATCTTTTGAATTATTTAGAGGAATCTATTCCTTTTTTTTCAAAAAAGGAGATTGCCTTTTTTGATTTTAAGGTAAGGCGTAGGGAGTCCCTGAATGCTTCACGCAAGTCGTTGAAAAGATTGTTTAAGGATTATTATACAGAAGATTATGAAAATTTTACTTTCATACTGAAGACTCCCTGCTCAAACGTGGTCAGTGATGCTATCGATAATCAGTACCATATAGAAGCTGCTGACTATTGTCTTACCAGCATCGGGCGTTTGGACAAGCCCTATGTACAGCCTATGATAGCTGAAATTTTACAGTTAGTAGATCTTCATACTGATAAGACGTTTAATATGATTTTTATCGGCGGATCACCAGACGGTAAAAGTGAAGTTGAAATAAGTAACGCTTTTAGAGGTGTCAGGAATGTGAAATTGTATATGTTGGGTTATATGTTTCCAATACCTAGAAAACTTTTGGAGAAAGTCAATGTATCAATAGCCACGTCGAATTCTGTTTTGGTAACTGCCAATCTTTCAATTCCGACTATTGCAGTCGATGCGAATGATTTTCAGGCTATAGGCGTGTATGGGTATGATACTACAAATACTGTATTTAGAAAGGAAGAATCGCCTAGGAAAATATCGGACGTCTTGACTGAAATTCTTTTTTCTGACAAATATGCTTCCAAGAAAATTTTGTCTATAGAACAAGAAAAGGTGGATAAAACGTTTAGTGAACAGGAGAATATGATTGAGTCAACTCCGAAAGATGGAAAGTATTTTGATGTATTATCTATTTATCCTTTTAGAGTGAGATTTTTAGCAATTCTGAAAAGATCTGTTCATCTTTTTTTTGATATGTTTTCATAATATCGGAGGGATAGGCGCTTCTGCTTGTTAGATACTGTAATTATACAAGTAGCTCAATCTCATGTTAATAAAGGTATTAAGAAATAAGTTTGCAAGACATAAAGATTTAAGGTCGAGCATTTCCAATAGATATTTGTTTACTTATAGGTTTTGTGTAGCTATATTAACTGTTAACATGTTGAGCTTGCGAAACATGAATTAAATATTTTTATATTAGTTAAGTTTTGAAATACTCAATATCATCTTTAGCATCTGTCATATTACTTTTGTATCCCTTCTTGGACTATTATGGGTATGGTTTTGTGTCTATTGCATTCGTTTTTGCACTGATTTACATTTTTTATGTGGTAAAAAAACGAGGATGTTTGAAACTGGCCTTCCAATTGCCGATGTTGTTATATATACTATATTTTGTTGTGGCAAGAATGTATTTTGCAACATCTATTAGAGAAATGATAGTTCCCAGTATCTTATTTGTATTTATATTTTGGGGAATACTGAATATTGATTTATCTATACATTCTTTCTTAAAATGGTATAGAAGAATAGCTTATGTTAATATTGCATTCTTTTTTGTTCAGGAATGTATGTATCAACTATTAGGTTATCGTATTGTCGGTATCCTGACCTTTTTACCACTTACTATCGGAGATGCCGATCTTGATATATCAGGATGGGAAGAAAGAACTTCCTTGTATGCGCGTTCTTCAGCTTTCTTTAGTGAACCTGCCCATTTTGCACAATATCTTCTTCCGCTATTGGTGATTGAATTATTTTATGTGTCGGATAAAAAGTCTAGATATCGTTGTTTGCTTTATATTGTTGCTTTAATTGCATCATCATCAGGTAATGCATTAGCTGGCTTGGCAGTCGTTTTATTGTTCTATATCGTGCGATTATGTAAGAAATTGAATGCTTATGTAATATCGATTTGGGCTGTAGTCTTTGCTGTAATGATTCCTATTGGTGTGTCTCAGATATTGATGACAGAATATGGTGAGAACATATTGGAACGTCAGGAGGAATTGGATCCCGAGCAATCATCCGTTTCCTCTGGTTTTATTAGGGTATTTCGTGGCTATTATATTTGGGATGAAATGAGTACTTTGGAAAAGTGCTGGGGATTAAATAGTACGAATCGTATTAAGGGAAAAATTAAAAAATGTGAAGTATCTTTTACATTTAAAGAAAATGATCTTTATATGAACTGTTTTCAAAGTTTCATTATTCAGACAGGAATAGTAGGAACTTGTCTTTTTACATTTTTCTTGATAAGTCTGTGGCGAAATAATAACATTGCCGGGCGTTGTTGTATAGGGATATTTCTTATACTTAGTTTGATTGCTGCCATATATTTTTCTGTGAATAATATGGTCCTTCTTTTAATATCTGCTTATTTAATGAAGAAGGAAGCCAAGGGAAAGGCTTCTTTGTGTTATTTAACAATACCATTTAATCTTAATAAAGGGAATAACTGCTCAAGGGGGTATTTACCATCAAAACATTCTTTTTTAAGGCAGAATGGACAGAAAAGATTTTGATTAATTATTTTTATAAGATTTTTTGTGTTATATGAAAAGAATTTCTCTTATCACTATTCATCTTGGAAGTAATTTTGGTTCTATTCTTCAGGCAATAGCAACAGTGAATATGTTCAAAGAACATCAATGTAGTGTTGTAATTGTTAACTATATTCCAGACAGATGTACTTGGAAACGTTTTTTTATTAGAGCTTTGAAGAGTCCGACTGCCTTTATAAAGTCAGTAATAATGTTTCCTATAGAAATAATTAATAAACATCTTTATAACTCTTTTCTCGCCAAATATGCCAATGTTTCAAAACCGATATATTCAAATGATGATTTTGTGAAGGCTTGTCCGAAAGCAGATGTTTATGTCACTGGTTCCGACCAGGTTTGGAATAGTATACATAATGAAGGGCTCGACAAAAGGTATTATTTTGAAGGATTTCCTGAGAATGTGACAAAAGTGGCTTATTCATCATCTATTGGAAGAGAAGATTTGAATGAAGGTGAATATTTAGAAATGAAGCGTATGTTGGGTACTTATAAAGCTATTTCTGTTCGTGAGGCAAGTGCAAAAACTATTATTGAAAGTATGGGATATAAAGTTTGTCATTTATTAGATCCTACTTTTATGCTTGACAAAGCCAAATGGAGTCAGTATCGGTCAAAACGTATCGTTAAAGAGCCATATATTATGGTTTATCTACCTTATAATACACATGATAAGAATTTGATATATAAATCCGTACGCGTGATAGCCCAATGTAAGAAATTGAAAGTTGTAACATTCTCATGGACAATACGTCCAGAGAAACTTGCTGATCGTACTGTCTATTTTGCTGATCCTGGTGATTTCTTGTCTCTGATGGATTACGCAGATTATATAGTAACCAATTCTTTTCATGGAACAGCATTTTCTATTAACCTGAACAAACAATTTTATGTTTATCTGCCAACAGGATTTGGCACCCGTATTATGAGTATCCTAAACTTATGCTCTTTGTCTGATCGGCTATTGAAAGCTGACGAGGTGGTTTCTGTTGAGAAGGTTGAGAGGACTATTGACTATAATTCAATTAATTTAATTTTAAATAGAGAGCGTAAGTTGGCTCATGAATTTTTGGATAATGCCTTAAATTGATAAATATGTATTTCAAGACATTAGCAAAACAGGATTGTACTGGTTGTACAGCTTGTGTAAATGTTTGTCCTCGACAATGTATTCTGATGCGGGTTGATGAAGAGGGCTTCTATTATCCAATAATTGATAAAGAGAAGTGTATAGAATGTGGCTTGTGTGAAAAGGTTTGTCCGGTAGAAAGTTCTCAAAGCAGCAATGATAGTATGCCCAAGGTTTATGCTGCTTATCTTAGAAACACAGGGGAACGTATGAAGAGCACAAGTGGTGGAATATTTTATGCCATTGCCAAATGGGTTGTGGAACAGCATGGCATTGTCTATGGAGCCGCTTTTGATGAGAACTTTAAGCTAAAGCATATTGGCGTTGACCGGATGGAAGATCTCTCTCAATTGAGAGGTTCCAAATATCTGCAAAGTTATGTTGGTAATGTATTTAGTGAGATAAAACAACATTTGAAAGCTGGCAGATGGGTCTATTTTGTCGGTGTCGGCTGTCAAGTCGCGGGCTTAAAAGCGTTTTTGCGTAAAAATTATGATACCTTAATTACTTCGGATTTGGTATGTCATGGAGTTCCTTCACAATTGATGTTTGATTGGCATTTGGGATATCTGCGGCAGAAGGAAAAAGGGCAGATTGTATCTTACTCATTTCGGGATTATGAAGGCTGGGGAGGATGTGAAAAGTATGATTTCATCTCGCTAAATGGAAAACGGATTACCAGAAAGATTTATGGATACTTTTTAAGCCCGTATCTTTATTCATTTATGTGGGCTTTTACTCACAGATATAGTTGCTATGGTTGTAAGTTTGCGAGAATTCCGCGGCAAGGTGATGTGACTCTTGCTGACTTTTGGGGAGTGAAAAAGTTTTTTCCTAAAATAAATGCTGATAAAGGAGTTTCATTAGTTCTTGTTAATAATTGCCAAGGAAATAGAATATGGAATCAGGTAAACAGTGAACTTGAATATCAAGAGTCGTCTGTTGAAAACGCTGCTGTTGAAAATGCTAATTTGACTCATGCGTCATCCACCATTCCGCAAATTCGTAGGCATTGTTATGAGATGATCGCCCAACGTGGATATAAAAGTGTTGCAGAGAATGAGTTTAGGATTTCCAATTATGCAAAGATTCAAATACTGATGAAATTGAAACATAGTAAGGCTGGAATTCTTTTAAGAAAAATAAAAAATATAATTTGATAGAGATGAAAAAAATAATGCTTGTTTTCGGTACTCGTCCCGAGGCTATTAAGATGGCTCCTTTAGTAAAAGAGTTTCAGAAATTCCCTGATAAATTTGAAACGGTGGTGTGCGTAACTGGACAACACCGTGAAATGTTGGATCAGGTATTGCATATTTTTGAGATATCGCCTGATTATGATTTGAATATCATGAAACAAGGGCAAGATTTGTATGATGTAACAGCTCGTGTATTGACTGGTATGCGTGATGTGTTGAAAGAGGCAAAACCTGATGTAGTGCTTGTACATGGTGATACAACGACTTCTACAGCTGCTGCTTTGGCTGCTTTTTATCAGCAAATACCAGTGGGACATGTGGAGGCAGGACTGCGCACGTATAACATTTACAGTCCATGGCCGGAAGAAATGAATCGTCAGATAACTGGTCGCATTGCTACTTATCATTTTGCACCGACACCTTTAAGCAAGCAGAATCTTTTGGCAGAGAGTGTGCAGGAGGGAAATATCTATGTGACAGGAAATACCGTGATAGATGCTCTCTACATGGTGGTGGATAAGATAAAGAATGATAAGGTTTTGGATGCTGAGTTAGAGAACCTGCTGAAACAGGCAGGTTATGATATCAATCGTTTAGTAGGGGGGAAGAAACTGGTATTAATAACTGGTCATCGTCGGGAAAACTTTGGTGACGGTTTTATCAATATGTGTACAGCCATTAAAGATTTGACAAAGAAATATCCTGATGTAGATTTCGTATATCCTATGCATTTGAATCCAAATGTACGTAAACCTATTCATGAGGTGTTTGGGGAGAATTTGTCTAACTTGGGAAATATGTTCTTTATTGAGCCTTTGGAGTATTTATCTTTTGTTTATCTGATGGAGAAATCGACAATCGTACTGACGGATAGTGGAGGTATTCAGGAGGAAGCTCCTGGATTAGGGAAACCTGTATTGGTGATGAGGGATACAACGGAACGGCCGGAAGCCTTGGATGCAGGTACTGTAAGGTTGGTAGGAACAAATTATGATAAGATAGTAAAGGAAGTATCTGCCTTGATTGATAATGAGGACTGTTATCGGCAAATGAGTCAAGCTGTCAATCCTTATGGGGATGGAAAAGCTTGTGGAAGAATAATTGAAATGTTTATTTCTAAAAAGAATTATGATAAATGATAAGTTGGTTATCTCATTTTAAATTTTTTGTTGTATGTTGCAAAGGAATGATTAAATAGTTTATGAAATCAATTTTGTATCTTATGCATATTCCATGGGGATGGATAAAGCAGCGTCCTCATTTTTTTGCTGAGAATCTAGCGAAAGAGTATTGGGTTGACGTATATTATAGAAAAGCAAATACAGTTTCACAGAAGAAACTGTTGACATCAGAGCAAGTGGGATTATCTAATCTTTCTATTAAAGGATTTAATAATATACCTTTTGTGAAGATACCGTTATTGAAACATTTTCATTTAGATTGGATTAATACGGTAATTGCTTATATACAACTTCCTTCTTTAAAACAATATGATTATATTTGGATAACCAGTCCGATTCTTTATCCTGTAATAAAGCCATTACTTCAGAAACATCAGTTAGTTATTTATGACTGCATGGATGATATGATCGAATTTCCTGAAGCAAAAAATAATATACATCTTCAAAAATTAATTCTTCGTTGTGAGAAACAACTAATGGATAAGGCTAATCATGTGTTTGTGTCTTCTGCTTATTTAAAAAATAAGATCTTGGAACGTTCTGGGTTGAAGCTTGATAATGTTGTTATTGTTAATAATGCCATTGAGCTTCCTCAACAGAGCGATTTATCCGATTGTCCTTTTGAAATAAAGCAAAAGATGGAATATATTAGATCTCTGTCTTTTCCTTTTATGTATGTAGGGATGGTGTCAGAATGGTTTGATTTTACTTTGGTAATAGCAGCATTAGATAAATTCCCACAGATGAATGTAGTTTTGTTGGGACCTAATGATATAAAAATACCGGAGCACAAAAGGATACATTATTTAGGAATGGTTGAGAGGAAATATATATTTCCACTGATGAAAGAAGCTTATGCTTTGATGATGCCTTTTATTTTGAATGAATTGATTTATTCGGTAAATCCTGTGAAGTTGTATGAATACATTTTCACAGGAAAGCCTGTCGTATCTGTTAAATATGGAGAAACCGAGAAATTTAGTAAGTATGTTAATCTGTATGTAACTGAGAATGATTTTTTTGCAATTATTGATTCTTTTATAAATGGTTCTCCTGTTGTTAAAAGTGAAAAAGAAATTAGTTATTATATTGCAGATAATACTTGGGAGGCGCGATATAGGCAAATAGTTGAAGTATTGGAGTCATGATTTCAGTTTGTTTAGCTTCTTATAATGGAGAAAAATATATTAAAGAACAGATCGAATCTATTCTACAGCAATTGTCGGTTAATGATGAATTAATTGTATCTGATGATGGATCTACAGATCATACTCTTTCGATCATTGCTGAAATTGGAGATCCTCGGATAAAGATTTACTTTCATAAAAGTGAGGTAAATGACCTTGGATGTTATTCAAGGTCACATTATTTGGTGACCCGAAATTTTGAGTGTGCTTTATCTGTTGCTTTAGGCGATTATATATTTTTGGCTGATCAGGATGATGTTTGGGAATCGGATAAGGTGTCGGTTACTCTTGCTGCTTTGCAAAAATATAAACTGGTGATGTCGAATTATTCTATTATTGACGGTGGAGGAAAAGTAATTTGTGCATCTCATTATAGGAAGAATCCTATTAGCTATACTTTGGTAGGAAATCTGATACGGATGCCTTTTCACGGTTGTTGCATGGCATTTACTAAAGATTTGTTGAAGGAGGTTCTTCCTTTTCCAAAAAAATTAGTGATGCATGATAATTGGATTGGATTATGTGCCCAAATGCGTCATTATGATATTGGTTATATTTCTAAACCGTTGATAAAATATCGTAGACATCAATTAAATGTATCTCCTTCTTTTAAGAAAAGTAAGAATCCTTTATGGTTCAAGTTATGGTATAGAGCTGTTTTGCTTATTCAGGCTGTGAGGCGTGTTTGTCATTGTGGGAGGAATTGTTCGTTTGAATAATATAATTTAAGCTTTCACTGTTGTACTAAAACTTAAATCCATAGAATTAGGATAATAGTTAATCTATTGTAAAGAAAGTGATCTAAATAGAATGGTTTCTAAAGTATAAAAAAGATCTACTTTCGCTTCCGTAATCAGAATTTTAGTAAGAGTGTATAACAGTGGCGATTTTGAACGCTAAGAAACGCTTCATTTGTTCTTTTGAAGTGAGCAAATCCTGTTGTTGGGCCAACGACATAGTCGCCTTGGCATGTTTGAAGAAATTTTCTTATGAGATGGTCAAAGGTCTCAGGGGTCATGCAAATCTGCTACCGGTGACTATCGAAATCTAGATTAATAAAATTAAAAATCAGGCCTTTTTTTGATATTCTGCGAAGAAAGCTTTTCCAAGGGCTTTCCTTGGAAGACGTCAAAATTTGGCACTTACGAAATTTATACAAGAAACCTTTTTCTATTCTATGTTTTCTGTTCTTCTATCTCTTTATATAAAAGAACAACCTTCCTTTCTTAAACAAAGTCTGGACAGTCTGTTATCTCAGACTTTACAACCTGATGAAATAGTATTGGTCAAAGATGGCCCTTTAACATCAGAGTTGGATGCCATAGTATCTGATTTTACTAAACGTTGTGCGTCTTTGAAAGTGGTTGCTTTGCCTCAAAATCAGGGATTGGGCAGAGCTTTGAATGAAGGATTGAAGTATTGTTCTTATGATTTGGTGGCCCGGATGGATACGGATGATATTGCCAAACCAGATCGTTTTGAGAAACAAGTAGAGGTATTTCGGCGTAATCCAAATATTGATGTTTGTAGTGCTTGGATTGATGAATTTGAAGGGGAGTGGGACAATGTCATATCTACGCGTCGATTGCCAGAAAGGCATGAAGATATCGTTTGCTATGCGCAAAGCCGGTGTCCAATAAATCATCCGGTAGTAATGTTTAAGAAGAGTGCGGTAATAAAAGCGGGCGGATATCAACATTTTCCTCTGTTTGAAGATTATTTCCTTTGGATGAGGATGTTGAAGAGTGGCGCTAGATTTTATAATATCCAAGAGAGCCTTCTCTACTTTCGTACTTCATCCGATATGTTTAAGCGTCGGGGCGGATGGAAATATGCTATGGATGAATTTCGTTTTCAGAAAGTAATGTGGAATATGGATATGATTTCTGTAAAACGATTTTTGTTGAATGTATTGACTCGTTTCCCGGTTCGAATTGCACCTAATCAGGTTCGTAGCTGGTTTTATAAAAAGGCATTAAGAAAATAATTTTTTAACTATTATGAAAGGTATTGTTTTAGCCGGTGGTAGCGGTACACGTCTGTATCCCATCACCAAGGGAGTGAGCAAACAGCTACTTCCCATCTTCGACAAACCGATGATTTATTATCCGATATCGGTACTGATGCTGGCAGGCATCCGCGAGATTCTCATTATTTCCACACCCTACGACCTGCCGGGCTTCAAACGCTTGCTGGGCGATGGTTCGGACTACGGCGTACACTTTGAGTACGCGGAACAGCCAAGCCCGGACGGACTGGCACAGGCGTTCATCATCGGAGCGGATTTCATCGGCGATGATTCTGCCTGCCTGGTGCTGGGCGACAACATCTTCCACGGCAACGGACTGAGCGCGATGCTGAAGGAAGCTGTCCGTACCGCTGAAGAAGAAAATAAGGCAACGGTGTTCGGCTACTGGGTGAGCGACCCGGAACGTTACGGCGTGGCGGAGTTTGACAACGAAGGAAACTGTCTCTCCATCGAGGAGAAGCCACAGCATCCGAAATCGAACTATGCGGTGGTGGGGTTGTACTTCTACCCGAACAAGGTGGTGGATGTAGCCAAGCATATCAAACCGTCGGCACGCGGGGAGCTGGAGATAACGACGGTGAACCAGCGATTCCTGGAGGATGGGGAGCTGAAGGTGCAGACCCTTGGCCGTGGCCTTGCCTGGCTGGACACGGGAACGCATGACTCGCTGAGCGAGGCGTCGACGTTTATCGAGGTGATCGAAAAGCGGCAGGGCTTGAAGGTTGCGTGTCTGGAAGGTATTGCGTTCCGTCAGGGCTGGATCACAGCCGACAAGATGCGCGAGCTGGCGAAGCCGATGCTGAAGAACCAGTACGGACAGTACCTGCTACAGGTGGTGGACGAGGTGGAACGGACGGGAAAGCCTAACCTTTGAAAATGAAGAATGAAGAATTAAGAATGAAGAATTAATTTTCAACTTTCAATTCTCAATTATCAATTCTCAATTCTCAATTATCAATTAAACAAGTGGACGTAATCAAAACCAATATAGAGGGCGTGGTAATCATCGAACCACGCATCTTCAAGGATGCGAGGGGCTATTTCTTTGAATCGTTCTCGCAACGGGAGTTTGAAGAGAAAGTCGGCAAGATACAGTTTGTACAGGACAACGAGAGCATGTCGAGCTATGGCGTGATGCGTGGGTTGCATTTCCAGCGTCCGCCTTTTACTCAGAGCAAGCTTGTAAGAGTGATTAAAGGTGCTGTGCTTGATGTAGCTGTAGATATACGGAAAAATTCGCCTACTTACGGAAAACATGTAGCAGTAGAACTTACAGAAGATAATCACCGTCAGTTCTTTGTACCAAGAGGTTTTGCACACGGTTTTGCCGTATTGAGTGATGAAGCTATCTTCCAGTATAAATGTGACAACTTTTATGCTCCACAGGCGGATGGGGGGATAAGTATTCTGGACGGAGACCTTGGAATTGACTGGCATATTCCTATGGATAAGGCTATTCTCAGTGAAAAGGATACCAAACATCCTTTACTGAAAGATTTCGACAGCCCATTTGATATTAATATTGAGCTTTACTAATACAGTATTATGAATATTTTAATTACTGGCGCTAACGGTCAGCTGGGCAATGAAATGAGGCTGGTCAGTAAGGCATCCTCACATACATTTGTGTTTACGGATGTGGTGGAGGCGGAAGGCGTGGAAACGACGCTGCTCGACATCACTGATCTGGAAGCTGTACGCAGTATCGTACGGGAACGGGGCGTGCAGTGCATCGTGAACTGCGCGGCCTATACCAACGTGGACAAGGCGGAGAGTGACGAGGCTTTCTGCCGTGTGCTGAACGCTGACGCTCCTCGTAACCTGGCGCAAGCCATGAAGGAAGCGGGCGGACTGCTGGTGCATGTCTCTACGGACTATGTGTTCGGCGGAGATCCGTACAACACACCTTGCAAGGAAGACCAGAAGGGTACGCCGACCGGTGTGTACGGACGCACCAAGCTGGAGGGGGAACAGCATATACTGGCTACGGGCTGCGACTACGTGATCCTCCGCACGGCCTGGCTGTACAGTGAGTTCGGCAGGAACTTTGTGAAGACCATGCTGAACCTGACGGCTACCAAGCCCCAGCTGAAGGTGGTGTTCGACCAGGCAGGAACGCCGACTTATGCCTACGACCTGGCACAGGCCATCCATACTGTGCTTGAAGACTATGTACAGGAACAGCCACAGCAGGGCTACAGCAAGAACGGTATCTACCACTTCAGCAACGAAGGGGTATGCTCGTGGTATGACTTTACGAAGGTGATTGCTGCCTTGTCGGGGCATACGGAGTGTGACATCCAGCCTTGCCACAGCCATGAGTTTCCCAGTCCGGTCATTCGTCCGGCTTATTCCGTATTGGACAAGACCAAGATCAAGGAGACTTTCGGTATCCGGATTCCGTACTGGATGGATTCGCTGAAGGTGTGTCTGCAAAACATGCAGGCACTCTGCCATTAACCATTTATCATTCACCATTAACCATTATTGAAATGAATTTCAAACGCAATATCGTAATTACCGGCGGTGCCGGTTTCATCGGTTCACATGTCGTAAGACTGTTTGTGAACAAGTATCCGGAGTATCGCATCATCAACCTGGACAAGCTGACGTATGCGGGTAATCTGGCCAATCTGAAAGATATAGAAAACAAACCGAACTACAAGTTTGTGAAGATGGACATCTGCGACTTCGAGGCTTTCTACCGCCTGATGCAGGAGGAGAAGGTGGATGGCATCATCCACCTGGCAGCGGAGAGCCACGTGGATCGAAGCATCAAAGATCCCTTCACCTTCGCACGGACAAACGTGATGGGTACGCTGAGCCTGCTACAGGCAGCAAAGCTGTACTGGGAAAGCCTGCCGGAGAAGTACGAGGGCAAGCGATTCTATCATATCTCAACAGACGAGGTGTATGGGGCACTGGAGATGACGCATCCTGAAGGTATCGAGCCTCCGTTTACGACGAAGGCATCGTCGGGCAAGCATCACCTGGCTTACGGTAAGGACTTCTTTTATGAGACGACGAAATATAATCCGCACAGTCCGTACAGTGCCAGCAAGGCATCGAGTGATCACTTTGTACGTGCGTACCACGACACGTACGGAATGCCGACCATCGTGACAAACTGTTCGAACAACTACGGTCCGTACCAGTTCCCGGAGAAGCTGATACCGCTGTTCATCAACAACATCCGTCACCGCAAACCGTTGCCGGTTTATGGCAAGGGCGAGAACGTTCGCGACTGGCTGTATGTGGAGGACCACGCACGGGCTATCGACGTCATCTTCCACAACGGAAAGATTGCCGAAACGTACAACATCGGCGGGTTCAACGAGTGGAAGAACATCGACATTATCAAGGTGGTGATCAACACGGTGGACCGTCTGCTGGGCCGCAAGGAAGGCGAGGATATGGACCTGATCACGTACGTGACGGACCGTCTGGGCCACGACATGCGCTACGCCATCGACTCGACGAAGCTTCAGCAGGAGCTGGGTTGGGAGCCCAGCCTACAGTTTGAGGAAGGTATCGAGAAGACGGTGCGTTGGTATCTGGATAATCAGGAATGGATGGACAACGTGACTTCAGGGGATTACCAGAAGTATTATGAGACAATGTACGGAAAGTGACAAATATCAGGTATTAAGGGATAATTCTCCATTTTCAATTATCAATTTTCAATTAGAGGAATAGTGAACTACAAGGAACTTGATACCCAGAAGATAAAGGATTATATCCAGGCGCATCCCGACGGGGTGGAGGTGGAGGACATCATCGCCCACAGCGGAGCGGAGAAACTGCGGGTGTATCCGGCCCTGTTCGAACTGGAGCAGGAGGGATGGCTCGCGGTGACGGAACGGGAGGAGCTGGGGAGTGCGAAGCGGGTGAAGCTTCATCCCTGACCTTTCTCCCAAAGATAGGGGAGGAGATACCTGAAGAATGAAATCGGGCGAAGCAGCGACAGAGCGGCTTCGCCCGATTTTTGTTTGGAAGTGAAGAAGGATGAATCAAAAAGCTTTGCTTTCAGTTGTTTATGCGACTTCTTTTCTTTACTTTTGCAGAAAAAGAAATATGGAGAAATCGAAAATATATAAGAAACTGGAAGATTTGAAGGCTGAAATGCATGAGCCTGTAGCGACTTATGGTAAACCGTCGGAAACGGTTCAGGACGTGGTAGCTGACTATGTGTGGGAAGACGTCAGAATAGGTATGGAGCAGTACAGACGCGGGGAGTGCAGAAGTGTGGAAGAGTTTCTGAAGAAGTATGGAAGGTGAATATAATTTGCTTGTCTCTTCTCGGGCTGAACAGAGAACATTGTATTTCTATTATTCAAAGATAAAGATTAACTATCAAGTATCAGATATTGGATGTTGGAAAATCGGGCGGAGCGACTGAGAGGTGGCTTCGCCCGATTTTTGTCTGGGGACAGAGGATGATTGTGGCGGTGGAGATTTGGTTTTCTGCGAGGAATTGTGTATCTTTGTTATACGAAGACGGGAACAGAAAAAGAATGGATATGAAGACGACTCAGGAATATGATGAACAGCAGGAATGCAAGCAAGAGGTGAATGAACCGATTGCTGGGTATGGAACTATAGATGCGCTGAAGGTGAAGCTGGTGAAACGGATTATGGGGATGGAGGCGTTGGAAGATGTGCAGTCTGTACTGAACTTCGTGGAGCGGCAGAAGGTATCGGAGACTTTTGAACAGGAATGGGAACGGGGGGTGACGTTTGAGCAATTTCGGGATGTCTGCAAAGGGAAATTGAAGGAAATCTATGCAGACATGTGAAATTCGAATCTTACCGGAAGCGGAGGACTTCTTGACGCTCCTGCCTCAAACACTGGTGAAGGAGGGTTATGGACGTATTTTGGTAAAGCATATTACGAATAATTGGGTTGAAGGACAATATATCAGATAAAAAGAATAGAGTATGAAGAATCGGGCGGAGCGACTGAGAGGTGGCTTCGCCCGATTTTTTTGTTTGGAAAGTAGGGGACCGGAAACAGAAAGCGTCAATAGACATTGAAGAAGACTTCCTGACTGGAGATGTATTGGCCTCCTACCGTGACTTGTACCAGGAATTTGCAATCGGCTTTTCCGGTGATGTGAAGTTCGCTGTAGGGCATGAACAGCACGTAGTCGTTGAAAATACAGGAATCGTAGTTGGATATAAAGGAACCGCCGCAGCAGACTTGCCCGTCTACCGAACGATAGGCGCCGTTGTAGTCCATGAGGCGGGTGCCGTTGGCAAAGCTGAAGTAGGCCGCACAGTTGCCGGGAAGGCCTCTTACTCCATAAGTCTGGAACCGGACGTGTATCTTCATGCCTTTGACAAGGCCCTGGCGCTTGTTGTGTTCTACCCATACTTGTTCGATGGATGCCTTTAGAGCGGCTTGCCTTACTGTCATTTGGGTGGTTTTGTCGCCTGCCTTGACATATACATTCGCACTGCGGGTGGCTCCGGTGGGATTGGACTCCCATTTCAGCAGGAAAGCGGTTTCTGTTTGGGTGCGTATGGTAAGCCAGTTGGCATCGGTCCATACTTCATAGTCTTTCAAGTTTGTTTCGTTGACGTATTTGCCGGTCTTGGTACGCACGGGATATGCCTTCTCGCTTTCATTGCCGGGGATGTCGACGGTGTGAGGTATGATCCATCCTTCGATAGACAAAGGAAGCTCCAGGTCGGATAGGCTTCTGAAATTGATAAAGGCGCCTGTACGGTTACGGTATGAATCCAGTAGGGATGTGTATGGATTGTCGTTCGCATGTTCATTAGAATGTTTGAGCGCATGGGTGATGGTGTCATTGGATATAACCTCGGAATACAGGGCGTAGGTTCCGCTTATGAATATGACATGGGGCTTTTGTTCTGACTGCTCCTGGCCGGAGGCGCTGTATAGAGAGAAGAATGTATCGGCTAAAAGGTTGGCTGACACAAATGTAAACTTGTAGTGGAAGGAATCTTTGCCGCTTCCGTAGTATTCGATCGTCCGGTTATCGTATATCTTGATGTATCCTTTTCCCGGCGAATCGTTGACGGTATCGAAATGAAATGTGTACAGAAGGTTCTGTCCCTGGATAGGCATGAAGATGCCTGCCAGAATGAGGAGTGTGAGTAATGCAAATTTTTTCATGGCCTGATATAATAAAGGGTTAACAATCATGCAGCTTCAACGTGTAGGACAAAAGTAAACAAAATAATGGAGAAATGGACTCGAGTTGGTAAAATAATTTTTATGGTGGGGTAGTGGACGGTTTGTCTGATGTATCGAAAGAGGTTTGGTATGTGACCTTTTCAAGTGAAGAAACATTGGATTGACAAATAAATCGGGCGAAGCTGAGGAATGGCGGCTTCGCCCGATTTTTGTTTGCGGAGGTTTGGGTATGTCGGGGGGATTGCCTAACTTTGTATAAATAACGCAAATGGAAAACCTTAAGAACGATTAGATATGAAGGGTATTGTATTGGCCGGTGGTAGCGGGACGCGTCTGTATCCCATCACCAAGGGCGTGAGCAAACAGCTGCTCCCTATCTTCGACAAACCGATGATTTATTATCCGATATCGGTGCTGATGCTGGCGGGTATCCGCGAGATACTGATTATCTCGACACCACAGGACTTGCCGGGCTTCAAACGCTTGCTGGGCGACGGTTCGGACTACGGCGTACACTTTGAGTACGCGGAACAGCCAAGTCCGGACGGACTGGCACAGGCGTTCATCATCGGTGAACAGTTTATCGACGACGATTCGGCCTGTCTGGTGCTGGGGGACAATATCTTCCACGGTAACGGACTGAGTGCGATGCTGAAAGAGGCGGTGCGCACGGCGGAAGAGGAGAAGAAGGCAACGGTGTTCGGCTACTGGGTGAGCGATCCGGAACGTTACGGTGTGGCGGAATTCGACCACGAAGGGAACTGTCTCTCCATTGAGGAGAAACCACAGCATCCGAAATCGAACTATGCCGTGGTGGGCTTGTACTTCTACCCGAACAAGGTGGTGGACATCGCGAAGAATATTAAACCGTCGGCTCGCGGGGAACTGGAGATAACGACGGTGAACCAACGTTTCCTGGAGGACGGGGAACTGAAGGTGCAGACGTTGGGCCGCGGCTTTGCCTGGCTGGACACGGGTACGCATGACTCGCTGAGCGAGGCGTCGACGTTTATCGAGGTGATCGAGAAACGCCAGGGCTTGAAGGTGGCGTGTCTGGAGGGTATCGCTTTCCGCAAGGGCTGGATTACGGCTGAAAAGATGCGGGAACTGGCACAGCCGATGCTGAAGAACCAGTACGGACAGTACCTGCTACAGGTCGTGGACGAGGTGGAACGAACGGGGAAATCGAACCTTTAAAAATGAAGAATTAATTTTCAACTTTCAATTCTCAATTATCAATTAAACAAGTGGAAATAATCAAAACAAGTATAGACGGCGTGGCGATCATCGAGCCACGTATCTTCAAGGATGCGAGAGGATATTTCTTTGAATCGTTCTCGCAACGGGAATTTGATGAGAAGGTGAAACCGGTTACTTTTGTGCAGGACAACGAGAGCATGTCGAGCTATGGCGTGATGCGCGGGTTGCATTTCCAGCGTCCGCCGTATGCGCAGAGCAAGCTGGTGCGCTGTGTGAAGGGCGCGGTGCTGGACGTGGCGGTGGACATCCGCAAGGGTAGCCCGACGTACGGGCAACACGTGGCGGTGGAGCTGACGGAGGAGAACCACCGACAGTTTTTCATTCCGCAGGGCTTTGCCCACGGGTTTGCGGTGCTGAGCGAGACGGCGGTGTTTCAGTACAAGTGTGACAACTTCTACCATCCGGAGGCGGACGGGGGGATCAGTATCCTGGACGAAAGCCTGGGTATCGACTGGCGCATACCGACGGAGAAGGCGATCCTGAGTGAGAAGGACACGAAGCATCCGGTGCTGAAGGACTTTGAAACGCCGTTTAAGATTTCAGAGTTCTGATTTCTGAATTTAGGGTTCTGATTTCAGATTTCAAAGTCGAGTTTTTGTCATGTTTCAATTTTCAACTTTCAATTATCAATTCAAATGGAAACATTTCAACGTACTATAGTCATTACCGGCGGTGCCGGTTTCATCGGCAGCCATGTGGTTCGCCTATTCGTGAACAAGTATCCGGAGTATCGCATCATCAACCTGGACAAGCTGACGTATGCGGGTAATCTGGCCAATCTGAAAGATATAGAAAACAAACCGAACTACAAGTTTGTGAAGATGGACATCTGCGACTTCGAGGCTTTCTACCGCCTGATGCAGGAGGAGAAGGTGGACGGCATCATCCACTTGGCAGCGGAGAGCCACGTGGACCGCTCGATCAAGGATCCGTTCACCTTCGCACGGACGAACGTGATGGGTACGCTGAGCCTGCTGCAGGCTGCGAAGCTGTATTGGGAAAGCCTGCCGGAGAAGTACGAGGGCAAGCGATTCTACCATATCTCAACAGACGAGGTGTATGGAGCGCTGGAGATGACACATCCCGAAGGTATCGAGCCTCCGTTTACGACGAAGGCGTCGTCGGGCAAGCATCACCTGGCCTACGGCAAGGACTTCTTCTATGAGACGACGAAGTATAATCCGCATAGTCCGTACTCGGCTTCGAAAGCATCGAGCGACCACTTTGTGCGTGCGTACCACGACACGTACGGGATGCCGACCATCGTGACAAACTGTTCGAACAACTACGGACCGTACCAATTCCCGGAGAAGCTGATACCGCTGTTCATCAACAATATCCGTCACCGCAAACCGTTGCCGGTGTATGGTAAGGGTGAGAACGTTCGCGACTGGCTGTATGTGGAGGACCACGCACGGGCTATCGACGTCATCTTCCACAACGGAAAGATTGCCGAAACGTACAACATCGGCGGGTTCAACGAGTGGAAGAACATCGACATTATCAAGGTGGTGATCAACACGGTGGACCGTCTGCTGGGCCGCAAGGAAGGCGAGGATATGGACCTGATCACGTACGTGACGGACCGTCTGGGCCACGACATGCGCTACGCCATCGACTCGACGAAGCTTCAGCAGGAGCTGGGTTGGGAGCCTAGCCTGCAGTTTGAGGAAGGCATCGAGAAGACGGTACGCTGGTATTTGGACAACCAGGAATGGATGGACAATGTGACTTCAGGGGATTACCAGAAATACTACGAAACGATGTACGGAAAATAAAGATTACACGGTGTGATAGGGGGCGTAGTGGTAGGCCACGGCTTTTCGCGCTTTCAGGGAAGCCGGTACGTCGATGAGCCGCTGGTTGCTGCTGCCCCGGAAACAGAGGCTCTCGTCGCGCAGGTCCTGACGGAAGCGTCCGTCGACCAGCACGTCGATATACTGCAGCAGAAGGCTCTGGCGAGGGTCTTCGAGTAGCTTTTCGAAGGTATATCCGGTGTAGCACCAGATGTTCTTGTCGCTTTTTTCCTTGATGGCGCGGGCCAGCTCGGCGAAGCCCTCCGGTTGGAACATGGGGTCGCCTCCGCTGAAGGTGACGTCGGCAAAGGGATCGTCGAGCACTTTTTCCAGAATTTCTTCAGTAGACATGCGACGGCCATGGCGAATGTCCCACGACTCGGGATTGTGGCAGCCGGGGCATGCGTTGGGACACCCGGCCGCATAGATGGAGGTGCGGAAACCGGGGCCGTCGGCAGTCGTGTCTTCGAGAATGTCGAGTATGGAGAGCATGGCGAACGGGGTTATTGGTGAATGACACGGTCGTTCAGTTCGGCCAGCTTGGCCTTGTTCCAGCGGTCGGTGGTACCTACGAGGTAGCCGGTGATGCGCTGAAGACGGTCGATGCGCGTGCTGCCGCATTTCGGGCAGGCGTCCAGGTGGTCGTCGGAGTTCTCGTAGCCGCAGTCCATACAGCGGTTGCGGTTGTGGTTGACAGAGCCGTAGCCGATGTTGTAGCGGTCCATCATATCGACCACGCGCATGATGGCTTCGGGATTGTGGGTGGCGTCGCCGTCTATTTCTACGTAGAAGATGTGGCCGCCACGGGTCAGGTCGTGGTAGGGCGCCTCGACTTCTGCCTTATGGCGGGCACTGCATTTGTAGTAGACGGGGACGTGATTGGAGTTGGTGTAGTACTCGCGATCGGTGATGCCGGCCAGGACGCCGAACTGCTGACGGTCGGCACGGGTGAACTTGCCGGAAAGGCCTTCGGCAGGTGTGGCCAGGATACTGTAGTTGTGCTGGTATTTCTCCGAAAATTCGTTGGCGCGGTCGCGCATGTAGGTGATAATCTTCAGACCGAGCTCCTGCGCTTCGGCCGATTCGCCGTGGTGCTTGCCTGTCAGTGCTACCAGGCATTCGGCCAGGCCGATGAAACCGATGCCCAGCGTGCCCTGGTTGATGACGGGGGCGATGGTGTCGTCGGGGCGCAACTGGTCGCATCCCAACCACAGGGACGACATGAGCAGAGGGAACTGCTTGGCGAAGGCGGTCTTCTGGAATTCCATACGTTCGTGCAGCTGGCGTGCGGTGATGTCGAGCATGGCGTCGAGCTTGGCGAAGAAGCGGGCAATGCGTTCCTCGGGCTTGGCAATGTTCATGCACTCGATAGCCAGGCGGACGATGTTGATGGTGGAGAAAGACAGGTTTCCTCGTCCGACAGATGTCTGAGGACCGAAACGGTTCTCGAAGACACGGGTGCGGCATCCCATGGTGGCTACTTCGTGCAGGTATCGCTTCGGGTCGTCGGCTTTCCATTCCTTGCTCTGGTTGAAGGTGGCATCCAGGTTGAGGAAGTTGGGGAAGAAGCGACGGGCTGTTACTTTGCAGGCCAGTTGGTAGAGGTCGTAGTTACGATCGTCCGGCAGATAGCTGACGCCCCGTTTCTTTTTCCAGATCTGGATGGGGAAGATGGCAGTTTCGCCATTGCCCACACCGCGGTAGGTGCTGTTCAGCAGTTCGCGGATGATGCAGCGTCCTTCGGCCGAGGTGTCTGTACCGTAGTTGATGGAGCTGAACACGACTTGGTTTCCACCGCGTGAGTGGATGGTGTTCATGTTATGGATGAAGGCCTCCATAGCCTGATGGACACGGGCGACGGTCTGGTTGACGGCGTGCTGTACCAGGCGTTCGTCTCCCTGGAGTCCGTCGAGCGGACGGGACAGGTAGTCGTCCAGCTCTGTCTGGTAGAGGTGGGAATAGTCGGCACCGTTCAGGCGTTCGAGGGTTTGTACTTCTTCGATGAAGCTATGGCGGACGTAGGGGGCCAGGTAGAAATCGAATGCGGGAATGGCCTGTCCGCCGTGCATTTCGTTCTGGGCGGTCTCCAGCGAGATGCAGCCCAGGATGCTGGCTGTCTCGATACGCTTGGCCGGGCGCGATTCGCCGTGTCCGGCCGAGAAACCGTGAGTCAGGATGCGGTCCAGCGGGTGCTGTACGCACGTCAGGCTCTTGGTGGGGTAGTAGTCCTTATCGTGGATGTGCAGGTAGTTGCCCTTCACGGCATTCAGGATCTCTTCGTCCAGCAGGTAGTCGTCTACGAACGGCTTGGTGGTTTCGCTGGCAAACTTCATCATCATGCCGGCGGGCGTGTCGGCGTTCATGTTGGCGTTTTCGCGGGTGACGTCGTTGGACTTGATGTTGATGATCTCCAGGAACATGTCGCGCGTCTTGGCTTTGCGGGCAATGCTGCGCTGGTTGCGGTAAGCAATGTATTTTTGTGCCACATCTTTGCGGCTGCTCTTCATCAGCTCCAGTTCTACCATGTCTTGGATGGCTTCTACGGTCATCTGTGCTGCACCGCGGAAAGAGATGTGGTCGGTGATCTGGTGGATGAGCTGCATGTCTTCGCCTTTATCGGTGTGCAACATGGCTTTTCGGATGGCAGTGGCAATCTTCTCTTCGTTGAAGCCGACAATGCGGCCGTCACGCTTGATAACTGTCTGTATCATACGGTTTAGAATCTTGTTTGATGTGGATTATTGTTCTTTTTAGGTGATGCAAAGGTATCAATCTTATCTGATAGTTTCCAGTTTTGGGAAACTTTTTGTGATACAAAAATTGTTAATCGTCTGATTTACAATACATGTTTGTCTTATTTTGGAAAACTTTGTATTTTATGTGGTTTCTATTTGTGTTTGCATATATGCAATAAAAAAGCTCCCGTCACCTGCGGGAGCTTTCTCGGCTTTCTATGTCGAAAATGATTATTTCAGAACTTCGGCCAGCTTTTCCTGTAAGCCTTCGCCGTGGAGGCCGCGGGCGATGATGGTACCTTCGCCGTCGATCAGGACAGTGTGGGGAATGCTGCTTACGGCATACAGTTTGGCGCCCTCGCAGTTCCAGTATTTCAGGTCGGACATCTGAGGCCAGATGATGTTCAGCTGTTTGATGGCAGCTTGCCAGGCTTCACCGCTCTGGTCGAGTGATACACCTACGATTTCAAAGTTTTTGTCCTTGTAGAGCTTGTAGGCTTCTACCAGGTTGGGCATCTCGCGACGGCAGGGACCGCACCAGCTTGCCCAGAAATCAACGAGTACCACTTTGCCTTTGCCTACATAGTCGGACAGCTTCACAGTCTTGCCTTCGGGAGTCTGCATCTCGAAGTCGGTGAACTTCTGGCCTACGGCAGTAGCTTTCATCTTTTCTACGTTAGCCTTGATCTTGATGATGGCCTCGTCGTTGTCATACGTAGCGGGGATTTGAGGCATCAGCGGATCCAGTTCTTCAAGCTCCATGTAGTAGAAATTCTGTTTCAGCAGGTGGACACCTACGGCATTGGTGATGTTCTGGCTGATGGCGTCTTTCAGGATGCTGACAGACTTGTCTTGCAAGGCTTCGATCTCGCTGCCTTTGGCGTTACGCTGCTCTTCGGTGAGGGTTGTGTCGTTGGCCATTGATTCGTAGATAGCCATGATTTGTCCGTTCAGGCCGTTGAGCTGGGTGCGGATAGTCTGGTAGATGTCGTTGTTCGGAGTACCGGTGGCCGAATCGTTGTCGCGCGTCAGGTTGATGTTGATTTGTCCGTTTTCGAGGAAGAAGTCGATCATCAGCGGTTCCTTGTCCTGTGCGGCATACGTGATATAGCGGTTGGCAACGGTGTCTTGTACACCTTTGAAAGTAAATGTTCCATTGGCGATGACAGCAGAGTCGAGGCTGACGAGCTGGCGGCCTTCTGCCATTTTCAGGTATACGGTGTCGCCGTCGGCGGCTCCTTCTACAGTACCGGTTACGGTGTAACCCTTGTTGCCGTTACAGGCTGCCATTACGGCGGCTGCGGCGAGTAGGTAAGTAAACTTTTTCATTGTTGTGTTATGGATTTAATTGTAATTTGGGCAAAGGTACGTAAAAGATTTCAGATTTTATCGGGAAGTCTGCAAAAGAAAAGAGGACGTGTCCGGAAGACGCGTCCTCTTTCTTGTTTGTTTGAAATAAGTATATTAATGTTTTTTTATTCGGCTGCGGGAGTTTCAGCTTCAGCAGCAGGAGCTTCGGGTGCTTCTTCAGCAGCCTTAGCAGCTTCTTCAGCAGCTTTGGCGGCAGCTTCAGCAGCCTTCTTCTCGGCTACGATTTTAGCTTTAGCTTCGTTTACCTTCTTCTCAGCATCGAGGCGTGCTTTGGCTTCAGCCTTCTTGGCTTCGTCCTGCTTAGCCTTCAGTGCGGCCAGTCCGCTCTGCTTGTTGTTCTTCCAGGCTTCGAACTTGGCTTCTGCTTCCGCTTCACCGAATGCGCCTTTAGCTACACCGCCCAGCAGGTGCTTCTTCATGTAGACACCTTCACGAGAAAGGATGTTACGGACAGTGTCGGTGGGTTGTGCGCCATTCATCACCCACTTCAGTGCGCGTTCAAAGTTCAAATCTACTGTGGCAGGATTCGTGTTCGGGTTGTAAGTACCGATTTTTTCAATAAATCTACCATCACGTGGTGCTCTTACGTCAGCAATTACGATGGAGTAGAAAGCGTAGCTCTTACGTCCATGTCTTTGCAATCTGATTTTTGTTGCCATAAATGTTTATTAGTTTAATGATTTGAATTATGCTACTAACTCGTAATAGCGGGCGCAAAGGTAAGCATTTTCTTTTTGACCGCCAAGCAAATGCACAGAAAATGTGTGGAATGCGTGGACTGCAGACATTGCGACCGGTCATCAGGAATATTTCTTCGGATACCTCAACAAGATGGACAGCAAGGCAAAAAGTCCCATGCAGAAGGGGTAGTAGAGATTGCCGATGATGCTCAGGGGCGAGATGGACGCCAGGCCTGCCGCGATGAGCATCTGGGCTCCGTAGGGAATGAGTCCTTGCGTCAGACACGAGAAGGTGTCGAGGATGCTGGCCGTCTTGCGGCGATCCAGGTGGAACCGTAAGGCTATGTCGCGGGCGATGGGACCGGTGGTGATGATGGCGATGGTGTTGTTGGCGGTACAGAGGTTGGCAATGCTTACCAGGGCGGCGATGCTCAGTTCGGCACCCCGCTTGCCCTTGACGTGGCGGGTGAGGCGAGAGATGATGAAGTCGATGCCGCCGTTGTAGCGTATCAGTTCGAGCATGCCGCCTGCCAGCAGTGTGATGATGATGAGTTCGCCCATGCCGGTGATGCCCGAGCCCATGGCTCCGAACCAGTCGAAGAACGACATACCCGTCAGGAAGCCGATGAAACCGGTAGACACGATGCCCAGCATCAGGACCAGCATGACGTTGACGCCCGCTACGGCAGTGCCCAATACGACCAGGTAGGGGAGGACCTTGAGCCACTGGATGCTCTCAGTCTGGGGTGGTGCGCTGACGTTCAGTCCCTGGAAGATGTAGACGCCCAGTACAATCAGGGCCGCCGGTACGACGATGAGGCAATTGACGCGGAACTTGTCCGTCATCACGCAGTCCTGTGTTCGTGTCGAAGCGATGGTGGTGTCGGAGATGAACGAGAGGTTGTCCCCGAAGAACGAACCACCCACTACGATAGCCGTCATGTAGGCCAGGTCGACACCGGTCTTTTCCGCCAGGCCGACAGCTACAGGCGTCAGGGCCACGATGGTGCCCACGCTGGTGCCGATGGAAAGAGAGATGAAGCAGGCGGCCAGAAAGATGCCTGCCAGCAACAAGTTATCCGGCAGGATGTGGAGGGTCAGGTTGACGGTGGCATCGATGGCTCCCATCTGCTTGGCGCTTTGGGCGAAGGCACCGGCCAGTACGAAGATCCAGATCATCATCAGGATATTCTTGTTGCTGGCTCCGAGAGAGAATTGGTAGATGCGCTCCTCCAGCTTCAGGCTGCGGGTGATGGCTACGGCATAGCACGACGAGAACAGGAAGGCCACGGTGATGGGCATCTTGTAGAAGTCGTTCATCAGCAACGACGTCACGAGGTAGAGGCAGAGGAACACGGCGAGCGGGCTGAGTGCCCACCAGCTTCCCTGCCTGGGTTGGGTGGTTTCTTGCATAAGTAAGGAAAGGGTTATTGATAAAAAAAGGATAATGGATAACGACGTTTCATTATCCATTATCCACAGTCTATGATCCTTTAAAGCGTTACGCCATTCTTGAAGATGGCTATTTCTTTGTAGCCTTTCTTCTCGTTGTTTACCGGTTCGCCACTGGCTACACGGATGATGTAGTCGATGAAGCGTTCGCAAGTCTGTTCCATCGGTTCGTCTTCCAGAATGACACCAGCATTGAAGTCGATCCAGCCCGGCTTGTGATTGGCCAGGTTGGAGTTGGTCGAGATCTTCATGGTGGGCACATAGGTACCGAAAGGGGTTCCGCGTCCGGTGGTGAAGAGTACCATGTGGCAACCGCACGAAGCCAGAGCTGTAGCGGCTACGAGGTCGTTGCCTGGGGCAGAGAGTAGGTTGAGGCCCTTCACTTTCAGGCGTTCACCGTAAGACAATACGCCTTCGACATAGCTCTTGCCGCACTTCTGCGTACAGCCCAGGGCTTTGTCTTCCAGGGTGGAGATACCGCCTGCCTTGTTGCCCGGCGAGGGGTTTTCGCCGACGGGTTCGCCGTGGCTCAGGAAATATTCCTTGAAGTCGTTGATGAGCTTCACGGTCTGGTCGAACAGTTCGCGGTTGCGGCAGCGGTTCATCAGGATGGTTTCCGCACCGAACATTTCGGGTACTTCGGTCAGTACGGTTGTACCGCCCTGTGCCACGAGGAAGTCGGAGAACATGCCGAGCAACGGATTGGCCGTGATACCCGAGAAGCCGTCGGAACCACCGCACTTCAGGCCGACACGCAGTTCGCTCAGGGGCACGTCTTCGCGTACATCCTGCGAAGCCTTGGCGTAGAGTTCGCGCAGCAGCTTCATGCCTTCCTCGAATTCGTCGTCTACTTTCTGGGTAACCATGAACTTCACGCGGTCGTGGTCGTAGTCGCCCAGGAACTCGCGGAATACGTCGGGCTGGTTGTTTTCGCATCCCAGGCTGACTACGAGTACGGCACCCGCATTGGGGTGAAGCACCATGTCGCGCAGGATTTTCTTGGTATTCTCGTGGTCGTCGCCCAGCTGGGAGCAACCATAGTTATGCGGGTAGGCCATGATGGCATCCACGCCGCTACAGCCGGTCTCTTTGCGCAGGTTTTCAGCCAGCTGATTGGCAATGCCGTTTACGCAGCCCACAGTGGGGATGATCCATATCTCGTTGCGGACACCTACATCACCGTTTTTGCGGCGATAGCCTTTGAAAGTCAGTTTCCGGTCTGCAATGTCCAGGCTGGCGTCTACAGGATTGTAGGTGTAGTCCAGCAGGCCGGCCAGGTTGGTCTTGATATTGTTTTCGTTCATCCAGTCACCCTGCTTCCGGGCTTCGCGTGCATGTCCGATGGGGTATCCGTATTTGATGACGTTTTCGCCTTCAGCCAGATCTTTCAATGCAAATTTATGTCCGGCGGGTATGTCTTCGTTCAGTGTGATGTCCTGTCCGTCCACCGTGATGGTTTCGCCGGCCTTCAGAGGCAGGATGGCTACCGCAACGTTGTCGGCCGGATTGATTTTCAGGTACTTTGTATTCATAATGCCTTTTTAAATTAGTTAGTTCGTTATCGGTTGTAGTAGAAGTCAATGTTTTCCTTGGTCAGCAGATCGATAGGCATGAAGTTGACGTGTGGTACTTCTTTCTTCAGAATCAGGTGGTCACAGAGGTACTTGATGCCGTTGAAGCCTTGCAAGGTGGGTTGCTGGGCTATCAGGAAGAAGATGCTTCCCTGCTTCAGGCATTCGACGTTGCGTTGCAGCAGGTCGTAGCCTACAAGATTGAAATCTGTCAGCTGCTTCTTCTGCAGGTATTCGCCGATGATGTAGGCTTTCGAGTTGAAAGTGATGCCGTTTTTCAGCGTAGGATGTGCGGCAAAGAAGTCGTCCAGCATCTGCGTGTCTTCACTGTCGCGTTTGGCGTGAAGGTTGAGTTCCCAGATGTGGCAGGCCGGGTGGTTCTGCTTCATGTATTCCCGGAAACCTATTTCGCGTCTTTCCTGCTGGTTGGAGCCTACGATGCCTTCGTTTATCTTGCGGAAGATGGCAATTTCCTGTGCGTCTTTTCCGGCCAGAAGCATCAGCATGCGGGCGGCAAAGTGTCCGCTTTGGTGTGAGTTCTGCCCGAAGAAAGAAAGGGCCGGCTGCTCCTTGATGTTTGAGTCTATATATATATAAGGTATATTCAGGCGGTTCAGTGCGTCAGTAAACGGTTGGGTGTACTGGGGAACAGTGGGGGCAAAGAGTACCCCGTCGGGCTGCATGTCTACGATTTGTTGGGACGCCTGCTCGAAGGAGTGGTAGTCGTACGGATCGTAGTGGGACAGGTGTGCCTGGATGTTGAAGTCCGAGTAAGTAGCGGTTGCTTCCCGGATGCCGGCCTCCACAGCTGTCCAGTATTCACTGGCTTCGTGTTGGGGCAGCAGGCAGGCGTAAGTGTAGTTTTTGTTGGTGGCCAGTGCGCTGGCATACATGTTGGGCTGATAGTCCAGTTGTTTCAGTATTTCCTCCACGCGTTTGCGGCTGGACTCGGATACACCGCTGCGGCCATGCAGGACGCGGTCTACCGTGCCCACCGAAACGTCGGCCATCTGTGCTATGTCTTTGATTCTGATTCTGCTCATCTGTTCAGTTACCTTTTACCGTGATATACCTGTCTGACGGACCTTGTTTGTCGTCTTTGTGTACGTACACAATAATAATCTTAATATTTTCGACACAAATATATAATAATTTTTTGTATTCCAAAAATTGTTGTATCTTTGTGCCCGCACACGAAAGATGTGAGATATGGCCGGTTTTAGACCTTACTTGCATATTTTCAAGCAATTATATGTATTTGTAACGCGAAAGTTATAAATTGAAAGAAAACTATTATTCATTACTTATTAAAAGATAGAAAGATTATGGGAAAGAAAGTCGTAACCCTTGGTGAGATCATGTTGAGATTGTCTACTCCGGGCAATACTCGTTTTGTACAGTCTGACTCTTTTGATGTTGTATACGGTGGTGGCGAAGCCAACGTGGCTGTAAGTTGCGCCAACTATGGACACGATGCCTATTTCGTAACTAAATTGCCGAAGCATGAAATCGGTCAGTCGGCTGTCAACGCACTGCGCAAGTATGGTGTGAAGACAGACTTCATTGCCCGTGGCGGCGACCGTGTAGGTATCTACTATCTGGAGACCGGTGCATCCATGCGCCCCAGCAAGGTGATTTACGACCGTGCCCATTCTGCTATAGCCGAAGCAGATCCTTCCGATTTCGATTTCGATGCTATCATGGAAGGTGCTGACTGGTTCCACTGGTCGGGCATCACGCCGGCCATTTCCGACAAGGCTGCCGAGTTGACTCGTCTGGCTTGCGAAGCTGCCAAGCGTCACGGTGTGACTGTTTCTGTCGACCTGAACTTCCGCAAGAAACTTTGGACAAAGGAAAAAGCTCAGTCTATCATGAAGCCGCTGATGAAGTATGTAGACGTATGTATCGGTAACGAAGAAGACGCCGAACTCTGTCTGGGCTTCAAACCCGATGCTGACGTTGAGGGTGGAAAAACCGACGCTGAAGGCTACAAGGGCATCTTCAAGGCCATGGCCCAGGAATTCGGTTTCAAGTATGTTATCTCTACGCTGCGCGAATCCTTCTCGGCTACACACAACGGCTGGAAAGCTATGATTTACAACGGTGAGGAATTCTATGAGTCTAAGCGCTATGACATCAACCCGATCGTCGACCGTGTTGGTGGTGGCGACTCCTTCTCCGGTGGTATCATCCACGGCTTGCTGACGAAGCCCAATCAGGGTGCTGCCCTCGAATTTGCTGTAGCTGCTTCTGCTTTGAAGCACACTATCAACGGCGACTTCAACCTTGTTTCTGCAGAAGAAGTAGAAGCTTTGGCAGGTGGCGATGCCAGCGGACGTGTACAGAGATAAACATTCATCAATCATTTATCGTAAATTAAATCAAGAAGATCATGGCAAAATTCGATAAGATAGCCGTATTGAACAAGATTGGTTCGACCGGCATGGTACCTGTGTTCTATCACAAGGATGCAGAAGTAGCAAAGAAAGTGGTAAAGGCATGTTATGACGGCGGTGTCCGCGCTTTCGAGTTTACAAACCGTGGCGACTTCGCTCACGAAGTATTCGCCGAGGTTGTGAAGTTCGCAGCCAAGGAATGTCCTGAAATGGCTATGGGTGTAGGCTCCATCGTAGATCCTGCTACGGCAGCTCTTTACCTTCAGCTGGGGGCCAATTTCATCGTAGGTCCGCTGTTCAACCCCGAAATAGCAAAGATCTGTAACCGTCGTCTGGTAGCTTATACTCCGGGTTGCGGTAGCGTATCTGAAGTAGGTTTCGCACAGGAAGTAGGCTGCGACCTCTGCAAAGTATTCCCGGGCGATGTACTTGGTCCGAAACTCGTGAAAGGTCTGTTGGCTCCGATGCCCTGGTCCAAACTGATGGTGACTGGTGGTGTAGAGCCTACTCAGGAAAACCTGACTTCTTGGATCAAGGCCGGCGTATTCTGCGTAGGTATGGGATCCAAGCTCTTCCCGAAGGACAAGGTAGCTGCTGAGGACTGGGCCTATGTCACTGAGAAGTGCAAGGAAGCTTTGGGCTACATTGCCGAAGCAAGAAAGTAATTTTTTGACGTATCAGTCCCGTGTAGGTTAGCAGTGGGTTTCGGAAATCTGTTGCAAAGCCGAAAGGGAAAATGCGATATTCATTTTGTTTAAAGGTGTTTAAGGGGACAACCATCGGAGCACTCTCTCGAGCGCTTCGGTGGTTTGTTTTTTGATGAATATTGTAAACAATCCTGTCGAACTTGAAAAAGATGTTATAGATTGGCGGTTTTTGAGCCTGCCGTATTGCTGATTACAGAAGAATTCATACCTTTGCATCGTGGTTGTGAAACCGCAGTTTTCATAGGTAAATTAGTTAAGTACTAAAGAGAATTTTTTTCATAGGCTATTTAGTTAGAGTTTTCATAGCGTATTAGATTTTTTTTGATGTAAAATTTTTAAGATTGATTTTTGGATAACAAGATGATGTAAAACAAAAGAAAAGCCTTAGGGCTTTTCTTACGCCGAGGCGAGTAGTTCGTGAGAACTGACTCGTTTTTTTTATGTCTGTTTCTGTAGGCTATAACTACCTACTTTAGCTCCGTAACTACCCACTTTAGCGTCGTAACTATCCACTTTAGCATCGCCATTGCCTACTTTGGAATCCCCATCTTTAATTGGGAGGAATGGCCATATATAGATTATAAAACAGGAATAAGTTGCCTGGAATTTTGGCTAATCCGAAAAAGAAAACTATATTTGAAAACTGAAAAACCGGGCATAAATCCCGTTTGGAACCTTTCTGAAGGGGAGTGTTGCCCATTTATTTCTCTGGTTGCCGACGGTAATTTACAAATCCTAATAAAGGCAAAAAAAATTAAGAAAACATGTTATAGGACATACTTTTTTATTTGGCTTGTCAAACGAAAAGGGCCTATATTTGCACCGTTATCCTGAAAACAATCTTTTTACCTTAAAAAAAAACTAATACCTATTGAAAACTGAAAACGGGACTTTGTGAAAAGCTCCGTTTTTTTTTGCTCTATTTTAGGGAGCAAAAAAGAAATACCCTCCTTATCAAATGTTCAAGACAGGTTTGATAAGGAGGGTATATTTTAAAGGATGTATTCAATCCGCTTTTTTCGGATTATAATTCAATTTCAGCAATCTGCGGATTGTGATCCGACAGGAACGTAACTCCGGTGCCTCTGGTCGGTTCTTCAGGAATAAGCACGCTGTTCACTTTGATTTGTGGAGTAACGAATATGAAATCGATCATTTCACGTTGGCTTTTTTCTCTTCTTCCAAAGCTATGGTATGTATAGTCTACACCAGATTTCTTGTCTGCTATTTGGAATGCGTCTTTAAGTACAAATGTATTTTTAGTAAGGGTATTGTATGCGTCCGACTTGTTGTTGACATTAAAATCTCCAGTCAGTACTGCAGGTTCATTTCCAGCCAGTTCTTTGATTCGATCGATGATAAGCAGAGCACCTTTGTTCCTCGCTTCTCCTCCTACATGGTCGAAGTGTGTGTTTATCGCCATGAATACTTTTCCCGTTTTCTTGTATTTAAGTTTTACCCATGTGGCGATACGTGGACATGCACCGTCCCATCCGATGAATCCTGCGCTGTCCGGGTATTGGGACAACCAGAAGGTATTGCTGTCGAGCACTTCAAATTTGTCTTTTTTGAAGAATATCGGAGTATATTCACCTTTGGTGGCTCCGTCCTCGCGTCCCACTCCCACCTCTGTGTATTCAGGAAGTCTTTCTTTGAGGTCTGTCAGCTGGTTATGAAGTACCTCCTGCATACCTACAATGTCAAGTTCCTGTTCTTTGATAAATTGGGCCACAGCGTCTTTTCTGTATTTCCAGTTGTCCATGCTGTCGGCTGGATTATCCAGTCTGATGTTCATGGTTGCCCATTTAAGGTTTAATGTTTCCTTCTTGTTTGTGCATGCAGACAGGAAACAACTTACTCCCAGTAATAATAATCCAATCTTTTTGATCATAGCGTTTTTAGTTTTTTGTTCTGTTTTTGATAGTTTGTTGTATATCCAAGCAAAAATACGATATTTTGTATATAATCCCACAATACTATTGATAAATCTTATCGGTAAGTTCGATTTTGCTTCAGAATAGGAGAACAAAGTTGATTGGTAACCGGTCTGTTCGGGTAGCTTGGACTGTTTTAATGTAATCGCTTGATTATTAATAATAAAAATAGGCACTTCCTGACGTGGAAGTGCCTAACAAAAACTAAACTAGACTTAACTAAACTATTCTATTGAAGAGTTTCACAACTCCATTGTTCTATTTGTCCGCAAATATACGATTTATTTTCGGAATATCAAGTATGGATAGCTAAAAAGTTGATAGTGTGGGCACTTCAACTTCTGCGGTCGAGGTATTCCTGAAAAGCGGCCTTGTAGCTTTCACTGACAGGAATACTGGTTTTACCGAAGATGATGCGGCCTCGGTCGATGATACGTATTTTGCTCTTTTGCACGATGTAGGAACGGTGGACGCGCATGAAACGGGAGGCCGGTAACAGCTCTTCCATAGCCTTCATGCTCATGAGAGACAGGATGGGGCGTTGGTTGCCTTCTTCGTATATCTTGACGTAGTCTTTGAGGCCTTCTACGTAAAGGATGTTGTCCAGTTCGATCTGTACCAGTTTATAGTCGCTTTTGACGAAGATGGAAGTGATTTCGTCGTGGGGTTGGTTGAGGAGTTCGAACCAGCGTACGGCCTTGTTGGCAGCTTGGAGAAAGTCGGTATAGGAGATAGGCTTGAGCAGATAGTCCAGTGCGTTTACCTTGTAGCCATCCAGCGCATACTGTTCGAAGGCGGTCGTGAAGATGATACGGGTACGCGAATCTACCATTTTGGAAAACTCGAGTCCATTCAGTTCGGGCATCTGGATGTCAAGAAAGAGAAGGTCGGTTTGTTTCTCAGGAAGTTCTTTCATGGCTTGTACGGCACTGGAATATTTCCCTGTCAGTTCGAGGAAAGGGGTCTTTTCCACATAGCTTTCTAGCAGGCCGAGAGCCAAGGGTTCATCGTCTACAATGGCACATTTCAGTTTCATATCTTTTATTCGTTTTGAAGTTCGTTAGTGGGATAACATTCAATGGTAAGTGTCGAATGGTATTCTTTTCCGGTTTCGTCAATTCCCTGTTTCCAGGTGTAGCGGCCGGGGTAGGAGAGTTCGAGGCGGCGGCGTACTTGTTCCAGTCCGATGCCACTTCCACTCTTGTCGGTTTGCGACTTGGGGTGATAGCTGTTGATAATTTCGCAGCAAACGCAGTTGTCAGTCTGGCTGAATCGTATGCGGATATAACTGGGTTCGGTGGGCGAGATGCCATGCTTGAAGGCGTTTTCGATGAGGGAGATAAAGATAAGCGGGGCTATCTCCGTACGGTTTTCAGGCCCGATGTCGAAGTGGGTTTCTACCGTGACATTGGCTGCCAGCCGGATACGCATTAAGGCAATATAGTTGCGGATAAAGTCCATTTCCTTGTTGAGGGGAACGAGATTCTGCTGATTGTCGTAAAGCACGTGACGTAACAGACGGCTCAGTTCCTGTACTGCCTGTTGTGCCTTGTCAGCATCGAAGGCAATGAGGGCATAGATATTGTTGAGCGTGTTGAGCAGGAAGTGAGGGTTGAGCTGACTGCGCAGATTCTTCAGTTCAGCTTCTGTACGTTGTTGCTCGGCTTCCCGACGTGCATTCTCATTGGCAGCCCAACGCCGACTCATGCGGATGGCTGCGCTGAGTCCCACAGTGAGTATCATCGAGAAAATATCACGCAGGAAGAAAATCCATTTTGGGGGTCCGTCAGGCCGTTTTATGGGACGGAGGGTATCAGGATGTACCATGATAAATTCCTGCCAAAAATGCGATCCGGTTGCGATGAGCAAGATGCATAAGACATTGAGTGTAAGATAGGTTTTGACATGATTCCTAAATAAATACCGAGGGATGAGCAGACAGTAATTTAGGTAGAAAATAATGAGAAACGAAAGGGGAACGATACATCCATGGCGCAGATAGCTGGTCCATGTGATATTGAACCCGCTCCGGCTCATCATGAGGAACGGGAAGCCGAAGACGATACCCCAGCCAATGATGTGGGTTAAGGCTTCGACGAGATAGGGGCGTTGTGACAGGTTTTGTTTTATCATAGTGGGACAAAGATAAGATTAAATGAAGAATTAATCATGAAGAATGAAGAATTATTTGAAGGCATGGATAATACGGATATACGTGATAAAGGAGGAGCTTTATTCGTGAGAGTCCGTACAATCCATGCCTGTAAAGCGTCTTATTCGTAGCGGATAGCTTCGATCGGGTCGAGACAAGCAGCCTTCTTGGCAGGATACCATCCGAAGAACACGCCGGTGACGGTGCAGACAGCGAACGAAAGGATGACACTCCAGGGCTGGATGAAGATGGGCCAGTGGGCTACGTTCTTGACGATGAACGACGCGCCGCATCCGATGAGTACACCGATGATACCACCTGTGATACTGATGAGGATGGCTTCGATGAGGAACTGCGACAAGATGTCGATGCCACGGGCGCCGACGGACATGCGCAGACCGATTTCTCGGGTACGCTCTGTGACGGAGACGTACATGATATTCATGATACCGATACCACCTACGACGAGCGAGATGCCTGCGATGCAGGCCAGCAGGGTGGTCATCAGGTCGGTCGTGGTGTTGAGCATCGAGCTCAGCTCCTGTTGGCTGCGGATGGTGAAGTCGTCTTCGTCCGTTTCGCGCAGTTTGTGGTTGCGTCGCAGGATGGTGTTGACTTCTTCCGTGGCATAGTCGGTCATGTCTTCAGAGAGGGCCGAGGCGAAAATGCCTTCCAGATAGGTCTGGGCCAGCAGTCGTTTCATCACGGTGGTATAGGGAGCCAGTACGACGTCGTCCTGGTCCATGCCCATGGAGTTGTAGCCTTTGCTTTTGAGGACACCTACCACGCGCAGGGGGACCTGATTGAAACGGATGATACGTCCGATGGGGTCGGTACCGTCAGGGAAGAGGTTGTCTACGATCGTCTTTCCGATGACACAGACCTTGGCGGATACCTGGATATCGGCTTCGGTGAACATCTCGCCTTCTTCGACCGTCAGCTGACGTATCTCCAGATACTCTGTGCCTACACCGCTTACCGAGGAGGGATAGTTGTTGTTACCGGCAATGAGTTGTCCGCTGCTCGATACGTTAGGACTGATAGCCGAGAGAAAAGTCGTTTCGTTGCGTAACGATTCATAGTCTGTCAGCTTCAAAGTCTGCATTTCGCTGGGATCCATGCGGACACCTCCTCTGCGTTCACCTCCCGGATGGATCATGATCATGTTTGAACCCATCTCGGAGATTTGTGCCTGGATGCTCTTCTTCGAGCCTTGGCCAATGGCCAGCATCGTGATGACGGAGGCCACACCGATGATGATGCCCAGCATGGTGAGGAAGGCGCGCAACTTATTGTTGGAAAGAGCACGCAAGGCTATTTTGAATAAATTTGTTCCGTTCATAATGTTACTTGCTTTTTAGATTCAGTCCTCTTCGGGGACGGGGAGGGCGGCCAGTGCTTCGGCTGCATTCAGGATGTTCGGGTTTACGCGGTCATCCTTTACTTGTCCGTCGCGCAGGGTAATGTTGCGGCTGCTGTACTGGGCTATTTCAGGATTGTGGGTGACGAAGATGATGGTACGTCCTTCGGCATGAAGCTTCTGGAAGAGGACCAGGATTTCGAATGAAGTTCGCGTATCGAGGTTACCCGTTGCTTCGTCGGCCAGGATGACGGCGGGATTGTTGACCAGTGCACGGGCGATGGCCACACGCTGCATCTGTCCGCCGGACATTTGGTTGGACTTGTGCTCCAAGCGGTCGCCCAGACCGACGGCCACCAGGGCGTCGATGGCCCTGCGGCGGCGTTCGGCGGCCGAGACTGAAGGGTTGTACATCAGCGGCAATTCCACGTTTTCTACAGCAGTGGTTTTCGGCAGAAGGTTGTAGTTCTGGAAGACGAAGCCTATCTTGCGGTTGCGCAGGATGGCGCGCTGCGGCTTGGACATGGTGCGTACGGCAATGCCGTCCAGCAGGTATTCGCCACTGGTTGGCGTGTCGAGGCAGCCCAGGGTGTTGAGCAGGGTGGACTTGCCCGAGCCCGACGTTCCCATGATGGTAACAAACTCGCCTTCGCGGATGGTGAACGAAACGCCACGCAGAGCATGTACCGTTTCATCGCCCACCTGGAAATTGCGTTTGATGTTCTGAAGTTCGATGACAACTTTGTTCATGGCTGTTTTTTTTATTGTTTGCTGTTATTGCTGCTCTTTTTCTTGTCGTTTCCCGGAGGGCCAGGCATGAAGGGGCTGCGTTCGCCGGCTTCGAGTTCGGCTTCGGGTTGAGCGCCGCGGGTGATGTTGGCCTCGCAGATGACTTCTGTTCCGGCTTCGATGCCGCCTGTTATTTCAGTGTAGCTTCCGTTACTGATACCTGTGCTGACGGGGTGGGCAGTGAAGACATTGCCTTCCTTGGTCCACAGCTTGTGTTCACCTTCGCAGTCGTTGATGACGGCATCAGCTCCTACAATGGGACGGGCGGGGGTAAAGCGTAGGGCGGCGGCAGGCACACTGTTCACGCCACGTTTGTCCAGCGTGTAGATAGTGATGTTGGCTGTCAGACGAGGCTTCAGTTTCAGGTCAGGATTGGGAGCTGAAATGACAACTTCGTAGGTGACTACCGTCGTGCTACTAGTAGTGCTGGTCGATGAGGAGGCTTCGCCCAGGCGGATCTGCGTAACTTCGCCCTGGAAGGTATCGTTGGGGTAGGCGTCTACGGTAAACTCCACACGTTGGCCCAGTTCTACGCCGCCTATATCGGCTTCGTCAACGTCGGCTACTACCTGCATCTGTGTCAAGTCGGCGGCAATGGTGAAGAGGGTCGGAGTTTCGAAGCCGGAAGCTACGGTCTGTCCTTCTTCCACATCCTTGCTGATGACTACGCCGTCGATGGGCGAGGTGATGGTGGCATACGACAGGTTTCGTTCAGCCTTGGCCAAGGCTGCCTTGCTGCTGTCGAAGGTGCTCTTTGCCTTCAGGTAGTTATATTCGGACTGTTCGTAGTCGGTGTCGCTGATGAGGTTCTTGGCTTTCAGTCCTTTGTTGCGTTCATAGTTTTTCTTCTGATACTCGTATTCGGCTTTGGCACCGTCGTAGGTAGCTTGTGAGGAAGCCAGCTCGCTTTCCAATGTTACCTTATCCATCAGGGCGATGAGCTGTCCTTCCTTGACGATGGTGTTGTAGTCTACATAAATTTTGTCGATGATACCACTGACCTGTGTACCTACTTCGACTTCGGTGACGGGTTCGATGGTTCCGGTAGCGGTGACGAAGTTCGAGATGTCCGTCGGTCCTACCTTGACCATCTCATAGGTGACCTGCTGCTTCCGGCTGCTTCCTCCGAACAGCCATATGGCTGCTCCGGCTACGATGATGACGCCTGCCGTGAGGCTGATGATTTTCTTCTTGTTCATATTCTAAATCTAAATTTTGATTGTTTTCTATTTTGTTAGAGTTCAAACTTCTCGCCTTGATAGAACTGGAGCAAGCCGGCGTTGAGTAGTGCCATGTATTTTGCCTGCAACATTTCCTGCTGGGCGCTGAGGAGATTGTTCTTCTCGGTAAGCAGTTCGACGGTGTTCTTCATGCCGAGGTTAAACTGTTCGCTGACGAGGTCGTAGCTGGTCTGTGTGCTCTCCAGTTTCTTGCTGGCGGCCACGTATTGTTGCTGGGCACTATTGGCGTCTAGCCACAGGTTCTCGATGGTCTTGTAGAGCGTCTTCTGCTTGTCGAGCAGGTCCAGTTCGCTGGTCTGTTTCTGGAGTTTGGCTTTATTGACCGCCGACTTGGTTTGGCGCTTGTCAAAGATAGGAATACTCAAGGTGAGTCCCAGTGAATTGTTCCAATTCTGCTTGACCTGTTCGGTGAAGCTGAAGTCGTTTCCGTTGGCGTTAGTACTTCCGATGCCTGCGCTGAGGCTGATGGTAGGCATGTAACCTGCACGGGCAATCTTGATATTGAGGTCGGAAGATTCGACGTCAAGTTTGCCTGACTCAATCTCGGGGCGCATCAGCAGGGCGGTACGGTAGACATCGGCCTTGGTGGGCAGGGGCGAAAGCACCTGTGTGTCGTCGGGCATTGTCATGTCGAGGTTCATTTCCTCGCTGCCGTCCAGCTCGAGCAACTGTTTCAGCTGGAGTTTGTAGTCCTGCAGGGTGGCCTGCGAGGTGACCAGCTGATAGTTGTCGCTGCTCACCTGTGCGTCCAGTTGGGCCAGGTCGCTCTGGGCGATGCTTCCGGCCTCGAAGAGCTGCTTGCCGCGTTCGTATTGGGCCTGGCTTACTTCGAGAGTTGCTTCGTTTATCTTTACAGCTTCGGCAGCATAGAGTATCTGTACATAGACCTGCATGATGCTTTCTTCGATGGAGTTTTCGCTTTCGGCTACAGCCAGATCGGCGATACGTTGACTGAGTTGCTGTTGCTTGATGGTATTCAGACGTTTGCCACCGTTGTAGAGCGTCCAGTTGGCATCGATGCCATAGCTTCCGTTATAGGATGTCTTGCTCTGACTGGTGGTGATGTTGTCGCCGCTGATGATGGTACCGTTGGTGGTATTGGGGCGGTTTACGACGCGCTGGCTGACGCTGGCGTTGAGCGAGGGGAAGAGGTCGGCTTTGGCCGTCTTTACGTCTTCCTGTGTGCTCTGTGCACTGATACGGTTGCGGCGGATGGTAATGTTGTGCTGCAAGGCATAGTCTATGCAAGTCTGTAAGTTCCATTGCTGAGGAATGGAAGTGTCGGCTATGCTGTCGGTCTGCACGGTCGGCATCGTCTCGACGGTCTGTGCTTCTACGCAGGTGATACCTGCCAGGCAGAGAGCCGTCAGGGTGAATGTTCTTAGATCTGTCATATTGCTTGAGAATTTGGATTTTTCTACTCTATGATTTTGTATCTCTCTTCTTTTTCCTGACACAAAAGTAGTAGACTACTGGCAGATGTGAAAAAAAGATGGACATAGGGCGGATGGATAACGGCCAGTCGACAGATTTCACCGACCAATCGGCTTTTCTGTCGGTGAACAGTTTTTTTAGGTGGTGGACTATTGATTTTTCCGGTGAAAGTGGTTGGTGGTTTCAAAGATTGGATTATCTTTGTATTATTATGTTTGACCTTAAACAATGAAACAGTTTATTCTGACAGTTTGGCAATTCTATCGCGACGGCTTTCGCAGTATGAAGCTGGGGCGGACGTTGTGGCTGATTATCCTCATCAAGCTTTTTATCCTGTTTTTCATTCTTCGATTGTTTTTCTTCCCTGATTTCTTGAATCAGGCAACTGAAGGTGGAGAAAAGGATGGATATGTGAGCCATGAATTGATTGAAAGGATGCCGTAAAAAGATTCATTTATTTACAACCTAACCATTTATTTTCTGATTAAAATCTTTATTATTTATGATTGAACACATTGATTCTTCGCTGATCGACTGGTCGAGGGCACAATTTGCACTGACCGCCATCTACCATTGGATTTTTGTGCCGCTGACCTTGGGGCTGGCCGTGGTCATGGGCCTTATGGAGACCTTTTATTATCGGACGGGCGACCTTTTCTGGAAACGGACCGCCCGATTCTGGATGAAACTTTTTGGTATCAACTTCGCCATAGGCGTGGCTACAGGGCTTATTCTGGAGTTTGAGTTCGGTACCAACTGGAGCAACTACAGCTGGTTTGTGGGCGACATCTTCGGAGCACCGCTGGCTATCGAGGGTATTGTGGCTTTCTTCATGGAGGCGACGTTCATTGCCGTGATGTTCTTCGGCTGGCAGAAAGTGAGCCGTGGCTTCCACTTGGCTTCTACGTGGCTGACGGGTTTGGGTGCCACCATTTCGGCCTGGTGGATACTGGTGGCCAATGCGTGGATGCAATATCCTGTGGGGATGGAGTTCAATCCTGATACTGCTCGCAACGAGATGGTGGACTTCTGGGCCGTAGCCACTTCGCCGATGGCCGTCAACAAGTTCTTCCACACCGTCCTTTCAGGTTGGGTGCTGGGAGCCTTGTTTGTGGTGGGCGTCAGCTGCTGGTATTTGTGGAAGAAGCGCGAGCACCGCTTTGCCCTGAGCAGCATCAAGGTGGGTGCGTCCGTAGGCCTGTTTGCGGCACTGATGGCTGCCTGGACGGGCGACGGGTCGGGCTATCAGGTGGCCCAGCACCAGCCGATGAAGCTGGCCGCCATGGAGGGTTATTACGAAGGGCAGGAGGGAGCCGGCCTGGTGGCCTTCGGCGTGCTGAACCCTGCCAAGCAGAAGGCCGACGACGGCGTGGAGCCTTTCCTCTTCCGCATGGAGATTCCCAAGATGCTCTCGTTGCTGGCCGAGCGCAAGGCCGATGCCTTTGTACCAGGTATCAACGACCTGCTGGAGGGTGGCTACGAGCTGAAAGACGGCACGACAGCCCTTTCGGCCACAGAGAAGATGGAACGCGGACGCAAGGCCATCGGGGCCTTTGCCGCCTATCGGGAGGCGCGTGCCCAGGGTGACGATGCGGCGGCCGAGGTCGCTTCCGTCGAGTTGAAGGAGAATATGCCATATTTTGGCTACGGATACATCAAAGACGTGCACGAGCTGGTGCCCAACGTGCCGCTCACCTTCTACATGTTCCGCGTAATGGTGATGTTGGGTGGATATTTCATCGTGTTCTTCCTCGTGGTGCTGTTTGTGGTCTTCAGGAAAGACCTGAGCCGCTTGCGCTGGTTGCAGATGGTGGCCATGCTCAGTGTGCCGCTGGGATATCTGGCCGGACAGGCAGGTTGGGTGGTGGCCGAGTGCGGGCGCCAGCCGTGGACCATCCAGGACATGCTGCCCGTAGGTGCGGCCATCTCGAAGCTGGAGGTGGGTTCGGTACAGACAACCTTCTTCCTCTTCCTGTTCCTCTTTACCGTCCTGCTGGTGGCCGAGGTGGGCATCATGCTGAAAGCCATCCGCAAGGGACCTGAGAATTCAAACGTAGACATTCATTCTTCAAATTATTGACGTTATGGCATTACTTCAACAATATTGGTGGTTTGTGGTCTCCCTGCTGGGAGCCATCCTGGTGTTTCTGCTTTTTGTGCAGGGGGGCAATTCGCTTCTGTTCTGCCTGGGCAAGACGGAAGAACAACGGCGCATGCTGGTGCTCTCGACGGGTCGCAAGTGGGAATTTACGTTCACGACGCTCGTTACCTTCGGAGGCGCCTTCTTCGCTTCCTTCCCCCTGTTCTACAGTACCAGCTTCGGCGGTGCCTACTGGTTGTGGATGATTATCCTCTTCAGCTTCGTGTTGCAGGCGGTCAGTTACGAGTTCCAGCTGAAGGCGGGCAACCTGCTGGGCAAGAATACCTATCGCGCCTTCCTGGTGCTGAACGGCGTGGTGGGGCCTGTGTTGCTGGGCGGGGCGGTGGCCACGTTCTTCACAGGTTCGGCCTTTTATGTGGACAAGGGAAGCATGACGGAGACGATGATGCCCGTCATTAGCCGTTGGGCCAACGGATGGCATGGACTAGACGCACTGGGCGATCCCTGGAATGTGGTGCTGGGGCTGGCGGTGTTCTTTCTGGCACGGGTGCTGGGTGCCTTGTACTTTGTGAACAGCATTGCCGACGAAGAGTTGGTGGGCCGTTGCCGCCGTTCGTTGTGGGCCAATGCGAGCTTGTTTTTGGCGTTCTTCTTGGGCTTCTTGGTGCGCACGCTGCTGTCCGACGGCTATGCGGTCGATCCTGAGACAGGACTTGTGTGCATGGAGCACTACAAGTATCTGACGAATTTCCTCGAGATGCCGCTAGTGCTGGTGCTGTTCTTGGCTGGTGTGGTCTGTGTGCTTTGGGGCATCGGGCGTACATTGTGGAAGAAGGGCTTCGACAAGGGCATCTGGTTTGCAGGCATTGGTACGGTACTGACAGTACTGTCTCTTTTATTGGTAGCCGGCTACAACAATACGGCTTACTATCCTTCGACGGTCGACCTGCAAAGCTCGCTCACCTTGCAGAACAGCAGTTCCAGTGAATTTACTCTGCGAACTATGGCTTATGTATCCATTCTCGTCCCCTTTGTGCTGGCCTACATCTTCTATGCTTGGCGGAGCATCGACAATCGCAAGATAGAGCGGCAGGATACGGTTGGTGAATGATAGTAGCGTTTTTCTATTATTGTCTTAAATAAAAAAGGCACGGATGCTGCAGCTCACGAGCTGTCTGGCATCCGTGCCTGAATAATATAGAGAGTTTTTGAGTTTGCTTTATTTGACCAGTGTCGATGAAGGGTGATGCCCTGCTCGGGTAGTAGCATCGGTTGCTGCATCCTTGAACTTCACTTGATAGAACTTTTCGTTCTCATAAATGGTGTTCACGCGGATATTCAGTCCTTCCTTACCTTCCAGCAAGTCTGCTATATTGTCCAGTTTATAGGAAACAATGGCCGAGCCGGGTACGAGTTGTGAATCTTCATTGGCATTATGGCGGAACTCCAATGTCACATAACCAGCCTGATCATTTTCGCCTGTTGAGGCTTCGTTTACTACCAGGCTCAGCATGTGCTTTTTGTCGGGATTTTCGCTGTGCATGAACTGACATTCAATGTTCAGGTAATCCTTGCGCGTGAGCCACATCTGTGTAATGTTGATTTTGTCATCACCGATGCTGTCTTCTTTTTCAGCAGGCATGAAGTAAATATCCTTAGTCAGGATGTCTTCTATCCAACGAATTTTTGCATTGTATTCATAGCCGGGCATTTCTTCGGGCAGTTCGTCAAAGAAAACGAAAGCTCGCTGGCCGTCTACAGCTTTGTAGTTGTGCAGATTGCTCATGTCGCCGGGGAAGAGCTTACTGTCTTCATCCAAGAGGACGTAAAAATCACCTTCACTGTCACTCAGTGTCTTGATGGTTCCCACCGTAAACAGGGGATTGCTGTCGTCGTCGTCCAGACACGACTGGAATATCGGCATGACCGATAGCAGAAGTATGCACGCAATGAAAGTCGTGCGGATTTGTTTCATCATGTTCGTATAGTTTTTAATGGTTTTTGTCTGATAAACGCCGTTTTAGATAAAATACTGCATTCCGATTTGTTAAAGAAACAAAAGTGTATTTTTCTTCCCGGACGATGCAGTATTTTTGTGTCCAACGCATTTTATAGACAAACACGTGTAAAAGGAGAATGGAAGAAAAAGAATTGGCCGAACAGTGTCGGCGGGGTGACAACCGTGCCCGCCGGGAATTGTACGAACGCTATGCAGGGCGCATGTTGGCTTTGTGTCTGCGTTATTCGGGCAATCGTGAAGTGGCCGAAGATCTGCTGCACGACGGCTTTTTGAAACTGTTCTCTTCCTTTGATAAGTTTACCTGGCGTGGCGAAGGTTCGTTGCGGGCCTGGATGGAGCGGGTGATGGTGAACACAGCGCTGCAATACCTGCGACAGAACGATGTACTCAACCAAAGTACGGCTTTGGATGATCTTACTCTTGAGGCTTACGACGAACCAGAACCTGAAGCCTGTGAAACCATTCCCCAACAAGTGTTGATGCAATTTATCAGTGGACTGCCTGCTGGTTATCGTACAGTATTCAACTTGTATGTTATGGAGGGCAAATCACATAAGGAAATTGCTGCCCAATTGGGCATAAATGAACGTTCGTCTGCTTCTCAACTGGCCAGGGCCAAGGCTTCATTGGCAGAACAGGTGAGGGCGTGGATGAAAGCGAATAGATAATACATTATATTATAGTATTAAAGATATGAGCGACGAATTGTGGTTAAAGAAAATCAAGGAACGGTTGGACGACTGTTCGGAATCTCTACCTCCCGGTGGTTGGGAGAGGTTGCAACGAGAGTTGGACAAGGCTGCTCCTGCTGCGGTTCCCCATCGGAGTCGTCTGGTGATGATGCGCCGATGGTCGGTAGCAGCTGCCGCTTCGGCATTGGTAGCAGTTGCTGCGGTCAGCCTGTGGTTGCTTCAGAGTCCTGTAGGGCAGGAGGTACGTCGTGCCGAGGTGCCCGTTGTTACTCAGCCGGACGAGATACCAGGTTCCGTTCCCGAAAACGAACAGTTGGCTTTGGCATCTGAAGTTCCTTCGAGGACAAAGACTTCCAGAACAGTTGTTCCGGTGAATGTAGCAGTTGTGCCTGTGTCGGAAGCGGCAGAAAATATAGAGACCAAAGAAGGTGAAGATGTCATTGAGACAGTGCCTGTCGTAGATGTTCCCGAGGTAGAAGAAGTAGCGGTTACCAAAGAAGAGAAAAAGGAGCCTGTACGCCGTTCTACTTCGAAGAAGACCAGTCTGGACGAACCGCGTGTCATCAGTCGGTCACAAAAGAGAGAGGATGGATGGGCGTTCGGCCTGTCTGTGGGAAACCGCAGTGGTTCTTCCGATGGTGGTGATAAGGATCTTATTTATGATTCGGGACCTGGCGGTCTGGTACAGGGCAGTAACATCAACCTGAGTGCAACCACCAATGGTGTGATAGCCATTCCCGGTGAGCAGGAGCTGACGTTCAAGGACGGTATGCCTTACGTGCTGAAACGGAGCGATGAACCGGTCGATGCCAAGCATCGTCAGCCTGTCAGTGTAGGTTTTTCAGTCAGGAAGAATCTGGGGCATGGCCTGTCTGTGGAGTCCGGCTTGATGTATACCTATTTGTATTCCGACCTGTATTTTGGCAAAGGCAACAACAGTGTGGAGCAGAAGCTGCACTATTTGGGTATCCCGTTGCGTGTCAACTGGAATTTTGTCGATACGCGCAAGTTCTCGGTATATCTCTCTGCCGGTGGTGCTATAGAGAAATGTGTATATGGGAAGTTTGGTGACGAAAAACAGACAGTGGATCCTGTACAGCTTTCGGTTTTGGGTGCACTGGGTGCTCAATATAATCTATCCCGGCGATGGGGCCTGTATATAGAACCGGGTATATCTTATTATTTTGACGACGGCTCTAAAGTACAGACCATCCGCAAGGAACGTCCTTGTAGCTTTACGCTACAGGCAGGTTTGAGACTCACTTATTGAGTAGAAATTTGAAGATAACTGGTTGGGTCAGTTGACTATCACGATGGGGAAATACTCCTTGAACAGTGCTTCGGCTCGTGCCAGCTGTTCGGGAGTATTTTCTTTTATCTCTTTCAGCTGGTAGTCCAGTCCCATGGCTTCGTATTTGTGTACTCCCAGTCGATGGTAAGGTAGTATTTCCACCCGTTGTATGTTTTTGTAGGTTCCGAGTATTTCGCCCAGGTGGCGGATATCTTCTTCCGCATCGCTATAGCCGGGAACAAGAACGTAGCGCAGCCAGAAAGGACGGTTGTGTTCTTCCAGCCAAGCGGCTGTACGCAGTGTTTGTTCGTTGCTTCGTCCTGTGAGCAGTCGGTGGCGTTCGGGGTTGATTTGCTTGACGTCGAGCAGTACGAGGTCGGTCAGTCCGAGCAGCGTCTCCACATGCTTGTTCCAGACACCTCCGTTGCTGTCTAGGCAGATGTGGATACCCTGTGCCTTCAACGCTTGGAACAGTGGTATCAGTGCTTCAGCCTGTACGGTAGGTTCTCCACCACTGAAGGTAATTCCTCCTTTTTTCCCGTAAAACGGTTTTTGGCTGACGGCCATTTCGAGTATTTCCTCAGGACGTGTTTCTTTGCTTTCTCCCTTCGGGTCGATGGTGTCGGGGTTGGCACAGTAGAGGCAACGGAACGGGCAGCCTTGCAGAAAGACGACGAGCCGGAGTCCCGGCCCGTCGAATGTTCCCATACTTTCGTAAGAATGAACTCTAATCATAGTTTGTTACATGCGTTCGTGGAATGAGCGGCTGATTACTTCCAGCTGGTGTTCACGGCTCAGCTTGATGAAGTTCACGGCGTAACCGGATACACGGATGGTAAGTTGCGGATATTTTTCGGGATGCTCCATGGCGTCCTCCAGCATCTCGCGGTTCAGTACGTTCACGTTCAGGTGGTGGGCACCCTTGGTGAAGTAGCCGTCCATCATTGTTACCAAGTTTTCCACACGTTCTTCGGCCGTTGGTCCAAGCGACTTGGGTACGATGGAGAACGTGTTGCTGATTCCGTCCTGCGAGTCGCGGTAGCGCAATTTGGCTACAGAGCTCAGGGAGGCGATAGCTCCGTTCTTGTCACGTCCGTGCATGGGGTTGGCACCCGGAGCGAAAGCTACACCTTTGGCGCGTCCGTCGGGAGTAGCACCTGTCTTCTTGCCATACATGACGTTGGATGTAATGGTCAGCAACGAAAGGGTGGGGCGTGCGTTCTTGTAAACAGGCAATTTCTTCAATTCTTCGCTGAAGTAGTAAACCAAGTCTACGCCGAGGTGGTCCACACGGTCGTCGTTGTTGCCGAAGCAGGGGAACTCGCCTTCGATGTCGAAACCTTCAGTCAGGCCGATTTCGTTGCGACGTGCCGTCACTTTGGCATACTTGATAGCCGACAGAGAATCGAGTGCGATAGACAGTCCGGCTACACCGTAGGCCAGGTTGATGCGCGGATCTGTATCTATGAAAGCCATTTGTGCTTTCTCGTAATAATACTTATCGTGCATATAGTGAATGATGTTCATCGCTTCGTTGTAGACGCGAGCTATTTCGGTAAGTACCTTTTTATAGTTGGTCATTACCTCTTCGAAGTTCAGTGTGTCGCTGGTCAGTACGGGGATGCCTTTCACCATGACGGTACCCGTGTTTTCGCAACGTCCGCCGTTGATAGCCAGCAGCAAGGCTTTGGCCAGGTTGGCACGTGCTCCAAAGAACTGTATCTGCTTGCCGATAGCCTGATAGGATACACAGCAGGCAATGCCGTAGTCGTCGCAACCGCGAACCTCGCGCATCAGGTCGTCATTCTCGTATTGGATGGAGCTGGTGTCTACCGAAACTTTGGCACAGAAATCCTTGAAGCCTTCGGGCAGGTCGGGGCTCCACAGTACGGTGAGGTTGGGTTCGGGCGATGGACCGAGATTATAAAGTGTCTGCAAGAAGCGGAACGAAGTCTTCGTTACCTTTGTACGTCCGTCGTTGAAACGTCCTCCGATAGCTTCGGTCACCCAAGTTGGGTCGCCTGCAAAAATATCATTGTAAGACTGCATGCGCAGGTGGCGAACCATACGCAGTTTGATGACAAACTGGTCGATAAGCTCCTGGGCGAAAGTCTCGTCGATATGTTCGTGAGCCAAGTCATATTCAATGAAGATATCCAGGAAAGACGATACGTTACCCAGCGACATGGCAGCTCCATCCTGTTCTTTTACGGCAGCCAGGTAAGCCATATACACCCACTGTACAGCCTCTTGTGCCGAAGTGGCAGGGCGACTCAGGTCAAGTCCGTAGTATTCGCCCATTAATTTGATTTCTTTCAGCGCCTTGATCTGTTCGGTTACCTCTTCGCGCAAGCGGATGCGTGCGTCAGTCATGGGGCCGGTCAGGTTGCGCTTGTCTTCTTCCTTGGCTTCAATCAGGCGGTCAATACCATAGAGGGCCAGTCGGCGATAATCACCGATGATACGTCCGCGTGCATAGTTGTCAGGCAGTCCGGTGAGGAAGCCCAGCGAGCGGAAAGAACGTATTTCGTCAGTATAGGCGTCGAACACGCCGTCATTATGTGTCTTGCGATAGTGTGTGAAGATATCCTTCACTTTGTCATCTACTTCCAGGCCGTTTTCGCGGCAAGCTTTGGCTACGACGTTGATGCCGCCGAAAGGTTTGATGGCGCGTTTCAGCAGTTCGTCAGTCTGTAAGCCGACAATCAGTTCATTTTCCTTGTCAATGTAGCCTGCTTGATGTGAAGTGATGGTGGATACTGTGGTATTGTCCAAGGAGCGGACACCGTTGTTGTTTCTCTCTTCCTCGAGTGCTTTCAGGCAAATTTCCCAGATGCGTTTGGTACGTTCGGTAGGTCCTTGCAGGAAAGATGCGTCTCCGGTGTAGGGGGTGATGTTTCTGCTGACAAAGTCAGTCACGTTGATTTCTTTGCTCCAGAGCCCGTCAATGAAAGTCTTGTTCAATTCCATAATATTCATTCAGTTTTTGATGGGTTATAAGAAATAATTCTTTTGAGCGTGCAAAAATACATCAAATATTTCATATATATAGCATCTTTATGCGTATTTCTATGCTGAATAACATAAAAATGACAATATGTAGGTATTTTTTTTCTGCGGCTATTGCATTTCAGAAAAATATTTGTACCTTTGCCCCGACTTTGAAAAATGGAGGTACTCCCCGATGGAGTTTTGGAGAGGTGGCAGAGTGGTCGATTGCGGCGGTCTTGAAAACCGTTGTACCGCGAGGTACCCGGGGTTCGAATCCCTGTCTCTCCGCGAGTTAATTCCCGTAAAGTCAGTGCTTTACGGGAATTTTTGTTTTGATAAATTTTCGATATCTTTATTCAAAAGATAAGGCAAACTTTGCTTGATTTTCTCAAAAGACCAATCCCACCATTTCAATGCTTCCAGTTTTTGAATTGTATCGTCCGTGAAACGTTTCCTTATTGGTCGAGCAGGAACACCGCCAACTATCGTATAGGGTGGCACGTCTTTCGTAACAACGGCACGGGTCGCTATGATTGCCCCGTTGCCGATGTGAACGCCAGCCATAATCACCGCCTCATAGCCTATCCATACATCGTTGCCTATCACGATGTCGCCTTTGTTATCCCAAGCTGTTACCACGTCCGATTTCTGCAAATCCCAATCTTCATAAAAAAGCGGAAAAGTATAGGTGGATAAGGATTTCAAGGTATGGTTGGCACAGTTGAACAGAAATTTCACACCACAGGCAATGGAACAAAACTTACCAATTATCAGCCGCTCATGGTTGATAGGGTAATGATAGAGCACATTGTTTCGTTCGAAAAGCAACGGATCGGACACGAAATCATTGTAGATGGTATAATCGCCCACTTCGATAGACGGGTCTTTCACAACCGCATTCAGGTACACAGTCTGCGTGTCGCCTGTGCGTGGATATGTCTTTTTCATCATGACATTCAGTTTTTAATAGTGTTTATATTTAAGATAAATAACAGATTGCATCCCAAGTCCAATCACGAACAAGTATTCTACCGTCCAATAAACGGCAAGGGGTACATCCCAATAGCTCAATCCCCACAGGTAGAGCAGATAGGCGACAATGGTTGTCGCCTGAAAGATGAAAGCTGTCCGTGTTGCTCCTGTTCCCGTTACAGCATTCATATAGACATAACCGGGTAAGGCAAAGACGTAGTTAAGCAACATGACCACAAACGGCAACCATGCAGTTTGTACGATATTCGAATTATCTGTATAGACACTGACAACAGGCTGATGGAATACCAACGCAAGCGTAATCAGCGGTAAGCCGATGGCATAGCCTAATCGTATAACCCTGCTGCATAGCGGGAACACTTGTCCTCTTTCGTTCGCTCCAATCAGATTGCTTACCAACGAGCCAGTTGTGGCAGCAAATGAACTGACAATGACAAAGAACATGGCAGATATGCTTCGGAGAATGTTTGCTACTGCCAGTTGCAATTCTCCCAAATGTTCTATTGCTACGAAAAACAGAAACCAAGGAGCTACGCTGATAAACGAATAGAACATGCTCCAAACGGATACACGACAGACATGGAGTAATACACCTTTGTCGAAGCTCCAAGACAAGCCATAAAGCCTTTTATCCATTTTACGTGAAACACGAATTGCCAACACTGCCAACGAACACGCTTCGGCAAAAGACGATGCGATGGCTGCACCTGCTATTCCCATGTTCCAATGGAATATGAGCAGCCAATTACTTGGAATGTTCACTAATACAGCTGTCAGAGCCGCCATGTTCAAGGCTTTTGTACGGGTGATGCCGACCATGAACGAACGTAAAGCAAGGAATGGAAAGGAGAACAATAGTCCCCAAATTCGCCCGTCCAAATAATCAATCACAGCATGATAGACTTCCGCAGAAGCAATCAGCTTACTTAGAATAATCGGGGAAAACAGTCTGGAGAACAAATACAAAAAGACAGCAAGTCCCGACAGGAAAAACAATCCTTGAAAAAATGTCTTCCCTGTTTCGGAATAATGCTGCTCGCCATTACGCCGTGCGATAACGACCTGTAAGCCCAAACTGAAACCGAAGCCAAGCATATAGATAGCCAGATACCAAATCCCGGCAAGAGCGGATGCACCCAGTTCTATTTCTCCTACATGTCCCAAGAAAATAGCATCGGTAATATTGATAAGTTGTTCGATAAGGATGCTCATCATTACGGGAAAGTTGATGAGCCAAATATTCTTATATGTATAGTTCATTGTTCAACTCGATATGATGCGACAAGTCCTGCTGCGCAAGGCGGCATGACACATCGCATAATTATGAATTTGGAATAATGGCAAAACAAGAAAGAACAAACTTATTATAAGCCTGTCCGTTGCTGAATAGCTATGACTAAAATGCTATTCGTTAAGCGTAGCTATATGCACACTTGCCATTTCATATGGGTTGAACAACTCTATTTTTTGTTAGTATTGCAAAGATAGCATTTGTTCTTGATTATCCCTTCAAGTTCCTGATTTCTTTTTGCAGATTTTCCAAAAAACGGAAAGCTCTATATTATAGTCTGAACATACAACTAAACGATGCAATCGGAATTGTTCTATCAAAATTATGCAATGTTTCAATTTCTTGGCTTTGTATTCCTTGAATTGCGTATCTGTTGCTTTGTCACTCTTGTATATGTCGTGCCCTGACTGGCAAAATATTTTTTCCTGACTAACAAAAAAGAATTTCCTGACTGGAGAAAAAATATGTGTACTGTAGTCCGTTCGAACAGAACTTTGGAGATGGAAATGCAGTATCCCTCTTTAGCTCCGTAAAGTCCCTCTTTAGCGCGCTAAAGTGCCACTTTACGGAGCTAATGTTGATGTTTAGGGTAGGTAATGTTGGCTATGGAATTTTAGTCCTCCCGGGTGTATTCCTCGATGTCGCGGATGGCCTCCTTGGCTTTGCGACGTTCATTCTTGAGATACCGCAGGCCTATGACGGCTCCGGCCACGAACCCGACACCTCCTCCGATGCAGATGGATTCTCCGCTTTCTTTGGGGTAGCTCTCAATGATGAACCAAACAATCCATAGCAGGGCGAACGGCAGTCCGAAACACAGCCATTTCAGCCCCAGACGGTTCATGCGTATCAGGGCTTTGCTGATGTCCACCAGATTGTCGGTCGATATTTCTTGGATGTTTACGCCTTTGTGGCTGTATATCTGATACAGGCAGGCGGCAATCAGAAAGAGGGAAGTGACGACACAGAACATCCATGAATAGTTCATCCAGATGAAAAACATATTGCAATAGATCAGGGCAAACGGAATTCCTATATACATGAGTCTCTTATTACGATTGATATAGGACAGTTTTTCCCGGGTGGATTGCATCATCATTTTTTCGCTGATAATGGTTTCTTTGGCCAGCTTGTCTTTCAATAACTGGATTTGTTGTTTCATTTCTTCCAGTTCGAAGTTATCTTGATACTTTTCCATACTGATGCGTTTTTAGCGGTTCGACATTTTTTTCAACTCCTCCTTGATGCGATACAGGCGCACGGATACGTTTTTAGTCGAGATGCCGACGATGGCACCTATCTCTTCGTAACTCATGTTTTCCAGCCATAGCAGGACGATGGCACGGTCGAAAGGCTTGAGCCGGTGGATGCGGTCGTAGAGTTGCCGGATTTGCCGGGAGTCTTCGTCCTTGTCTTCAAACGGGTTGATGTCCATGGTTAGTGGGAGGGTGGCCCGCTTCTGCTTTTTCCGTTCGTAGGAGATACAGGTGTTGAAGCTCACCTTCCAAATCCAGGTGTCAACGCTGCTGCGGTTTTGGAAAGATGCGTAGCCTTTCCACAGATTGATGAGTACTTCCTGAAACAGGTCGCTGACTTCATCGGAATCTTTCGAGAACATGAAGCACACCGTGTAGATGGTGCTTTTGTGTTCCCTGATCATTTGCGCAAATGTAGTATCCAATGTTTCCATATCGAATTAAGTAGTTGTTTTTTGTCCGTTAGACGCAGGCGCCGTCGGAAAAACTACACAAAAATAGAACTTTTTGGGGAGGAATATGAGAAAGTGGTAAAGAGTGACTGGCCGATTGTAGCATGAAGGCGCGGATTACGCGGGAATTCACGGATCTTTTTTAGTCTTTTCCGTGCTCTTCCGCGTAATCCGCGCCTTAATAATGTACTTTATATATTTAAGGATGACAGTTCGTATTATTGCTTCTTCAGCGTGAACTCCAATTTCTGCAATCCTAGTTTGTAGACATTGGCAAGAATCAGTGCGTAATGCAGTTCTTCGCCTGCCTGCATGGAACCTGTGATGTGATTGAACTCGTCCTCCGGAACTACATCCTTGAACATCGGTCCCGATGAACCGTTTCTGATCAGGCGGATTTCATCAGTAAGGGGTGACAAAACATAAATATAAGTTGCCATATAAGGGATACGTTGGAGATCTATCCAATTCGGATCATCTTTAGGGAGAATGTTTTCTATCCAAAGCCGGGCCATATCATAAGATGGTAACCGATCACCGTTATTATATCTTATATTACCTTCACTGTCAACCAACAGTTCTTTTCCCATAGCAATAGCATACTTGTTGATGGGGCATGATTCTTCGTACTCGATATCTTCTTCCGATTGGATTTCTTTGTCATCCGGTATTTCAGGCTCAGTGACAAGCCGGTCCTGAAGAATGGATACAAGCGTATAGGTGCGGTCTGGGGCATCCATCGGCGGATTGGCAAGAATGGTTCTTTTGACCCGAAGTTCATATTCATGCTCTTTTTCGTAGGTGAAGCCTTCGATGGCGTCGAATGCAAGCGGTTGCCATTCTTTGAAATTGTCTTCAGTCTTGATGAGCATACATTCTATGGGGTGTTCTTTATCGGTATCGGAGGGGGCATACATGATGCCTGTTTCCGAAGAAACTGACATGGCAATCTCTTTCACGATATCTGTCGGCTTGTCGTCGTCATTGCAAGCTGTCCAAAAGAGACTGATGAACGTAAACAGGGGGAATGATAAATCTGTTCATGGTTATACAATTTCTCTATGGGCTCAATAGAGGTTTAAGGTTTGGAATACAGAAACGTGAGCCGATTATGCCGTTTTTCAAGTATGAGACAGGCATAGCGTTTCTTCTTTTTCTCTCTCATGCGTATTGGTTTGGAAGGATATTCTTAACCCGATTACAAAGATAGTAAACCTGTTATAAATTTCTAGCATCGGATGTGATTTTTCCTTTTCGCTTGTTCAAAGCTGTTTGCTTTTGAAATGGAAGAGTGTTATCTTTGTACTGAGGTGTACCATTATTAAGCGTATGAAAAAAAGTCTGATATTTTGTCTGTTTATTCTTTGTAGTCTCTGTCGGGTACAAGGCCAGACTGAAGTTTGCCTGGTGGGGACGAAACATAATCCTTGTACGTATTTCAATAGTGATAGTGTTTATGCCATCCTGTTGCGGGTTCAGCCCGATGTGGTGTTGATGGAGCTGGATTCTACTTTCTTCGACAAAAATTTCCGCTTCGATCTGGAGAAGTATCCCGACCTTCTGTCGACTAATGAAAACATAGGAGCGCATCGCTACCAGCAGGAACGGGGCGTAGATTTACGTCCTTTCGAAATTACAGGCCGAAACGAATGGTATCGGGAGCATCGGTACTTTGAACGGCAGGACAGCATGTGGCGCAACGCATTGTCCTTGTATCGGGCGGATAAACTGAGTCGGAAGAATCGGGAAGATATGGAGCTGATCCTTCAAGTGATGAACTATAATGATATGAAATTCGCTTCACCCCGTGACATGAATTCCAGCATGACGATGGGATATTTGTCGCTTCGTGAGTATATTCTTTATCAGAAACTGGTGTCCATTGTGGAAACAGAGGAATTGCTCAGCCGTTGGCAAAGCTTCGTTCGTCTTTGGTCGTCCCGTTGGTATGAGCGCAATGAGGTGATGGCTGCCAATATCCGGCGGATGGCCGAAGCCTATCCTGGCAAGCGTCTGTTGGTATTGGTTGGCCTGGAACATAAACCCGGACTTCTGAAGTTGTTGAAGGCGTGTGACGGGTTAGTGCTTAAAGAGTATTGGGAGTTTTAGAAATGATGCTGTAGCCGGATAAAAGGAAATATCTGTTGAAGTTGGGGCGTTTTTCCATGGATTTTCCGTAAATCTGTATAAGGAATATAGTTAATTGAAATTAAGCGATTTAGAAGAATTACCTTGTTTTGGGGTAATGATTTGGCAACCGTCTTAATTGCTGTGTTCTGCTTTGAAATGCTTTCAAGTAACTCATTTTATTATGCTGCAAAGATAATGGATAATCTGATACACTCAAAATGTTGATAGAGAAATTATGACCAATTAGTCTTGTTTATTTAATCGCTTTACGATTGAAAAAGTGTACTGAAAACGAGCAGGCATATTCTAAATATACTTGCTGACATTTTCTATAAGACAAGCGAAGTCTTTAGACGAGTTATTGATGCGATTATTCATTTTGGTGTAAGAAGTAGCGCAAGTTAATCCCCCTTTTTTTGAAGCCGTTGACACCAATAGTATGATGCAGAAAAAATATGTGAAAATAGTAGAACAGCAAAAAAAGTAAACACATGGTTGTGTTGTTATTCGAAACACAGACAGCCTTTTGACGAAATAAAACATCGCCACACACTCATTGAGGTGGCGATGTCACAGAAAGAGCGTATAATTGAAAGACACAAAAGGGAATCGAGAGAACTTTAGGCTTTAATCTCCCCTAATATAGTTTACCAGTACTCAATATTCCTTTTTTCAGTATATACTTCGGCTGGAGTTTGCATCTTTCCTATGTAGTTCATGTTATCATCATACTGATCATATTCAGTGGCACGGAGAACTTCTCTCTCAGTCCAATTCTTTCTATCATCGAACTTGGTATAAGTATAGTCGTATGTGGTCACACCGTTTTCTGGATGCTCTTCTATCATAGTTACAGGATATTTACTTTTGTCTTCATACTTATATGAGAGAGTGACAAAAGCCATGGTGTTTGCATCTGTGAATTTGTGCCATACAATACGACCTTGGTCGTCAAACCTGCATTCCTGACCAAGAACGCCGTTGCTTACTTCATCCTTACATTTGTCAATACGTTTCCCTTTGCTTATTGTGATGTTTACTATGTCATTACTCCAGCCCTCTACTGTATAAGATGTGGGAGTGTTGTATTGATATACCATCATTTTTCTGGTATAGGGATTTTCCTTATGAACAAGATTACCAGATTTATCGAAATCAAGCCGTGAAAGTCCTCCGTATATTCCGAATGAAGTCTCTGTTTGCACGGTTTTCACTTTATCAATAATGCCATATATGTCCGTATCGCTATAAAGCAATGACTTGGCTTTTGTCGTATTTTCATTATTATATGCTTTAACTGTATTTATTGCCTCTACCAGTTCATCGCTCCAATATTCTACGGTACGTGTAATATTTAAAGATGGAGTCTCTCCTTGTTTTACCGAAGGTGATTTATCCTGGCTTGAATATCCCGTTGTGCTGGCTTTATAATGGATTCGTAATGCCGGTATTTCGTCTATGTTTGCGGGGAATATTATTTTTGCTTCTGTCCAGTTTCCTTGGTTATCGTATTTATAATCGTAATTAATAGTAAATTCCATATTGTCTACACGCCAATTGTTACCATTCTTCTTATACACTCCACCAGAGTAAGTCCATTTGGTCAAATCGCCATGTGAGTTATAAGCAAATTTACTTGTACATGTAAGTGTTTCTGTTCCTTTGTCAAACTTAATAGGTATTCTTTCTACTGCTTGAGTACATAGATTGTCAATGTAAGTATATGTCGTTACCGATTTACCTTTATAATATTCATTGATGTCTTTAAGGAATATGTTGGTCGTATTAGGAGTCTCGAAACGCACCATGTGTGCAAGTGAATCAAATTGCATTTTCCATAGTGTCACTCCCGATTCATAAATTGTATTATTCTCTTTTTCGGGCAAGACAGATTTAAGCATACCATTCTCGTGGTACGAATAAAGAAGTGTAGACGTATTGTAATTTCCTCGTCCGTTTTTGTCACGACGTATCAATCGATTTGCCGAATCATAAGTAAAACCGTCATCAGTTTTTTTCCCACGATAATATCCATCTTCTTTTGCAGTTATTCCAATAAGGTTTGAATTGTCATCATATTCATATTTGGTGACATCAAGTCCATTTGCTCCAACGTTGAACGAAGTCCTTCTATATTCCGACAGGTTCCCGTCAATGAGGAAAACATATTGAAACATCGTTGTTATTCCCCAAGCTGAACTGGTATGTTCGTAAGTCACGTTCATAGGATGCTTCCTTATACCCATTTTTGTCAAATCCGAAGGATAATTTACAAAGTAAGGCATTAATGTTTCCATCTTCATATCCAATTCTAACGGATTGAAATAAACATACAAAGGAGTATATGGTTTGTCATTTTCTCCTGATTTTTGGTTGCAACTTGCCAGACTTGTCATAAGTATGGATGAGAGACAGAATACTTTTAAAAATTGTGTAGCTTTCATTGGAGTATTGTTTTAGGTTATAATCTGAATTTTACATATACACCCATTTGTATTCGTACCGGTTCACCATCAATTGTACCCGGTTTCCATTTAGGCGATGATTTCACTATTCTTACGGCTTCGGTATCTAAATTTGCATGTATGTTTTTATATACGGTTACATTCGAAACAGAACCGTCTTTCTCTACTATAAAACCTACAAGTACATCTCCTTGTATTTTCTGTTCTTTGCATATCCAAGGGTAACGTATGCTTTTTGAAATATAGTTCATAAATGCTTGTGAACCTCCCGGAAATTCTGGCTGTTTTTCTATTTTTTCATCGGTTGATTTGTACACTTTATTAGGGCTTTCTTTTGGCTTAGCAGATTCCTGTTCTGTATCCGATCTTTTTGTTATAGGCATACCAAACTTTCTTGTGGAGGAATTGTCACTTGTGCTTTTTGCCTTTTCCTGTTCATTTAGCAATATTCTTTGCAATACTTCGCTTGATATGAAAAAACCGTTGAATTTGGAAGGTGCATAACCGGTAAAGGCCGAAACAATTTCAAAACTAAAAGGCTTTCCTTCCTCAATATTCGGGAAATAATAGGCTCCTGCGGTCATAATACGATTTCCAGGCATGAGATAGAACAAGTCTATTGACATACTGCGGCTTGTCTTCCTTGCAGTTCCCTTTATTCTGAATTTGTAACCTCCATTGGCACGACCTGTACATGTGATACTTGTGACGTGCCAATAACTGTCCACTCCTGCATCGCATTTAAAGGGTACATTTGCCGGATAGGCTTTAGGTGGAACAGAAAAACTTGTTTGTGCGATAGCTGTATTAGCTATTATAAAGACTCCGAGAGTTATTATGCACAATAAAACAGATAATCTTTTCATATTTAAAATTGCAAGTAGTATATTACACACGATGGAATCCTTGGCTGTCGTAACTCCATTTACCACCAAACTGGTCTGTATAATAGCATTCACTATATTGCGAATCTTGAGTTAGTATATATTCACAGCCATCAACTGTTACTGAATAGCATTTTAAACCGTTACCATTGTTCGAAGAAGAACAGCTTCCCGAGTCGGCAGCATCATTAATAATCCCACCAAAATGGAATATTGAATTAAGCAATCCCCACAAACTACCTAAGCAGTATCCACATTTAGCAATGAACCACATTGTATCAGCTTCTATCCAACCAATCCATTTGATGATGAAACCGATTAGCAAGAATATTATTCCAAGCAGAATTCCATAAGCAATCATTGGGACAATAATCAAGAATGCAATTTTTACAAGAAAGATTGCAACACCAAGAAAAAAAATCCATTTTAATCCAGTAAACCAAGCGGATTCCCCTTCAGAATTAAAGAGCCATGAGAAAAAGTTCCATGATTCCTTTTGAGAGGAGGAAGTCGCTTTTCCTTCGCTTGTTACAGCTGTCAGATACGAAACACTCACATAACCTTGCCAGCCGTTATAATTGATATTAGCCCATCCGTTTTCTATGGATATGACATCAACGACGTCTCCTTGGGGTAATTGTCCCAATACCTCACTGTTTTTATTGGCTGAAGCACGTACATTAAGCCCTTTTGATGCAGTTACACGGTAATAATCAGCAAAGGCTTCCGTGCATAGAGAAAAACTTATGAACAGGAATAAAATTGATTTTACTATGGCACTGCTGCGACACAATGACATTTTTCCCAGTATACAAATGCCTTGTTGGAGTATAAATCTGTTCATCATATCCTTTTTATGAACTCCGCAGCCCTTAGAGTCATTTTATTAAACCACGAAGCGTGGAACTGCAATGCCACGTCTTAGATGAAGGTCGTAGGAAAAATACCTTGAGTACAGATATGGATATAGCAGCCCACGCTATAGCGTGAGAACCACTATGCTATCCCTTGTACTCTTTGAAAATTTCCTACGTTTTCATCTACAAGATAAGCATAACGCTTCTTTCTTTTCTAATATGTCTTGGAAAGAGTTGTCTCAATCCGATTACAAAGATAGGGGATTTTTGTGATAAACTCCTATCTTCTAATGTTTTTATTTGCTTTTGGAGTAGATTTTTAGTACACTCTATATTTTCAGCCTTTTATCCTGTCTTGTAGAAACAATCCCCAATCCATTTCTCCATTCATTCGCTTTTTGCCTAAACCATTGCACAAGCGGAATAGCGTTCACGCATATATGGTAATGTCCTTTCCTGTTTTTATCCTCCTCAAACGAGAATGTTGCATTTTCATCATGGAACTTTCGGTTGAACTCGGAAGAATAGAAATCACCTTTCAATCTTACCTTCTTCAACTTGCACAGTTCTTGGATAACCTTTTCAGAGAAATGCAAGGTGTTTCGGCAGAAGTCAATCAACGGCAACAACATTTTTACATGAGGAAAGTTCCGCTGTATCTTGTCAATATACTCGTTAAACTTGGTGCGTTCTTCTTTATGTTCCTGTTCCATTGTCTTGATATGCTGTATCAATTCTTCGTTCAGACTTTCAAGGGTGGATATGCGTTGCTACAATTTTTCTCTTTCCGTTTTCAGTTTGTTGCTGCCCAAAAGAGAACCCACCTTTGCCACAAATGCGGCTTTTGCTTCCGTCTTGGCTGCTTCCAGTTTCTCCGTCTTGACTTCCATCCTTACCTCGTCAAGTTGTTGCTCTGCCTGTTGCCGCTCTGTCTGTAACTGCCGCATGTTGGCTTCAAGTTCACCCGTCTGCCGTTTCAAATCACGGTAGTATTGGGCGGTTGTCGTATGGCGTGCTTCCGAGCCACGCACACCACGTTGCAAGCCATATTTCTCCATTGCTTTTGCGTAACTGTCGTGGTAAGCAACGAGTTTATCACGTGTCAGCACGTCATCGGCACACAGGCGCACGGTATTGGCTTTCTTGCGGTAGGAGCGTTTACCTTCCGTCTGCTTTTTCTTGGCTTTCCTGCGCTCTCCTGTTACTATCGGTACGACCGTGGCATGAATGTGCGGTGTGTGCTCATCCATGTGCAGGACTGCCGAAACGGTATTTTCCTTGCCGAAGGTGCGATGAAGCCATTGAAGGTTGTCATCACACCATTCGTCAAGTCTGCCCTCGTCCTGTATTTTCATCATATCCTCGTGCGTTCGCCTATCAATGTGGCGATATACCAATGTCAAACGACTGATTGAAATAAAAACATCCTAAAGTTCTTTTTTTATCCAAGAAAAAGTGTACTTTTGCAAACATAATAATCTTGAATATGTGAAATATCAATGCAGCAATAAAAGTGAATACGTGAATTATGAGAAGAAAAATATACAATAAACTGTTGGAATGGAAGAAAGACCATAAGGGTGATACCGCCCTTTTGATAGAAGGAGCCAGACGTATAGGAAAAAGTTATATCGTGGAAGAGTTTGCGCGTAAGGAATACACGTCTTACATTCTAGTGGATTTCAGCAAGGTTAATCCGCAGGTGATGGAGTTTTTCAATCTTTATTTGGACGACCTCGACATGCTTTTCATGAATCTGGAGCTTTATTTTAGGCAGAAGCTCACACCACGTCAGACGAAAGACGAGGAAGCCCGTTCCTTAGTCATATTCGATGAAGTGCAGTTTTGTCCTCGTGCCCGTGCAGCCATCAAGCATTTGGTGGCGGACCGACGTTATGATTACATTGAGACGGGTTCACTGATTTCGATTAAGAAGAATGTCAAGGACATTATGCTGCCTTCCGAAGAACACGCCATCGAAATGTTTCCGATGGACTTTGAGGAATTTTTGTGGGCTATGGGAGACGAGATGCTGATGCCTTACATACAGATGCGGTTTGACAAACGTCTTCCTATGGAGGCTTTCCACCGCCGGGCAATGGATTATTTCCGGCAATACTTGATTGTCGGGGGTATGCCGCAGGCTGTCGCCAAATATGTGGAAACGCGGGATTTTGAAAAGGTAGATGAGGTGAAGCGTGACATATTGGCTCTTTATCGCAATGACATTCACAAATACGCCGACAATCAGGAAACCAAAGTTGCCGCTATTTTTGAGGAAATACCGGGCCAATTGCAGAAACATGAAAAGAAGTTTGTCTTGTCAGCCTTGCAGAGCGAAGCCCGTATGCGTGACTATTCGCAGGCTTTCTTTTGGTTGAGTGACGCCAAAATCATTAACTGTTGCTATAACTCAACAGAGCCGAGTATCGGGCTGAAACTGAATGAAGAACGCACCACGCTGAAATGCTACATGGGCGATACCGGACTGCTCATCAGCCATGCTTTTGACGAGCGAGGTATTGTCAGTGCCGACCTGTACCGGAAACTGATGTTTGACAAACTGGAAGTGAACGAGGGGATGCTGGTGGAGAACATCGTAGCGCAGATGCTTCGTGCGGCAGGACACAAACTTTATTTTTTCAGCAACAGTTCACGGACATCGGCAGACGACCGCATGGAGATTGACTTCCTGATAGCCAAACCTGTAACGACCAGCAGGCATAATATCTCACCGATAGAGGTGAAGTCCGGGCAACGTTACACACTGAATTCATTGAGAAAGTGCATAGCCAAGTATGGCTCCCAGTTATCCACACCCTACGTGCTTCACGACAAGGATGTGAAAACAGAAGATGGCATTGTGTACCTACCTTTATATATGACACCGTTGCTTTGAATGATATGGGAGGAAAACCTACATACCAAGAACTGTTGGCGGCATACAACAAACTTCTTATGGAAAATGAGCTTCTTCATAAGGAGATAGACAGACTACAGTCTTTGCTAAGCAGCAACGGTGCGTCTTCGACATTGCCTGCCATGAAGCAACATTTGTCTTTGGAAGAAAAAGTAGATGTGTTCCGCAATCTGTTCAAGGGACGTGAAGATGTCTTCGCGCGGAGATGGTACAGCCGGACAAGTGGGAAATTCGGCTACCAACCAGTATGTCGGAACGAATGGGATAGGCAATTGTGTGACAAGAAAAGATATAAATGTACGGAATGCCCCAACAGGGCTTTCAAGCCCTTGGAGTATGAGGATATCTATCGACATCTTGAAGGGAAGAGTTCGGACGGGCAGGATGTAATCGGTGCCTATGCCATTCTTGCCGACAATACGTGTAACTTCCTGTGCGCGGATTTTGATGACAAGTCATGCGAACATGGATACAAGAAAGATGTGTTGGCGTATGTCGGGGTCTGCAAGGATTGGGGTGTTCCTTGCTTCATTGAACGCTCCCGTTCCGGGAACGGCGCACATGTTTGGATATTCTTCGAACAGCCGTTGCCTGCATCCAAGGCACGAAGGCTCGGAAATATGATATTGACGGAAGCTACAGAAAGATACGGAAGGATGAATTTCAAATCATACGACCGTTTCTTCCCTAATCAAGACAGGTTGCCCGAAGGTGGGTTCGGTAATTTGGTAGCATTGCCATTGCAAGGCAAAGCCCGCAAGGAAGGGAACAGCGTGTTTGTGGACGAAAATTTCATGGTTTACGAAAACCAATGGTATTTTTTGCTTGAAATAGAACGGATATCCGAAATGGCGGTTGACGCTATATTGGCCAAACATGAAACAGCTTCGGAATTGGGCGAGTTGTCTACTACCAGCGAGTCGAAACCTTGGGAGACACCTGTGCCTCAAAAGATTACTCAAAATGATTTCCCTGCCAATCCCGTCCTCATACGCTCCAATATGCTGTATATCCCCTTACAGGGATTTTCTGCAAAGGTCGTGAACCACCTAAAACGAACCGCGTCATTCAAAAATCCGGAGTTTTATGCCAGACAAGGTATGCGATTGTCCACTTACAATATTCCTCGCATCATCTCTTGTGCCGATATGGAAGACGATTACATTGCAATGCCTCGTGGATGTGAAGATGCGGTCGTTACACTTTTGGAAGATAACCAAGTAACTTATCGTATAGAAGACAAAACCTACCAAGGGAAGAATATAACTGTAGAGTTTAAAGGCAAGCTTCGTGAAGAACAGAAAGCGGCCATAACCAACTTGACTGCTCATAACAACGGAGTATTGAATGCCACCACCGCATTTGGCAAGACGGTTACGGCGATCGGTTTGATTGCTGAGCGGCAAGTAAACACGTTGATACTTGTACACACAAAAGCCTTGCTGGCCCAATGGAAATCCCGCTTGGAAGAATTCCTGCAAATAGACTTTACGGAAGATGCCCTTCTTAAGAAACGTGGTCGTAGGAAAGTCTTTTCGCCATTCGGAACATTGGATTCCAATGGAAATTCACTGCATGGAAAAATAGACATAGCCTTGATGCAATCCTGCTTGGAAGACAGTGGGGTAAAACCTTTTGTCCGGGATTACGGAATGTTGATTGTGGACGAATGCCATCATGTGTCAGCGGTAAATTTTGAACGGATACTGAAGTATGCCAACGCTCGCTATGTCTATGGATTGACAGCCACCTCAATCCGCAAGGACGGACATCAGCCTATCATCTTCATGCAATGCGGCCCAATCCGTTATTCGGCAGACGCAAAAGCTCAAATGGCATCCCAGACATTCACACGTCTGCTTGTTCATCGCTTTACTTCTTATAGGGAGTTGACGGATGATAAGTCCACTTATGCCCGGATGGTTCAGAAAATGGCTGAAGATGAAAATAGGAACGGACTTATAATAGAGGATGTATGCGTGGCTCTGAAAGAAGGACGTTCACCAATTGTACTGACCAACCTTACCGCCCATGTCAAAACATTGGCAAACGCGTTAATACCACACTGTAAACATGTGGTTACTCTTGTCGGTTCCGAATCGGCAAAGGAGAAGCGTCAGAAAATGGAATACTTGCAAAACATGCCACTATCGGAACCGCTTGTTATAGTAGCAACCGGGAAATATGTGGGTGAGGGTTTCGACTATCCTCGGTTGGACACCTTGTTCTTGGCATTGCCTGTCTCATGGAAAGGTATCATCGCGCAATATTCCGGACGGCTGCATCGGGAATATCCGGGTAAGAAAGAAGTTCAGATTTACGATTACATCGACATTCGCGTGCCGATGTGTGATGTGATGTACAAGCGTAGATTGAGAGGATATGCATCTGTCGGTTATCAGATTAAGTCAAACGCGCCAATAGACTTGTTCAACGAAAGTCAAAGCGTTATTTTTAATGGACATACATACCAAAGTGAATTTTTCAAGGATTTACACCAGGCAAAGCGTTCGGTTGTCATTTCCGCTACAAAACTTTGGTTTGCCAAGCACTCTTCCGTACTTGAGATGCTAAAAGAACTATCGGCGCGGGGTGTGGAAGTTGTCGCTTTTATCAAAAGTAATTTGGAAAAAGAGGAAAAGCTAAAAGGCATAGGAGCAAGTATTAGGATTAATGACACATTGGCTATTGACGTTGCAATCATTGACAAATCCCTGATATGGTATGGCAATATTAACTATCTTGGTTACAACACAGATGAAAACAATGCCATACGTATTTATGATTCAGCTTTGGCAGAGAATGTTTTGGAAGTGCTTTATACGTAACGCTAAATTTTCTCTATTTTTCAGAGGAATAACTTTGGTAATAAGGGATAAAAACACTACTTTTGCAAATGAGAGAAGCGTTCTTTTGATTAGTGCAGAACATTGTAGAATATAGAAGCCCGCTGGTTTCCATATCGTTACCTGTTAAGCTGATAATCTTTGTAAGTTTCTTGTTTTCAATGAGTAAGAAGAATTGATGTGTCTTGACGCGTGAAAGCTGATTTTCTTGGTGATGCCGCATTCCTTTATCATCTTTCCCATACGCTTGCATATTGACCAATAGTTGAGATTGGGAAATACAAGATTGTTTTCCTGAAAAGCCTTGTAACGCTCGATTATCTGCAAGGGAATATCCAGCAGCTTTACCTGAAACGGTACACCCGTCTTGTGTCGTTTGGAAATAATCCATTTCTCACCGTTCACTTCCACAATCTGGTCATTGTTTAATTCCTTTATATCCACGAATGACAGGGCGGTAAAACTGGCGAAAACAAAAATATCACGGAGATAGGAGTTCTTAGGGTCTTTGAACTGAAATTCCATTAATGTTTTCAGCTCATTCTCCGTCAGATATTCACGCTCTTTCGTGTTCGGGCTTATATGGAACTGGGCAAACGGGTTTCTCGGTATCAGCCCGTTGAAGTGCGCACGCATCACCACGCCTTTCAGCCACATGCACTTCTCCCATATCGTGCCGTTGCGTAATCCCGCTTCCGTGGCGAGATAGACCGCAAACTCCTTGATGAAGTCGGGCGTAAGCTCCAGCATCGACATGTCGCTGCGCTTGTAGAATGACTTGATGAATGCCGCCACATAGTTCCTTGCCACTACCCTTGACTGATAGGTCGCCAGTTTCCTGTCCTTGCCGACACGCTTCTTGAACACCTCGTTCTCACGGTCGAAGGCTTTGAGCAGCGTTTCATACTCGCCGCCTATGCCTTGATAGGCGTTGCGCACCATTTCTGCCGTCACAAACGCCTCACGGTCGGATATGCGTTGGTAGTGCTTGATGATTTGCGCCTTGATGTTGTCGAGCGCAAGGTTCGTTTCCCTCGCCTCCACGCTCTTGCCTTTGGCACGGTTGCCCTTTGCATCCCAAAGTTCTTTTGAGATGCTCC
>ERZ827452.136-NODE-136-length-110882-cov-8.287259_pt1 | contig 110882 bp, 70 predicted proteins | sample MGYA00519866_ERZ827452 | MGnify/ENA primary metagenome ERZ827452 (study PRJEB31778, sample SAMEA3449307) | human gut metagenome | biome: human gut; feature: human-associated habitat; material: faeces | place: United Kingdom | collected 2010/2012 ... | reverse complement strand
ATACTATCATGGACCTGAGGATCATGAACAATGAGCGATTGCCCGAGACAGAGCAAGGAAGGAAGGTCATCTTTGACATTCATTGCGAGACCGACAAGGGCGAACGGATCATAATCGAGATGCAGAACAGGGAACAGCCCCACTTCAAGGACAGGGCCTTGTATTACCTCTCGCACTCGGTGGTGGAACAGGGGATAAAGGGAACATGGGACTATGAGCTGGCGGCCGTGTACGGTGTTTTTTTCTTGAACTTCACGCTAGACGAGGAGAACAGGCCAAACAATAACAGGAACGAAGGAAAGTTCCGAAGGGACATCATATTGGCGGACCGGGAGAACGGACAGGTATTCAACCCCAAGTTCCGCCAGATCTATATTGAGCTTCCTCGATTCAACAAAGAGGAGGAAGAATGCGAGACAGATTTTGAACGTTGGATTTATGTACTAAAGCATATGGATACATTAGACAGAATGCCTTTCAAGGCACGCAAGGCCATATTCGAGCGGTTGGAACGCATCGGATCCATGGCGAACCTCACCCCCAAACAACGAGCGCAGTACGAGGCGGAGTGGAAGATGTATAATGATTATTATAACACCTTGGATTTCGCCGTTGAGAAAGGCATGAAAAAAGGAATGGAAGAAGGATTGCAAAAAGGATTGCAAAAAGGAAAAGAATCTACGGCACGTAATATGAAAGCCGAGGGAATAACCCCTCTTATCATCCAAAAATGCACCGGCCTTTCCCTTGAGGAAATAGAGCGACTATAAAACAAAATCCCTTCAGCCTCCATCCGTTTTTAACGTATAGTTATCAAAGGAAGAGACTGAAGGGATTTTTTATATTTATAAACGACCTAAAAGCTACTCCTCACGCTGCTTTTTCCATTCCTCCGCACACTCTTCCAAGGCCTTATACCAAGCCTGGCCGAACTTACGGATCAAGGGCTCCTTGAGGAACTTATAAACCGGCAATTGCTCTTTCTTTCCTAAGATCTCCGCTGCCTTACAAACGCTCCAGCGATGATAGTTCACGGCCTTGAAATCCCGATACTGAGTGACACGTATCGGGTAAAGATGGCAAGAAACAGGCTTATAGAAATCTGTCTTACCTTCCCGGTATGCTTTCTCGATAGCGCATTTACAAGTACCATCGGCGTCGTAACAGGTAAAGACACAATCTTTGCCGTTCACGATAGAGGTAACCGTATCGCCTTCCTCATCGATATAAGCTACGCCTTGCTTATGAATGACCTCTTGAGCTTTCGGGGATAAATCATCCCAAATGATGGGTAATACTTTCTGGAGCTTCGCCAACTCCGAATCCTCTAATGGAGCGCCGGAATCTCCTTCCACGCAGCACTCCCCCTTACATTTGGAAAGATCACATAAAAAATAACGCTCAATAACGTCAAGACTTACTAAAGTGTCATCTATCTGGATCATAAGATGCGCCTAGCTCTTATTTAATCAATGACTTACCAGTCATCTCCTTCGGCTGTTTCAAGCCCAAGATATGAAGGATTGAAGGAGCCACATCGGCCAAGATACCATCCTCTACTTTAGCGTCCTTGTTGGCTGTCACATAAACGAATGGAACAGGGTTCAAGGAATGAGCCGTATTCGGAGTGCCATCCTCGTTCAAGGCGTGATCCGCATTACCATGGTCAGCAATGATGATTACCTCATAGTCGTTGGCTTTAGCGGCCTCAACCGTATCGTGCAAGCAAGCGTCGATCGTTACAACCGCTTTCTCGATCGCTTTGTAGATCCCCGTATGGCCTACCATATCACCGTTGGCGTAGTTCACTACGATGAAATCGAATTTCTTCGTATTGATAGCATCCACCAATTTATCTTTCACCTCGAAAGCGCTCATTTCCGGTTTTAAGTCGTAAGTAGCCACTTTAGGAGAAGGGACCAAGATACGCTCCTCGCTATCGAACGGAGTCTCACGGCCACCGTTGAAGAAGAAAGTCACGTGAGCGTATTTCTCTGTCTCGGCGATATGCAACTGAGTCTTACCTACGTTTGCCAAGAACTCACCCAGCGTATTATTTACGTTCTCTTTGTCGAACAAGATATGAACACCCTTGAAGCTAGCGTCATACGGAGTCATACAGAAATATTGCAAGCCCGGGATCGTATGCATACCGGCCTCCGGCATGTCTTGCTGAGTCAATACAACCGTAAGCTCTTTCGCACGGTCGTTACGATAGTTGAAGAAGATCACGACATCGCCTTCCTCGATAACAGCAACCGGCTTTCCGTTCTCAACATGAACGATCGGCTTAATGAACTCATCCGTTACACCCTCGGCATACGACTCTTCCATCGCTTTTACCATGCACTCGGCTTGCTTACCCTTACCTTCAACCAATAAGTCGTAAGCCTCTTTCACGCGTTCCCAACGTTTGTCGCGGTCCATAGCGTAATAGCGTCCGATGATAGAAGCGATCTTTCCGCCGGTAGTCTTCAGATGATTCTCCAACGTCTCGATAAAGCCTTTACCACTCTTCGGGTCCGTATCACGGCCATCCATGAAGCAATGTACATAAGCCTTGCTGATTCCGTATTCCTTGGCGATATCCGTCAACTTCAAAAGATGCTCCAAAGAGCTATGTACACCACCATCGGAAACCAAGCCCATGAAGTGGATCTGCTTATTATTCTCTTTCGCGTAGCCATAAGCACGTTTGATCTCCGGGTTCTCCATGATCGTATTCTCACGACAAGCGATGTTGATCTTCACCAAATCTTGGTAAACGATACGGCCAGCACCGATGTTCAAGTGGCCCACCTCAGAGTTACCCATTTGTCCGTCAGGCAAACCAACGTTCTCGCCAGAAGCCTGCAACTGTGAATTCGGATAAGTTTTCAACAACTCGTCCCAATAGGGAGTCGGCGTGTTAAAGATCACGTCGTCTTTACCTTTGTCACCAATTCCCCAACCATCACAGATAATTAAAAGTGCTTTTTTGCTCATGATTGCTAATTTATTATATTGATTATGTTTTTAACCTTTACGATCGCGAAGATAATCAATTCCATCGTATTATTGTTTCTCTCAATGTATTACTTTTGTGGCAGGAATGGAAAAGAATATACAAGACAAGGATTTGGGAGTCATAACGCTCCGTACCACTCCCCGGGCCACTCGATACACGCTCAAGATATCAAAAGGAAAAATAACCGCCACGATGCCACCCGGGGGAGACGAGAAACGTATGATCGCTTTTATCATGGAGAACAAGGCCCGGCTGGTAAAAGCGCTCCAGAAGCATCCGGCCCGGCCCCTGCTCGACGAAAGATCGGAATTACAGGCTACGACATTCCGCTTGCGTATCTTCCGCACCGAGCGAAGTAATTTCTATATGAGACTGGAGGGTGGAGTACTGCATATCGCTTGTCCGAATGAGACTCGTTTCGAGGAGGAGGAGGTACAATCCTTACTGAAATCTATGCTGGAGAAAGCGCTCCGCCACGAGGCGAAACGGTTGTTGCCGGAACGTATCACGCTATTGGCACGGCAGCATGGATTTAGGCTGACCGGGGTGAAAATCAATAATAGCAAAACACATTGGGGAAGTTGTACAATGAAGAAGAGCATTAACCTCTCGCAATCATTAATGCTTCTTCCTTGGCATTTGGTGGATTATGTATTATTGCATGAGCTTTGCCATACGATAGAGATGAACCATAGCGAAAGATTCTGGAAACTAATGGATAAGGTGACGAACAATCAAGCGATTCGTTTACGAAGCGAATTGAAAAACTATCACATGTTGTAGAGACGGAGCGTGCTCCGTCTCTACAACTAGGTAATTTGTTAGAAATTGGCTCCTACTTGCAGAATGAAAGTCCGGGGTGCGCCGACATCCATCGGGCGGGCGCTATAGCGCTTGTTTAAGAGGTTGTTCACCAGTCCTTGTACATGGATATTCTTCGTCACTTTCATCCCGACACGCATATCCATAACGAAATATCCTTTATTGTTCTCTCCCCAATAATCATGCAAGTTCCCGAATAGCATCGAACGCATATAATCCATCAGGTTAGGCTCCGCTTTCGCACGCTCATCGACCATAAAATAATCGACCGCCAATGTCTTGCTTTTCCATGACATATTCGTTCCGATATTAAACCGTTTCCATTCCAGATCAAATACCCCCTTTACGGAATGTTTCTGGCGATATTTTAAATACTTGCTGTCATTCGATTTCGAACGCATCGCCATTAAGTCATCATTCGCTTCCTCCTCCGCGTTCCGTGAATCCACGTCCATATCGATCGGATTCGTATAAACATACCCCAAAGTATATGCCAGACGAGTATCACGGTTAAACTCATACACACCCGAGGTAGACAAGTCTACCCCATAAATCTCCGCCCGGCCTACGTTCGTGAACTGAGCGCCGATTCCTAAGCCGTCGCCGCTAGAGAACGCATTGAACAACTTGGAAAGCCCATCGATATAATCGAAGGTCTTATTATTAAACAGGCCGAAACGGAACTCGATCATATCCTTGTAACGGGTATAAAAGCCGGCCACATCGATAAAGCCCTTCAAATTGCCCAACTTATAGCCTTGCTTGAAACCAAGTTCGGCATTATAACCTTGCTCCGCTTTCAATTCAGCGTTCGGGAAAGCTCCCACACCTCCGATATCCTTCAGGATAAACTTCTCCGTAACGGACGGATAACGGTATCCCTGTCCGAAAGATGCCCGGATAAAACTATACTCACCCAATTCATAATTCAAGCCTCCACGGAAAACAGGTTTTACCGGAACCTTCGCCCCGAAAATCTTCGTCTCCGCTTCCCGGTAGAAATCATCCACCCGGTAATATTCCAGACGAACACCGACCGAGACGTTCAAACGATCGATAAACTTATGGTCATATTGCAGGAAAGTAGCCACATTATCGCTACTATGCTGTCCGGTCACCTTCGAATCCGCATGGATACGCTCGTAAGTACCGCCTACGGTGAGCTGTGAGTTATCAAATTTCTTGCTGAATTGATAGTCCAGATTATAGGAATAGGTATGATCCGTAGCCTCCGGCGCTTTTTTCTCCATCGGTTTCATGGCATCTACCAACCAAGCCCCTACGTTATTCTTATCGGGTAGCGGAGTACGTCCCATCACCCAAGAAATCAAGTCCATATAATCCGCCGAGGTAGCTGTCGGGAAAAAATGATTTCCCAGCTTGCCCAATTCAGCCATCAATCCGCTCACCTTCCCGTTCATCACCTCCGGCAAATACGGTAAGAAGGTCGGCAATAACTCAGTTTGCCAGTTTTGCGCCATATTGATAATCTCCGGAACGGATGAGATATCAAAACCCATATTATTCGTTATGTCAAAAAGAGACTTATCCGTGGTATGCGTGATGATACGGCTTCCCCGATGGAAGAAACGCCCCTTGAAACGATGAGTCGTTCCTTTTTCCGAATTTGTATAATTCAAGAAGGGATCTATATAAAATGTATTCTCACGGCGTCCCATATTCGCCAGCGGAGATTGAATATAGGGTTCCTCCGGAGAACGCCAGATAAAGAAACCTGTATAATCGTTATACAAGTAATTCACGTTCACACCATAGTTCAACCCTTGTACCCGGGGATCGTGATACGTAAGATTCCCACCGACCCGGACACGGCGGTTGTAATTATCCTGCCGATACCCGTCGTCCAAGAATGTATTAGCCCCCACTGTCAAATCAAAATTCTTGATCCTACGGGAATGAGAGAGATCCAACCCTCCATATAAAGGCGTCCCGTCTTGGCGTGGCTTCCCATACAATCCTCCTTGTACGTTCACCTGTGTTACCGGATCTAATCCGGGGCGTTTCGTTTTCACATGGATCAGACCATTCAACGCAGAAGAGCCATATAATACGGAAGAGGCCCCTTTCAGTACCTCTACTTGATCGACGTTCTCCATCGGGATCATATTCCAGTTTATCTCGCCGGAACCCGGAGTTAGCACCGACATTCCGTCCACCAGAATCAAGCAACGGCTACCCACGCCATAGGTCCATCCCGTACCACCGCGTACGGAAGGTTGCCGGTCCGTTACGTCCACTCCGGAGATATTCTTCAGTACATCCGTTAAATCTTTCGGAGACTGACGAGTGATATCTTTCGCTTTCAATAATTCCATAGAGACGGTAATATCGCTTAGCTTTTGCTCATAACGCCCGACGCTCACGACGACCTCGTCCATCATGTTTGAGCTTGTTCGTAAGGATACGTCACGTGTCAAGAACTCTCCCGGATCTACTTTCACGGGAACGCTCAACGTTTCATATCCCAGATAGCTAAAAGTCAATACAGCGTCGCCATCCGTCACTTTCAGCTCATAATAACCGTTTATATCAGACACAGTTCCTCTCGTACCCCCTTTGTCCTTATAAAAAACGTTTACCCCGGCTAAAGCTTCCTTGCTCTCCGCATCCTTAATATACCCTTTCACGTCTTGGCCGAAAGAGGCTTGGGTTATCAAGAGAAGAAATAATATCAATTTGTAAGTATTCTTCATATCCAAATTATATTTCGCACAAATATAAAGGTTTATTCCATACCGCTAGACAGGTATTTAAAAACAGACCAAGAAGTCCTGTAAATAGACTATACTCTTTTTATTGCGCTAAGGAGAACCGTAAACTAATACCATAGTTCGAGTTCGATGTCGGGTAAGAAGATGTGGACACGATCGGCTCATTGATCTGTAAATCATAGAACGCTCTCAATGTCAAGGCACGACTTAACCCGTAATCCGCAGAGAACTGGATGGTCTTGGCGATATTCCCGCTGGTAGCCTGTGTAAACTGATCCTCTATCTTACGGATCAACGATTGCATTTTACGGTAAGAGAAATCTAAGCGGATCGTAAGATCATTACTGAAGTCGCGTGTCTTTTTCATTTTCAACACCTTGTTAAACTCAGTCAACTTATATCCTACTCCTATCACGAATTCGTTGGAAAGCGCTTCCACCAATTGGTAAGAGGAAATATTCAAGCTTAAGTTACGAGTCTTGCGCAACTCAAATTTACCTGTTATATTATTCAATAAAGTAGCGTCCACGCCAAACAACGGGCTGAATCCTTCCGTGATACTCACGGCCGCTATATCATAAGGAGACGACGGCGTAGGATTACCTGTCTGGATATCGCGGATATATCCCAAACCATCCTGCCCGGCATCTACCCAATCCAAGAAGGAGGAAAACGCACCTACGCTATAGGAACAACGATATTGATGACTTAACATCATACTCTTAAAGTATTTGCGGATAACCGGTATACGGATCAAGCCATCATACGTAACACGCCAGTTCGGTAGCAGGCTCTTAACAGACGGGAAGGCTGACAAGCCTACCTTATTCGGGTCCTTACCCGTATAAGCCGCCAAGAAAGCAGGTACCAATACCTCCATGGAATTCAGGCTTACGCCTCCCCCTACGGCTGGATCATAAGGTTTTCCCGCTAAAGCATGCCCCGCCATAAAACCGGAGCTCGGATAAACCGTACCAGAATAGGTATCCATCAAACGCTGGGCGATCACGCTACGATGAGCGATAAATTTATCGAACGCTTTCGAGGAATAACCGTTATTAGCGTTTCCGCTGCCGCCGAAAGCGCTCCCCAAGGCAATCGTAGTCATCGTGAAGCTACCTCCCATCTGCTCGGGCATACCGTCTTGCATATAATAGATATCGGTACTACGGGTATCTACCCGGTTTGCGTTCAAATCAATCTTCAAGCCGGCTATAGGTTCTAGATTCGCACGAATCGTAAGATTCTTCGCGCTATTGATCATGGCGGGAGTCGTCATATTCTCATTCTTTACCAGCCAGCCCCGCTCGTCTGCCTCGTCGATAAAGCTCCTTCTTACCGCTCCAAAAGCAAAACCGAGTCCCGGAGCCAAAGTTCCTGTACGCCGTTGTCCGAACATATCACCAACCTCCGGTGCGTAACCACTCAACATCATACCGTCTATCAACGAATATTGTATGTTTACCCGACGTACCATCATCAAGAAACGGCTACTATATTCAGCGACTTTCGTCAAGGTTCCTTCCAAAGGCTGAGGACCGGGCACGATTGTCAGCTTCAAACGGGCCGTATCCTTATTCAAGATCATGACTTGGGCGTAATTGATCGGCTTGTATTTAATTGAATAGACCTTCCCGTCCGCTCCACGTGCCGTGATACGAACCTTCTTCGTAAACATTCCATGCTGCACGATCGTTCCACTATCCGGGCTCAATTGGATCTCTTTCTCTAGTTTCACCTCTTTCTTCTTTTTCTCCGGTTGACGAGCGCTTACCCGGGAAGAGGCCATAAATTTCTGGTTGATCTTCTTCAGATATTTATTCTTATTGTACAATGACTGCAAATTGAAACTACCCTGCCAGTCAAATTGACGTTGGTTCTTTATTATATTACCCTGTTCCAACTCAATACTAGCGACATTGGCTCCACGATCCCAGTTGTACGTGGCATTATAAGTCAATGAACTATTTACCCAGTCCAATGCCGGTATGAATTGCAATGGCATATTCCAAGTGACATTAAACGTTTGGTCATATTTCAAAGGAGTACCCAAATCACGGATACTTTGCTTCACGGAATCCTTCCATACCTGATAATCATCCGGATTCAATTTCTTATTCACTTGAACATTCGGTTCCTCGATGCGGGCATTCGTACCGGAAGTAAACGTCATGCTCAGATTATTCGTAAAGTCCCAACGCAAACTGAAGGCACGGTCCCACAAGAAATTGTGACTGAATGAGAGCAACTGGTTACCTCCATCCGTAGAACTTGTCAAATCCCTTAGCTTAATCTCATAGTAATTCCGCATCATCGCCGTCTGGAAACTAATATTCGACGGGACGTAATTCAGTCCGAATTGCTTGATATATTTTGTATATCCATTATTCTTCTTCAGCTTCTCGAAGGGTCGGAACGGTTTCACGTAAGGCGTATAATTATAAGCGAAATTACCTCGGTAATCCTTGGTTGTCTCATATTCGGTCTCCGGATTCTTCTTACTGTTCTGGCTATAAGAGTAACCTAACGAGAAGTTAGCCGGATCATACGGCATCGGATTCTTACTACGGATATCCACCTTTACGTTATTGAAAGAGACGCTCTTAATCGTGGTCTGGTCCAAAGAATAACTCTTGATAGAGTCTTTCTCGGCTTGGGTCTCTACCGCATCCAAAGCGTCCGAAAGCTTAATATCCTCATTCAACGGATCATACTCAGGAGTTGTAGTCTCTTTCGAATAAGCATAGTAAAAAGGTATGCTAACCTTTGCTTTCTCAGGGAACAACTTACCCAACTCAATCGAGGTCGCCACACTATATTGCGAATAATCATCCATCCGACGTTCGGCCAGCGACTGATCCAACGCACCAAAACCGGCGGTTTCCATTCGTCCACTTACATTGACCGTACCCAAATCGGATAAAGCGACGTTCAGATTCGCATTAGCGGCCCAACCACCTTTCTCATCGAAATCGGTCATACGAAGTTCGTTTACCCAGACCTCACCGCTCTTGATATCACCCGTATTATTACGTACGCCGATCATGATCACTTTCACCTCCGCTAAGCTAGGGTTACCGATGATACTGATTTTATTACGCGTATTATCCGGATCATTTTTCGAATAAACCTTTTGGTAGCTTATATTTCCCTGTCCCTGACGTTTCAATTTATTTCGCTCCAACTTCAAGTCGGTCAGCGTCTCCAATTTAAAATTCAAGGTATTATTTAAAGGCCATACTTTTTCTTGATCCGCGCTATTGTTCGTATTATAAAGAATAGTACTATGGGGAGTCAGATCCAAAGGTACCTCATACTCATAATAATTATTCTTATAGTCAGAACCTAAACGAATAAATACAGAGAAATCACCATTCGACAAAGTCTTGCTCTCATCAATCGGCGCTTCCGCATGAGCGAACATTTGTAATCGTTTATACCGGCGAAGGTCATAAGCGGTAGATTTATAAACCGCACGTGCATCCGCAGGAGATAAATCCGTTATCTTCATAGACAATGCCTGCTCGTTCTGTTGAAGCAACTGAGGCTGGCTGGAATCGAACATACGGCTAATACCCGGAGGCAACACATAGTTGACCGGCTGACGCTGCCCGTTCTCCTCTATATTCACAGAAGATACGACTATCTGTCCATCAGACTTTGGCGGAACAAGAGGATTTGACAAATCCTGCGTATAAGTACGCCAATCACCACGGACCAGTTCCAAGGTACCAAAACGCAGAACCGTAGACTTACGGAATCCTGTCATATACATACGCATGAAACGGACAGTCTTGAAATCCCGGATCGCTCCAACCCTCTTCTCATAATCTTTAATAGGAATCTTAAATAGATACCATTTTACTTTCTCCTTATCACCATTCATCAAGGTTACTTCCGGAGTACGCTCATCGACGATGTTATTTACACCGACCTGCAAATCTTTTGGACGGAGAGAGATCTTGTACTCAAAATATTTCTCTGTCTCATTCAACGTATTATCGCCATTGATATCTTCCACATCCGGTGTACTCTTTCCGGCTGTAGCATATCTTTGATCGGATTCTTGTGAGTTTCCCTCTGTACCGTTATATCGTTTATAGCGAGATAAAATATCCAACTCCTTAGCATCGTAATCATCCCCACGGAAATAGTGATAATTATCCCCGGCAGGATCGTTAAAAGGAGAAAACGGATCATCCATCATCTTAGAGATGGTCTCACCGGATAGTTTCGCCCTCAATTTATTCAAATAATCCGCATACGTAGGGAAAGTCTGCTCTTCCTCCGTAGAAAGACCGTTCAAACCGACATCTTGCAACTCACGATTTTGGGCATCAAACGCATATCCCGTACTTTGCGTGCGAGGAACCTTACCCCAAACAGTCGTATCAACTTTCGACATATCACCGTCCACAGGCATGCCATTCTCAAAGAATTTCCGCTCATCTTTCAAAATATCCTCGGAAATCTCACCCAAGTTAAAGTATAGGTCACCACCTTCGGCTGTCTCGTCCTCAAGATACGGGTCTAAAAGCCAGAATTCGATATATTCATAATTGGCAGATTCCAAATCGCTAGGCTCGATCTTGCGCATTACACCACCCCAACGTTTTTCCGGATTACCCAACGTACCGTCCGAGTTTACATTTTCCGCATCCAGGTTATACGGACCACGCTCATTCGGGTAAAAAGCGAGGTTTAATACTGGCAAAGTCGTATTATCATTGGTTCCCAACTCTTTATTCGGAAAGATCTCTTTATAACTGACTCCACGCGTATAATGATTCGATAAATCATCATTCGTAAGATGTCGAGGGCGGGAAGAGGAACTCTTACGTGTGAAGATTCCGTCTACCGTATACCAAGCCAACAAAGCTCTGTTTTTACCATAAGCGATATCGTTCACCTTCTCCGCTTCCGGAAATTTAGGATTCGAATCTTCATAGGGGGTACTCGCCAAGTTCCAAGCATACGGGTTCAAAAGATCCATACCACTTTGTGTAGACTCGAAGTCATCCAAATAAGAGTAACCACCCGTATATTGATTCTCATAATGTCCCGCTATTAAATGAGCGAATTCCGCATTGAATGAGATTTGGCTAGGTTTGGTCAATGTCAACAAGGGTAACTTATCAAATACATTTGTCAACCACTGGCTCTCGGCTTTATAAGAGGTATTCAAGCCCCATAAAGTATTCTTTATAGACTCATCTCCCAAAGTGGTTTTTACCGTAAGAGGCATTTCCGACATATGCATAACCGTGGCACCGACCATGAAGTCCTTATTGAACTGGTAATTCAAGTCTAACCCGATCATCGTCTTTCGCTGCATATTAAAAGTAGACTGGTTCTCCAGAGATACGCTAACGGGTGTCCCACTCGATATGATGCTCTCATTCAAGATCGTCACACGTCCTAAACTGTAATCTACCGTATAATCCACATTCTCGGTCAGTGTAGCTCCTCCTGCCGTGACACGTACGGATCCACGGGCCACGTTAGTAGCTCCCAAGTCGATCTCCGAACCCGACGAGGCTTTATACTCACCACTTAAAAGAAATTTATTTTTCTCGGCGATCTGGCGGGCAACGGTTAATGTCGAGTCATACAACTCTTGGAATACATATTTACTGGCATAGGCATTACCTACCTTTTCCCGTAATTTCGAGCCGAAAGGTTGTACACAAGGGAATATAATCTTACCGGTCTCCGCCTGTATCGTATAACCGTCAATAAAATCAAAGAAACCATCCGGATTCGGATTGTCATAGGTATCCAAGCGATCCAGCCCTAATACCCGAATCAAGATTTGATTCGCACAATTACCTTCCGGAAGATAGTTTACATACGTACCGGTAGAATCGCTCTGGTAGGTAACGTTTAACTTAAACTTCTCTTTCTGCACCGAATAAGCACCCAATGAGTATACGTTCTTCATCATCAAGTCCCAGAACATCATATCAGGCGACATCGTGATGCCCTTTAGCAACTTCACATAAATACAGTCGCTCGTATTCTCTTTATTATCCGTAGAGAACTCACCGACTTGATAGGTCTTGCCATTATAGATAAAACTAAAAGCGACACCCAATACCTCATCAGCCTGTAACTGAGTCCTCAAAGAAATATAACCCAATTTCTTGTTTAATGTATACTCAGATGACTCTAGCAAACGGGCACTCTCGATTTTTTCAAAATCCCGTCCTCCCTCCATGGAGCCTTTCAACGCATCATTAACCATACTTATCTTTCGGGCATCCGTAAATTGAGTGGTTAAAGTCGTATATAAATTGTTTGCGGAATTATTCGGACGTCTGTCCGTTCCGGAAGGCATCACCAACGCAGTATTACCGATATTACGAGATTCATTTTCTCCCAAATCGGTGAAAGCTACGATATTGCGGGACTGGTCATAATTACCTCGTTTATTGGTCACCCACACTTCTATCTTAGAGATCTCGATACCGGAGGTGACGGTAGGCAAAGACTCCATAAACTTATCGTAGTTATCATAGAAATAATGGCCCAAGAAGAAGTGACGGTTCTCGTCGTATTCATCCACCTTGATCTCGAAGGGCTTCGTCTGCACGCCCCCTTTTGAGCTAACCGTCTTGGATTCAGATTCCTGCTGGGCAAACAAGGCGTTCACTCGCAACTTACCAAATTGTAAATCCGCTTTCATACCAAATAAAGCCGCACCTCCATTAATCAAGGAATTGCTGGTATTCATGCTCACGTTACCGGCTTCTAACGACTTGATAATCTCATCCTCCTCGCCTGTATACGCCAACTTCAATTTTTTGGAATCGAAATCAAAAGAGGTCTCGGTATTGTAATTCATTCCGAAATTCACCTTGCTACCCACCGAGGCTTGTACATTCAACTGCACACTCTCGTCAAAATTGAAGAAAGTACGTTTACGGGAACGCTCCGGAAGAGAAGGATCATTATTCTTATTCGTCTTCAATCCCATCGTGATCTCGGCCGAACCTTGTGTTCTTACACGTACTCCACCGGGGCCGAAAATACGTTCCGCCGCACCGATATTAAACTGCATATCGGTTAAGTTAAACTGTTTATTCGTAGCTTTTTGGAATTCTTCCTCGTTCTTTTGGCGGAAATAGGAACGAAGTGATTGTTGCATAGAATAATCTTGGTATTCCGCTGGGGTTAAACTCATCGGCGTACCAATCTCCATATCGCCTAATTTCGTACGAACAATATACGTATTCGTCTTTAAATCATACTCAATCGTAGTCTTGACATTCTCCGGATCACGCAAATCGGCAGGTGATTGTTTCACGATATCTTGATATTCCTCCGGTGTAGTTTTAGCTACCGGATAACGGGGAGGAATCGTATCCTCCGGAGCTTCCAGCAACTCCAATTCCGGCAAAGATGATGTATACGCAAGGTAATCAGCATTCAGCGAATACAAGCCGACACCAAACAATAATACAACGATCCATATGGAATATTTCAGTATTCGTTTTCTCATTTTCTCATTTAATTGTCAATTGTTAATCGTTAATCCTCAATTGTCAATTATCAAAGCATTCTAAGCGCAGTTTTAATTACTTGTTCCACAGCTAAAGTGGGCGAGCCTTTCAAAATAGCGGATACCGCTTTTTGCGAAGCCGCTTTCTGGAAACCTAACATAACCAATGCGGCTACGGCCTCCTCGGTTACCGCTCCATTAGAGACTGATGCCTCCGGCAAGTTTCCGGCCATACTCTCCATAGGTTTCACCTTATTTTTCAAATCTACCAAGATACGCTGGGCCGTCTTCAAACCAATCCCTTTCACGGCAGTCAATGCGGCCTCATTCTTCGAACCGATCACTTGAACCAATTCGGATGGCGGTAGAGAAGAAAGGATCATGCGTGCGGTATTCGGTCCCACTCCAGAAACGGAAGTAAGCAAAAGGAACAACTCCCTTTCGATTTTCTCGGCAAAGCCAAATAGTAAATGAGCATCTTCCCGGATTACCTCATATATATATATTTTTCCGGTAGTCTTGTTCCCAAACGCACTATATGTATTCAAGGATATATTCAGCTCGTAGCCTATACCACCACACTCCAAAATCATACGTGTAGGTGTAAGTTCCACGATTTCACCCTTTATATATTCTATCATCTATATATCTTTTTAATATTCCGTACCTATTATAACGCAAAATTAATCAAAAACGTATATCGGGTTACCATTCTTTTCCCGGATAAGGAACCTTAAAGGTTTCAAAACAACCCCGATCCTGCAATGTCACATAACATTGACGATGATCAGGTCCTCCGAATGTTAGGTTAGACGGCTGTTTTCCTGTCAATTGAATCTCTTCAACTAAATTTCCTTGCGGATTTAACAAAGCTATAGTACCCTTATCATAACGGCAAATATAAAGATTTCCTTTCTCGTCACACTTCATACCATCCATACCGTACCCCTCAAACGTATGAAATAGATGTTTATTCCTTAAAGTACCATCCGGGCATATATCATATACCCAGACTTTTAATTGGGCAGATTCATTAACGTACAAGCGTTTACCATCCTCACTCACAGCGATGCCATTAGTCGTTCCCATATTCGTCTCCAATAAGGAGACTTTCGCATCCGGGGTAATCAACCAAAGTTGGCCTTTTTGATTCGGCCAATCCGGGTCACTCGCATACATATTTCCATTGGGGGCGAATACGATATCGTTTGGTTGATTCATCTTTGGCTCATGAGCGAATACGCTGATCTTCTTAGATTTCATATCCACTTTTAAGATATTATGCCCTGTATAATCCGCCACGTACATATTTCCGTCTTTCCCGAAGCGGATACTATTCCCGGTAGATCCTTCCGGCAAAACGAGAAAACAGCCATGGCTACCATCTGGGCGTACAATACCGATCGTCCCTTCTTTCTTATAATTTACGGCATATAAATTTCCTTCGCTGTCTACAGCCGGACCTTCTATTCCGGAAGTAAATATGTGCTCTGGCATCCAACCCGTAGCTTTCAATACATTCTGGGCATTTAAAAGAAATCCCACAATACAGAATACCACACAGCAGACTAGCAATGACCTGTATACTTTTCATTTTCAATAATTTTACTGTTTCCAAAAACCGGGGACTAATATCGTTAATACCGTGAATATCTCCAGACGCCCTGTTAACATCAAAAAAGACAGAAACCATTTCGACACCGTGGGAACATCCGCAAAATTACTTACCGGACCAAGCGTTCCCAAGCCGGGCCCAACGTTACTTATAGCAGAAACAGCGGCACCAATCGCCTCCGAAAATCCCATCCCATCCAAAGATAAAGCCAAACAGCTCACCACGATTAACGTAATATAAGCGAACACAAAAGCTAACACACGGTGTACGATATCACCAGATACGACATGCCCGTTCATTCGTACTGGAATCACCGCATGGGGATGTGTCTGTTTCTTAAATTCATTGGAGAGATTCTTCGTTAAAATAACGAAGCGTCCCATCTTCAAGCCACCGCAAGTAGATCCGGCGCATCCACAAATAAACATCAAGATCAATGCGATAAACCAGAAAAACGGTCCCCAAGGAATATAGTCATCCGTAGCGAATCCACAGGTAGAAACCAAGGTCACCACTTGGAAAGCCGCCTTACGGAACGCATTCTCTACATCCGAGGCGAATCCAAGGTACAAGATCCACACCATGACAACGATAATAGCGCTTAAAACAAAAAAGAAAAACCAGCGAAACTCCTCATCTTTAATCAATTTCTTCACATTTCCATTAAAACAGAAATAAACCAATGTCATATTGGTAGCTCCGATAAACATGAAAATAGTTATTACATACTCTATATAAGAGGAATTCCAATAAGCGATACTTGCGTTTTTGGTTGAATATCCACCAGTAGATATAGCCGTGAACGCATGATTTACCGCATCATACAAATTCATCGGACCAGCCCATAAAAGGCCGACTAAAAAAAGTGTCAGAAAAACATACACCCCCCACAGGCGTTTAGCGACTTGCGTAATACGAGGACGAAAACGTTCATGGGTTATACCGGGCGTTTCGGCATCAAACATCTGCGAGGCACCACCTCCGAAAATAGGCATCAAAGCCACGGTGAATACGACCATACCGATACCTCCCTGCCACTGTGTAAGACTCCGCCAGAATAAGATACCTTTAGGCAACGCCTCTATATTCGTTAAAATAGTAGAGCCTGTAGTCGTAAATCCGGACATGGTCTCGAAAAAGGCATCGGTCACATTATCTATATATCCTCCTATATAGAATGGTAACATTCCAAATAAAGAGAATAAAATCCAAGTCAATGTCACGATCAACATTCCTTCCCGCCGGCCGGCCGAGTGTTCATTCGCCTTAAAGCCCATAGAGTAGAACAAAAAACCGGTCCCGAATAAGATTCCGCTTGAAATAAGAAGCGGATATACATCACTCCCCCGATAAAGGAAGGCTACGACAGTAGCAGCCAGCATAAAAAAAGTCTCAAGGATGAACATCACCCCTAGCATCTTCACTATAAAACGTACGTTCAACATAACTATCAACTAGTTAAAGTAGTCCTCCAGCTTACGCATAGCCGTATCCAAGCAGAATACGACAACATGATCGTATGCCTGTATCTGAGTATCACCCTTGATCATCATAGGTTCACCGTCACGAATCAACCCACCGAGAGTCATATCTTTCGGCAGACGGAGATCCTTGACTTGTTTCTTGGTAATCTTTGAATCCGGTCGAGCCACCAACTCCGCCACATCCGCATTCGCAAAGGTCAAACATTTCACGTTAGAGACATCCGCATCCAGAAGAAATTGATAGATATGGCTGGCCGCTATCAGCTTTTTGTTGATAACCGAACCGATGTCCATACTTTCCGCCAATTGGATATAATCAATATTCTCAATCTTAGCGATTGTCTTAAACACACCTAAACGCTTAGCGGCCAGACATGCCAATATATTCGTGCTGGAATTTTCCGTCAAAGCTATAAAAGTCTGCGCATCCTTGATGCCTTCTTGCATCAACAAATCAGTATCACGGCCGTCTCCGTTTATAATCAAGACATTACTAGGCACTACCTCAGCGATTCGATGACTTTTCTCTTTATTAGCCTCAATTACTTTTACCCGGATGTTATTAGGTAAATATTGGCAAGCACGGATAGCGATACGGCTTCCTCCCATAATAATAACCTTCTTTACTTCCGGATCTTTCTTTCCGGCCAGTAAGCGCACATCCTCTATATGAGATCGGGTCGTCGTAAAGAACACGATGTCACCAGACTCTATCCGGTCCGTACCACGGGGGATTATCGTCTCGTTCTTTCGCTTAATAGCGACGATATGATATAGCTTCTGCTCATTTAGCAATTCGGCCAATACCCGGTTCACCAAACGGGAATTATCCCGAACTTTAACACCTATCAGAATTAAGGCTCCACCAAACAGCTCCCAATATTGGCGTGTCCACGGACGGCGTACAGCTGTCACGATCTCCTTAGCCGCCAACATCTCAGGATAAATCATCGAGTTGATTCCTAATTTCTCGAACAGCTCTTTATTTTTGGGTAATAAATATTCGTAATTATTGATTCGGGCCAACGTACGATGCGCTCCTAGATTATGAGCCAACATACAAGCCGTCACATTGGTAGTCTCCTCGGGAGTAACACTTACGAACAAGTCCGCTTTCTTGATCCCCGCTTCCTCCAAATCTCTAAGCGAGGTCGGATTCCCGACCATAGGGAGAATCTCCATGCTAGATTTTGAGAAATTCAGCCGTTCCTCATTCGGATCCATCAAAATGATGTCCTGATTCTCTTGAGATAACATTTTCGCTAAATGTGTACCTACTTCTCCCGCACCGGCTATGACAATTTTCATATTTTATTAATTGACAATAATCAATTCTCCTTTTTCAACTGTTTCGCAATGCTCTCGGCATCCATACCACATAATTGATACAGTTCCGGTATAGAACCATGCTCGATAAACGCATCCGGCACTCCGATACGCTTTACATGAGGCGTATAACCATTGTCTGCCATAAACTCAAGGACAGCGCTACCAAAACCACCTTTTATCACTCCAATCTCTACCGTAATAATACGGTTATATTTCCGCCCGATCTCATGCAACAGCTCCTCATCCAACGGTTTCAAGTAGATCATATCGTAATGGGCTATCGATACCCCCTCTTCTTTCACCATCTCGATGGCTTTGATCACCTCGTTTCCGATCGGTCCGATAGAAAGTACGGCGATATCATCCCCGTCACGCAACTTTTTCCCTTTTCCTATAGGCAATACTTGCATCTCGTTACGCCAATCTTTCATCTCCCCCTTACCTCTAGGGTAACGGATTACGAACGGGCCATTAAAAGCAGCATAGCCTGTATACATCAAATTCCGTAAATCCAACTCATTCAATGGGGAAGCGATTACCAAATTCGGTATCGGACGAAGATATGCTAAATCAAACACGCCATGATGTGTAGCTCCATCCTCTCCCACTAATCCCGCACGATCCAGACAGATCACCATATGTAGTTTTTGCAAAGCTACATCATGGATAACCATATCATACGCACGCTGCATAAACGAAGAATACACGTTGCAGAAAGGTATCATTCCCTCCTTAGCTAATCCGGCAGAGAAAGTTACGGAATGTCCTTCCGCAATTCCCACATCAAACGCACGATCCGGGAAGGCTTTCATCATATAAGTCATCGAGCAACCGGAAGGCATAGCCGGAGTTACGCCTACAATACGCTCATCTTTCTCCGCAAGCTCTACCAATGTATGACCGAATACGTCTTGATATAATTGAGGTTCATCTAATTTACGAACGATAATACGCTGGCCAGTTTCCTTATTGAACTTTCCGGGAGCATGCCATTCCGTAGCGGACTCTTCCGCAGGTTTAAAGCCTTTTCCTTTTTTCGTTTTGATATGCAACAGCTTAGGGCCTTGCATATCTTTTATATCATTCAATACCTTCACCAGATAATTTACATCATGCCCATCCACCGGACCGAAGTAACGGATGCTGAAGCCTTCAAATAAATTATGTTGCTGGGTAAGCAATGCTTTAAGGCTATTGTTAAAACGTAAGATGTTTTCCCGGCGATCGTTATTGATGAGCTTGATCTTCTTTAAGCCTCGATACACATCGTATCTCATTTTATTATAGGCTTGACTCGTCGTTATATCCACTAAATACTGGCTAAGACCACCTACGCTATGATCTATCGCCATATCGTTATCATTCAGGATAATCAACAAATTATTAGGGTTGGCAGACGCATTATTCAACCCCTCGAAGGCGAGTCCTCCGGTCATAGCGCCATCCCCGATCACGGCGATCACATGGCGATCCAGTTCCTTCTTCAAGGCCGAGGCTACCGACATACCCATCGCCGCAGAGATTGAATTTGAGGCGTGTCCGGCGATAAAAGCGTCATACTCACTTTCCGCAGGATTAGGGAATCCGCTAATTCCTTTAAACTTACGGAGCGTATGGAAAATATCTTTCCTTCCTGTAAGTATTTTATGTCCGTAAGCTTGATGCCCGACATCCCAGACAATACGGTCATAGGGGGTATTGAATACATAATGAAGGGCGACTGTCAGCTCTACCGTACCAAGGCTTGCACCTAGGTGACCGGGATTCTCAGACAAAACATCGATAATATATTGACGCAAATCGGCACATACCTGCTCCAACTTATCCTGTGACAAATGTCTCAAGTCTTCCGGAAAATGAATGCTATCCAATAGGTGTTCAACTTTGCTTTCAGCCATGTCTGCTAATTTTTCTGGCAAAAATACAGAATAAACGGCATATATAATAGTATTGTCCTGTCATTTCTTAGACAAGGGGGAAATCCATATTGATTTTAACAGCTAAATCCTATAAAATTTCATAGTTATGTTTTTTTCAAAACATAGTTATGAGTTGTGAATTTCATAACTATGAATTTTTCAAGTTATAATATAGTCATGAAATAACACCATTTGGAAATAAAAATAGCCCAACCACACCAAATTTGATCTCTTAAAAAGCACAATAAGTCTAATATTTCCAAACCATTACCTATACACCTAATAATCAACATACAATAAAATCGTATCTATCCAAGCTCCGATTAGTATCCATAGTATTTTGAATTTCTATTAATACTAATCGCAATTTCTATGGATAGTAAAGCAGCCTACAATGGAGCCTATTTTCAAGAAATATACAATAAACAGAATGACTCCCGGCTGATTAATAATACGTTTAGCGGTAAAACATATACATAGATACGTTTTCAAGTAAAGATTCGTATTTGGTACAGTTGTCCAAATAAAAAAGAGCTGTGCTTCCCATTTTACCGAGAAGCTTAACAGCTCTTTCTTCTTACAAAACCTCTTAATTTTTTATTCCAAGGTAAAGCTACCGGTCAAGTGTCCCAACCGATGTAACAACACAACCTGATACTGGCCATTTGCTTCTCCCGCTAAAGAGAAAAAATAAGTTCCACCTGCCTCTGAAGAAACAACATCTTCATAGACTTTCACTCCTTTATCATTCATAACACATACGGTCAAGTTTGATAAAGCATCTTCAAAGCTCAAAGAAAGGATGTCTCCTTCGATTGATACTACTGGAGGACGATTTGTATCAACGGAACGATAATACTCATCATCCCAACGACCTTCTGTAGGGATAGTGTCACCGAATAAAGGATGAATCAAACACAATGCAAATAATAATGCAATTAAAGTAAGTCTCTTAATTTTCATAATCTGATGTTTATAAATTGTGAAGCAAACATATGATTCATTTTTCACAAATCTGCATTACTTTATTGCACAAATTATGCACATCCTTAAAAATCTCGAATAAATTTATCAAATTTCTCAGAAGAACCTTTATCCGTTGTATATATTTTTTCATAAAGCCGCTTACGTATCATTGACACATTAGTAGGTGTCGTTACTATTAACATTGCAATAGTAGCAGGAGGAACATTTGACTTCACTAAACAACTAACTTTTAGCTCTATAGGGGTTAATTTTGAAACAAGCCCCATCAATCTATGAGTAAAATTATTATAGGTCTTATCTAGAGCATCAAATAATTCAGCCCAATCACAATCTCTAGGTCTCCACTCTTCTTTTATATGGAAACGATAATAAATATCAGAAACCACAAAACGCTCCACTAAAAGTTTATTTTCTGTTTTAGCAAACAATAAATTCTGATTTTCAATTTCTAGCCGTTGCTTCCTCAAAGTAATGAGTTCTTTCTCTTTCTCATCATAAGCAATAGAAGATACATGCAATCTCTTTTCTAAATCGGCGATGAGTCCTTCATTCTTTTCTATAAGAATTTTATCTTCATGTTGTTTTCTCAACAATTCTGCTAACTTCTCACGTTGTTCTAATATACTCATTTTCTTCCTCTTAAACTTAGTATAAACAAAAATGGCAAACAATCCAAAAACAATAGCAAGTATTATTGCAACTATGCTTACTATTAGGAAATTAATTTTAGCTCTATTAAATGCTATCGTAGTTTGAAAAAGTTTTGACTCTGTTTGATGATAATTGAATAAGTCTTGCTCTCTTCTAAATGATTCTGTTTGTCTTATTAGCATTAAAGAATCACGTAATTCTTCATATTTGGATTGTCTTAGCACATACTCTTCCCATCGCTTACAACCTTTAGACAATTGAGATAAATGATAATAAGCACCAGCTCTAGTAGACAGCCTTGTACTAACTAAACCTTTTTTCAAATAACAATCCGCTGAATCTAAATGAGACGTTTTCAAATACAATTCTCCTAGCGTTAAATAAATTGGATATAATTGTTCTTGACTCGCAGGATAGCTCAAGGCCATTTGGATATTATCAAAAGCTTTCGAATATAAACCTAAATCTAAATAGACTCCACCTAACTCATTATATATAGAACGTTTTGTAACTTCGTTCCCAAAGCTTAGTGCTTTTTCGTAATAAAAAACTGCACTATCCTTTTTATGTATTACAGAAAAGACTCTTCCTAATCCTCTCAAAACAAAAGACTGCCCTACTGTATCACGTAGAGTTTCAAAATATTTTAAAGCCTTTTTTTGAAAAACTAAAGATTTCTCGTAAACCTGTTGATCAGTATATAGCATACTAATACTATTGCACAAGCGCCCTAATAGAGCATAATCATCTATCTTATCTTCCTCTCGTAACGCTTTCAAATAATAATCTTGCGCATGAAGTGCATCACCTAGATCTTGGTTTATTCTCCCTCGATAATACCAAGCTTTTGCTTTTCTTTCCCAATCTTCGGTTTTATCAAAGTATTCGACTGCTATTGTAATCAATGAATCTGAAGTAGGCTTGACATAAGTCTTATTTTCAGCTTCTGTCAAAAGTAGGTAGTACATAGCACGGTCCTTTTCTGAAAGATCATTTACATCTTGCATTGTTGATAGCAATGTTAAAACGCTATCGGGATGTTGGGACATTATCTTTTCCGCATGTTCATATAGACCTGAGTGATGGCTACATGACATTAGTCCAGTAATAAAGAACAGAAAAAAGACGTATAGATTGTTTTTCATACTCTGTAACATTTTTATTTCCCACAAATGTAAGTAAAATCTCTAATCCTAAAAGTCTTGATTTTTACTGAATTAGACACACACGAGGATTTACGGGTATTTGTATTCCTCCATCTGTTTTGAAAATCAAAACGGATCAAACACCCCGCAAATAAGAAGTAAGTTTAAACTCTTTTACCTTTTAAATACACACAGAAGCACTAGAATACGCAGGATTACTCTAGTATTAGGGCAACAAAGACAACACAAGAGAATGAACCTTGCCATTGCTGGCAACTACCTGTTCACCCGAAGCCCAGTTCTCTCCTCCATTGAAATCCGATATTTTTCCTCCGGCCTGCAATAAAATCAAGGCACCAGCAGCTACGTCCCAAGGGCCTAAAAAGGCCTCTATACGGGCATCAAAACGTCCTGCTGCCACATAACACAGTTCAGCGGCGGCAGATCCCATCAAACGGGTACCTCCCGCAAAACCATACAACCTATCAACCAAATGAGCGGCTACCGGACGATAAGCATCAGAGTTATAAGGGAAACCCAACGCAATGAAAGCGTTATCCAGTACTGAGACATCCGATACATGTATCTCATTCCCATCCAAGTAAGCCTTACCACCTTTCACTGCATAAAAACACTCGTCCCTACACACCTCATAGACTACTCCTAACAATAACTCCTTCCGATTTCTTAAAGCGATACTCACGCAATAAGGTGCGATATCATGAATATAGTTTGAAGTACCGTCCAATGGATCAATTACCCAACAATATTCCTCATCGGTCAAACTTCCAGAGCCTTCCTCCGCGATAAAACCAGCCTCGGGTAGCAAAGTAGACAAAGCCTCTATGATCTGTCGTTCCGATTCTTTATCCACATAAGATACATAGTTATGAGCACTTTTTTCCTCCACTAAGTTCCGGTCAAACTTTCGGCGTTCTTCTTTTAAGAATGTCGCAGAAGCACGAGCTATTTCTCGAACTTCCTTACACAAATAGGCTAAATCTAATTCCATACCGTTCATTTTATTTTGGCAAATGTAATGATTTCCATTTATAGTAATCTCATTTTAGCGACAAATGAGACCACATAGAAACGTAAAAATAATACCTATTACGAATTTGCCCTAAAACTCTGCCTTTAAGAAATATTATATTATCTTTGTGTTATGTTCAGCTAAAAAGATTGAGCTATGAAAACAATACATTATCTTTCAATCATCATCTTATCATTCAGCAGTCAAATACTTTTGGCACAGAATGATACTTTAGTCGGTGTATTGCGTGACATCAGCGATAAAATAATCAAACGCTATCCGGTCACGCTAGGCAGTCAGAATCCGATCACCGTGAAAACGAACAAACATGGCGTATTCACCATCCCGGGGGCTAACCTGAATGATACCTTGTTCGTCACTATTAAGAAAACAAGAAATGTAGTCAAAGTCCCGGTCAACGGATACAATTATATAACCATTACTTTAGAGAATAGCACATTCAACGCAAAGCGTAGTTTTGAACCGGATGAGGCCCTGAAAGAAATTATGGAAAGGGAACGAAACAAAATAGTAAGCTCAAGCGTTATGAATAAAGAAGAGATACAGAAAACCGGATGCCGTGATCTCTATTGCCTGCTACGAAGGATGAGTGGCATAACATTCGCCGATGGTTCCGTACGTATCCGTGCGAGCGTTTCCCTAAACAGTCCTAGTGACCCGCTAGTAGTGGTAGACGGTATACCGATGGACCTATCTGTTCTAAACACGATGCCCGTGGAAGATGTCTCGGAATTAAGAGTATTGAAAGACGCCGGTGAATACGGGGTAAGAGGCGCAAACGGAGCGATCGTCATAAAAACAGGCAAATAAACAAATAAGAAAAAGAGAAACGTATCAACATGAGAGTATGGATTAAACGGATAGGAGTGATATGCCTAATACCGATCGCATTGGTATTGTTACTCTCTATATTACTATATATACCTCCTTTCCAAAACTTCGCGGTACGGAAAGCGACCGAATATGCGGGAAAAGCGACTGGTATGCAAATCGGGATCGAGCAGATTAGGCTATCTTTCCCGTTAGACCTTACGGTTAAGGGTGTCGAGGTCGTAAATCCTCCCACCGATACCTTGTTGAGTTTACAGAGCTTGACGGTACGGGTTCGTGCCCTTCCTCTTTTGCGGAAGCAAGTATTGGTAGAGGCGATCGACCTCCGGAACGTAAAGGTTAACACCGGGACTATGATTGAAGGTATGGAAATCAAAGGATTCTTGGGAAAGCTTTACCTGCACGCCGATCGTATAGACCTGTCCGAGGAGAAAGCTACATTTAATACCGTAGATTTATCCGATACCGCCATTACCCTTCTATTAAATGATTCAACCTCGAAAGAAGACACGACTTCCACACCTCTGAACTGGGTACTCAAGCTGGATAAAATTAGTTTGGACCGGGTAGCCTTCGCCCTACAAATGCCCTCGGATTCCTTACGCCTTACAGCTTTCGTAAATAAAGCCGGGCTAAATAACGGCCTCGTAGATCTTGGAGCGGAACAATATAAGGCGAGAAACTTTGACATAACGAATTCTACATTCGCTTATGACGGGAATTACGCGGCACCCGAGCAAGGACTCGATTTCTCCCATATTAGTTTAACGAACCTGAACACTTCTATCGATTCCATCTTATATCAAGGAAAAGAAATAAACGCCCACATCAAAGAATTCTTCGTGGAAGAACGTTCCGGCCTCAAGGTTTCGGCATTGGCAGGAAATGTCCGGAGTGACCATGAACAGATAGACGTACCGGACCTACTTCTCCAGACACCAAATTCCGAAGTGAGATTGACAGCGACTATCCCTTGGAGCTCCCTCGAGGACCATCCGCAAGGTAGCATGAAAGCCCTGTTAAACGCCTCGTTGGGGAAAGAGGATTTATTGATAGCGGCAGGTTCTCTTCCGGAGGATTTCAAGAAAGCCTACCCGGACAAGCCTCTCGCTATTACGGCTGGCGTAGAAGGCAACCTCTCCAGTATACGTATCATACAAGGCGATATCATGCTGCCGGGAGCGTTTCAGATGAACGTCACGGGTAGCATGGAGTCCGTGACGGATAGCATCCGGCGAACCGGTGAGATTCAGTTAAAGGCTCGATCCGGTAATCTGGACTTTTTGCTGGCGATGCTTCCCGCCTCCCAACGGGATCAATTTGCCATTCCGGCAGGAATTCAGTTGAAGGGGGAAGCTACAGTCGCAAATCAAGAATACCGCACCGAGCTTGTTCTTACCCAAGATAAAGGTAAAGTAGGTCTGACCGCCCGCTATAATCCGGTAAAACTGGCTTATGAGGCTAATTTACGGATAGACAGTCTGGAACCTACTCATTTCATGCCCAAAGACTCTCTATTTTGGCTGACCGCCTCTGTTAAAGCAGAAGGCCGGGGCACAGACCCTTTCTCTGAACGTACATGGGCCAAACTGGACGGTAAGATATCGGATATACGCTATGGCGCCTCATCGGTATCAGACGTATCCATCGATGGCTCTCTGGAAAAGAACTTACTGAAAGTGGACTTGCTTAGCAAATACCCGTTGGCGAAAATGGATGTCTCCTTAAACGCGACCCTCCACAAGCACGAGGTGAAAGCGATGTTGATAGCGGATGTAGAGAACATGGATTTACAGGGTATGCACTTAATGGCAAATCCCTTCGCCACCTCTTTCCAGCTCTTTGCCGAGGCAGAAAGTAATCTGGATGAAGATAACACGATCGACGTTACGTTAGGAAACTGGGAGGTCGTCACCCCGAAACAAAGTTTCAAGCCGAAAACGCTGACCTTGCATGCCCGGACGGATATCGATACCACCCGTGTGTCTTTCCACGCCGGGGATTTAGGGATCATCCTCACGGGTAATGATTGCATACACCACATCACGGATAAGTTGACTAAGGTATCGAACGATATCACCCTCCAATTGGAACGGGACTCGACAGTCAATCTGGAGATCCTTCGCCCGCTCCTCCCCGATATGTACCTCGAGGTACGGGCAGGACAGGACAATCCGATCTACAACTATCTCCAAACCTATTACGTAGATTTCAAGAGCATCGCCATGAACGCCTATACCTCACCGGAAACGGGTATACGCATGGATGCCTCCATTTACGATCTGGCACGGGATACGATGCAGATCGATACCATCCGGGCGGAGATGCACCAAGATTCGCTCGGACTACTCTATAGCGCCCAAGTGATCAAGAATAAATACAGGCAGCAACAACCTTTCAGCGCCGGGCTGGACGGGCAAATACGTTATGGCTTCGGCGACGCCCGCCTCTATTTCAAGGACGGGAAAGGCGAGACCGGCTTGTTGCTCGGAATCCGGGCCGATAAGATACAGAACGGGGTCAAGTTCCATCTCTTCCCCGATGACCCGATCATAGCGTTCCGCCCTTTCAAGCTGAACCCGGATAATTACGTCGTGGTACGCAGCATGAAGGATATCGAGGCGAACCTACGACTCAGCGGAGATAATAACGCCGCCCTCTGGATACACTCCCAAGCGGAAAGTGACGAGATGGAGGAAGTCCACGCCGAGTTGAACCAGATCGACCTTGGGGTTATCTCCAACGCATTCAGTTATATCCCGCCGATGAAAGGTATATTGAACGCCGATTTCCAGTACGCTCCTTCCGACTCGGCCTTCATGGTCGTGGCGGATATGAACATTGATGATCTGTATTATGAGAACGAGCGGGTCGGCGAACTCATGTTCAACGCAGTCTATCTACCTTTAGAGCAGGGGAACCATCAAGTGGATATGCACCTTTTCCGGGACCGGAAAGAGGTGAGTGCCATTACCGCCTTATACCAGATGGGCGAGACCGACCATATCAGCGGTAATATCGAGTTCATGCACTTCCCCTTGGATATCGCCAACCCGTTCATCCCGGATGATATGGCGAAAATGGGCGGAGACCTCGATGGTACGCTCGCTATCAGCGGACAAAGCGATAAACCCATGGCCGAGGGATATCTGATTCTCGATACCGCCTCCGTTTATGTAGGCGCCGCAGGTTCTACCTTCCGTTTCGACGATAAGAAGATAGAGATAAAGAACAACCGAATCTTGTTCAACCAATATGGTATTTACGCATACAACAAGAATCCGTTTATCATCAACGGAGAAGTGGATTTCAACGATTTATCCCGCATGACCGCCAATCTTAAACTAACGGCGAATAACTTGCAACTGCTGAACGTTAAGAAAAACGAGGAAAGCCTTGTCTACGGAAAGCTGTTCGTCAACCTGAATTCTACTGTACGCGGGCCGTTGGATGCCTTGACCATGCGAGGGGACTTGCAGTTATTGGGCGGGACGAATATCACCTACGTGCTGAAAGACTCCCCGTTGACCGTGCAAGACCGTATGTCGGACATGGTAACCTTCACCTCTTTCACGGATACTTTACGTCGGCGCATGCCTCGTAAGCCCCCGTTGCCGATGGGAGGCATGGACATGTTGATGACGATCCACATCGATCCCGCCGTACAAGCAAACGTGGATTTAAGTCCCGACCAGTCCAACCATATCAATTTGGAAGGTGGCGGCGACCTTTCCTTCCAGTATACCCCGCAAGGCGATATGTTCTTGAACGGACGCTACACGCTGACGGGCGGAACCATCAAGTACTCCATCCCGGTCATCCCGCTGAAGGAGTTCAACGTACAGGAGGGTAGCTACGTGCAATGGACGGGCAACCCCATGGACCCGACCTTGAACCTTACGGCTACCGAGCGAGTCCGTACGTCCGTCACCCTAACCGGGCAATCATCGCCCCGCTTGGTAAATTTCGACGTAGGCATCGAACTGACCCAACAACTGGAGAACCTAGGGTTGCAATTTACCCTCACCGCCCCGGAAGACATGGCGATGCAAGAGGAACTAACCTCGAAAGGTCCGGAGGAACGGGCGAAGCTGGCTGTCAGCATGCTCGTGACCGGTATGTACCTCGGCGGCGGCGGTGGTGGCGGCAAGGTGAACATGAATATGGGAGACGCCTTGACCAGCTTCTTGCAAAGCGAGATCAACAACATCGCCGGAAGCGCCTTGAAGTCCGTGGATATCAGTTTCGGCATGGAGACATACGACGATAATGGCGACGCCGGAGGCGGTACCCGTACCGACTACTCCTTCCGCTTCGCCAAGCGATTCTATAATGACCGTATCCGTGTGGTTCTAGGCGGCCGTATCTCTACCGGCGAGAACATTAACAACGGGCAGGCGCAGCCGTTCATCGACAACGTATCCGTAGAATACCGGCTGGACAGCAGCGGTTCCCGATACGTCAAGCTCTTCCACGACAAGAACTACGAAAGCCTGCTGGAAGGCGAGATCACGGAGACCGGGGCCGGTATCGTGCTCCGCAAGAAAATGATGCACCTCAGGGAGTTATTCAACTTCAAGAAAACGAAAGTGAAACCCATAAATGATGAAAAGGAATGAAAAGCATTTTAATATATTTTAGGCGGGACGACTCCCTCGGGCGGGGGAGGATGTCTCCCTCGGGCAGGGGAGAGTGTCTCCCTCGGGCAGGGGAGGATGTCTCCCTCGGGCGAGGGAGAGCGTCTAACCCGAGCGGGGGATGGCACGTCGCCACCGGGAGCATCCTCCTATCCGTACTTCTTCTCTCCTCTTGCTCCACCACGAAGAACCTTCCCGAGGGAGCGGTCCTATATACCGGTATCAAGAAAATAGAGGTGAAGAACGAGGATAAGACCAAACCCGGCGAAGCCGCTTTGGAAGAAGTCGAGGCCGCCCTAGCCTATCCTCCCAACAACGCCTTGCTGGGAAGCTCCTCGATCCGGGTACCTTTTCCCTTCGGCCTGTGGGTCTACAACGCTTTCGTGAACAAGAAAGGGAAGGTCGGCAAGTGGATCTTCAACAAACTAGCGTCGAAACCGGTGCTGATCACCACCGTGAACCCGGATGTCCGCGTCAAGGTAGCCCGGAACCTATTGAACGAATACGGTTATTTCAACGGAGAGACTTCTTTCGAGGTCATACCCGATCCCAAGAATCCCCGGAAGGCGAAGCTGGAATACAGTGTTACCATGAACGATCCGTATACGCTGGACAGCATCCAATACGTCCATATCCGTCACCGTGCCGACTCATTGATCGATGCCACGATCGGCGATCGTATCCTCCACAAAGGAGAGAATTTCAATGTCGTCCAATTGCAAGCCGAGCGGGAACGCATCTCGTCCTTGCTCCGTAACAACGGATATTACTATTTCCGTCCCGATTTCATCACCTATCAAGCGGATACCTTGTTGAACCCCGGGAAAGTGGCCTTACGGGTGGCCCCGAAGGAAAGCCTGCCTCCCTCGGCCCTCCGCCCTTGGAAACTCGGGGATATATCCGTCTGGCTAAACGGCTACCAGAATGAGACTCCCACGGACTCGATCCGCTATAAGGACCTTACGATCCATTATGAGGGCAAGCTAAGGGTTCGCCCCTCGGTCATTTACAACCGTTTATATTTCAAGCCGGGGGAACTTTATAACCAGCGGGCGCAGGAACGGACGCAAACGGCCCTGTCCCGCTTGGGTATCTTCCGTTATGCCGAGTTGCAATATTCCCCCCGTGATACCATGCACCGCCAAGATACGCTGGATCTGCGGATCAATACGGTCTACGATCTTCCATTGGACGGCGAGCTCGAGTTGAACGTTACCGCCAAGAGCAACGACCAAGTGGGTCCGGGCGCCATTTTCAGCGTGACCAAACGGAATGTCTTCGGAGGGGGCGAGACCTTCGGCGTGAAACTCCGCGGCTCTTACGAATGGCAGACCGGCAACAAGCTGGATGGTAGCAACTCCAAGATCAACAGTTATGAGTTAGGCTTGACTACCACGCTGACTTTCCCACGGGTATTGTTCCCTACATTCAGCAAACGGGACATGAATTTCCCGGCCAGCACCACCTTCCGCCTCTATGCGGACCAGATGAACCGGGCCCGTTTCTTCAAGTTGCTGGCATTCGGTGGTGACGCCTCGTATGAGTTCCAGCCTACTGCCACGTCTCATCATTCCATCACCCCTTTCAAGCTGACGTTCAACTTGCTCCAGCATACCACGCACGAGTTCGACAGCATTACCAACGTGAATAAGGCTCTAAAAAAGAGTTTGCAAAATCAATTCATCCCGGCCATGAACTATACCTATACCTATGATGATTCCCCGATTACCAGTCGCCGGAACCATCTTTGGTGGCAGGCATCCGTTACCCAAGCGGGTCTTGTCTTGGATGGGATTTATGCGTTAGCCGGGAAGAAATTCAATAAAGAGGATAAGGAATTACTCGGCAACCCCTTCGCCCAATTCATCAAGGGAACCGCCGAGATACGTTATAATTACGCCCTCGGGCATAAGCAATATCTCGTAGGCCGATTAATGGCCGGCGCTATTTATAGCTACGGCAACGCCCGTACCTCCCCTTATAACGAGCAATTCTACATCGGCGGAGCGAATAGCATCCGTGCTTTTACGATCCGCAGCATCGGTCCCGGACGCTACTACCAGAACAGCGACAACAATAAATACGCTTACATCGACCGTACGGGTGATCTTAAATTCGAGGCCAACCTCGAATACCGCTTCCCGATCCTTGGCGACCTGCATGGGGCTACCTTCCTCGACAGCGGCAACATCTGGTTGATCCGAAACGATCCGGATCGTCCCGGCGGACAACTGAAATGGGGTAGCTTCCTGAAGGATCTAGCCTTGGGAACCGGCTTCGGCCTGCGTTACGACCTCACCTTTATCGTCATCCGTTTCGACGTGGGTATCGGTCTGCATCTCCCTTACGATACCGGAAAGAAAGGCTATTACAATATCCCAAAATTCAAGGACGGCATGGGCTACCATTTCGCCATCGGATATCCCTTCTAGCTGTTCCATTCCTAGGATTCTGTGGTCTTATCCAAGGTATTTCATTTCCAATAGCTCAACCCTAATTGGAAATGAGATACTTTTGCGCTCTCATTTTAATAACAAACAGATTAATTAACGAACAGAATCATGAAGAAGATTTTTTACTTAATGTTGGTAGCCCTTACTATGGGTATGTTCACCGCTTGCGACGACGATGATGAGAATACCCCTCAAATCAACAACCCGGAACCCAAGGAACAATGGGGCAAGACGCTTCGAGGCGACAATCAAACCCTACTGGCCTTTCCTGATATCTATGCCGATTATTGGGAATACACCTATTCTTACAAAGATAATCCAAACATCGGCCTTCGTTTGACTGGAAAGTTCCCGAAGTCACGCTTCTTCAACTTCACGGTTTATAACGACGAGACCCAAATAGACGTATCCAGCATTGAAGACGTAAATATCCAACCCGACGACAGCTCCATCAACCCTTATGTAAAGGAAACAGATGACTACGGAGCAAATGGCTATACGATTTACATCATTCCCGCTAACACCCCCGCCAGCGCACGTGCCTCGATGAAGAACGTATGTGAGTTCCCGGAAGATGTCAATATGGTCTCCATTTTCATGCGTCTTTACTTGGCGAAACAATATAGCGGCGATGAGTATGGCGGCGTGGACATGCCTGCTATCCAAGCTTTCGATGTGACTACAGGTGAGGAAGTAGATTTCCCGAAGCGTGAGGTCTGCAACATCCACGAATCGTTGAACTTGCCGCCGATGGATTTCTCCGCCGACCTGCCGCAACTCCCGTTCATGCGTGCCCCGCTGAGCCTAATGTACCCGAACAGCCCGGCAGAATACCTATTCGCCCGCATCAAACTGAACAAAGGGGAGGTAGCAACTTTCCGTTTCATCCCTCCTACGGCTCCTAAAAGCGTAAGCGAATACGCCACCGCCGATGTACGATACTGGTCCATATGCCTCGGGTCAGCCGAGACCTACTCGTATGCCTCTATTTACGACAAAGAAATGCCTAAAGTGGACAAGGAAGGTTTCGTAACCTTTATCATAGCGGACGCCAACTCCGCCAAACTGCCCGATCTCCAAGCGAAGGCGGAAGCCAACGACGGTACATATATACTGACTTGGAACCGTAAGGAGCAAGGAGATGGAATCCTTGCCTTATACCGCAACATGGTGATCAATGAGAATTATCCACATTCCATGCGCAAGCTGATGGAGTCCGTTCCTCTAGCGGCCGCCGGCGGCGATATGAGCGGTTTCAACCCGATGAAGATGATCGCCATGCTCGCTATGGGCAACTGGGGACCGCAAGGCTATAAATTCAGTGAGGACGATTTCTTGAGCGATAGCTTCAATTACGCCAATATCCGAAGAATGAAATAAACCAATAGACATATCGTATTTTCAAGTCCCCTCGTATCCGGTCTGAACCGGGACAAGGGGACTTCCTTTTCACACTCTTATCATAAACCATGGAATTTAGATTCCTTATAGACGGGCGGTAATATAATCAATGATCTGCAGACAAAGGTTTGTGGTCTGCTCGTTCACGTCCAGTTCCGGATTCAGCTCTACCAAATCCATCGACTTAACCAGATTCGTAGACAACATATGATCCACGAAGTTATTAAACTCATCCGGCATCAGTCCCTCACACACACGGGTTCCCGTGCCCGGAGCGAAACGGGGGTCTATGCTATCCACGTCTATGCTGAAATGCACGTTGCGGATCTTCCGTTCCTTCAATTTCCGCTTGATATCCTCAGCTACGAAGCCGATGCCTTTCAGATGGATCGTCTCCATCGTATAGACACTCAGCTTCTCCCGCTCGATCAAATCCCACTCGCCCTCATCCAGACTGCGGGTCCCGACCAAGAATACGTTCTGCGGATTCACCTTATTCCCGGGAGCGTAGATATTCACCAGTTCCTCGCTTCCCATCCCCATCAACGCACTCAAAGGCATCCCGTGGATATTACCACTGGGAGAAGTCTCGCTGGTATTGATATCCCCATGAGCGTCCAGCCAGATAATGCCGAAATCATCATAACATTTACCCACGCCCGAGGCGCTACCTAAACCAAGCGAATGATCCCCGCCAATCACCAAGGGGAACGCTCCTCCACGCAATGTATCATAAACCAACTCCGCCAGATTCGTATTTACCTCCACGATCGCATCCAGATATTTCATGCTGTTACCCCGTACGAACTTATCCGCCTCGCTAACAGGGGGTACATACAAATTACCCAAATCAAAGGCTTTATGCCCGTTCTTCCGGATCACCCCCATCAATCCCCGTTCCCGAAGGTGGTTCGGGGCACGCTCTACGCCTGCCCGGTCACATCCCAAGTTCAAGGGAACGCCTATTACATTTATTTTCATACCCTAGAATTTAGCGAACGTATCTCGTATAATGCCAATCGCTTCCATCATTTGCTCCTCCGTAATCACCAAAGGAGGCGTGAAGCGGATGATATGATCGTGGGTAGGCTTGGCTATCAAGCCGTTTTCCTTCAACGCCAAACAGATGTCCCATGCCGTCTTCCCATCTTTAGGTTCCGTCACGACAGCGTTCAGCAAGCCCTTACCCCGTACTTTCTTTATCATAGGATTATTAATCCGCTCCATCTCACCACGGAACAGCTCACCCATCTTAAACGCATTCTCCGACAAATGCTCGTCACGTACCACCTCCAAGGCGGCGATAGCTACCTTTGCCGCCAACGGATTTCCACCATACGTAGAACCGTGCTCTCCCGGAGCGATCGTAAGCATGATCTCATCGTCCGCCAATACCGCCGAGACCGGACTGACCCCACCGGACAACGCCTTTCCCAAGATCAAGATGTCCGGACGAATCCCCTCGTAATCGCAAGCCAATAGCTTACCGGTACGACCGATACCTGTCTGTATCTCATCCGCGATAAACAACACATTATGCTGATGGCAAAGATCATAGCAAGCCCGCAGATAACCATCGTCGGGCACCACGACCCCGGCCTCACCTTGGATCGGTTCCACCAAGAAGCCTACTACATCGGGATCTTTCAAGGCCTCGGCCAAGGCATCCACCTTATTATAGGGTATCTTTATAAATCCGGGCGTATAAGGGCCGAAATCGGCGTAGGAACTAGGATCGGTGCTCATGGAGATAATCGTGATCGTACGTCCGTGGAAATTCTCGCTACAAACCACGATCTTCGCACGCTCCGGAGCGACCCCTTTCCGACGGTATCCCCAACGGCGGCAAAGCTTCAAAGCCGTCTCTACCGCCTCGACTCCCGTATTCATCGGCAAGAGCTTATCATATCCGAAAAACTTACAGGTAAATTCCATGTACTCACCCAGTATATCCGCATGAAAGGCACGGGATACGAGCGTAAGCTTCTCCGCCTGCTCCATCAGGGCCTTCACGATCTTAGGATGGCAATGTCCTTGGCTCAAGGCAGAATAGCCGGACAAGAAATCAAAATAACGTTTTCCTTCCACGTCCCACACGAACACGCCTTCGCCTCTTCTGAGAACGACCGGCAGAGGATGGTAGTTGTGGGCACCATACTTCTCCTCTCTGGCAATGTAATCTTCCGGTTTCATACTATAATTGAGTTTAAATGACTAGCATATTGTAAGCGTTTACATCGGGATAGCTCAAAGATAAGCATTTGCGGCTAACCAATTGATTACGGGTATGTATGTTAAGAAACATATCCACAAAAAAGAAGGGATGCCCCGCTCTCCCCAAGGAGAAACAAGGGCATCCCTCTCACGTCAAACAAACAACGCTTAGTTCCGTATCCGTACCTTATAGGTCTGGTCGGCTATCCGGACAAGATAGACTCCTGCGGGAAGAGCGTGTCTTGTCTCGCCGGGAACGACCGCAAACCGGGCACGACTAGCACCCGACAGGCCGACAACCCATGCCTCAGCCGGACGATCCGCACGGATATGGAGGGCGTTGGCAGAGGTCCAAACCGCCATGCCTCCCTCTACCGAGGCATTCGATGTCGGGACATCCGGGGTATCCGGGGTGTCGGGTGTGTCAGGATAATCGGGATCCACCGGCCCAGATTTGGGCGTATAGCTTACCACGAACGGGCTGAAGCTGGCAACGGAGATCTCCATATAATCATCCTCCAATGTCAAATTGTTATTACCCTCGGAATACACGTCTACCACGCCGTCCGAGCGGAGGTGGATAATCACGATATCATGTTGGGTTTTATTTACGCCTTCCGGATACGGGATACATACCGTCACGATATCGGAGGGCTGCACGGGAGTTACGGCGGTAGTGGTGGATGCGTCGGTAGCGGAAATCGTGGTCGTCACCTTAACCAAGGTCACTTCCATCACGATCTTCGGGGCATCAGGAGCGATACCCGCATCTTGGGCGGCAGCTTTCGCTTTCTCTTCAATCTCAGCCTTTTTCGCTGGGTCTTCTATATCTTCCTTCACCAAGCGGAGGCTGGAGAGTTCCGTATCCGATGGCAGGGATACGGCATCGGGGATGATCACGATCGGGTTATCATCCGTTGGAACATTCGTTCCCTCCTGCCCTTCCTTTTCCTTGGGAACGACCGGCGTACCGATCGTAGCGATCTCTTCCGGAGTCACGGAAGATTCCTGCGTAAAGGCAGCGGTTATCGTCTTGCTGAGGCAGGTGCCAATATTAACCGTCTCAGCTGTCTGCGAGAAACCATCCACGCTGTATTCTTTGAACTCGTAATTCTGCAAGGCTGTATTTGCCAAGTTTAACTCGATATTCTGGGGTACGGCATCACCGGATTTCACGACCACTTCCTTACCCTCTTTTTTATAGGAAACGGAGATCGTGCCGCCTTCCGGCTGTTGGATCGTGACGTAACATACCGGCTGGGGAGCTACCGTGAAGTTTACCTCATACGTACGCTTGGTCTGTCCATCCTCGGCGGTAACGACCAAGGTAGCCTTGGCCGATCCATCCACGAGCGATACGGTAGCCGTGAACGATCCTGTCGATTGTACGGGAACAAGCGATCCATTCACGAACAGCTTAGCCTTCGCATCGGCCAGCTGGCCGGATAAGGTGAGGGCAGCCGATTCCAGGGTGGAACTTGGGAGCAGCACCTCATATTTCATCGTAGAGGCAAGAAAACCGGGAAGCGGGGTAGCAGCCTCATTTCCTACCTTATACGAGAGGGAACTCAAACGGGCTTCCGAAGACGGAACCACGGGGATAGGCTCAAATTTCACCTCAGCCGTCACCGCATAGGCCGGCATCAAGAAGTAGGTCGTACCATCGTCCGCTTTCTGCAACGGAACGGTCTTGGATTCATTCCCGACCTTCCCGGATACCTTCAAGGAGCCGAACACCATTTGGTAGCCTTTGTTGGGGGTGGCGAAAATCCTCACCTCGGTGCCGGGGGCTAGCTCATCGCCGGAAGAAAGCCTAATGGTGACACCCGAAGCGGGGACGGCATTCAAGCGCAGCGAGCCGTTCTCCGGGTCGGAGAAGGTAACGGTAGGCTTCTCGTACTTCACCTCTACCGTGACCGGGAAGGCGGGCATGGTGAAGGTGTAGAGGTAGGCGATACCGCTACTGGCATCGGGCTTAAACGTAGCCGGTACCGTTTCGGAGGGCGTACCCGTGCGGTAAACCTTCGGGTAACCGGAAGCCATTCGGTAGCCGTCGGCGGGGGTGACGGTAATCGTCACCTCGGTGCCGGAATGCAAGGTCGTAGGGGATGTGAGGGTCTCACCGTCCGCCGAGATCGATAAGGAGGCAGATCCTTCCGCGGGAGCCTCGAAAGTCAACATGAAAGGAAGAGCGGGGTAGTCGGGATGGGCCTTCGTCTCGATCCCTTCCTGCGCCCGGGCGGTCATCGAGAAGACCGCCAGCAGGCATACGAGCCATAAACTAGTATATTGTTTCATATCAAAGCGCTATTTTATAAGTGATGTTATTGATTCGAACCATGTAAATACCGGAAGGCAAAGCCAAGCGGGTATCGCCGGGGGCGATAGAGGCGGCGTAGACGGTACGTCCGTCGGAGCGTACCACGGTAAGCGCGGCGGCCTCCCCGGAATAGACATGCAGCGCACCGTCGGCGGCCCAGATACGGACAGCGGCGGTAGCGGTAGCGATCTCGTTGGCGGTCACCACGGAGCCATCGCACACACCCACGCTACGAACCAGCGAGCGGGTGACGGCATTGGCGGTGATGTATGCCTCGAAAGGCTTCAGCACATAATCCGCCTCCTGAAGGTCGAAGCGGGTACCCTCGGCATTGAGCACGTAGATACCACGGAGCGTAAGGTTGGCGAGATTCGGGTTCGTCCGGAAGAGGAACACGCCGTTCTCGAGGGCATCGCCGGAAGCGACCGTAGCCGTAGCCGGTATCTCGATCGGCGCATCGGAGGCTGTTTGGCTAAAGGTTACCCGAGTCAAGGCTGCGTCGGCGGCCAACAGATAGGGGCTACCGGCGGTGAGATCGACCCTTTTCCCGTAAAGGACAGAGACCTCTTCCCAACCTTGGGCAACGGCCTCCTTAGCGGTGTAGCCGGTGGCGGCATAAAGGATTAGCCCACTACCATATTCCGCAGAGGCTGTCAATTCGATAGGGCTACCGAAGGTCGTCCATTTGTTATTCAGCGAACGGTTGGTTTTGAAAGTCTTGGACACCTTCAGCGCATTCGTTGTCACGACCTGCGCACCCTCCTCCAATGTCAACTCAAAGACGGACGCATTCTCGCTATCGACGGTAAGCACGCCATCGGATTTAACGATGACACTCTGTGACAGGCCGGCCTCGGAGAGATTCTGATTGCCGGAGATCTCGACCTCTTTCCAATCACTCACCTCCGTAAAGGTCGTTACCCTACCATCCGCCTCGGGAGCAGGGAAGCGATCGATTGCCGTGCCTTCGCTATCGAAGCCTTTCTGCGGGATAAACGTACTAGCTTTCATCTCCCAGAGCTTATACTCCTCGCCCGCCGTAACGGTAGTGGCTAAGGTCTTGTTGTAGCGTTTTACTTCGATGGGCTGGGATGAGCGAGGCAGAAACCTTATCGTAGCGCCAGCATCTCCCGCCTCATCCGTGAACAGACATTCCATCCAAGCATTGGTAAGGGTACCGGTGTTATGGATAGCGGTGTGGGCACAATGGAAAGTGGTATAGCCATTTACCGGATCAAGCACGCTGAAGGTGCCAGAGTTATCGAGGCAGTAATGCATATCGGACGAGCTGCTGTTTTCAATGCGGAAGCTGCTGCCCGACAGCCTCAAGGTGCCTTTATTGATCAAGGTAGAGGCACCGGACGAGCCGAGGATCGAACCGGTCTGCGCAATTGTCAGATCGCAACCTTCGTTGACGGTCAAGGCAGCACCGTCGGTCGGGCGTATCGTTACGTAATTCAACGTCAGCGTCGGGTTGCCGGTAGCGGTGGCGACGATGAGCTTGTTGGCGGAAGGGCCTGGGGGTGACGATATTTTGCCGTTGAAACGGGTCTCCGTTCCGGCTCCCTTTTTATAACTCCATTTGTTGTTGGAGTAGAAGAGCATGAAGGTCATCGTATCGCTAGAAGACAAGGGCAGTGACAACAAGGACCTCAGATAGGAGGCAGACGACAAGCCGGACTGGCCGGGGATAATAGTACTCGCGTAAGCTGTAGGCAGACCGTCAGCGCCATAGCCGGCAATAGCTTTCAGTTGCGGGAGCAGGCCGTTCTCGGCGGTACCGATGGCGGTGAAGGCTTGTGTATTTTCGGGGCCTGCCCAAGCGGCGATCTCGGCGGCGACATCATCGAGGTAAGTGTCGGCACCGTTTGCCTTATCGCTACCTATGTTATCGGTAGGGACGGCTGGCGTATTATCTCCTATCGTCAGTTGGATCATGGTGCTGGCGTAGTTGTCGAGAAGGGTAACTTTATTAGTAGGTGAATCAGATCCGAGAATCCGACCGGCCTGTTTATCCGACGTATTTCCTAAGGCTTTCACGCCGGCGGTAGTTAAGGCGAGGCAATTCTTTATCGTTATATTAATGTTTCCAGCAAAAGCTTGCCCCACAATACCACCTGCGGCAGCTATCCGGCTGTCGCTGTTTGATCCTGCAGAAACAGCGCCTGTGGCAAAACAAGATTCAATCGTCGTTTTCTCAGATAGTCCGGCAATGCCGCCGGAATAAGCATTAGCAGCGGAAGATTTAGCGATTATCCACCCTGTCGAATAGCAGTGCGATATGCTACAATTACCGCTACTATAGGCTCCGATACCGCCCGCATACGCGGCATCGCTAGAACCAGAACCGGTAGCAGTAACACGGATATCCTCCGTATTGAAGCAGGAAACGATAGAAGAGCCATTATTAGTCGCTACGATTCCACCACCACGACCCATCTTTCCGGTCATAGTGACAGCTCCCCTGTTTGAACAAGCGCTAATCACCGAACCTTCAGAGTAACCGGCAATTCCACCGAGAGACCCAGAATTGCCGGTCACAGAAAAACTAACCTTGCATTGATTATGGCAATTGATGATTTTTCCATTCTTTACATAACCTGCCACGCAGCCAAGATAGTAAGCGGTGTCTTGAGCATTAGCAATAGTTGTCAAATTAATATTGTCAGATCCTGCCATCGTCAGATTCCGCACGGTCGCTCCATACAGATAACCGAAAAGGCCGATATAGTAAAACGAGGCCGAGGAGATCGTCATTCCGGTAATCGTATGGCCGCCACCATCGAAGGTGCCTTGAAAGTAGTAACGTGCATCGAAGCCTTTATAAGTCCCTATCGGTATCCAATTAGCCTCGAAGCCGCTCGCCACGCCTTGGGCAGGTTTCGCCAGCGAGATATCGTCCGCAAGCGTAACCGTACAGTCCTTGAAGCCCTCGGAGGCGGGATAGGAATCGGTATAGGTTTTATCGGCATCGGTGATTGTCTTCCCGTTATTCGTCACCCAAGCGATCCACGCGAGGCCGCAGGCGGTCTTGACGGTGTAGGTAGTGCCGGAGACGGCGACATCGGTGCCAGTCGGGCCGACATTGGCTAATTTGGCGTACTCGGGCCAGTCGGCGGGGAGAGTCGTCATGCCTGAGAAGGAGACTAATTTATCTTCCGTTGCCGTAAAGACGGTTGTTCCTTTCGAATCCATCAGTTGTTCGTTGCCCAGCCAAAGGGTGTAGCCGGTGTTCTTTGTGACGTTGATGGCGAAACCCTTCTTTTTACCGTCGGTGGTGAATTGGATAACGGGATCGAACGATTGGCCGCTGGCGTCTTTCACCTCGAGCGTCTGGCCACTCGTTGGGGCGGTGGCGAACTGCCATTGGAGGAAGGGGGATTTCACTCTAGAGCTTCCATAAATTGCGTCTCCATCTTTATCTTCCGAAGAAACCGTTACTTTCGCGTCTTCGGTAGCCGAGAAAGCACCCCAATTGTCTAGAAACACAGCAACAGCTTCCGCCGTGACAGTTATCTTGCCTTTGATGGTGGTATTTATAGCAGAACTAGTAGAGTACAGATATATTCCATATGATCCAGTTCCTTCCGCGGCGATATTCAATCCGGCGGTGCCACCATCCAGAAGCAGGATGCATCCTTGGTAGTTATTAATCACATCCTTTTTCGCTTTCAGGTTACTGGCAGAGTTGCCTGTCGCTTGGATACAGAACGGTTTACTGCCCTCCAGATAAAATAATGAGCCGTCGGCAGTAGTGGAGGTCAGGTTTAGCCCATCCAATTTTAGGATCGGGTAGCTGTCAAGATTATTCGCGTCGGCTATCGCTTTCTCGCTTTTGATATTGATCGCGCCCTGCTGCCAGTTTGCGTTCGTGCCCGTCAGCGTACCGGAGAACTCGGTGTCGGTGCCATTAGTCCCGATCTTGTAAAACCAAGCGTAATCGGTCTGACTGCCGTTTTTCAGTTTATAGGTGAGGGCTAGTTTACCGCTAATCGTATTCACGCTTAGCGGCTGTGACTGCGCTTGCGCTCCCGCACGTGCCGGCCCCCAGAGGGCCAGCGTCAGGATACAACAGATCATCCGTGCGGCGGCCCGGAGGGAGAGCCGCACGGATATCTTTCTAGAAAGATACGTTTTATTCATGATGGATTCGTTTTTAAGTGTTCGATAATTCATTGGGATCAGATCTCATCCGGGCTCTCGCTATCGCCGCCGGGGTTCTCGGGTTCGGGCGTAGGGTCGGGCGTGGGATAAGGCTTGTCGTCGGGCTTGGAGGGGCTGGTGGGACCTCCCTTGGCGGCGATGAGGTTCTTATACTTGCGGAAGATCTGGTTCACGGTGTCGATGAAGGCGTTGATGGCCTCGGTAGGCTCGAGGCGGAGGGTCTTGTTGCGCTCCTTGTCTTTCGCCTCCAGATGGGCGGTGGAGGCGCTCTTGGTGACGCGGTTCACGCACTCTGCCTCCCGGTCGATGCATTCCTTGTAACCCGGAGCGAGGGCCTCCAGATGGAGGGCGGCCACGGTCGTATCCAAGATACGGGCGTAGATCTCGTTGTTCATACTCATGTGGCCGGCGTTGGTCAACGCGGTCTTCGCTACCGATCCGATTTGTTTCGCTAAACTCATACTGTTTGTTGTTTTTTCGTTAATACTTTCCTCTTGTTCTCAGACGTAAGGTTTCCTACAAATACAGGATAATACCTTTGATAATCATCGATTTATCTATCGAATAACGCCTACGGGCGTCGAAATCGCTCCCGAGGCCCCGGAAAGGGCCGTTACGGTCGTGGGGATCGCTCCGGAGGCCTCGGGAGCGATGGCTACGGTCGTAGGGATCGTTTCCGAGGCATTTCGCTAGTCCGTCGCTTTCGTAAACCGGATCGGCCAGTCCAATGCCTTGGTGGTGTAGACCGGGAAGATCCATTGCTTATGGTTGGTCGCCTTGTTCCGGCCGAACCAGCTGTCGCCCTCGTTGAGGTCGTTCTCTTGGTCCACCCCGAAGCGGTACGGCGGGTTCTCGCTCTTCAATTTATACTCCTTGCTTCCCCAATAGGCCGGGAATTGCTCGTCGATGGAGTAAGGAAGCGTCATGTCGGTACCGGGCGAGGTGGCGATCACGTAGTATAGGTCATCGCTCTTCCCCTTGCGGGCGATGCCCACGCCGGAGACCGGTTCCTTATGGCTGTCGTCGGGCGAGAACTTCAAGCAAACGTAATGGTTATCGATCGCGTCCCACATCATTCCCGATTCGGCGTCCTGCCCCCGCGGTTCGAAGCCGTGCTTGCGGGCGTCGTCCTCCTTCATGAAGCGCATGTGGTAGATGGGGCGGCACTCGTCCTTGAAGTCGAGGGCTACCCACCAGAGCTGGTCGGCGTTATCCCCCACGTCGAGGTACTCGTGGGCCGAGGTATCGAGCATCTTGCCGATCCGCGAGTCGTTCGGTCCCTTGGTATTCAGCACCAGCGGGCTGTAGATGCGCTCCTTGCCGTCCGGCCCGGTGAAGACGCGTTGTCCGGCGGGATCCCCGTGATTGTCCTTCCCGGTACGCATCATGAAGTCGGCCAGGATCAGCTGCGGTTTCTTGGCCAGCTTCGAACGAGCCTCCACGTAGGAGTCCAGATATTTCTTCAGTGCGTCTTGCCGCGCGTAGTTCTTCGTCAGGTAATACAGGGGGACCAGGAAGCAACGGGTGGTATCGCCCCTCGGGCCGTAGCTTACGAGGTGGAGGTTGCTGTTCTCGTCGGCGATGGACTTGTCCCAGCTCTCGAAGTCCACGGAGGCGTTGCCGCCGGTGATGATCATGATGCTCTCCTCGGACATATGCTCGTTCAGCTCCGACTTCGTATAGCCGCCCCCGGCGCCGATCTTGCCGCCGTGGGTACCCATCACGCGATAGTAGGTCTGGAGCCAGTTCTCGTTCTCTCCCGCCGGCGACGACGACTTGGCGGAAAGCTCCGCCTCGGCGGCGAACACCGTCTCGTCGTAATAGAGGTTCTCCTTCCGGCTGTAGATATAGGTATAGCTCCCGCCGAAGACACCGCCCACCAGCACGTGGGTGCCGTAGGTGTCGTATAGATCGTAGATGCCCTTCTGCGTGTTGCCGTATCGCTTGTAGAGGTCGCTATTGGTTTCGTTCAGCAAGCGCGAGGCGGTCGTGGTGAGGAACGGCAGGAAGACGTCGGGATCGCTGGCAGAGGTATAGATGGCGGTGGCCATATGCAGCTCCACCATCGGCTTGACATGCACGTCCACGTGATACTCGAAGCGGTTGGACGAGGTCTGGTTATGCTGGAACCGCTGGTCGAAGGAGCCGGAGAAGAGTTTCGACCTCGTAGGCGTAGGAGCGCCTTGGTTCGTGAAGCCGAGGCTGCTCACCGAGATGCCGAGCTCCTGCCACATGTTGTCCACCATCTCCTCGTAGTCCACGCCGGAGCGTTCCCGTCCCCACGACTCGGCGTGGGGGGTCTTCACGAAAGCCTCCGTGCCGTACATCAGGTCGAAATCTAGGAAAGGCTCGCTAGGGGCGGCGAAGATATCGCCCGCCGTGTTCACCGTCTTGCCCACGTTGTGCATATAGCTCGGGGCGTTATCCGACGCTGAGCTTTCCAGCTTGGGTTGCGACACGAGGAAGAGCGTGTCCGTCGCCGCCTCCCACGACTTGCTGGCGATCCCCCGCAGGGCGATCTTCTCGAGGAAAGGCTTACGCTCCACCTCCTTCTTGAGGTTGAGCACGAGGAAGCGGCTCTCGGCCCCCTGCCTCATCTCCCAATCGAAATACTTGCCGCTGAACTCGAAGTCGCGGATACGATCATCGTGCACCGGGATGGCGATCTCGCCCTCCCACGGATGGATGATGAACAGCCGGTTGCCGTCCGACTCGTCGGAGAGGTTGAACTCCGCCACACGCTGGGGGACGTACACTTCCGTGTCGTCGTCGGAACATCCCGTGAGGAAGGCCGACACCACCAGCGTCAAAATACCGAAAAATAAAGATTCTCTTCTCATACTGATTCTTCTTAGATAAAGGTGTATACTCTATATTATAATGTAGGGAGTTCGTCTCCCCATGACCCTATTCGATCGCCCGTACCCATTCGTCCATGCCCTTGGCGGCCTCCGGCGGCATCTTCTGTTTCAGCCGGTAGCGGGTGGTGTGCAAGCTTCCGATGGAGATAGACATCTTGTCGGCGATCTCCCGGTTGCTCAGGTTCATCTTGATCAGCATGCAAAGCGTTTCCTCCGCCGGCGTGATCCCCGGCACCCGCTCCCTAAGCGTCGGCAGGAAACCCGGATACGACGCCCGGAACGATCGGTGGAACGATCCGTTCCCTTTTCGCTCCGGATCGGCGGGAAGGCACGAGGCCAGCAGGTGCTCCTTCCGTATCGGGCACTCGGCGGCGTGACGCTCCAAGTGTTCCGACAGTACGTCGAACCGCTCGTCGATCCGCCGGCGCAGATGCTTCCATGCGAACACCCAGCAGCCCCCGCAGAGGAGGAGCGCCAGCAGCCCGCACATCATCAAAATCCGTAAGTATGACCCTTCCATTACTACTTCGTTTTTGTTTCTCAAAGGAAACCATTCCTATCCTTATACGACGAATTCTTTTTTGAGCAATCCGCTCAACAAGTCCTCAACAACGGCCTTATCCGCACGAAATGCGATCATCAATTTAATTGACACGCCGCTCGGGGCACCGGTGGTACGGACAAGTCAAAGGTACGCCGCCGGGCCTTCGGACGGATAAAAAACCAATAGATGATTCAATCGATTTATCCCCCGGAACACGCTATTTTCCATGAAAAACGGCGTATATTCGCGATAAACCATAAAATCCTACGCAGATGAGAGACATCACGCATTTCCTGCTAGCCACCCTCCTCTCGCTAGCCACCCTCGCTTGCCGGCACGACACGCCTCCCGCGGACGGCTCCCTCTCCCGGCAGCTTCCGCCCGATACCAAGGAGATACTCCGGCAGCTCAACGACCGCGACAACCGGGAGGAGGCCTTGCACCTCGCCGACAGCCTCGCCGCCCTTCCCCCCTCCGACGCCCCGTGGCTAGAGATCCGTATCGCCCAAGCGGTAGCCAACACGCTCTATAAATTCCGCCGCGACCCTTCGGATGCGATCCGTGTGCAAGAAAGGGCAGTCGCCGTCTATCGCCTCCACCCCGATGCCGCCGACGATCCGGCCGACCTGCTCTCTACCCTCGGCCATTATTACCGCCGCAAGGGAATGCGGGAAAAAGAGGTGGAAGTCATACAGGAAGCCATGGACTGGTGCGTAGCCCACCCCGAGAAGCTCAACCGGGGTTTCGTCTACACCTTCGCCGACCTCTCCTCCACCTATAGCGACCTCGGATTGTACGACAAGGCTATGGAGGCCATCTCACGCTCCATCGACTACTCCCTCCAGTTGGATAGTTTTACCATCAGCGACCTCTACCGGATGAAAGCCGGGATATTCTGGGAGCTGGAACAGCACGACTCTACCTTATATTACGCACGGCAGGCCTTAAAGAGAGGGGAGGAGCTGAAAGAGAACGCCTATGTCCTCGCCGCCAAAAACATACTTTACAATTATTACTACGAATATGTGCCCGACTCTATCCCTGCCGCCCTCGAAGGGTACAAGGAATTGATAGAAGAGGAAGAAGCGATCTCCGCGGGGTATCAAGATCTTTTCAAATTCATGCTGGGGGCCTGCCTCGTACGCAACGGAAAGCCGGAAAAAGGCTTCCCCCTGATGGAAGAGGCCTACGCTCTCTACAAGAAATATGAGGCGAACGATATGATGGATTGGACCGGACGGCATTTGCTCAACCTTTACGCCCAACAAAAGAAGGGAGACAAGATGGCCGAGATCTACCCGGAATACAAGGAGATACACGACTCGTTGCAACTGGCGGAGAAACAGCGGTACGCCATTGGTGCCAACGTACGCTACGAGACCGGACGGAAGGAACAGGAGAATCGGGCCTTATCCGCCGAGGTGGCCTTGAAGGAACGTTCGCTCGTTTATACGCGCGTCATCCTAATCCTAGCCATTTGCCTGCTGACCGGGATCATTGTCTACGCGCTCCAACGTCGCCGGCTTCACCAACGTGAGCGGGAGATCCAGCGTCAACGACTGGATAATCTCCTCGCTACCCAACAAGAACTGAACCGCCGCAATGAGCGACTGAGCGCCGAGCTGGAGCAAGCCGCCCATAACGAGGTGATCGACAGCGTACGCCAGAAGCTCAACCCCTCCTTGCTGAGCGGCGAGGACGAGTTGCGGTTCCGCCAATCCTTCGCCGCCCTGTACCCTCGCTTCCTGCCCGGCTTGCGTAAGGACTTCCCGGAACTGACCAAATCCGACGAACTGCTCTGCATGCTGATCTACCTGAAGCAGAGCACGGACGAGATCTCGTTGGCCTTGGGCATCTCCCGTCCCAGCGTCAACTCCGGACGCAGCCGTATCCGCAAGAAACTTGGATTGCTGAAAGAGGAATCCTTGGACGAATTCCTGCAAAAAAGATAATCCCTCCTTTCCGGCGGCTGCCACCCGAAGGTGGCATGCTCGCCGGAAAGAGGGGATCAAGGGCGGATCAAGTACGAACCGCTACGCATAGCCGATAAAGGCCGCTTATAAAGTTGTCAGATAATTTTTCAGCGGATTGGAGTACATCTCTAAGATCTTCTTACGTAAGAACGCCTCATCCTTGTTCGGAAGGACGATCTTATCCAATTGTCCTTGCAAGTATTCCTCGAATTGCTTCTTATCCTTCGGACCATAATGTTCTTGGAAACGACGAGTGCCGTTCAGTAAGTCATACGCCACGTAATTGCACGGATAGAAACGATAGTTCTTATAGATCTCCCGGTCAATAACGGACGCGATAGCGCTTACCAGCTCATTCTTCTCCATATCCTTGTCCAGTTTAGCCAAGGAATCATTGATCGGGGAAGTGATCGTGAAGTGGACACGACCCTTATTATTCAGGATACCCGTTTCCATGCTCAACAAATCATCCCGCTGACATTTCACGTAATCCGGATCATCCCGCTTCATCTGAAATTCTTTCGCCTTCAAAAAATCGCAAGGATCAAACTCGTAGGAGATAGCGACCGGCACGATATTCAAATCCATCAAATTCAACAACAGATTGTCCTTATCACCGCCGATACTCAACATTTTTAATACGCTGCCCTGCGTACGATCGTCCGAATCCTTAGCACGTCCCTCACGCTGGGCGATCCATACAGACTCGTTCACATTCTTGATCGCATGATGGATATAGGCGGAAAGCGTCTTGCTGACCTCCAACATCTGACGAACAGAAACGCCACGCTTCACAATAAAACTATTGTTCAAGCGTACCAATGTCTCGATCCACGGACGGATTAAAAGATTGTCGCCGATAGCGACCTGCGTCATACCATACCCCACATCATATAACATGACATTCAAGAAGGAGGCATCCAATACGATATCCCTATGGTTCGAGATAAACGTACAGGCCGCCTTATCTTTCGGCAGACGGCTACGCCCTGAGATAGTAAGCGAGAAAGTAGTATTTTTCGCCACCGTCATTACAGCGTCATAGGCCAGAGTAGATTTAAACTCCTCCTTCGTCTTGCAAGCACGCATGGCAACTGAGAATTCCTCCCAATTCAAATTCGGCTTTATGTAACGTAAAGCCCGCTCGAAATCCTCATTGGCGACCAATTTTTCAATCGCGTCCTTCACCTCACTGTTGTTCAGCGGACGGATGTCGTCGAAATTAGGGGAAACTGTTTCTGTATCCATATCTATTCATTTTGTTTTTCTGTTTTTGAGTTCGTCTTCAATAATGTCTGTCATGACATCCTTTATATCCAATCCCGCCGCACGTACTTGCTGTGGGATAAAGCTGGTAGCCGTCATTCCCGGTGTCGTGTTTATTTCCAGTAAGACAGGCTCCCCGTCTGCCGGAATAATATAATCCACACGAATCAGTCCTTTGGCGCCCAATATATCGTAGATCCTTGATGTCTCGCGCTGTATCAACTCCGTCAACTCGGCGGAGATACGGGCCGGAGTGATCTCGTCCACCTGCCCGTTATACTTTGCGTCGAAATCGAAGAATTCGTTATCCGTAACCACCTCGGTCAAAGGAAAGACAACCTCTTTACCCTCCACCTTATAGCAACCGCATGTCACTTCCGTTCCATCGATAAAGCTCTCGAGAATCACCTCACGTCCTTCCCCAAACGCCTTAGCGATAGCGGGCTGGATAGCGGAGAGCTCTTTCACCTTCGTCACGCCGAAACTACTACCCCCATCGTTTGGTTTCACGAAAATAGGCAAACCCAAACGAGTCACGACTTCTTCGTCCGTAATAGTCTCTCCCTTGAATAAATGAATGGATGCGGCAATTTTTACACCAAAGTCTTTCAAGTAATGATTACATACGTATTTATTGAATGTCAAAGCGCTCACCAGCATCCCGCAAGACGAGTAAGGCATACCGATCATATCGAAATATCCTTGTAAACGTCCGTCCTCGCCCGGAGTACCGTGTATCGTTATATAAGCGAAGTCAAAATGCCTCGTCACGCCATTCTCCTTGAAGCTAAAATCATTCTTATCAATTGGTGTATGTTCCCCGCTAGGAAGTATAACCGCCCACTCATCCCTCTTAACGATGGCAATATATAAATTATATTTGTCTTTATCAATAAAAGAGTAGATTCCGTCCGCACTTTTTAATGAAATAACGATCTCGGAGGAATCTCCCCCTGCTACGATAGCGATGTTCTTTTTCATTTTTATAGTTCTTTAGTGTTCGCGTATACACGCCATCTGTCGATCAGCTGCTGCATATCGGAAGGAATCTCGGAATCGAAAAACATCTCCTCTCCCGTAGTAGGATGAACGAACCCCAACGTCTTAGCATGCAAGGCCTGACGTGGACAAATAGCGAAACAGTTTTGCACGAACTGTTTATATTTAGTAAAAGTTGTTCCTTTCAAGATATCATGTCCGCCATACCGCTCATCGTTGAAAAGCGTATGACCGATATATTTCATATGTACACGGATCTGGTGCGTGCGCCCCGTCTCCAGACGGCACTCCACCAAGCTCACGTAGCCCAAGCGTTCCAACACGGTGTAATGGGTGACGGCAGTCTTGCCTTGATCGCCTTCCGGGAAGACGGTCATTTGCATACGGTCACGAGGGTCACGACCGATATTTCCCTCGATACGCCCCTCATCCTCTTGAACGATGCCCCATACCAAGGCACGGTATTTACGTTTGGTTGTCTTGTTGAAGAACTGCAGGCTTAGGTTACTCTTGGCCTCCGGGCGTTTAGCCACCACCAATAAGCCCGACGTATCCTTATCGATACGGTGTACCAAGCCTAAACGAGGATCGGAAGGATCATAATAGGGATCATCCTTCAAATAATAAGCCAAGGCATTCACCAACGTACCGGTATAATTACCGTGACCGGGATGTACGACCAAGCCTGCCGGCTTATTCACCACCAGCAAATCATCGTCCTCATATACTATATTCAAAGGGATATCTTCGGGGATAATCTCCAGTTCCCGGCGTGGGCGATCCATCACGATAGAAACCACATCCAAAGGTTTCACCCGGTAATTACTTTTCACCGGCTTATCGTTCACCAAGATACAACCCGCCTCAGCCGCCAATTGGATGCGGTTACGGGTAGCGCCCATCATACGGTCTACCAAGAACTTATCCACCCGGAGCAGGGATTGCCCCTTGTCCGCTACGAAGCGGAAATGCTCATACATCTGGCTCGACGATGTTTCGTCTTCTTCCGGCATCAACAGGTCGTCTACCTGTTCATCATCCATATCGTCCAAAAACTCGTCCATTCCCTTAAAACCAGTTTTCTATATCACTATCCAATGGTTCTACCGGAATACTATCCAAAGCCAATGAGTCGGGAAGCATATTCGGATCGCCACTGCTTACTTTCAATACCAGATGAGCGGTCAACGGTACATGTTCCCCTTTGAGCAAGGTACGCCCGTTTAACTCCACCCCCATCGCCAAATCTTTATAATCGCCCGGCACATACTCTATCTCGACCGACGAGAAGCCACGGGCCCGCAGCAAGGCATACGCCTGACGGAAAGATAAGTCTTCCACCTCCGGTATCACGGCCATCTGGGAGGTCAACGCGTTAATCGTAACAAAGACGATCCGCCCCTCTTTCACCTTCGATCCGACACCGGGAACCAACTCCACGATGGAGCCCGGAGCCACATCTTTCGAGAATACGGAATCGATCACGTTATAGCGTAGCTTATTATTCCCGAAAAACTCGGCGGCGTCCTCTAGCTTCATTCCTTTCACGTCCGGAACGACCACCGCTTGATTATGGCGGGTATAAGAATCCAGCCACGCCAGTACGCCATAAACAACGCCGCACGACACGACTATCACCAACAAGAGATTGATGACAAACGGATTCTTTATCAGTTTTACAAAAAAGTTACTCATTTCACGTATGTATTTGTAGGCGGTTCAAAAGTAGAAAAAAAACGGCATATAGACCAATATCCACCAGAGCAATACTACAAAAACAAAGAAAGTAAAGGCTTTTTAGGAAAAAACCTCTACTTTCTTTATAAATCTTTAGAACGTGACTAATTATCCGTTGTATTCGTCAGATACCGTTAATTTAGCTCTGCCTTTAGCACGACGAGAAGCTAATACTCTACGGCCATTAGCGGTAGCCATTCTAGAACGGAAGCCATGCTTGTTCTTTCTTTTTCTGTTGGAAGGTTGGAATGTTCTTTTCATCTTTCTATATTATTTATTATTATTCGCATACTTATTCGGGCTGCAAAGATAGAGCCTTTTTTTTAATAAACAAAGGGTTGCGCAATTTTTTACACAAGAACCTTTGATATCAGACCAAAGCAAGTTAACTGCATGGGGCAAGTAAGTTAACGTCATCGGCAAATGAAGAAAGCGATGCCGCTCATCTCCTTACGGAATGAATGGCATCGATAAAGCACGAATGCTATATGAGGTAAAGGGCCGGGGAGGAGGTGCAGCCTATGTGTAAAACAAATTCAATCCATTGTGTGCTGCACGCTCCCCGCATCCGTCATTCACATGATGGATGGGAACCCGTTATTATCTACTCATAGTCATATTCAATCCATCCTTACCACCATTAATCCATCGGATCAAAGGTACTTCATCGGAAATATAAGACTTACCTCCTATATTCGCAGCTTTAAATTTAACCTTCTTACCCAAAGTAACACTTGCAGGTAAATCATACTGATAATGTCCATTCTCATCCACAATCACAGATCCATAACTCTTATTATCATTTAGTGCTTCAACTTTTGTATCTTTGGGAACATTATTATTATTATACTTCAATGTACCCACAATACGTATCGGCATCAAATGAATTGTTTTTCCTTGAACATTCGACAGTTTCCCCTTATACTCAAATGTTACTGATCCATTATCATAAACTGTTCCCGTATTATAGGAGAAAGTAATTTCATCGTCGCTATTCAACTCTCCATCCACGACAAACTCGTATGTACCACCTTCCAACTGAACCGCTCCATTCGCATGCTCAGTCTTCCAAGAAATATATACATTATCGATATTAAATGTTTTAACAGAAGAATTATTACCGATATTCCATGTCATTACACCCGAAACCTTAGTCTCCTTTGGAGCTACCGCCTTCACCGTACACGTTTTTGAATCAAACAAATCAGCGGAAATTTCCGGAGTTTCCTCGAACACATCTGCATTTGTCTTAAAATTCAAACTATAAGACTCTTGGTAACTCTTTACGACATAAACATAATAATATTCACCATTTCCTGTCGTCTCAATCCGAACACCATCATCTACAGCATACAAATAATTAGTTTTAATTTTAACCTCAAACGGATAAGCAGATTCATCCACTTCTTCCGTCGCAAAAGTTAAAACAGTGGAAGAACCAATCCCTCCTTCTATTATTGAAGGATTTGCCTCAAAGCGAGTGAATTTATAAGCAGGACGTAATATTAAATCAATCTTACGCTGCAATTTACCAGCCATGACATAAAAAGCGGCTCTTTGCTCCGCATTCCCAGCCCCCTTGATACTAGCCGTGATAACACCATTTGATTTATTCAAAGAAATAGAACCATTCACTATATCATAGAGCTTCTCATCCGATGTACCTAGCTTCAACTCTCTATTTTTCACCGTCGATGTTGAGCCACTGATTTCACGATAAGTAGCTGTCGCATTTAATTGGCTACCCCCTTTATTCACAAAAATATAGGTTGTCTTCGATACGGAAAGAGCTGCATCCTCAAAAGAGATGGATGGATATTTAATCAACTCCATGGAGGTTATGATATTATAGTCCGCAACCCTACCCGGAACAATAATCTCATCCCACGACACCCCGACTCTTGTAACATCCTTTATTGTAATATTATATTGATAATTTCGAATAATGTCATACACGCTCGATTCTCCCGTTGTTTCCGTAACACTTAAATCTACTTTATAATAAGAGAACGATTGAGAATTATTAAATTTACCCTTCACTATAACAAAAGTAGGATTATCCCCTTGGTTACTATTCTCAAACGCATAATCGGCCTCCCCGACACCGACAAAAGAAGAGGTTGGCTCTTCTTTTGGGCTTACATGGCCGTTACTCGCCGGAACATTAATCGTTCCTATCGCTTCCGTACCCAATGTAGCATATGTGGATTTATTATACAGGTAAAAAGAGACTTCTTTTAATGACGATTTTGCCTTCTCATCCAAATCCACAACCACTTTAGACCAATTACGATACAACTCAAGACTACTCGTTCCTAATCCAAGATCGGACGCCGGTTCACCATTGAAAGACATTTCTCTCCAGAATAAATACTCTTGCGTAGCCGCCGTATAAAAATAATCACCAGCCGCTCCGCTTAAATCAGCATCATAATTAGCGACAAAATGTATTTTACGGGTTTCTTTAGAGATAGATGCCATGTATCTCCCTGTCGTTCCAGCAGACTTAGCGGCAACAACCTCCAATAAATTTCCCGAACCATCAAATGTGGCTAATTTCAAACTAGAAATCCCATCATCCGCAATTGGAACCGAAGCTTTCGTTGACACAGACACCGAAGGTACGTCTACGGAGAAAACCACCGCCACCGAAGACTCATCGCCTCCATTTATCGTATAATCTCCTAATGTATCTTCCACGGAGCAAGCCGAAAAGAACAAAAGAGATACCAAAATGTTATATATATATTTAGACATAGCTCTTATATTTAATAGGTTAATTAATAAATATCATGTACGCAGCGCACATATTGCTCTTTCTTATTCTCATGCGCATTCGCATTCGACATTTGTACCTCATAATTGGTTAAAGCAGACCAATAATAACTACCTTCCAATAAAGACTTCACCGCACTATTTCCGTCTTTTTGCAGCGTTGCGATATATCTCAACTCGGCCAGAGTAGGGACACGCCAATCTGTCATTAACTCTTTTACACCATCACCATCTTTGTCATAATATTCCTTATATAAATGACAACGCATTTCCGCCCCACTTTGGCTAATTTGATTGGTGATACCTCGTTGAGACGCAATTATAAACTTAGGAGATACCAGATTGTTGGATTTTGCGTCACGCCCTGTTATCCTCACACCCGTAACAGCAGAAAAAGTACCATATTTTGCTATATCCCCAGTTGCCGTAGGATCTCCAATCATAAACTTACCAGAGGCGATCGACGTAACACTAAAGACATTGTAATTATTTTGGCTGAGATCAGTGTGCCGTCCTCCGGGCAAAGACGAAGGAACTCCACCATAATCATTCCCCCCATTGTTCTGAAACGCCTCTACATAAGGAGTCGGATAGTGAATAATCGTAACAGTTTCCGACAATTTATTATCAGTTGTCTTTATCTTTAATGTTATGTAGGTAGGTACATAATTTATAGGGACAGATTTCATCGATACCTTAACAGATCCTTTATCCGTACCATTCGGTGTAATTTCAATCTGAGGATATTGATTCGCAGATTCCGCATAACGACCATCAACCTTATTCCCACTCGTATCATAACCTGTATATTTAACCGATTCGATAGAGAAAGAGACCTTCTGATTGGAAGCATAAGAGAATGTATATTCATTAATATTAGGCATATAAATCAAACGCTCAGATACGAATAAATAATTCACATTGCCAATCTCCGCATTGATTGACTTATTTATCCATCCCGCAGCCGTAACCCCAAACGTAACGGTCTTTGATGATAAGCTGATCGTACCAACCACGTCATAGCTATTGCCATGCACAATGCCTGTCGTATTGCAGTCATCCTCTTTTACAGGATCAAGCCTAAATTGATAAGTCTTCACCGAACCCTTATCATCCGAGCTTATTTTTAATAGACCGGTCATTTTTATTATAACAGGATCATTTGAGGTCACTTTCTCATAAGTATAAAAAGCGAATGATTTCAATGAAGTGCCATTATCGCCTTTTGTCCATGAAATGGATGACTGGATATTTTCGGTATTTGTTGGTGTTATACCTTTCTCTACAAGTAATACAGTTGATTGATTGTTCAACTTCGATACATCAAAAGAAGTAATCTCGAAAGAGGCCCCTGTTCCTTCATCAGAAAAGTTAAAAGATACATCCACACGAGCCACCAATTGATCCAGCTTAATATCAAAGCTATTCACTTTACCTTTGTTTAATTTTTGCGTTTGCAGAGCCACTTTCATCAAATTTCCAGAACGGAAAGCCTCTGTTTGCCGTGCGACCAATTCTTCAAACCTCGCATACGTAGTATAAGCCTTACATGCGTCAAGTTGAGCGCTTGTTAAGTTAGCGATCGTCAATATCTTTTGCGCAGATATTCCATCGCACTTGGCCAACACCTCTACCGTGAACTCCGTCGCCGGCTCACTCAACGTTTCGGCTTTTAAACCTACCACATTGGTTCCCGTGGCATCAAACACGGCTATCACATAGTTATTGATTAGCTTCTCGTCGTCACTAACCGGAGTCTCATAACCAAGATTCTCTTCATTCGCAGCAGCCTTTGTCTCCACACTATTTATGGACAAAGTAGCCGATATCGTAGCCTCCTCTCCTCCACTTATAACAGGTCCGTCAACCAATGTCTCCTCTGAGCAAGAAGAGAATAGCCATGTCGTGGCAGCTATCGTAAATAGTATATTCTTTAATCTCATAACTTATTAATTTTACCCGTTTATTTTATTACTTCTTCCCAAGTTCCTGTTACCGTATTCGATATAAAGTCGTTTACCGTGCAGGTTCCTTCTGCCGTGCCATTCGTAATGGTCACATACAGTTTATATATATTCCCCGGCTGTACGCAGGCTGCGCCGTCCGTCTTTATCTTAAATGTACTTGTAGATTCCACTCCATTCACCGTATATACGACTTTCAATGCCGTTTGTTTATTCACGTCATTGCTTTCATTCGCATATGTATAAAAACGAATATCGCTAATATTCTCATACGTTGGTTTTGGGGATACACTCGAATCATTATAATCCGGATGAAAAGGATTATCATCACCTACAGAAAGCGGACCTACAGGAGAAGATCTCAGAATCACATTAGGATCAGCCTTTTTAACATATGTGCTAGTAACGGCGTTTAATAATGAAACGCTTACAACGTTAGCATCGGGTACCGTCTCTTCCTTGAAAACAGGTTCCCCTTTCGAATCTGTTCCAGTTTGTACCTTCTTATTTACCTTAAACTCCTCCAACTGAATAGCCGACGTAAGTTGATATACCGGTATTTCAACCTTGGTACAATTCTCTCCCTCAACACATTCATCCAATACCTTCTCCCGCACTTTATAATCAGATATAGTTGCTGAACCGAACTTCACGAAGATATTAGGATCTGTCTTAGTAATTCTTCGTCCCAATATATCACCGTAAGTCTTGCAGTTTGCCACAAATCCATCCAGATCTTTTTTTGCATCGGCCGATAATATATTAGCGACCGCCACAAACGTCACTTTAGGTTTATCTGTCGCATCCGCGTTTCTTACAGGAATCTTAATAATCATATGGTTTCCCAACGCATAAATATTAGGATTATCTTTCGTAGGTGCAGAGCCTATCGCATCACCTCCTTGATAGGTATTATAGAAAGCAGAGGCTATTATTTCACTTCCGTTTGTTAACGCATCTTCACCCCCTAAGAATGCCGCTATATAACAGCTATTGATAACTCCTTCTGTTGTTTTATTATTATCCGGAGCTTCTGTACCTACTGATTTAGTTTGTAGAGTGCCACCTGTTAAAGCCAAGTCGAATTCCGCATATATATCCATCCTCGATTCTTCCTCTGTAACAACTTTGCCTACCTCATCCAGCACCTCATCCCCCATCGAGCAAGAGATCGCTAGTAGCATCAAGCAAATACTTGAGATTATTATCCTTATTTTCATACCCCTATATTTTATTCGTTTAACTTATTCCTTATTGTCTAGAATATAAGGATCGTTTTAGTTCCGATAGGACGAAGGTCTAGGCAGGCTTGAGTAAAGAAGACATACAAGACTGAATCAACTCTTTACCTTGTTGAGAATAGGTAAAGATAATTTTCATAAGTTCTTCTCCAAAGTGGATTGATTTGCATAAGAGACTATAATATAAGGATTTAATATTAGGATAGGTTATATAGTCCTATCGGAACGAAGTTCCCAAGGACAGGCTAGCGGATTTTTTTACACTGACAAAATTAAATGGATACATTAATGAATGGAATAGGCGGAACTTTCAACTTTAAGGGGTAAAACTAGCAATTTAAGGTTTGTTGAAATAAACGATAGAGAATCCTATCATTTCGATAGAGATACCCATGCTGCCAGAGAAACATTATAGGTCATGGTTGCTTTTTTATGAATAGGAACAAAGATAATCGTTTAATTCACTATCTTTGTGGAAGTATAAACAAATGAACAAGATAACTATGAAAAATAAATCATCGTTAGTACGTTTCGATTGGGCGATCAAACGTTTACTTCGCCAAAAGTCCAATTTTGTAGTCCTCGAAGGTCTTTTATCCACTCTTCTCGGAGAGGACGTGGTGATCGTACGCATCCTTGAAAGCGAGGACAAGTTCAATCCGGTAGACGTATTGGCGGAAAACGACAAAGGCGAACTTGTAATCATCAAGGTACAGAACAACCGGGAGCTAGACTATTTCCACCGTATGCTCTATGGCAGATCCAAGACCGTCACCGAGTATATCCACGAGGGAGAGAAATATGGAACCATCAAGAAAATATATTCCGTAAACATAATCTATTTCAGCCTTGGACAGGGAAAGGATTACGTATATCACGGGAAGACCCAATTCAGAGGCATTCATTTTGATGATATACTGAAACTATCCACCCGCCAACGGGAACAATTCGTCAAACAGGAAGCCAACGATATTTTTCCGGAATATTACGTATTACGTGTCAACGAGTTTGACGAACTGGCGAAAACGCCTCTCGACCAATGGATCTATTTCTTGAAAACAGGAGAAATAGATGAGCATGCCACTGCCAAGGGATTACTGGAGGCACGCGAGAAGCTACGGATCGACAGGCTCAGCCCTTCCGAGAAAAGCCAATACTACGCCCACATGGAAGCCCTTCGATATCAAAAGAGCGTCATCGAGACCGGATGGATAGAAGGACATGCGGAAGGGAGAGCTGAAGGCATAGCAGAAGGGAGAGCTGAAGGCATAGCAGAAGGGAGAGCAGAAAGCATAGCCAAGGGACGAGAGGAAGGCATTGCAGAAGGACAGAACCTAGAGAAACGTCAAATTGCCGCCAACTTGAAAAAGCAAGGGCTTTCCATAGAGATAATCGCAAACTGCACCGGGCTTTCTCCGGAAGAAATAGCGAATTGCTAATACCTATTTATATAAAGGGGGAATCAAAAGATTCCCCCTTTATACATATCATCGAAATTCGAATGCTGTCCGTTCATCTTCTGGGCCTCCTCGCTTTCTGGATTCAGTTCCAAAGATTTCTTCAAGTCCTCGAACGCACCGGTCTTATCACCTTTCAGATTCTTGGCTCGCCCACGCTCACTATAAGCCTTGGCAAAAGACGGATTCGTCTCGATCGCCTCGTCGAAGAAAGCGATCGCCTCGTCATATTTCTTTTGCTCGATCAGTAACTGACCAGATAAGATACAAGCGTCCTCATTAAACGGATTTAGATCTAGGACCTGCTGGAAATCAGAATTCGCGGCCTCGATATCCCCTAAAGCCATATGAATACGTCCTCTCAATAAATAAGAACTTTCCTCCTCCGGCACGATCTCGATCGCTTTCTCCACATCGGGCAGCGCCTCTTTAGCTTGTCCCAGTCCTAAAAGAATCTCCGCACGCAATAAATAAGCATCGGCGAAATCCTCCTTCAAGGAGATCGATCTCGTCAGGTCGGCGATAGCGCCAAATACGTCATTCGTCGCTTTCTTCGCTTTTGCCATCATGAAATAAGCGACATGATTAGAAGGCTCTAGCTCGATCACGTGCAAACAATCGGTTATGACCTCCGCATCCTTATCCAACATAAACAATAAGTTAACGCGAGTCAAGCGGGTAGCGATATGATCCGGCTCCATCTCAACCATCCGGTTCAACACGTCCTCGGCTTTCCCTAGATCGTTCGCCATCGTATAAGCGGAGACGAGATAGCTCATCGTCTCAAAATCCTCCTGTATATTCAGAGCCTCCGTAAAGCATTTGATCGCATAAACAAGTTTTCCCATCTTCTGGGCACGTACGCCGTCGTATTTCAAGATATCAAAGTTCTTCTGCTCGTTCTTCGCCTTATCCTCCGTCGCCTCGGCCGGTTTGGAAGAAGAGAATAAAGATGTAAAGAAATTTCCCATGGTCTTATTCCTTAATTATTATAGTTCTACATTATTAGAATTCCACCGCAAAGTTACGGTAATATATTTGAATTTTCAGCCGTACAAGCGCCGGAAAAAACACGTACGTGTTTTTGGAAAAAGTCGTACATGTTTTTCGGAAAACACGTACATGTTTTTTCAAGCTGACAATCATTCACCGAAAAGGCCGTTTCGCTTATTTATTTTCATTTTTTTAATTAAAATGTAACAGATCGTTTTCCAGTATTTTATAATTTTGCGATTGTTTTTAATTTGGCTGAAAGTTGCTCAATCCTTTGTAGAAACCTTTTAAGCTAGCCACAAATATAGAATATGGAGAATATAGAGACAGGACTTTTGTTAATGGTAGTTGGAATGACCACCGTATTTGCTATCCTTTTGATCGTTATCAATCTGGGAAAAGGACTTATCGTCTTGGTGAATAAATACGCACCGGAAGAGATCATAGCGAAGAAACCAGTAGCGGCAGCCGTTCGGGTACAAACGGCCACTCCAACGCAAACCACCGCAATCGGCAGTCTTTCCGGACAGGAGACAGCCGCCATCGTATCGGCAATCAGCGCCGTGACCCGTGGACAGGGGAAAGTTATCAAAATTGAGAAAGTATAAATAATACATATTAATATCATGAAAAGAGAAATCAAATTCAGTTTGGTCTTCAGAGACATGTGGCAATCTGCCGGAAAGTATGTCCCGACCGTAGACCAACTAACCAGAGTCGCTCCGGCAATTATCGAGATGGGCTGTTTCGCCCGGGTGGAAACGAATGGCGGAGGATTTGAACAAGTCAACTTATTATTCGGAGAGAATCCTAATAAAGCGGTCCGTGAATGGACAAAACCTTTCCATGCGGCAGGTATCCAGACGCATATGTTGGACCGCGCGTTGAACGGCCTTCGCATGAGCCCGGTACCCGACGATGTACGTCAGCTATTTTATAAGGTAAAGAAAGCGCAGGGAACGGATATCGCCCGCACGTTCTGCGGTTTGAACGACGTACGGAATATCGCCCCATCTATTAAATACGCGAAAGAGGCCGGTATGATCTCACAATGCTCCTTGTGTATCACGCATTCTCCGGTACATACGGTTGAGTATTATACCAAGATGGCATTCGAGTTGATCGAGCTCGGAGCGGATGAGATTTGTATCAAGGATATGGCCGGTATCGGACGTCCGTACACATTAGGCCGTATCGTAGCCAATATCAAGGAAAAATATCCAGAGATCCCGATCCAATATCATAGCCATGCCGGTCCCGGCTTTAACGTAGCTTCCATCATGGAGGTTTGTAACGCGGGTTGCGACTATATCGACGTAGGTATGGAGCCGCTTTCTTGGGGTACAGGACATGCGGACTTGCTGACCGTACAGGCGATGTTGAAGGACGCCGGTTATAAGGTGCCCGAGATCAATATGGAGGCTTATATGAAGGTTCGTGCCTTGGTTCAAGAATTCATGGATGATTTCTTGGGATTGTATATCAGCCCGAAGAACCGGTTGATGAATTCCTTGCTGATCGGACCGGGACTTCCGGGCGGTATGATGGGTAGCTTGATGGCGGACCTTGAGAAGAACCTAGAGACGATCAACAAGAGCAATATAAAGAACAACAAACCGCTGATGTCTCAAGACCAGTTATTGATCAAGTTGTTCGACGAGGTAGCTTACGTATGGCCACGTGTCGGTTATCCTCCATTGGTAACTCCATTCAGCCAATACGTGAAGAACCTAGCTTTGATGAACGTCATGCAGATGGAGAAGGGGAAAGCCCGCTGGAGCATGATCGCCGACGATATCTGGGATATGATCCTCGGAAAGGCCGGACGTCTTCCGGGCCCGTTGGCTCCCGAGATCGTCGAGAAGGCGAAGGCCGAAGGCCGCCAGTTCTTCGAGGGCAATCCTCAAGACAATTATCCGGACGCATTGGATAAGTATCGAAAGTTGATGAACGAGAAGCAATGGGAAGTTGGCGAGGATGAGGAAGAACTCTTCGAATACGCCATGCACCCCGCTCAATACGAGGCATATCGCTCCGGAAAGGCCAAGGTCGAGTTTAAGGCAGACGTGGCAAAACGTAAGGCAGAGAAAGCGAACGCCGGTAAACCGACGGTACCCGCCACTCCAGCCGCACCGGCTCCGGCACCTGCCGCTGCATTAACGATGCCGACTACTCCGCAAGTCATGACCGTAGATGTAAACGGGCAAGCTTACCGTGTGACCGTCGCTTTTGGTGATACCAACAGCGCGACTCCGGAAGTTAAACCGACAGCGGCTCCCGCCCCGACAGCCCCGGAGACAACAAATGCTCCCGCAGGCGCTGGAAAAGAGGTGCTTTCTCCGCTGGAAGGTAAATTCTTCCTTATAAAGAACGCTTCCGATACACCGGTGAAGGTAGGCGACGTAGTGAAAGAAGGTGATGTCCTTTGCTACGTGGAGGCCATGAAAACATACAATGCCGTACGTGCCGAGTTCGGGGGAACGATCACGGCGATCTGCCTGTCTTCCGGTGATGCCGTATCTGAGGATGATGTATTAATGACGATTCAATAATGAACGAGATATTTCAAAACTTATATGAGATGACTGCGTTCAGCAATATCATTGCTGAACCGCAGTTCTTGATCATGTATGCCATAGCGTTCGTATTGCTCTACCTCGGTATCAAGAAACAATACGAGCCGCTATTGCTCGTGCCTATCGCATTCGGCGTATTGCTCGCCAATTTCCCCGGAGGCGATATGGGAGTGATTCAAGCGGATGAGAATGGGTTGATTAATGTACACGGCGTGATGAGAAACATCTGGGAAATGCCGTTGCATGATATCGCCCACGAACTTGGCTTGATGAACTTCATCTATTATATGTTGATCAAGACGGGCTTCTTGCCGCCGATTATCTTCATGGGTGTCGGTGCGTTGACCGACTTCGGCCCGATGCTCCGCAACCTTCGCCTATCCATTTTCGGCGCCGCGGCCCAATTGGGAATCTTCACGGTGCTTTTGGTAGCGATCTTGATGGGATTCACACCGAAAGAGGCAGCGTCTTTAGGTATTATCGGTGGCGCCGATGGCCCGACGGCTATCTTCACGACCATTAAATTGGCTCCGCATTTGCTAGGCCCGATCGCTATCGCCGCTTATTCTTACATGGCTTTGGTACCGGTTATCATCCCGTTGGTCGTTAAGCTACTGTGTTCTAAGAAAGAATTACGGATCAACATGAAGGAACAAGAGAAGAAATACCCTTCTAACATGGAGATCAAGAATTTGCGTGTATTGAAGATTATCTTCCCGATCGTGGTAACTACCGTAGTCGCCTTGTTTGTTCCCAGCTCCGTTCCTTTGATCGGTATGTTGATGTTCGGTAATCTTGTAAAAGAGATCGGAACCAATACGTTCCGTCTGTTCGATGCCGCTTCCAACAGCATCATGAACGCAGCCACGATCTTCCTCGGATTATCCGTCGGGGCGACCATGACCACGGAAGCGTTCTTGAACCTGACAACGATCGGCATCGTAATCGGCGGTTTCTTGGCATTCGCCTTGTCTATCGCCGGAGGTATCTTCTTCGTTAAGATTTTCAATTTGTTCACTAAGAAGAAAATCAATCCGCTTATCGGAGCCACGGGTTTAAGTGCTGTACCCATGGCCTCTCGTGTGGCGAATGAGATCGCGTTACAATATGATCCGAAGAACCATGTCTTGCAATATTGCATGGCTAGTAATATCTCGGGGGTGATCGGCTCAGCGGTAGCTGCCGGCGTGTTGATTTCCTTCTTGGGATAAATAAGATTAAATAGTATGAGTAGATGGTGGGAGACGGGGCATGCCCCGTCTCTACAACCGGAATCAGGAGAAATCGGCCAACCTTAACATCTATTAGTATCCAAAATGACTTTTTAGATAAATAATTTCCCCGAAATGCTGTAATCCAAAAATATTTAGTTTAATTTGTGACTTGATATAGGAATGTATTTATCCTTTTCTTAAAAGCGATTGTATATGAAGGACACTCTTGAGACTAATTTGCCGGAAGAAGCCGGGAAATTGGAAGAAACTAAAAAACCGGTTGAGACGCCGGAAATCGATGCTACCGCAGACGTTGAAGCCAACGATACAGCGGAGGCGGACGCTGCTATTGCCGCAGGTAAATTAACCAAAGAAGAAATTCTCGCTAAGTTAACCGAACTTGTTGAGACTTCCGTAGAGACTTCCCGTGGAGAAGTAGAGGCTTTGAAACAGGCTTACTACAAGATCCGTCGTAACGAGGTGGAAGAGCTTAAGAAAGTATTCATCGCTGATGGTGGCGAAGAAAAGGATTTTACAGCCCCCGCTGACGAAACCGAGAACAAGATCAAGGATTTGCTCACCTCTTATAAAGAGAAAAGAGCCGCTATCCTCGCCGAGGAAGAGCGTGTAAAGGCCGCTAACTACGCATTGAAATTGCAGTTGATCGACCAATTGAAAGAGCTTTGCGAAAGCCAAGATGATTTCAATAAATTATACAACTCTTTCAAGGACATCCAACAAAGATGGAAAGAGGTGAAGGCCATTCCCCAAGAGCACGTGAACGAGCTTTGGAAGAACTATCAGATCTACACCGAGAAATTCTATGATATTATCAAGATAAACAATCAGTTCCGTGATTACGACTTCAAGAAGAATCTGGAATTGAAGACCGCCTTGTGCGAAACCGTAGAGAAACTAGGTAACGAGCCGGATGTTATCTCCGCTTTCCACCAGCTTCAGAAGCTGCACCAGCAATGGCGTGAGATCGGGCCGGTAGCGAAAGAGTTACGTGAGGACTTATGGGCTCGCTTCAAAGCTGCCTCAACCGTGATCAATAAGCGTCACCAAGAGCACTTCGAGAAACTGAAAGCGAAAGAGCAGGAGAATCTGGATGCGAAGACCGTGATTTGCGAACAAATCGAGGCGATTGATTTCAACGCGTTGAAATCGTTTAAGGATTGGGAAGAAAAGAATAAGGAGGTAATCGGCTTGCAAGAGAAATGGAAGACGATTGGTTTCGCTCCGAAAAAATATAACGTAAAGATATTCGAACGTTTCCGTGCCGCTTGCGATGTCTACTTCGAGAAGAAGAGCGAGTTCTACAAGGCGATCAAGAGCGATATGGAGAAAAACCTCGACGCTAAACGTGCGTTATGCGAGAAAGCCGAGGCTTTGAAGGATAGTACGGACTGGAAGGATACGACGGATAAGATGATCGCTTTGCAGAAAGAATGGAAGACGATCGGACCGGTAGCCCGTAAGCATTCCGACGCTGTCTGGAAACGTTTTATCTCGGCTTGTGATTATTTCTTCGAGCAAAAGAATAAGAACGTTGTTTCCCAAAAGAGCATAGAGCAGACCAACTTGGCCGCTAAGAAAGAGTTGATCGCTAAGATTAAGGGCATGGACGAGAGCCTTGGACATGATGAGGCTATCACGACCTTGAAGTCTTATATGGCGGAATGGAACACGATCGGTTTCGTACCGTTCAAGGAGAAAGATAAGATCTACAAGGAATATCACGAGGCGGTTGACCAACAATTCGATCGCTTGAAGGTAGACCAGAACGATCGCAAGATGCAGTCGTTCCGCAACAACCTAAACGAGATGACCAGCGGCGAAAGAGGTAAAGGCCGTTTGTTCAGCGAGCGTGATAAGTTGATGCGTATGTACGAGCGCATGAAGAACGAGCTTCAGACTTACGAGAACAACATCGGCTTCCTAAGCATTTCCTCCAAGGGCGGCGGCGGTTTACTGAAAGAAATGGAACGCAAGATCGAAAAACTGAAAGAGGATATGGCTTTAACAGTCAAGAAGATCGATGCCATCGACGAGAATCTGGAATAACAATCTCATAAACCCGAGCAAAGCCGTCCTTTAAAAAGACGGCTTTGTTGTTTTTACGCTTTTATGTCACGGATACATTATTTCAATCCCGGCCACGAGACGGCCGTACTTTTAGGGACACAGAACTACACGGCACCGACAAATGTCCGTAAAATGCAAAAAGACTTGGCGCTGCTGCCGGTTTGGTATGCGGAAGAGGATGATTTTGTCTATCTGGAAGATAGTAAGGCAACCCCTCCGTTTTTCGCCCATTTGCCCAAAGACCTACACCCGGCTCCTATACCTGTAACAAAAGCGATGCTGGTGAAAAACGCTCCCTACCTCTCTCCTATGGACGCGGCCCCGTGGGGACTTTCCCCGCATAGTCTTCATTTATTCGAGCAGTTGAGGGACAAGGCAAAAGTCCGGCTATCCGTCCCGACTTGGAAAGAGGATTATTTTCGCCTTACCGGTAGGCAAACGGCGGCGGAATGTCTGGAAAAGATACAGGCCCTCCTACCCGATCTCCCTATTCCGGTAGCGCCTCGTTTCTGCACGAAAATCCGGGAGGTGGAGAGATACATGATCTTATGCAACGCTCCCTTCGTATTAAAAACACCCTATTCCTCTTCCGGACGGGGATTGCTATGGGTAGAGAAACGAAAACCGGATACAAAAACGAAAAACTGGATAGAGGGCGCATTCAACAAACAAGGAATGATCAGTATCGAAAGCGGATTAGACAAAGTACAGGATTTCGCCATGGAATTTTATTCCGACGGGCAAGGTACTGTCCGTTACGAGGGATTATCCGTTTTCAATACCGAGGAGCGAGGCTCCTATACAGGCAACATCCTAGAGGAACAATCCACCATGCTCTCTCGCATCACCCGATTCACGGGCGAAGAAACCTATTCCCGCATCCAAGAGGCGGTACGCTCTGTATTACAAGAAGTGTACGGATCTACTTACGCGGGCTGTATAGGTGTGGATATGCTGGTCTATAGACAAAAGGATGGATCTTTCGCTATTCATCCCTGCATTGAGATCAATATGCGGTACACGATGGGAATGGTCGCTTTACGTCTATTCCAGCATTATGTAGCGCCTAGGGCTGTTGGCGATTACCGGGTTTCTTACGAGAAGGAAGCCGGAGAAGCTCTCGAGAAACACCGCCTCATGTCTGAGACTTATCCACTTCGCTTTGCGAATGGAAGGATTCAAGAAGGCTACCTCTCATTATGCCCCGTCACGAAAGACACACATTATCGAGCCTATTTATTGCTCATGTAACAGATTATTCATTACATTTGTAAAAATCTTTAGACCTCAGTAATACCATTAATAAATTTATCATTATGAAAAGATTATCAATCTTGGCCGTATTCATGCTGATCAGCGTGATCACGTTCGCCCAACAAGCCCTTTGGGGTAGTCAGAACATCATCTCTCCGGAGATTCATCCGGATAACACCGTAACCTTCCGGTTCATGGCACCCAAAGCAATCAAGGTGCAGGTAACAGGAGATTTCCTTCCCACACAGAAGATGGAGACTCAGTTCGGTTTAGTGGATGTACCCGGTACCGTTGATTTAAAGGAAGGTAAAGAAGGCGTTTGGGAATATACCACACCGGAACCTCTTCCCTCCGAATTATATAGCTATTCCTTTATTGTCGATGGATTAAAGACTACAGATCCTAATAATGTCTATCTGAACCGTGACGTGGCATCCGTTACGAATATCTTTATCATCAAGGGTGGACAGGGCGATTTATACAGCGTTAATGATGTTCCTCACGGAACGGTCGCTCGCCGTTGGTATGAGAGCCCGACATTGGGAAAGACCCGCCGTATTACCGTTTATACGCCGGCTGGCTATGAGACAAGTGGCAAAAAATATCCGGTATTCTACCTCTTACATGGCATGGGTGGCGACGAGGAAGCTTGGATCGCCTTAGGACGTACGGCCCAGATCTTAGACAATTTGATCGCCCAAGGTAAGGCAAAACCGATGATCGTGGTTATGACAAACGGAAATGCGGATCAAGAGGCCGCTCCGGGAGAATCCAGCCTAGGTTTAGTTAAGCCGAATATGCAACTACCTAAAACCATGGAGGGTAGCATGGAAAGCAGCTTCCCGGATGTCATTAAGTTTATCGAGAGCAATTACCGTGTGGAAAAAAAGAAATCCAGCCGTGCGATAGCCGGACTTTCCATGGGTGGTTTCCATTCTTTGCATATATCTAAGCAATATCCGGATATGTTCGATTACGTGGGATTATTCTCTGCCGCTATCCTCCCCCGCGAAGGCTCCGAATCTCCCATCTACCAGAATATGGATGAGAAGCTGAAAGTACAATTCGGCAAGCACCCGAAATTATACTGGATCGCTATCGGTAAAACCGACTTCTTATACAAGAACAACATAGACTATCGCAAGAAACTAGACGATAGCGGCTACAAATACGAATACTACGAGAGCGACGGCGGCCATATCTGGAAAAACTGGCGCATCTACCTCACAAAATTCGCCCCAATGTTATTCAAATAACAAAATACCCCAGTTGTAGAGACGCGGCATGTGCCGCGTCTCTATGACCTAGCTACAGTCATATAATTACAACGTATTCTTAAGGATACGCTTAAATACAATATCTCTGAGATTACGGGCGATCGGGATTTGATAGGATTCGATACGTAATCTATTCCCTTCTACCAGATCGACACGATCCGCATTAATTATATACGATTTATGCGTTTGGAGAAATTGATCATCGGGTAGGGATTCCCCGATCCGCTTCAAGGTTGAATGGGTCAATACTCTACCGGAAGTAGTATAGATACTAACATAATTTTCCAACGCCTCTACAAATAAGATATCTCTTAGGTAAATCTTACGCATTTGCTTCTCGCTTTTCACGAAAAACGAGGCATCCGCATCCGGCGTATTCTCCCGAGCCAACAGGTCGTGCACCTTATTCACGCCTTTTAAGAAACGCTCAAAGGAAATAGGCTTCAGCAAATAATCCACGACATCCAGCTCATACCCTTTCAAGGCATATTGCTCATAAGCGGAAGTAACGATCACTTTGGGAGGCTGGTTTAAGGTCGCCAATAAATCCAAACCGGAAAGATAAGGCATCTCGATATCTAACAAAAGTAAATCCGGCTGCTGAGTTTTCAACAGGGTATTTAATTGGATAGCGTCCTCACATACACCGGTCAAGGAGAGAAAATCCACTCGCTCCACATACGATTGCAATCCTTTACGGGCCATCGGCTCATCATCTGTTATCACGCAGGTTATTGTCATATTTCTTCTATTTCAATCATTAATTCCGCTACGAACTCAGTCTCTTCTTTCCGGGTTTCCAAACGGTGCTTATTGGGATACAATAAAGATAATCGGCGGCGTAAATTTACCAGACCGATGCCTTTACGTTGCCGTTCATCCACCGATTTACGCAACGCTTCGTCCTCCGCTGAAAGCTCGGGGATGGAGTTTCGTATAAACAAACTGATCCGGTTATTTTCCCATTTCATGATAATATCCAATTGATAATCGCCACCTACGTATTTAAAAGCGTTCTCTACCAACGGGAGGAAGAGTAACGGATAAATATTCAGTTCATTCAATTCGGGCGGAAACTCTACACGCAACCGCAGGCGTTCACTCATACGAAGCTTACGTAAAGCTATATAAGTTTTCAAATAATCAATTTCTTGTAGGATACTGACCTTCTGATTACCGCCATACAGTTGGTAACGCAAGAGTTCGGATATCATCTCTAACGTGCGACGAGGCGCCTTGTTACTTTCATCAATCTGGAAATAAACGGTATTGAGCGCATTAAACAAGAAGTGAGGATGATATTGGGATTTCAAGAACTTCAATTCCGTCTGTAATTGATCATTCTTGATCTTTTCCAGTTGGATACGCTGCTCGGCGTAATCTTTATCCAATACTTGAGCTCGCTGAACATTATAGACCATAAACGCAAACAAGCTCCCTATCACGTTCGCAATTATTATATCGTCCATATGGAAAGTATCACCGGTAAATATACGGGTAATTGCCAACGTAGCATTCACTCCCAATATAATCAATAAGAAAGGCATTCCATACGATCTCCAAACAAATTTCCACCTATTCGGTTCTTTCGCTCTTCGGCTCTTCTCGATCTGGCGTCTGAAATAAATAAAAAACAAATAAGAGACAAATGCAAGGATCACGATCTCTAGGATACTATTCCCCAAGGACTGTGTCCAGTAGTGTCCTTCTTTCGTATAATCCGTTACCCAGCGGATACAAGAATACAAAGAGACCGCAAAAATCAAGGCATATATCCACTTATATATCTTTTTCATAAACCATTTGTCTAGAGGTTTCACAAATTTATTCTTTTACTTTCATCTACGCTATGCTTCCGGCGAGATTCTTTCACCTCCAAACCACGATTTATACGATAGGTCAATGAAATACCGACTACCGTCCGGTTCATCCGCTCTTTTATAAAAGCGTGCTGGGTGGGAGTCATCACGCTCATTCTCGATACATTCGAATGGAAAATATCCCGTGCGAATAACTGGATCGTTCCCCGGCCTTTCCATATCTTCTTCTGGATACCGGCATTTATTTGCCATAACGGATAGATCGTAGCTTGTCCCGCCGCCATTTTCCCATTATAGAAACCGATAAGTTCAGCGCTCCAAGTCCGGGCAAAGCTAAACTGATTCGAGATCCCGATATTCGGCGTCCATCTCTTATTCACCTTTACTTGATAATTCTCCGGTAAACGATACCGGTTATAGATCAAGGATGCGCTGACGTTCACGTTCCAAAATGAGGTTAACGGTAATTGGGAGGTACTGAGCCGGGGACCTACGCTGACGCGGGAAGAGAGATTTTCCGGTGAGACATAAACGACATAGTTCCCTTGATCCAAATAGCTCTTGATAATTACATCCTTCGTATAATTGAAAGCAAGCCCCACCCGGAATAAATCGCCATGTATATAGGCCAGTTCCAGATTATCGGATAATTCCGGGCGTAATAAGGTGTTACCTTTATCATACGTATACTCATCGTGGATATATACAAACGGATTCAGGTCCCGGTAATTCGGACGGACAATCCGTTTGCCATAAGTTAGCGACAGACTATTCCCATTCCTCAAGGCATACTGAACAGAAAGCGTTGGGAACAAGTGCGTATAATGATTGGTAAACGAGGAGTCTCTTTGATAAGCGTTACCCGATTGTTCGCCCTCTATGCGGGTATTTTCCAGACGAAGACCTGCCTCCAGACTTATAGAAGAGAATTTGGCGTCAAGCTGTACATAGCCCGCGTTTATATTCTCGTCATACTGAAAATCACAACTCAAGTCATGGTCCGGTTGCCAAGAATCACCTTGTAACCGATTATAATCAGCGTTATTATCAATAGAGACAAAAGAGGTCTTGGCGCCTGCATGGAACGTGAAGGATTTCGAGAAAGGCCACACCAGATTCGCTTGTCCGGAGTATAAATGGATTCCTCCATCCATATCCCCAAACAAGGTATCTTGGCTATTCAAATATTGGTCTTCCTCGTATCGATAACGCAAGTAATCCATAGAGGCATCCAAGACCCCACCATCAGAGTTAAAGGTATGTGTTAAACTTAAAACAGCCGTAAAATTATCCTGCGAACGATTCTGATCGTTCAAGGTGCGAAGCGAACCTCCGGTTTGCGGAGATCGCTTAGGAATGGATGAGTTCATATCTCCCTCAACCTTGTTACCCGCCAGATTACCATCCGTCGAAAACCCGATCGTAGTCTTATCCGACATTTGATAATCGATCCCGAAACGATAATAGTTTGATGTATTCTTCCAAGTTCGATAGGAAGATTGCGTCATCTGCCCGGTCTCCCCTTCCGGCCGCCAACCTTCCAGATAGTTTCTCTCCACATACAGATCATCGTAATCATTCTTCCGGGAATAGGAATAAGAGAGATAGAAGTTGAACTTATTCGTTCGCAGATTCAGGGTAGTAGAAGCGAAACCCTCTCCATATTTACCTTGGTCATAACTACCGTTTACCGAAAGGTTCATTCCTCTTCGCAATATCTTCTTCGTACGTATATCGATAATACCGGAGTTTCCGCTAGCGTCGTAACGTGCCGAGGGATGCGTAATCAAATCGATTTTATCCGTAATGGAGGCAGGAGTCGATTTTAAGAGATTGACAAGATCTTGCCCCGATAAATAGGTAGGCTTACCATCCATCAAGATATTCGCCCCGTTTTGACCATTCAAGAAAATAGTGCCATCATTTTGTATCACGACTCCCGGCAAACTGGTCAACACGTCGTAGACATTCCCTTGGCTTTGGGTGATAGAGGCATCCAGCCTATAAGTCATCTTCCCCGGTTTCATCTCTACCGTAGGGAGCTTAGCCATGATCACCACTTCCTGTAACTTCTGGTCCGCTATCGTATCGACCTGTCCCCAACCACAAAAAGGGGTAATTATCAATAGAACTATTATAAAAAGATTCCTGCTCATGTCGTTTTTATATCAAAATTACATCAGCAGGAATATCCAATCAAATTATTGTGACCAACGGAAGTATCCGGGGGATGAAAGGTAAAATCTCCTACTTTTGCCTTCTGAAGTGAATAACTTGCGGCTTGTCGAGTGAATAACTAACGAGTATACCCAGTGAATAACTAACGGCTTTAGAAGTGATTAGTTATTCACTTCTAAACGCTTTTTCCAGCTGTTGATCAAGCAAAATTCTCATTTCCATAAAGTCATCCACGAAGAGGCTTTTCTGTCTTTTTGAGTAGTATTAGAGCTTTTCCATAACATCTCATTTCCACAGGAATCACAAGATAAAGGAGGGGAGATAACAATAAACAGTGCTTTTCCAATGAAAAAGACCGTTTTCGATACACATTAGGCGACAAAAGCCTACACATACGGTCGCGTTAAGCAACGCCAGTAGTGCCATTGGGCATTATAAGCAGTCGCAAATAGGGTTGTAAGTAGTCGTGAATGGGCATTCTTACCTCCTTATAGCCCTATCGTAACACCGTTTTTCCCTCCTTTTGCTCCATCGGATATGAATTACGATGAATTATTTTCGCTAGAACAAAAGGCCATTTTTCAGCATTGCTCTATCAATGAACCGATTGCTGATTTATTTTTTCAAATTCAAACACAAGACGTACCTTAGCCCGGAAAAATCGATTCTCCGGGACTTCCGATTACAAATTGTCAATCCTAACAGATTGTCATATCCTTCGATCGTCTTTCTCGAAATCTCTCAAAGATGATTATCAATTCAATAAAAAAACGTATTTTTGTCACATACAATCTATAAACAACCCAAGATATGGAAGTGACAGTCAAGAAAGTAGAAATTACCTTACCGGAGGTAGACATGGCCTTGCTCAAAGAACTGGCCAAGAAATTCGGTTGGAATATCGGCAGGAAGAAGTCCGGTATAGAGAAGGGACTGGAGGATATCAAGGCAGGAAGGGTTTATAAGGCCAAAGATATGGAAGATCTAAAAAAGCATTTGCTAAATCAATAAACCATGTACGACGTACAGACTACCAAGCAATTTGATAAGAGTTTCAAGAAATGCTTGAAAAGGAATTGCAATCCAGAACTCCTATGGGAAGTTATCGGCATTCTTCAAGAAACCGGTTCCCTCCCAATGCAATATCACCCCCATAAACTAAGCGGTAAATTTGAGGGCTTATAGGAATGCCATATTAAAAGCGACTGGCTCTTAATATGGCAACAAAACGATACCGAACTGGTCTTGATCATGACCGATACCGGTACACACGCTGATTTATTTTAAGACTTGGGATGATCCACTCGGCCTGCGAATAAAATGGCACCCGTACTATTCTCCTTTAAGACATAGCCGAAGGGATGATCAAAACGAAGTTCCTTTAAAGTGGTAGCGGGAGGAAGCGCACTTGTATCCATATCTACTATCGTAACAGCGGCGGCTTCCGTGCCGGACTCATCGACCTTAATAAAGGTATTTTGTTTTATCAAGCCTATAAATAAAGGCTGTTCGGTTGATATATTCGTGAAGTCTGCCTCCGACTTAAAGGCATCCTTGACTCCCAATGTCCTCATCACATCTGTTAAATCCATACTTGATTCCATCGTAAAGCGAGGCAAATAGAGGTCGAACGAATAAGAGCTCAGGTTACTCATCCACTGGTTCCAACGATCCGCATCCAAGTCTGCAATCAACTCATCTAGCGAGGTTTTCTTCTTATCGGACGGCATAAAAAGAACCAGACTAAACGCTCCGTTTCCATAAGGTAGTTCCACGACAGATACCTGCTCATCACCATAATAATAATAATTTGTCGCTTGTTGTTTCATGGTAGGAACTTTGATCTCTGATCCGTCCTTTAGATGGAACGGCTTGTCCTTTGTATCTCCCTTATCGAACTCCATTTTCCACACTCCCTTGAAATAAATGGCGTTGATCAGGCATGCCAATGTATTGGGACTGATTGTCTCCAGCATCTTAGGGATCAAATCATTCGTTTTATTGGCGCACCAATGGTTGATCTTGTCCACCGTCTCCATATTGAACGGCTCGTTATAAACCTCGGCATTATAATATGTCTGATTGGTCTTTACAAATGGTTCCAGCATTTGGAAATCATCCTTGATCCACATACTATTCGCATTCATGAAAACAGTACGACCATCCAACTTGGGAAGCTCCGTCTGCATCATTTGGGCATAAGCGTTTATCTCCTCGTTGGTTAAGCCCTCATAACCTAAGGCTTCTTGTAGCTCTGTATACGTATTACCATTCGCCCCATTCAATACCATACCCAAACAAAAGGAGGCGCTTAAAGGAGAGATACAAAAATTCGACTCCTCCTTGCCAGCCATTTCCTTATAAAAATTAAAAGCGAACTTCTGCCCTCTAGCGTTTACCTCTAGCGATTTAGTATCCAAAGGTATATCATATCGCTCAGTATCGGTTCCGAAAGGTTCTTCAGAAGAATCATTGTCACACCCAGTCAACGCAAACAAAGGTATGCAGAGACAGAGCGACAGGAATAGGTAATTGTTGGTCTTCATAACTTGATATTTTTAATGTCCTTATATCTAATTGATGAATAGGTCTCCATTAAAGTTGCATCCCGCCTATATATTTATCACAACAGTAACTCAACGGATGGAAACGTAGGGATATAATAAAAGCCGTATCACTGCGGATCAGTTATACGGCTAAACTGGAGTAAGCTATGACGGGAGATGATCAGCGGTTATGCTTGATCAGATTCATAAACTCCTCGCGCGTCTTAGCTTGTTGGAAAAAGCCGGTGAAATCAGAGGTAGTCGTCAAGGAATTTTGTTTCTCCACGCCACGCATCTGCATGCACATATGTTGCGCCTCGATCACGACCATCACGCCCAACGGGTCCAAGGTCCTCTGGATGCAATCCTTGATCTGCATCGTCATACGCTCCTGTATCTGGAGACGGCGGGCGAAGATATCCACTACCCTAGGGATCTTGCTTAAGCCCGTAATATATTTCTTGGGGATATAAGCCACGTGGGCCTTGCCGAAGAAAGGCAACATATGATGCTCACAAAGGGAGAAGAAATCGATATCTTTCACGATAACCATCTGTTTGTAATCCTCTTCCTGAAACATGGCGGAACGGAGCACCGCCTCCGGGTCCTCATGATATCCCTTGGTTAAAAACTGCATGGCTTTCGCCACACGTTCCGGCGTTTTAAGCAGACCCTCACGCCCGGCATCCTCACCCAGCAAACCCAATACTTCCTTATAATGGCCGGCCAAAGCTTCCCGGGCACGTAGCGTCTCTTCGTTTACTTCTGACATTCTCTTTAATTTAGGGGAATTTTTATCTCTTCTCGTACGATATACATTTCCTTCCCGTATTTCGGGAAAGCACCCATCAACAGGCGCATCATATGATAGGCCTCCTCATGCGAGCGGAAATCTCCCACACGCAACTTCCAGAACGGGGCGTTGTAAGTGACATACGTCGGGATCTCTGGAAAAAGCTCCTTGATTTCCTTCTCCTTACGAAAAGCCTCGTCTTTCGAGACCCGTTGGTTATTACCGGAAAATACCTGCGTACGATACCCTTGTACCTTCAAGAAGGTAAGGCTATCTGTCGTCTCCACGTTCGCTCCACGCATACGCTCACCCACCATCTCGCGGATAGCGGCGGATTGATTGATAACGACCTCGCCTTTTCCCAAACCGGATCTCTGCAACGCATCGAATATGGTCGAACGCTCACCTTCCAACGCCGTCTGAGCGAATAAAGATGAAGTACCGGCCATCATAAAGGCAAATAGCAATAAGATACAAGGAATTCTTTTCATAGATAGAATATTAAAAAGAGTATCTTTCCCCATTCATTGAGGGGAAAGATACCTTCTTATTATGAATTAATTAAAAAGCCTCGATAATCGGCATGAATTTGTCAACGGCCAAAGAAGCGCCACCGATCAAACCACCGTCTACGTTCGGTTTAGCGAACAATTCCTTAGCGTTACCGGCGTTACAGCTACCACCGTAAAGGATCGTGCAGTTATCAGCTACCTCATTGCCATATTTAGCGGCCAAAGTAGCGCGGATGTGAGCATGGATCTCCTCAGCTTGCTCAGCGGAAGCAGTCTTACCTGTACCGATAGCCCATACCGGCTCGTAAGCCAAGACGATCTTGCTGAAATCCTCAGCGGAAAGATCGAACAAAGAACCAGCGATCTGAGCGTCTACTACCTCGAAGTGCTTACCGGCTTCTCTCTCCTCCAAAACCTCACCGATGCAGAAGATCGGAGTCAAACCGTTAGCCAAAGCCAACTCAACCTTCGTCTTCAAGATCTCCGGAGTCTCATGATAATAAGCACGTCTCTCAGAGTGGCCTAAGATCACATATTTCGCGCCAGTAGAAGCTACCATAGCGGCAGAAACCTCACCTGTATAAGCACCTTTTTCCTTGTCAGCGCAGTTCTCAGCTGCAACACCGATCTTGTTTGTATCGATAGCGGCAGCAACGCTTGCCAAGTGAGTGAACGGAGTACCGATGATCACATCGCAATTCGGAGTCTTACCCTTCAAAGCCTCGTCCAAACCTTTAGCCAAAGCAAGACCTTCAGCAAGAGTAGTGTTCATTTTCCAGTTTCCTGCAACAATATTCTTTCTCATAACTTAATAATTTAAATATGTAATACAAATAAATCTCTATTCAGATTCTTTTCCTTTCCGGCGACGGCGATTGCGCAAGGCATCGTATCCCCAAACCAGCAACAAAGGTACGGTAAAACTTAATAGGTTGGTTATTAGCCGGGCATCTTCTTTCGCTTTCCAGTCGGTATTTCCTTCCAGATAGCCGTTTACGATCGTTTTCAGGTCTTCTTCCTGTGGGATATCGTTGTAATGCCACTTCATCAAGATCGTACCTTTCTTCAGCAAGACCAATCCCGGATTGGAGCGGATGATCGTTTTCAAAAGGACATCATCGGCCATAAGAAACGGATACTCGGCACCGGTATTATCGCTCCATGTAGCGATAGCATCAGCGGAAGAACCCGTCACGCAATAGAAGCCCAAGCCGTTCTCCAAGGCGTAATCGTATACGTTATTAATCTCGTCGATACGCTCATCATCCGCATTCTCCAGACGGGGAGCGATCAAAAGGAAAAGACCTTTCGGGTCGTTCAGCAACTCATCAGTCACGTCTGCGTCATTCTCATTATAGATATGAAATGTGGTAACGGGGGGAACGTATCCTTGTTTGATCAGCTTGGTCTTTGAATCCACGAAAGTCCACGTGCTATCATCGGCCGGGGCGTTCTCCAAAGAAAATTCTTTCTGTACGCCATCCTTCTCGTAAATAAAAGAATACGCATATTCATCCTCGGGCGCACCTTCCGGTATCGACATCAAGGCAGGGATATTCGCACCCAACTTATAGGGACGGAAATCCAAGATCGGCAAATGATTATAATTCCGGTAAGCGAAACCGATAGCGAAGACATATGCCCACAAGGCCACGAACCAGTAGACATGGTAGGTATAGCCTTGTAAAAGCCGCTGATTATGGATGAACACGTAAATAGCGGCGGCCAAAAGTACGACATTCTTATAGAAGGTCTGCCAATTACTGATCACCAAGGCGTCCCCGAAGCAACCGCAATCCGATACGGGATTGAAGATCGCCAGATACAGCGTCAGCGGCGTCATGAAAGACATCATCAGCAAGGTCAAGAAGGTCGTATACCGCCGGTACACCCCTAATAGCATACAGACACCCAGCATGAATTCCAGAGCGGACAAGTTGAAGGAGATCAATACCGTAAAAGGTTGCAGCTTATCCAGCCCAAAGGAAGTCAGATAGTCGCCAATCTTAATGGCTCCTCCCATGGGATCGACAGCCTTCACCGTCCCGGAGAAGATAAAGACTACTCCCAGTAACAGGCGGCAGACCTCTGCGATCACTTTCTTTACGGTTTCCTTATATTCCATGTAGCTCACTCCTCACCAAACTCCAGCTTGATCAAACCGAAGAGGGCATAATTAATCATATCCATGTAGTTGGCGTCCACTCCCTCAGAAACGAGCGTCTTGCCTCCATGACTCTCGATTTGCTTAGTCCGATAAATCTTCATCAAAATAAGATCCGTGTACGAGCTGATACGCATGCTGCGCCACGCCTCATCATAATCATGATTCTTGGCGTACATCAGTTCCTTCGTCTCCGCAATGTATTTATCGTATAATTCCAAGGCTTTCTCTATCGTGATATCGGTCGTATCCGCGAATCCCAACGCCAATTGGATCAAGCCGATCACACCATAATTAACGATAGCGATAAACTCCGGACGGATTCCCTCGTCCACCATGCTCATCCCCTTGATCTCCAAGCTACGGATACGGTTCGCCTTGATAAATATCTGATCGGTAACCGACTGGGGGCGCATGATCCTCCACGACGGCCCGTAATCTTTCAACTTCTTCTCGAACAACTCCCGGCACAGGGAGATCACTTGCTCGAATTGTTCCTTTGTATTTGGCATACTATCCTAGATTATACCCGCGAATATAGGAAAAAAGACGTAGATGTTCTCGAAAATTCAAGACAACAAAAGCTAATAAGATAAATGAAAAGAGGTTACAACAAAAAGGAGCCACTTTATAAGCGGCTCCTTTTCGTTTCCTTACATCTTATATATCGTTATGAACAGCGTAATGAGCGTCCTAAACGCAACACGGTAGTCTTTGTGATACCGTTCAATTCGCAGAGTTTACTAACAGAAGTACCGTATCTTTTAGCGATAGCGCCAAGCGTATCACCGGATTTAATACGATGATAAACCGAAGTAGCCTCCACATCATTCATTGTATTCGTGTCTTCTCCTAAAGAAGCGGTAGCGGAAGAACTTGCCTGTACCGTGATTTTCTTAGAAGATACGGAAGCAGTCGATTTCTTTTGAGTTTGAGCTTTTGGAGTCGCTTTAGCTGCGGTTTCCACACCGGCACTACAACGAATGGACTGGCCGATACGTAACATAGAAGTAGATTTCAATCCATTTAAACGACAAAGCTCATTCACTGTCGTACCATATATACGTGCGATTTTACCTAAGGTATCACCGGATTTTACACGATGGTACACCATCTGACTATTGGAAGATGTATAGATATTGCTCTTACGTCCGTTAATCTTGACGTTACGAAACACATATTGATCCTGATGAGGTATTGAGTTCTCGAAGTCAATAATATCAGCCGGGTTAATAGCCTGTCCAAGAAAACGAGTCTCAAAATGCAAATGAGATCCCGTAGAGCGTCCTGTATTTCCCCCTAAAGCGATCGGATCTCCAGCCCGTACGATATCGTTCACACCTACTAAGAATTTAGATAAATGACCATATACAGTCTCTAAACCATTCGGATGGCGAATCACAAGATAATAGCCATATCCCCTACGCTCGAAATTCTTGATACGCACCTTGCCGTCAAACGCCGCACGGATCGTATCTCCAATTTGCACTTTCAAGTCTATCCCCTTATGCATCCGTCTACGGCGAGGACCATACTTTGAAGTGACCCTTGTCATAGAGTCCATAGGCAAGACAAAAGTAGAACAATCAATCACGCAAGAATCCGGCATATCTACCTTTTTACCCCGGAAAGGATTCACCCATTCATTTGTCCATTCGCCATATAATTCATCGGCAGGGAACATCAAGTTCTCTCTCGCCTCCAACTCCGCTTTCTCATTAATCTCCGCAAGCTCCTTCAAAGCCATATCTTTCTTAAAGCCAACACGGTCGGCCATTAACTCAGATACACGCTTGTCCATAAGTTTGTGGGTTGGATGATTGGGAGTCTCCGGAGTTTCCGGTTTCACCGGATTCTCCGCATTTGCAGTCGATACCATCACAGCGGCACAACAAATGAATAGAAATGTCTTTATACTCATTTTTTGATAACTTTCATTCTTATAATTCAGGATAAAACGGCAATACCCGGCATCTCTGCCTGATTGTCAACTTGTCAAAGTTCGGAAATTTGAATAAGCCGACAAAATTGATTAACGAAAAATTTCTGCAATGACTTTGAATAAAAGCAAAACAAGCGAACAAACAAGTTAAATATCAAAGGCTTACAGAACAATATGTTTCACAACATATTAGCTAATCATTCCCCAATTTATCTTCCTTGTGAACAGAGTTTTGAGCCTTTCGCTCAATATCCGGTGCTGTTCGGACAATAATTCGGGGTCTTCGTCAAGAACTCCTTGAGCGATATCCCGCGCATATTGAAGTATTTGTCCATCGGCCGCCAAGTCCGCTATTTTAAGGTCTATCCCCTCGCCACTTTGCCGGGTACCTTCCAGATCTCCATGTCCCCGGAGACGGAGATCCGCCTCAGCGATCTCAAAACCATTCGTACTGTTCACCATAATCTCCAGTCGCTTACGAGTGTCATTACTTAGTTTATAGGAAGAGACCAAGATACAATAAGATTGTTCAGCACCACGTCCTACCCGGCCACGAAGCTGATGAAGTTGAGAGAGACCGAAACGTTCAGCACTCTCGATCACCATGACGGATGCGTTCGGCACGTTCACGCCAACCTCTATAACCGTAGTAGCCATCAAGATTTGCGCCTCGCCGGAGATAAACTTCTGCATCTCGGTATCCTTATCCGCCGCTTTCATACGGCCATGTACCATACATACCTTATATTCTGGGAAGACCTCCTTGAACGTCTCAAAACCGGCCTCCAAGTCTTTATAATCCAGTTTCTCATTTCCTTCAATCAAGGGATATACCACATAAACCTGACGCCCCTTTTGTATCTCTTTCCGAAGGAACTCATACAATTGCGCCTTTTTATTATCATAGCGATGAAGCGTCTGTATCGGTTTACGTCCCGGAGGTAACTCATCGATCACCGATACATCCAGATCCCCATACAAAGTCATCGCCAAAGTACGGGGAATCGGGGTAGCCGTCATCACCAACACATGCGGCACGATCGCATTCTTCGTCCAAAGGCGTGAGCGTTGCTCCACACCAAAACGGTGCTGCTCATCGATAATCGCTAATCCCAACGAAGAGAAAACCACTGTCTCCTCAATCAACGCATGCGTCCCGATCACGATCTGGATCTCACCGCTGGCAATAGCCGGTAATATCTTATCCCGCTCTTTCTTCTTGGTAGATCCGGTCAAAAGAGCGACCTTAACGTCCATATCTTTCAGGAATCCCATGATCGTCGCATAATGCTGGGTTGCCAATATCTCGGTAGGAGCCATCATACAAGCTTGGCAATGATTATCTATCGCCAATAGCATAGACAATAAGCCTACCAAAGTCTTGCCACTCCCCACATCACCTTGCAGCAGGCGATTCATCTGCCGCCCGCTACCCATATCGATCCGGATCTCACGGACTACCCGTTTCTGGGCGTTCGTCAACTCAAAAGGAAGATACTCTTTATAGAACGTATTGAAATAATGGCCGACCGTAGGGAAAACGATCCCTTTTAGCTTCAGTTTCCGAACGCTAGCGGTACGTAATATATTTAATTGTATGAAGAAAAGCTCGTCAAACTTCAAACGTAACTGGGCGTCACGCAACTTAGCGGCAGATTCCGGGAAATGGATATTCCGCATTGCCTCTGTCATAGACATCATATGGATCCGTTTCAATACGTCGGGGGAAAGCGTCTCTGGAAGTTCCCAGTTCAGCCAGCTTAACAACGTATATTGCAGGTTCTGGATCGCCCGGGAATTCAAGAAAGATTTCTTCATTTTCTCCGAGGTATTATAGAAAGGAGTCAAGCCATTCGCCACTTGATCAGCTTGCTCCATTGAGTCGATATCCGGATGCGGTATGTTATAGGTATGCCCGAACTCCGTAGGCTTTCCGAAAACTATATACTCGGTATTGGGACGATACTTATCTGTCACATAATTCAAACCCTTGAACCAGATCAAATCGATCGTGCCCGTACCATCCGAGAACTTACCGACCAGCCGTTTACTCCGTCCCTCGCCTAGCGTATCGAAATAGAGAATCTGGCCTTTCAACTGGATATAAGGCATATTCCCACTGATCTCAGCTACTTTATAAAACCGGCTGCGATCTATATATTTATAAGGAAAATAAAAGAGCAAGTCCTCATACGACGATATCCCCGCTTCCTTTTGCAGGATATCCGCCTTCTTGGGTCCTACTCCCGGCAAGTACGTAATCGATCGCTTATCAAGGTCCAGCATAACATCTATGAGTTTTTAGGGTTTACCGGGCAAACATCGCTTCCGCTATTAACAAATCAAAGGGCGTGGTAATCTTGATATTCTCACGATCACCGGGAACCGTATCAATCGCATGCCCCATCGCCTCCACCACGGAAGCGTCGTCCGTAAATAAAGACGAATAAGGTTGCTCATAGGCTTTTGTCAATAATTCCAGATGGAAGACTTGCGGGGTTTGTACAGCCATATAGCGGGAACGGTCCACCGGATGGCTCCCTTTTCCATCTGTCTCACGCAGGGAATCAATCATCGGAACAACCGGGATAACGGCTCCCGTGACAGCCGCTTTATCAAAGCAGGCCTCAACAACCTCCGGAGAGACGAAAGGACGAACGCCATCGTGCACAGCGACCAAACTCAGACCGCTATCCTCCTCCCCCTTCCGACGCCTCTCCGCCAAAAGCCAATCCAATCCATTCTTAACCGAGAAGAAGCGAGTATCTCCCCCTTTCACGATCGCATGCGGGACCTTGCAGCCGATTTCCTTGCAAAGCATATTCCAATACGGCTGATGATCCTCCGGAAGCACAAGGATTATACGTGCGGAAGCATCCCAACGATGAAAAGCCTCTAACGTATGCATCAAAAGAGGTTTCCCCCGCATAGGAATAAACTGCTTCGGCAGATCTCCACCCATACGAAGCCCTTTACCCCCGGCAACGATCAAGACGTACTTATCCATCAATCCAATTCCTCCAAAACTTTTTTAACTTCCTCATCCACTTTATACAGCTTCTCCTTGCAGAGCTTGATCAGACGGGTAGCTTCTTTTACCTTCTCGGACAGGATATCGACATCCAAGTCTCCATTCTCGATCTCAGCCACGATCTTACGAAGTTTCTCGATCGCCTCGTTATATGTTTCTTCTTTCTTCGCCATATTAATTATGTATTTATCGGACGGTTATAAAACCACCCTCTATGGTTTGATAATACTTTTTATTTCACCATCGATGAAGCGAGTCGTCAGTTCTTCGCCGGCTCGCAAATCAGAGGCATGTTTGATAATCTTGCCATCTTTCAAGGCTAAGCTATAGCCTCGCTTTAAGATATAATCAGGAGAAGCCATCTTGATAAACTGTTCCGTAAGCTGGATAAAACGCACATCCTCGGAGAGTTTAGAGGTAATACCGTTTCGCAAGCGAAGTTCCGTATTCTCAAGCACCGACTGGCGGCGTGATAACAAACCCGATGCCATCGCAGGTAAACGGCTCGCTATCGTTTGCAGTCCCGAACGATTCCGCTCGATCCGGCTTGTCACGATAGAAGGGAAACGGGTCGCTACCAATTGTAAATAGTTTTTCTGTCGGGATAGAATATCCATAGCCAATAAACTCACGTCTTGACGCAAACTCTCCAACTCCTCACCAACGCTATCCATTCGGGAAATAAGGAACTCGGCGACAGCGGTCGGTGTCTTCATCCGGGTATGCGCCACCAAATCTACAACCGTATCATCCCGTTCGTGCCCGATACCCGTGATAATCGGTAAAGGGAATTGAGCGCAATTCGCCGCCAACAGATAAGAATCGAAGCTATTCAAGTCCGAGGTAGCCCCACCCCCACGGATAATCACGACCACATCAAAAAGATCTTGATGTTGATAAATCCGGTCTAAAGCCGCTATTACAGAAGCCTCCGTCCGTTCTCCCTGCATCAAGGCGGGGAATAATTTGGTATAGAACGGATAACCTCCTTTATTCCGTGTCAACTGATTCATAAAATCCTCGTAGCCGGCAGCCGTCGGAGAAGTAATGATAGCGATTCTCCTAGGAAGTAGCGGAAAAGGCAATTCCTTATTCAGTGTAAAGACCCCTTCCTCCTGCAATTGGCGGATAATCTCCATACGCTTACGCACCATATCACCTAACGTATAAGCCGGATCTATATCAAGCACCGTAAGACTCAATCCATACAACTCGTGGAACTCAACAGACACCTTCACCAACACTTTCAAGCCGGAAGCGAACATCTGACCGGTCTCCATCTCGAAATAAGGTTTCAACATACGAAACGTCTTCGCCCAGATAGACCCTCGTACCTTGGCCACCAATTGCCCGGTCTGCACATTCTTCTCCACAAACTCCAGATAACAATGTCCGGAAGAAGTATTCACCCGCACATCGCTCATCTCCGCACGCACCCAGCAAGTCTCCGGGAAAGCCCTCGACAACGCACCCCGTATACGAGTATTCAGCTCTAACAAAGATAGAGCCTCTTTCTCACCCGATAAGTTATTTAGATTCGGCCGCATATTTACGCTCTTGTTTATAAGCTTTGTACACATCCGGGATGCCATATCCCAACTCAGCGTCCGGTTGCTCAAACTTACTGCCGAAACGCTGCAAAAGAGAGATTATATCCTTATTCGTCAGACTGGGAAACGCTTGCCATAGACAAACACCCAACCCCGCTAAGATCGGCGTAGCGAAAGAGGTACCATTCGCGTAACGGATATTCCCCGTAGGATCTATCACGCAACAGCCCGTACCCAAGGCAACCACATCCGGCTTCACCCGGTAATCCGCCGTAAAGCCGACAGAACTGAAATTACTTTTCTTCTTACGATCCGTGATAGCGCCCACTGTCAATATATCCGGGGCATCCGCAGGAAAGGTTATCTTTCCCCAGCTACCGCCCCCCTCGTTGCCGGCGCTACTAAACAACAAGATCCCTTTTGATGAAGCCATCTTAGCGGCACGACTGATCAAGGAAGTCCTCCCGTCCAATTGATCTTGATGATAGTTCAGGGCCTCTACATCAAAAGAGAAATACCCCAACGAAGAAGAGACCACATCCACTCCCACGCTATCGGCAAATTCCATAGCTGCCGTCCAATAATCCTCCTCGATGGGAAACTCCGAACGGCTATCCTCGCTCTTTATCAGCCAATATTCGGCTTGGGGAGCCGTACCGACCATCAAGCCCGGCGCATCAGCGGCCAAGCAAGATAAGACCTTCGTCCCATGATCATCCCCGATGAAAACGCTTCGGCCGGGGAAAACCACGTTATGCGTTCCTAATAACCGCAAGGAATCAAATACGCTGATCCGATCCACGTTCATGAAACCGGCATCGACCACGGCCACACGCATACCCTTACCCTTAAAGCCCGCCTCATGCAATTTGATACCGTTCAGCATCTTGATCTGCTCCTCGGCATAACCGTAAGGCGATTTCTCCGGTTTATCTATTGGCATAAACCGTGTCGTATCATTCTCCTCCCTAGGAATATCGATTTCCTCGTCACCTTTCCAGACCCATTTCACGGAATCCACGATCGGGAGGCGCAAGAGACGCTCAGCGACCAAGCTATCCGGACTGGACACCACGACCGTAGAGAACCATTTACTCTCCAGCACCGGTTTTCCTCCATTGGCGGACAAGGTATCCAGATAAGCTTGAGCGATCGGCAAATCCGATTCCGACACCGATATACCTTGCCGGTTCCGTCGCTCAACAGACTCCTTGGAAAGATATTCCTCCGGGTTATCCAGCGTATAACCGGAATCCCCTTTATCTTTCAAATACACCCGAAAACGAAAACTTTCCCCCGCATGTACTCCCAAAGAAAACAAACTGAATACGAAAACGAATATTCCTATATATTTACTCATAGAACCTCACACAATTACGAATTACAAAGATAGATGATACCGCCGAATAAACAAAAAAGCCCGGCACTGGAATAGGCCGGGCTCATGTATAATTCTTCGTCTTATTCATTGATATTACAGATAGGGATCTCACGTTTAACACTTTGGCGTAAAGAAATCAAGGTCTCTGTAGCCGTAACACCCGGTATCTCTTGAATCTTGGAGTTCAAAAGCTCCATCAAGTGCTCGTTATCACGGGCATACAGCTTGATCAGCATCGTATACGGACCCGTAGTGAAATGGCATTCTACCACTTCGGGTATTTTCTCGAATTCCGGGACAACATCCTTGTACATAGATCCACGCTCCAATTTCACGCCGATATAGGTACATGTATTATACCCCAATATTTTAGGATTGATGTGATACCCTGAGCCAACGATCACATTCATATCAATCATGCGTTGAACCCGTTGATGAATAGCTGCACGAGATACACCGCACTCCTCGGCAACATCTTTAAAAGGAATCCTAGCATTCTTTGAAATAATGTTCAATATCTGCCGGTCCAGTTTGTCTATCTTCTCCATTTTAAATTCGCTTTATTATATGCATTCAGATTTAATGTATCAAAAGTATATAATAAATTTGAATCATATATCATTCTGAAAGAAAAAAGTAATCAATAAATAATAAAAGCGGGCAAAAAATGCTTTTTAGCATAATTTGCCCGCCTATTATCTTACAAACGTTCCGTTTCTATTTCTTCGCTACTTATTCTTTTACGATGTCAAGCAACTCAACCTCGAACTTCAATACGCTGTTCGGTTTGATATCTTGTCCTGCGCCACGTTCGCCATAAGCCAACTCAGCCGGGATCCAGAAGATATATTTAGAACCGACCGGCATGATCTGCAAGCCCTCAGTCCAGCCCTTGATTACTTGGCCAACACCGAACTCAGCCGGCTCGCCACGATCCACGGAGCTATCAAACTTAGTACCGTCCAATAGAGTTCCGGTATAATGAACTTTTACCTTATCGGTAGCGGTCGGCTTCGCGCCTGTACCTTCTTTCTCTACCTTATATTGCAAGCCGCTCTCAGTCGTGATAACGCCTTCTTTTGTCTTATTCTCCGCCAAGAACTTATCGCCCTCTTCTTTTGTCTTCTTAGCCTCGCGAGCCTGAGCCTCTACGAAGTAAGTCTGCAAATATTGTTGAGCCTGTTGCGGATTCATCTTCATCGCAGAAGAATCCCCTTTGATAGCTTGGATAAAACCAGCGATCAAATCATCTACGTTAGCCTCACCACCCGGCAAAGTCTTTAAGTTTTCCTTATAACCGGCACCTGTGCTGATACCAATAGCGTAGCTTGCGCTATCGATAGAAGTCTTCAAGCTCGCGCTTTTGTGAGAATCACCGCAAGAGGTGAAAGATGCGCCCATTGCTACAATCACTGTAGCGACTAATACACTTAACTTTTTCATTTTTCTTTAACTCTTATATATTATTTTTCGATATCTAATAACTCAACGTCGAAGATCAACGTACTATTCGGCTCGATAGCCTCACCTGCCCCACGCTCGCCATAAGCAAGGTTAGACGGGATAAACAATCTCCATTTAGAACCGACCGGCATCAACTGCAAAGCCTCTACCCATCCCGGGATTACCTGTGAAACACCGAATACGGCGGGCTCGCCTCTCTGTACGGAGCTATCAAACACCTGACCGTTGATTAACGTACCGTGATAGTGGCATTTTACCTTATCGTTCGCCGTAGGTTTAGCGCCTGTACCATTCTTCAGCACCTCGTATTGCAAACCGCTAGGCAACTCTACCACACCAGCCTTATGCTTATTGATAGAAAGGAACTCCTCACCGGCTTTCTTATTGATCTCCAGTTTCTCTTGTTGAAGCTTCATGAAGTAATCATTGATCACTTGTTTTGCCTCATCATAACTAAGAGCAGGTTTTGCCTCTGTTAAGACGTCATTCAATCCCTGTACAAAATCTTCCACTTGAAGATCCTTGATGCCTGAGTTCTGGAAATTATTTCCGATACTTAAGCCAAGCGCATAACTTACTTTATCCATTCTTTTTTCTTGTTCAACTAATTATAAGCCACAAAAGTAATGCTTTTAATCGTATAACAGCATTTTGTAAGAACTTTTTATTTCATTCAAAGCTTTTTACGAAATAAAGTCGTAACTTCGTAACTATTAATATATACATCTATACATTAAACAAGTAACAGATGAAAAAGTTAGTCATACTTACCGGAGCGGGAATGAGCGCAGAGAGCGGTATCTCCACTTTCCGTGACTCGGACGGGTTATGGGAGAAATACCGGGTGGAAGATGTCGCCACGCCGGAAGGCTTCGCCGCCAACCCTAAATTGGTTCTCGACTTCTACAACCAGCGCAGAAGAGAGTTATTGAATACGAAACCTAACGCCGGTCACCTCGGCCTTGCCGCCTTGGAGAAAGATTTCGACGTACGGATCATTACCCAGAATATCGACAACTTACATGAACGCGCGGGTAGCAGCCACGTGATCCATCTGCATGGAGAGTTGATGAAGGCATGTTCCGTAAGGGATCTGGACACGACCTACGATCTATCACCGGAGAATCCGGATATTCATCTGGGTGACAAGGACCCTCACGGAAATCAGCTACGTCCTTTCGTCGTATGGTTTGGTGAGGCGGTACCCATGATAGAGCCTTCCATCAAGCTGGTGGAAGATTGTGATATCTTCGTGATTATCGGCACCTCCTTAAACGTCTATCCTGCCGCCGGTTTGCTGAACTACGTGCGTCGGGGCCAGCCGATCTATTTGATCGACCCGAAAGATGTACGTACTTATCGCGATGATATCGAGCATATACAGGCCGGGGCCTCGGAAGGGGTCAAGAGGCTGACGGAGTTGCTTACGCGGAATTAAACAATTCATACACTCATTAGGTCTGACGAAGGCAAGTATAAACACGAAGTCCTTGGCATGCGAACACATTGCCAAGGACTTGTCTTTTTATCCGCTTCCATCCTCACGGAAGTACTTACGGATGAACTTTAATTTATTACTTTAGTATTAATATTAATCCAATTCCCGCCTGTTCATCCGTCACGGATTACTTGGATCGATACCCGCACGGGAATCGTATGATTATCTTATTTCGTTTATTTCTTATTTCACGATTGCCTTTACAGCCTCCTCACCATCAACAGCTACGGCTACGATACCGGCAGGTACAGCGATTGTAGCGTTATCGGAGGTAAGAACAGTCTCAGCGACAACCTTACCTAAGATATTCGTGATAACGATAGACTTACCGGCTGCGCCTTGAACGGTTACAGTACCGTTGCCGGCTACGATAGATACGCCTTCAGCGTTAGCGCCTTCGATAGATGTTACCATATCCTCAGCATCAGTCTTCTGATATGCGTTGAAGATCAAGGCACCGTCAGAACCAGTCTTAGCTGCGCTGAACTCTGAATCACCACGAGTTAATACCAAGCAACCGTTCTGCATCTTCAACCATGCGGCATATTGAGGAGCTATGGAACCGGCCTTAACTTCCTTGTAACCTGCAGTAGCCTTACCTTTATTACCCGTAACAGCAGCGTCAGCAGTCTCGGAATAAATGTTAGACTCGAACATGAACTCATTGTTCTCACCCTCTTTACCATCCTCGTAAGCTTGAGCGGCCTTATCCGGATTTACGTAACGGAATGACCAAGTTACGTTCTTATGGTTGTCGCCTCGCAAGTTTACAATATATGTCTCGTTGATCTTAGCTTTCTCATAAGCTTTGATAATTGTCTCAACATTCAACTCTTCCGGTTTCATGTTAGCGAAATCATTCACCAAGATGAACAAACTGTCGCCTGCGTGGATAGCCTTTACGAAACCAACGCGAGTATAACCACCGTCAATATCCATATACGGAGTCTTGTATTCCTTGCCTTTAATAAGGGCAGAGTCACCGAAACTTACCAAATACTTACCGTAGTTGAAGCCTTGGCTAGCAGGAGTAGCATGTGAGCATTTATCTGCCTCTACAGGATTTCCGGCGTTGTCGAAATGATTATGAGCATATGTACAAGGAACACCCGGAGTACCGGCTTGATCCTGACGAGCTACAGACACCAAATATTGAGGCTTGATATTGCCAGCGCCACGGTTTACCCAAGCGGTATCAACGATGAACGCCAATTTACCATCAGCTTTCTCCTTATTCCAGATACCAGCGTAATCAACCTTCTTATCTGTCAAGTTCTTATTCCACTCATCCATCAAGTATTCCTTACGGATCTTTTCTACGAAGAATAAGCTGTCAGCTGTCTCGCTCTCTTCCAACTCGGCGTTGTCGAAACGACGATACAATGGAGAGTTGTCAACCTCTACCGCAAAAGCGGAAGTACGGATCTCATTGTCAGTGCCATCATCGAACTTATCATTCAACTTTCCTTCCGTCAAATCCAACGTGTTATCATCCACAGAAACCTTGACAGTAGCATAATCCGTTGATTTGTGTTTTTGTTCAGCAACTGAAGTTAATTCAATCTCGTCAAATATGACTTTACTTTCATCTTCATTCAACGTATACACATAAGCCTTCTTGATCTCGCTGTTGTCCTTAATTAAACGATAGCCATCCTTGTCGTAAAGAAGCGTATTTTCTTCGTCTTTCACTTTAGCAAGCTCCTTACCATCGATCTTACCTTCCTTAACCTCTTTACCTAAATAATCAGAAGTGAAGAATGAGCCCTCACCAACTGCATGCGTACGCTCCACAGCCTTCACTAACGCATAGTAATGCTTGCCATTATCGCAATTGTTCTCTTTCAAGAAGAACAAAGTAGGCTCGGATTTCATCATATACTTTTTAGCGTCAGAGTCATAAGAGATATAATGTCCCTTGCCATCAGATACATAGTAAGCGTTTCTTACCAAGCCATTCTCATAGCCATATTTGTCATCCTTGACTTTCAAGATCAAACGGAAATTGGACTTGCCATCATTCTCGTCTACACGTACGATAGAGTCCTTGCCTGCCGGGGTGTATAAATATTTGTCTAATGACAAGCCATGCAAGTAATTAAATGTATAGGTCTGCACCATAGCCTCGTTAGCGGTTACGTACTTATAACCCAACTTCGTATCCTTGACTAATTCGTCCGCTACCTTCGTGAAGGTCAATGTATCGGGCATTGTTCCATTGAAATAAAAGACATCACCGCTACCTTCCACCGCATAGAATTGGGTTGAAGTCTTAGGCAAAACACTTTCAGCAGACGCATCAGCTCCCCAATCATTGAACTCTCGGTTCTTGATCGTGACCGCAGACGTAGTAGAAACTCCATTCTTTTTAACCACCCATTGAGCAGCCGGCATATGATTGAAATCTTGTCTCTTAGCCTGATCAGCCCAGCCGAAATCACCAGCAAGGTTAGCCAACGCATAAGTACCGTTTTGGGCGAACTTCGGATTTCCTGCCTTAGCCTTAAACTGGACCGTATAAACACCATCGGGGATTGTAGTCGGTTTCAAACCTGTGAAACTCGTACCGATAGTAATCTTTACGTTTTGAGTTACCACACCTGTTTTTTCTTTTTCCGTCTCATCCGTATTCAATGACAATACATTTACACTGGCTAGACTAGCCATATAAATATACTTGTCGTTTACTACGTTTTCAGCGGATTGCCATTTCGCATTATCAAAGCTGTCCTTTATTCTTTTAGCATAAGCGGCATCTGTCTCATCCTCTCTGCGAGGCACTTGGTGCATAGCGTCCTTCACTTGGACATAAAGCTTGTCATCTACTGCATTATAAGTAAACTTATACTTATAAGAGCCTTGCAAACGTCCGTTCTTTAGAGTTGTATATGTAACTGATTCACCCTCCACGGTACCCGTAATAGATTTCGTATCCTTTAAAGAGCCATCGTCGTTTTTAGGCCCATAGGCATCATACGTATAAGTAAGCAAGGAACCATCTGTTTCCGTACCGCCATAATAAGTGGTATCAACAACAACATACAACTGCGCATCATCTTTTTTCTGGTCTTTAGCCTGTAAAAGTACATAGCCTTCAGTAGCGTCTTCCGCAACAAGGTCGGTCGCCGTCAAATGATTTTTCTTTCCAGAAGTAACCTCCGGAGTCATATTCAAACGGAAAGAGTTTTCAACTGCCGATTGCAACAAGGTATTTAAATCCTTTGCTCCTAATTCTAACTCCTGCGGAATATTACCTTGGTTCAATCCGATAGATAATACAGATGTTCCCGTTAAAGAAGTACTTGATCCCTTAACCAAGATCATCTTGCCATCAGACGATCTGGTCGCCAGATAAACATATTTATTACCATCCACATAAGAAACCAAAGTTTTGCCGCTGCCGTCAAGATCTTTCACTACCCACTCCGTAGCGCTACCCCCTAAAGTGGCTACGGCCGCCTCCTCAACTTTCTTAGCGGTTTTAGCCGCATCTACCGTTTCACCGTCTTCTTGCATAACAGCCTCTGCCGCCAAAGAAGGATCTACAGCGAAAGTCAAGCCTGTATTCTTGTTCACAAAAGAATAAACCGTTTGACCTAAAACGGTCTTCTTCTCCGAAACTGTCCAAGTAGCCTTGTTTAAGTTCTCCAATGTAAACTGAGAAGTCCCAGTCTCCTTTGTAATATAACCGAAGGTCGTTCCTTTTGTGATACCTAAGAACTTCGCCTCAGAACCGTTTTGAAACAAAACGGCCTCCCCTTTTTTAGGCGTTATCGTCGCATTAGGATCCGGAGTTTCTTCCGCAGCCATTGTAGCTTGCGGAGCAACTGGAGTTCCGACATACGCCGCTACCGTACCTACAGAGAAAGCAGATACAAGCATGGCGCTAGCCAAAAACGTTGTAAATTTCTTGTTCATAAATCGAAAATTTAATATTAATAATAGTGTTAATTAAATATCATTCAAGACCTTAACAAATCGTCGCTATTTAAAAACGACTAGTCTAAACGATCGTCTAAATCTTGCGTTTTTTGAGCGTCGAAACGGGAGGTTCGTTGAAGGAATCGCTTGTTTCGTGAAGGATAACCTATCCTATTGATAAGAAAGAGAATAAGCGATAAAAAAATCGTCTGGAAGGGTTGCAAGTATCGAAGAAACGCGTACCTTTGCAAATGACTAAAAGAATCGATCGTTTAAACTAGTCGTTTCTATCCCATAAAAAATTCTCAAATATCAACGTATTTAACTATACATTAATGTACGAGCGTACATTAAAAGAACAATTCATTTCTACTTTCAATTATCTATTTATATTTTACTTCCAATACAGACTATTTCCCGCGAATCTCCCTGTCAGTAAAACAGCATTCATACAATCCTTTTGACTGAAATAAAGCGCATATCGTGACATAGGCTATTCGTAAAAGAGGCAAGATAATGAGAAAAAGGAGGTTGTAAGCGGCGTTTTATGCGGCAAAGTACTACTTTTTACACACGAGTATCGACAAAAGCCTACACTATCGGTCGTGTTTGGCAACGCCAATAGTGCCGTTAGGCATCGTGAATAGTCAAGAATAGGGTCGTGAACTATCAAGAATAGCCATCATAACCCTGTCACTTCCCTATCGTAACCCATTGAGATAGGTTTTTCATCCCATAAAATAGGAATTAGGATGAGCTAGTTTCGCTAGAACAAAAGAGCATCTTTTGATATCCAACTATCCAACAAGCGATTAAATATATTTTAACTCAAATTTAAGAGTAGGCTGTACATTCCCCCGCAATAATCGATTCTACGGGCGTTAAGATTACAAACTGTCAAAAAGAAAGAACTCGACACAGGGAGCCATTGGCTATCAATTCAGTCAAATAAAACAGCCTCTTTCCTTATTTCTTCTCCAATATGACTATATATTCATTGCACATCGTGCTAACCTTCTTCCCTGCCACATTAGTAGGACTTGTTTTGGAAGGCATCCTTTTGTTAGGTATTTCTCTAACAATCGTATCGATATGTGTAAAACCATTCTTCTCAAACATTTCAGCAGTAAAGTAATCTAATGGAATTTGAACCCCCTTAACCGTTCTGTTCCCTACGACATAACAAACGACTCCACCACTCTTTATTACAGACGCGACATTCTTTATAGAACAGCTATAATCATTAAGAAACGAGACCACTTCCAAATTTCTCTTTGGGTCAATGCTCTTTATTTCGTCCAGTTCAGATTTAATGCTTTTAGTCTCAAAAAGTTCCTCTTTCTGAACTCGTCCCCCCATTAGGAGATTATCTAGTGTTTTAGCATTTTCAAAATTGAACCATTCATTTGCCCACCTTGAAAATTGTCCATAAGCAACGGTTGTTCTACTATCGCCATAAGGCGGAGAGGTTACAACCATATCAACACTATTCGGCTGTATTATATCGGAAGGGATTTCTATAGTACTATTAAAGTCATAGATACCTATATTACATGGATATTTTATACTATTAAACTCCTCAAGTCCATTTATATTTCTTATAACCTTTTCTTCAAACAATCGAAAGACATCCGGTTTGAAGTCTTTAATTTTCTCTTCCTTCATCCTAAACCGCTTAAATTCTCCATTCCTCGTAAACGATACCTCTCTAACAGTCTCGGAAAGAGGAACTTTAAAGAAATCAGCGAAATCCAAAGCCACACATTCATTAATTACTTGATAAATATAAGAAAGGCGCAAAAGGCTATCTCTGGAATACCAATAAGTATAATTAGAAATATTATCGAAGTTCTTATTCTTGACCTTATCTTCAGAATACTCAAAGAACAAGGCTTGCATCATTGAAAAAGTATCTCTGATACAAGATAAATCATAATGGGTTGTTTTTACATGGCTCATCAATCTAGCCAATGGATTAAGGTCTGTTCCTATCGCGTTTATACCTTTTATAGAAGCCTCAACTAACGATGTACCGCTTCCCATATATGGATCAAAAAGTAGCTCAACTCCATCCTCTGGCCTATATTCCTCTATTAGAGCTCTTGCTACTTGGGGAATCATCATCGCAGGATACGCATGATAGCAATGAGTAAATTCTTTGGTATCGGCATCCTTAAAGCTCCACCTATTATCAATCGTTCTTTTGTACATACCTTCCTTACTTATATTATGTGAGTGCAAATATACTCAATTGCTCACATATTGTGAGTACATAAGCATATATAAAACTATATTTTTGGGCAAAAATAACAATAATGATTAGAAAGACCGAGTATCAACTTGAAATCATCCTTAAGATAAAGGAGCTAAGAGAGGCCAACAATGTTAGCCAAAAAGAGTTGTCGAATCTCCTCGAAGTGGCTCCGGGCTTAATAGGGAGTATAGAAAGCCCTAAATTTCCACATAAGTACACCCTTAGTCAGATCTATAAAATATGCCACTATTTCAACATTACCATAGAACAGCTATTCATATCAGAGGAAGATTTTTCCAAAGATAGAGATATTATTGACTTACTCATATTTAATATAATACGTTATGGAGAATAAGGATTTTATTATTTCAAAGTTCAAAGAGGTTAAATCCTTGGAATATGTTCCAAGCAATAGAGCCAACAATACTGGGATTGGAAAAACATTTGAAGATTACATCGGAGTTGTCGAGAACAATTTAGACGAGCCCGATTTAGCTGGATTCGAAATAAAATCTCATCGCGGCGCTTCATGCTCTTACGTTACCCTATTCACTAAAAGCCCCTCATTTCCCAAACGTGCGAATGCTTATTTAAAAGATAAATTTGGCACACCTTATGAAGATGCACCATCTATAAATAGCTTGCATACGTCTATGTTTGCAAATAGCTATAACACATATATGAAGAAATATTCTTTTAAACTCCTAAACAACCCTGTCGCCAAGACAATATTAATAGGAGTATTTGACTTAAATACAAAAGAGCTGTTAGATTGTAGCGTAGGTTACACCTATCAAGACATTCAAAAAGCACTAACAAAGAAGCTAAAGAACTTATTATATGTAACTGCCCAAACGAAAAAAGAAGGAGGTAAGGAACTCTTCTATTTCAATAAAGCCGATATATATACAGAGCCATCATTTGAGCGTTTTATATCACTCTTAACCGATGGGAAGATAATGTATGATATAAGAATCGGGAGCTATAAATCTGGTCCCAAATATGGTATGCCGCACGATCATGGGAGTGGATTCAGAATATTAGAGGCTAATATCAGACTTTTATATTCTGATCACGAAACCATAGAATAAAACAAGCTACGCTTCATTTGTTGGCTTCTGTATCAAGACCGGAGACAAATACCATAGGGTTTCAACGATAATAGGCTCAATATCCCAACCGGATATTATCTACCCAAAAGGTATTTCCCGGAGACCCTATGTATGAGCCTCCGTGACTGGAACAGAACTCTAAGATCATATGGGTTACCTCATCGTCCTCCGTTCCCCAGCCGATCTCTTGGATGGGCACATTCTTGCCTTTGCTGTTCAAGCTATAACGGGCGGACTCACCGAGTTGAAACCCCATATATTCTTCATAATCGCTACGTTTCGTGATATCGCCGTATAAGATCGTGAAATTGGCATCGTTTACCCAATCCGTATTTTTATCCATCCGGATTACCAGCGTACCGATACGCTTAGCATATATGTTCCCGTCCTTATCTTCCCAACGCTTCTGAAGAAAGAGATTCACCAAAGGCATATCAATGCCATCTACCTCCGATCTCTTGCTAAAACCACTCAATTTAATACGATTGGGATCACCGGAGAGTTTCACCTTATAATCGAATAACAAGGACGTAGGTTTTTGGTGAAACGGGATACCGCAAACGATCTGCCCCCACGTCTCCGAAGAATTCTTCGCCGGTTCCAGAAAACGGCCGAGATAGAGGCATCCACCGACCAGCACCTTCACGTTCATGATACCCATCGCCGAGATCGATTCTATACCCGTCTCCAGCCGTGCGCAATACCCCTCATCCCGTCTTTCGGGGTAGACACTGACGCTAGCTTTCGTAATCCCGCTCACCCTTGCCATCACGTTAGAACTGCCCCAAGGCGAAGCTTTCGGCTCAAAAGGTTTATTTCCGATAATCGTATCCATAGGGCCAACGCAGTAAAGAGTCTTTGTCTCCTTCCCGATAATAGCCGATTCCGTGATCTTACGTACCACCCACTGATCCAGATCGCCATAACGGATCGCTTCCGTCTTTCGCTGGGCATATAGCGCCATACTCATCCCCAAAAAGACAAATAAATAGCCTAACCGATTATTTACTACCATAAGTTACCCTCCTATCCAAATCCTTTTTTATTTTTGCAGCGAAATTAATTAGAATCGATAACACAAGGCAAGTCCGTATAAAGAATTTATTCGGATTATCCATGATAAATAACAAACGACGTGAATAAACCCATGGCAGAAAAGCCCCGGACACCCTCCATCGCGATCTCTTTACTACCCGTAGTGACATTAGTCATCATGCTGGCCGTAGCCATCTATATTTTCCGGGGCGATTCCCTTGGAGGAGCCAGCCAAATCGTCTTATTGATAGCCACCTCGATCTGCTCTTTGATCGCCGTCTTTCATTGCAAGATCAAGTGGGAAGATATCGAGGGGCAAATCGCCCGTAACATCTATGGGATTGCACCGTCTGTCATCATCCTTTTATTGATCGGAACCCTATCGGGCAGTTGGATGGTAAGCGGGATCGTGCCGTCCTTGATCTATTATGGGTTGCAAGTCATGCAAACGGATTTCTTCCTCGTGGCCTGTTGCCTGCTATGCAGTATCGTATCGGTCATGACGGGTAGCTCGTGGACTACCATCGCCACCATCGGGATCGCCTTGATCGGGATTGGCGAGGCGCAAGGCTTCAGTACGGGGTGGGTAGCCGGAGCGATTATATCGGGCGCTTATTTCGGGGATAAGATGTCGCCGTTATCAGACACTACGGTATTGGCGGCCTCCGTAACGGACACGCCCCTTTTCACGCATATCCGGTATATGCTTTATACGACCGTTCCCTCTATGATCGTCACACTGATCGTATTCAGCATCGCCGGATTCTCGAGGGAGGCAGCGGACGCATCCCAGATAGCCGCTTTCTCCGAAGCCTTGAAAGGCTCGTTCCATATCACGCCTTGGCTTATGATCGTACCGATCGTTACCGGAATCATGATCGCCAAGAAGACACCTTCGATCGTAGTGCTTTTCGCCTCTTCCATACTCGCCGGAATATTCGCCTTGATCTTCCAGCCAAACGCCTTATTGGAGATTTCCGGGATCACGGATAGCGGAATTATCGCCTATATCAAAGGCCTGCTGATGACTTTCTATGACAGCACGCAGATACAGACCGGCAACGAGGCCCTGAACTCTCTAGTCTCTACCCGGGGAATGGCCGGGATGATGAACACGATTTGGCTGATCATTTGCGCCATGTGTTTCGGCGGGGCCATGTCCGCTAGCGGCATGCTGGAAAGCATCACACGTATCTTCTTGCATTTCATGCGAGGCCGTACCAGCATGGTCGCCTCTACCGTCGTGTCCGGATTATCCTTGAACATCTGCACGGCGGACCAGTTCATCGCCATCATCCTGAACAGCGAAATGTTTAAAGAAGTATATAAGCAACGGGGATTCGAGAGCCGCCTGCTTAGCCGGACAACGGAAGACTCCGTCACCGTCACCTCCGTGCTGATCCCGTGGACGACTTGCGGCATGACGCAATCTACAATCCTTGGCGTATCTACTTGGACTTATTTCCCTTATTGCGTCTTTAATATCGTCAGCCCGTTTATGAGCATTCTTATAGCGGCAACCGGTTATAAGATCGTCCAAAAGACTGTGAAATAAGGAAATCAATCTATAATTCATAGCGCTATTCAAGGTATTTTTAGTATTTTCGCACCATCATTATTTAAGCGACTGAATGAACAATGGAAAATCATCTTAAGAAGATGCCCTCCCCTCTACTTTCACTAGTGCCTATCCTCGTGCTGGTAGCTCTTTTGTTTGTAACCATACGCACTTTTGGCAGCGACGCGTTGAGCGGCGGAAGCCAAGTCGTATTACTTACCACCACGGCGGTCGCCTCCCTTTTGGCCATGATCTTCTGCAAAGTCAAATGGCGTGATATAGAAGAGGCGATATGTAAAAACATATTGGGAGTGGCCACAGCTATAATTATCCTATTGTTGATTGGCGCTTTATCCGGTAGCTGGATGATCAGCGGTATCGTCCCGACCTTGATTTATTACGGGATGCAAATCATCCATCCGAGTTTCTTTCTGGCCTCTTGTTGCGTGATCTGCGCTGTCGTATCCGTTATGACCGGTAGCTCGTGGACTACCATCGCCACGATCGGTATCGCCTTGATGGGTATCGGTGAGGCACAGGGCTTCGCTACGGGGTGGGTAGCCGGGGCGATCATCTCGGGCGCTTATTTCGGGGATAAGATCTCACCGCTTTCGGACACGACGGTATTAGCCTCTTCCGTAACGCATACCCCTTTGTTCTCCCATATCCGGTATATGATGCTTACGACAATACCGTCTATGGTGATCACGTTGATTATCTTTACCATAGCGGGTTTTACGCATACCTCGAACGCATCCGGGCAAATAGCCGAGTTCGCCGCCTCGTTGAACGAAAGTTTTAATATCTCACTCTGGCTACTGATCGTACCGGTGGTAACGGGTATATTAATCGCCAAGAAAGTACCGTCTTTGATCACCTTGTTTATCTCGACAGCGATGGCGGGGGGGCTCGCGATCTTTTTCCAGCCTCATTTATTGCAAGAGGTAGCGGGAGCGTCGGTAGCGGATGCCTCCTCCCTGTTTAAGGGATTATTCATGACATTCTACGGGAGTACCCAAATCGATACGGGCAACGAGGCCTTGAACAGCTTGGTCGCCACCCGGGGTATGGCGGGTATGATGAATACGATCTGGCTGATCATCTGCGCCATGTGCTTCGGTGGCTCCATGACGGCCAGCGGTATGCTAGAAAGCCTTACGTCCGTATTCCTGCGCTTTATGAAACGGAGGGTCGGCATGGTGGCGTCTACCGTATTCTCCGGTTTATTCTTGAATATCGTTACGGCCGATCAATACATATCTATTATCCTTACCGGAAATATGTTCAAGGATATCTACAAGAAAAAAGGATATGAGAGTCGCCTGTTAAGCCGTACGACGGAAGATTCCGTAACCGTAACGTCCGTGCTGGTACCATGGAACACCTGCGGCATGACGCAAGCCACGATATTAGGCGTAGCGACCCTGACGTATCTTCCTTATTGCTTCTTTAATCTGATCAGTCCGTTGATGAGTATTACGATGGCCGCCATTGGCTTCAAAATAAAGCAACACCATGAAGAAGATCAGAGTATCATTGTTAACTAAAGTCGTTATCGCTATCGCCGCCGGCGTATTGTTCGGCCAGTTTTTACCGGGAGGAATCGCACGTATCTTTGTAACCTTCAATTCATTGTTCGGCAACTTCCTATCGTTCTCCATCCCTCTAATCATATTGGGGCTGGTGACTCCCGCTATCGGAGATCTGGGCAAAGGAGCCGGAAAGCTATTATTGATAACCGCCTTGATCGCTTACGGTTCAACAGTCTTCTCGGGTTTCTTCACGTTCCTGAGCGGATCGGCTATATTCCCGCACATACTACCGACCAACACGGAATTGACGGCGATGGAGAATCCGGAAGATTTCATGCTGACACCTTACTTCGTGGTAAATATGCCGCCTTTAATGGATGTCATGACAGCCTTGCTGCTATCCTTTACGATTGGCCTAGGGCTTTCTAATATAGCGGGAACCACCCTGCGTGACTCTTTCACGGATTTCAAGGAAATTATCATTAAGCTAATCGAGGTGGTTATCATCCCGTTATTACCGCTCCATATTTTCGGTATCTTCCTGAACATGACCGTGAGCGGACAAGTCATGAGTATTATCACGATGTTCCTCAAGGTTATCATAGTCATCTTTGTCTTACATGTATTATTGTTATTGATCCAATTCACGATAGCCGGAGCCATAGCCGGGAAAAATCCGCTCCGCCTCTTGAAGAATATGTTACCGGCCTACGCTACGGCTCTGGGGACCCAATCCTCCGCCGCCACGATTCCCGTGACACTGGCGCAGGCTGTCAAGAATGGCGTACGGGAGAATATAGCGATCTTTACCGTTCCGCTTTGCGCCACGATCCATCTGGCAGGTAGCACCATGAAAATCGTAGCTTGCGCTATGGCTATCATGATCATGGCGGGAGAACCGGTTACCTTCTCCAATTTCAGCGGATTTATCATGATGCTGGGAATTACGATGGTAGCGGCTCCGGGGGTTCCGGGAGGGGCTATTATGGCCGCTTTGGGTATCTTGCAAAGTATGCTAGGATTCAATGAGACACTGCAAGCGTTAATGATCGCCCTTTATATTGCCATGGATAGTTTTGGCACCGCTTGCAACGTGACGGGAGATGGCGCTATCGCTGTCGTGGTGGATAAAATAGCCGGGAAAAACACCCCATAGTTACCTAGAGTAGCAGGAAGCCATAAGCGCCTCCAAGGTATCGACCTCTTTTTCCCGCATCATCGTAAGGGCGATATGGGCACAGGCGTAAGCGTCGGCCATGGCGTTATGATGTTGGGTAAGGTCGTAACCGCAGTGGGCGGCTACTGTCTGCAACTGATGATTTACCAGAAATGGGTACATCTTCCGGGATAGACGGCAAGTGCAATAGAAGGGATATTTCGGATAGGCTAAGTCATATACCTCGTGGGCGGCTTTCAGGCATCCCTCATCAAACGGACTGTTATGGGCAACAAGGGGGAGATCCTTTAGTTTCGGGGCGATGCTTTCCCAAGCCTCCTCGAAACATAACGCATCATTCGTATCCTCAACGCTCAACCCATGTATAGCCGTAGTCCAACGGGTATAGAAATTAGGGGTAGGACGTACCAAGGTATAAATGCTATCTACTACCCAGTCATCCTCCAATATGGCGATACCTATACTGCAAATACTGCTCCGCTTTCCATTAGCGGTCTCAAAGTCAATGGCTGCGAATCGTTCCATAGATAGATTACTAGTTTTTAATCCGTTTACTATTTATTTGTAGAGACGAGGCGTGCCCCATCTCTACAAATAACCTCTCATTATTTATGGCTCCAGTCCCTTGGTGCGGGGACAGGGGCTAGCGGTTTGCGTTCTTTTAATTGTTTCATGACTTCCTCGATAGCACGGTCTAATTGTTGATCCTCACCGTTCCATTCCTTGATGGGGTCGTTATCGATCAAGATATCCGGATCCACACCGTGGTTCTCGATAATCCAGTTACCCGTCTTCGGATCATAGCTCGTGAAGAAAGGCACACGGATATCCGTACCGTCCATATAAGGAAGCGGGCCGCTAATACCGATGATACCGCCCCAAGTACGGGTTCCAATCAATTTACCTAAGCCAAGCGCACGGAAGCCCCACGGGAACAAATCGCCATCGGAAGCGGAATACTTATTGATCAAGCAAACTTTCGGGCCAACCTGTACGGCATCCGGCACGGTCCCGATCAAAGAAGAACCCCGGCGCATCGTCAAACGATACGGCTCACGAGACAGACGTTCCAGAATCATCGGGGAGACATTTCCACCGCCATTCGCACGATCATCGATAATCAAACCTTCCTTATCCAATTGCGGATAGAAATAGCGAGAGAACTCATTCAAGCCTTCCGGCCCCATATCCGGAATATAGATATAACCGACCTTACCGTTCGTCGCCTTATCTACCTTCTTGATATTATCTTGGATCCAATTATAGTGATACAAAGAATATTCTTCCGCCAACGGACTGACCACGATCTTACGAGCGCCCGCCAACTGAGGCTTGCTATTCAAAGACAACTCGGTCGGAACGTTCGCCTTTCCGATCAACAACTTATACATATCGTTCACGCTATTCGTAGGTACTCCGTCTATAGCGACGATATACTCTCCGGCCTTCGCCTCAACACCCGGCTCTGTCAATGGAGAACGTAATTCCTTACTCCAAGAAGCCCCCGGCAGGATCTTTTCCAAGCGGAAGAAACCACTCTTATCCCGAGAAACCTCAGCACCTAGCAGACCCATCGATACCCGTTTAGGACTTTCCACCTCACCGGGGTTCACATAAGCATGCCCTACTCCCAGCTCGCCGATCATCTCGCCAATAATATAATTCAAGTCCAAACGTGTTTTCACGTAAGGAAGAAGGGCGGCGTATTTCTCCTTGATCGCCTTCCAATCCTTGCCATGCATATTCTCCAGATAGAAACCATCCCGGAAAGCACGCCAAGCCTCATCGAAGATTTGCGCCCATTCCTTCGTATAGTCTACCGTGATCTTCATATTCGCCAGATTAACCGGCTTGCTTAAATCCGCTTTACCCTTCGGTATATCGGTTACGAATAGTTGATCGTCCTTAAAGAAAACAGCTTTCTTGCCAGCCGGATCAACCATCATAGCGGCACCGCTAACGGTTTCCTCTTTCTGTTTCTTCAAGTCAAACATCTTCATGCCGCCTTTCGTGAAATAATACACGTTCGTTCCATCGGAATAAAGATCGTAGTAATTCGATCCCGGCAAGGGGAGCTTAACGATTCGATCCGTGATACCCTCTATATCAATCTTTACGACCGGAGTAGAAGCCTCATTCTTTGTCTCGTCCTTTTTAGAGGCATCCGCTTTCGCCGGGGTAGATTCAATGGCTACCTCCGCATCCGTTTCCATAAACGGGGAAGCGGTATCCTTAGACAATAACGCCAGATATACGCCACCCATATTATTATACACATGATTCCATTCCGTTTGGCTATACGTAGGATTGAAATCACGGGCGGAAGTGAATACCAGATATTTGCCATCCGTACTGAATACCGGAGAATAAGACTCGTACCATTTATCGGTCACGGGATATTCTTTCTTACCCGCGATATCGTAGACATAGACGATTGAGAAATTATTATCGGACACACGGGAATAAGTCAACCAATTATTATCCGGAGAGAAACTTACGTTGCGGGCTTCACCTAACAGACTTTGTGAGATAGTTGTTAGCTGTTTGTTAGATACGTCCAAAAGATTGATACGATTTTTACGATCCGTATAGACAATCTTCTTGGAATCCGGACTCCACTGGAAAGTACGGATATACGTATCGTTATTCTTGGTCAACTGGGTAGGCTCGCCCCCCTCGGAATCTTGGAGATACAGCTCGGTCTCGCCGGTAGCGTCGGAGATATAGGCTATATGTTTTCCGTCCGGCGACCATTGAGCGTCACGTTCGTGCGCTCCCGGAGTACGGGTGATATTTTTCGTAACCCCTTTATCTACCGGGATATTGAAGACCTCGCCACGAGCCGTCACCACCATACGCTCACCTTTTGGGGAGAGGCTGGCACTCGTGATATATTTGGATCCATCCTTGATCTCGCTACGTGCGTAGACATTATCGGAGGCAAGGGTAACGTTCACTTTCTCCGGTTTCTTCGACGCCGCATCCATCTTATAGATATAGCCTCCATTCTCGAAAACGATCGTATTGCCGAAGCTGCTAGGGAATTTCACATCGTACTCGGTGAAGTTCGTCACCTTACTTGTTTGTTTTGTCTTCGTATTGTAAACGAACAAGTTCATCGTGTAATCCCGATCCGAAAGGAAATAGATCTCATCACCAATCCACATCGGAAAGATATCTTGCGCCTCATTGTTCGTGATATTCTCTACACTTTTCTTCTCCGGATTATACACCCAGATATCATCGGCCATACCGCCCTTATAGTATTTCCATGTACGGAACTCACGCATTACCCGGTTGTAAGCCAATTGTTTTCCGTCGGGCGAATAGCTACAAAAGCCGCCCTCGGGCAAGGGAACCACCTCGGAAAGGCCACCTTCTTTATTTACCGTATATAACTTGCCGGAGAACCCATCGCTGATGCGGTTGCGGTAAACAATACCATTACCGTCCGGTGTCCAAGTCATCACGATATTATTCGGGCCCATGCGATCGCCCAGATCATCACGGCTATTCGTAGCCGTGTAAGTGATACGCAATGGCTCACCGCCGGAAGAGGGCATCGTGTACACTTCCGTGTTACCGTCGTACTGTCCCGTAAAAGCGATCGTCTTACCATCCGGGGAGAAACGGGGAAACATCTCATACCCCACATACGATGTCAATCGCTGTGCCTCACCACCTGTAGCCGGGACCTTATATAAATCGCCAGCGTACGAGAATACAATCTCTGAACCATTTGTAGCCGGAAAGCGCATTAATCTCGCCTCATCCGCCGCCATCAACAACGTAGGGATAGCGACAGCCGCCAATGCTGTTAAAATCATTCTTTTCCTCATAACCAATCTTTTCTTTTAATCATATCTGTTCTATCCGTTTTTAGTTGGCCCAATAGCGGGTAGGACCTCAAATGTACATAAAAAGATCCAAAATCCAAGTCAAGTCCCTTATATATCCGATCCTAGAAAAAGTTTTAGAATCTCTAATTTATTACTACCTTTGCGCCGGAAATCAAACAATGATACAAATAAGATGAACAAGAAGCTTCTGAACAACTCAAAAAGATGGTATACCCGGGCTTTCTCGGGCAATACGATCGTGCATGTTCATTGGTTCAGCGGTTTTGTCTAAATCCATCCATACTCTTCTTGAGAGGACTTCTTTTTATAGTTCTCTTCTTACACCTACATCTAGGTCTTAATTGCACTCAAGTTTAACTTCTGCGGAAAAGAGGGAGTATTCGTATGCTTCGTTTCCGGGGAAAAGATGTCTTGCGCATCTCAAAATACAATATGCTTATGTTTATCATTCTAGGTCTATTAGGTCTGGGGATAAGCGTCGGTTATTTATGCCGACACGTCCCCGCTTTCAAGGGATTGGAACATTCCATCTCTTATACGATTTTCGCGATGTTGTTCATATTCGGTATTACCATAGGAGCCAACCAATCTTTGCTGAATAATATTGGTGAGTTTGGAATACAAGCAGCCATACTTGCTATTTGCGGAGTATTGGGAAGTCTGGTAGCATCTTTTATCGCTTATAAATTATTTATCAAGAAAGGAGGTCTCAATGAAAAATAACCTAATCGTTATCTTATGTTTCACTGCGGGAATCTTTTGCGGAACCTTCGCCAACACGACTATCTCCACGTATTGCGAAAAACTACCGCAATTCTTGCTATACGCCCTCGTTATCCAAGTAGGATTGAATCTGGGAGCAAACGCCGAATTAGGAAAGATGATAAAGGATATCCGGTTTTCCAGTTTGCTACTGCCGTTCTTTACGATCATCGGCACGTTAGTATTCTCTGCGGCGGCAAGTTTGTTATTGACCTCGTGGAATATATATGATTGTATGGCTGTAGGAAGCGGATTCGCTTATTATTCCTTATCCTCCTTGCTTATCGTACAACTGAAAGAGGCGTCGGCAGGGATAGAGATCGCTTCGCAACTTGGGGCTATCGCATTATTGGCTAATATCATCCGGGAAATGTTAGCTTTATTCGGGGCACCGCTGTATGCCTCTTTCTTTGGTAAATTCGCTCCGGTATCCGTGGCGGGAATCAATTCCATGGATGTCTGCCTTCCGGTTATCAGTCGGTATTCCGGAAAGAATATCGTACCTGTGGCTATTATCCACGGGATTATCCTCGAGATCAGCGTGCCGTTGCTTATCTCGCTCTTTTGCAAGTAGAAGCAGGATTTATCCTCAACACCCGCTATAAACACTAAAGAGGATGCGTACATTATATCGACGCATCCTCTTGTTCCTTTATCCGTACTTCCTCCTCACGGAGGTACTTACGGACCTCTTAATTTATTACTTTAGTATTAATATTAATCCAACTCCCGCCTGTTCATCCGTCACGGATTACTTGGATCGATACCCGCACGGGAATTGTATGATTATCTTATTTTGTTAAATTCTTATTTAACGATAGCCTTAACAGCTTCCTCACCATCAACAGCCACTGCTACGATACCGGCAGGCACGGAGATTGTAGCGTTATCGGAAGTAAGAACGGTCTCAGCGATTACCTTACCCAAGATATTCGTGATAACTACAGACTTACCAGCTGCGCCTTGAACGGTTACGGTACCGTTACCGGCTACTACAGAGATACCTTCTACAGTATCGATTGTTTCGTTATCTGTTGCGATATCATCACCTTGCTCCACATTGAAGATCAAAGCATCGTCACCACCTGTATTCATCTCATCGAAATTAGAAGAACGATCATCAGACAGAACTAAACAACCATTCTGCATTCTCAACCAAGCCGCATATGTAGGAGCGATGTCACCCATAGCAGAATTATTGTAACCAGAAACATGTTTACTCTTCATAGACTCGAACAAGAATGCTCTATCAGCTTCTACCTCATTAGCGGCAACTTCCTTGTTTACGAAACGCATAGACCAAGTCACATACTTATGGTTATCACCAGATAAGATATATTTGTGTGAAACAAATTCATCTTCAGATACTCCAGCCTTCTTAGCCGCAGTCCAAGCATCCTCCTCAGCCTTGTTCAAATCAGCGAAGTTGATCTTCTCGTTCGGTAAGTTCTTGAACTCATCTCTCAAGATATACAAAGTATCAGCTACACGGATAGCTTCCACGAAACCTGCACGATCATATTTCTTCCACATGTAGTCAGCATCTTGCTCCCCATTTGATAATGTTGACCAACCATATTTATTAGCGAAATCATGGAAATTGATCAAATATTTACCTCTTTCAAAGCCCGGAACAGCCGGTTTTGCGTGAACGCAATGCCATTTATCTGTCGGTTTACCTTCTGCGGTAAAGTGATGGTCATCTTCCGTACAAGGTACGCCTTCAACTCCTTCGAAATCATTACGATCAATAGAGATCAAATATTGAGGCTTGATATTACCAGAACCACGGTTTACCCATGCGGTATCAACGATGAATGACAAACCATCCTCAGTCTTATCCGGAGTATAAATACCTAAGAAGTCAATACCTTCTTTCATGAAGTTCTTATTATTCTCAACCTGCAAGTATTCTTTACGGTATTTCTCGATAAAACGTAAAGTATCGGCCTTGTCACCTTCATTACCTTCAAGTTCAAGAGAACTGAAACGACGGTAAAGCGGAGTGTTGTCCGGTTCGATAGCGAAAGCAGAAGTACGAGTCTCGCCTAATACTTGATTCTTCAATGTAGCGGCACCATCATAATCGGATACTCCAGCTTTCTGATAACCTAATACATATTTTGTAGCATTAGGATAATTATCATATGCAGCATTAACAATCGCATAATAGTGCTTTCCACTGATATGGTTGTTTTCTTTGAAGAATGCATAATAAGTCGTATAAGATTGCTGATGACCAGTAGCACTAGAACCTACATTAAACTTATCTTCCTTATTAACTTTCCATTCATTAAGTTCACCTTTACCATCTTTATAAGAAACCTCATAAGCAGTTCTCACTAGAGTCTTCAAGCCTTTAATACGATTCTTAGCCACATCATCGCTAACCTTATAACCGTAAGGGATATCTACAGTCGCAAATATCTTTGAGTTATTATACCAACGCTCAGTCAATGTATCAATTACGAAAGCATCTTTTCCATCCAACACAGTCAACGTAGAGTCTGTAGATTTAGCGATGTATTTATCCGTAGCATAAGGATGCCAATAGTTAAACGTATATTTGTTAACCAACAAAGAATCTTTCTCCAACTTTCTGTAACCTAAATACGGATCAGAAATAGAAGCTGCCGGAACTTTCTCGAAGAACAAAGAATCTATACCGACAGAGCCATACTCCGCTGTAAGTTTATCTCCATATACAAACATATAAGAACCACCCTCTGCCTTTCTTAACTGAACAGTAGAATAAACAGCAGTCTTATATGACTCCATCTGGCCATCACCATCAAAATCCGCATTTATAACTTTATCTGCGAATTCACGGTTAGAGATAGTAACCGGAGACACAGCCTTCACTTTATCATTACTTGTATTTTTCTTCAATACAACCCATTGATAAGCTGGCATATGAGCAACACTCTGCTCATCCTCATTCACGGTTGTCCAACGGATAGTACCATTCTCATAGATAGGAGAAGCTAAATACTGTCCTTGTTTATTCTTGATGAAATAAACACCATCATCAACGGAAGTCTTGGATGAACCCTTTTCCTCACATCCGCTAAGACCCAAAGAAATATGAGTGTTCTGGTCCTCCGGATCAACTGTCAAAATACAAGTTTCATCTTTAATCAAGTCTTGCAAAGAGACACGCCAGTACTCATGCTCGTTAGCCGGATTAGCCGTAACGTGCGTATTCCAATACTTGCCATCATTATTCCAAGTAACTTTTTTCACATAGATGTACAAGCTATCGCCACTCGGAGAATAGATAAATTTGAACTTGTGCTGAGCACGTAATTCAGAGCTAATAGAACTGTAAGCATCAGCTTTATCCTTTGCTTTCTCTGTCCAACCGTAAGCTAAGAACTTTGTACCTGTCTCATTCGTATAAGCCGTATCAACTTTCAAATAAGCGTCTTTATCCTTTTGCTTGATGAAAAGCCATTTGTCATTATCTTTATCCTCCGCGATAAACTTCTGCTCATTGAACGGATTCTTCAAGCTAGTACCTTTCACGTCCGGAGTGAAAGTCAATTGTACTCCAGCCTCGTTATCTTGAAGAAGACCCAACTTCGTATTTACTTGATCTTCACTCAATGCGATTTGTGCCGCACCAACCAAAGCAAAGTTAGTCACATCAGCGGCGTTTGAAGTGGCATCTATTTGATTAGCACCCCACTTGGCAACCTTAACAGCGCCGGTAGCAGGATCCGCTTTCAAACCAACAATTGAGTCCGTTGAGAAATAAGAATACAAAGGTCTCTTTTCTTCCAAATCTTTGTATGAGCGAGAGAATGCCCAACCTGCGATCTCACCACCTAAAACAGGTTTCCAAGCACCATTCATACCATTCTCAGTCTTCTCATGGCCAGCCATTGTCAAATCCAACATAGTTCCAGACAATTTATTCTGGAAGTCATAAATAGGAGCTTGACCTTGGTTATAATTAGAGACAGAAACACACCACAATGTAGCCTCTAAGTTATTCTTAGCTTCGCTTGCACTATAAACACGTAGTTCATAATCACCTGTTCCACGATTTAGCTCCATCGCAAGATAAGCAGGAGTAGTGCCATCCATGACCTTCAACTGATAAAGACCAGAATTAGCTCCCTCCTTCAAACCGCCTAAACGCCATTCTTGACCCAATACAGTTTCCGGGTCTACTCGACTTGGTGTAGTCTGTGCATTAACAGACATAACACTTAACAGCGCCATACCTGCCAAAAGAGTAGAAAACTTCTTGTTCATAAATTCAAAATTTAATATTAATAATAGTGTTAATTAAAGTCCATCCC